>Ga0190344_1001023_pt1 | contig 10960 bp, 10 predicted proteins | sample 48721323_MG_FD_161662 | JGI IMG/M metagenome (GOLD analysis project Ga0190344, IMG submission 161662) | Hydrothermal vent microbial mat bacterial communities from Southern Trench, Guaymas Basin, Mexico - 4872-13-2-3_MG | ecosystem: Environmental > Aquatic > Marine > Hydrothermal vents >... | reverse complement strand
AATCAGATCAGAAAAATATTAAAACGCACAACCCCGAAGGGGTTGAATATGAATAGCCCCAGGTGGCAACCTGGGGTTGCCAAAAAATAAAAGTTAAGTTTATTCCCGCGCCGAGTATATCAGCAAAAGCCGCTTTTTCTTCTTTAGTACAGGCCCCTAGAGAATAATCGTTTCTATCTAAATACTTGAGACAAAAAATCGGATGCTCATGTTGGCTTGAAAAGCTAAGCTGGGTGCTAGTGAGTTGATTTTATTTTTGTTTTTTAACTTTACCCATTGTTAGGCAACCACCTGTGTTTTGAAATACTCGCGTAAGCTTTCAAACGAAATGGGCTCCCCAATCGGGGTATTTTTCCAAGGCGGCTCTTCATGCGTTTTATGGGATAACATCCAAGCTGAAAATTGACCAAAAACGGCATAAACTTCATCTAATAATTCGCGTGTTTGTGGATCATAAATAGAAAAATCCATATCGCGTGGCGGTGGAATGGCCCCATTGCCATATTTTTTGTAGGCATAAAATAATTCTGGCACAACGGGCCCATAAGTCCAGGCTTCAATCGTTTCAGGAAATAAAGGATGATTATGTAAAGCCAAACTCACGCCTTGAGCGTAATAGACTAATTTTTGCAATTTCATATTTGAAATAAGATCGCCCGCTTCTTCGTCTATTTGTGCCAAAAAATATCGGGCTATGTCATCACAACTTAATTTATGCTTATTCATTATTTTTGACTTTTTAATTATATTTTGAAGCTTTGGGTGAATTTGTGATTGAAAGAAAACGCTAAAGACGCTAAAGACGCTAAAGACGCTAAAGATGCGCGGTAAAAAATCTTGCGTCTCTTTTTCACGCAAAAGTTTTGCGTGAAAAGTTTGAAAAGTTATTTTTTCATCTCCAAAACGATTATCGTTAGTTATGGAAAAGTGGACCAATATTGATGGCGAGATTTAAATTCTAAGGAATCCCACATAGTGAACGGGGAACGTTGGATACAAGCGATTATTTTCGCCCAGTTGTGAAGATCAAGGTAGACAGCGGCGATATTTTCAACGGGCGTATCTGGTGTTAAGTCACTCAATACTTCGCATTTTTCTAACCGATAAATCATCGAATATTGCCACGATTTAGGGGGTTTCTTCAAATGCTGTTTCTTATAACAGGCTAAGAGGGTTGGATTATCTGCGACTTTGCTTGAGGAACCACACAGCATCGGTGGGCATCTGGCCGCGACTTCTTTTCCAAGCGTTTTAATGAGATTTTCCATGTCAATGCGCGTTTTTTCCTCTGTACAGTCTAAGAGGGTGAGCAAGTTTTCCGCACGATCAAAAAATTGATTGACATCACGACGAAAATCATGACGCAATTGCTCAAGTTGGACAAAAGTCTGTTTGATGAGTTCCGCTTTGACTTTCGCGACGATTTCAGTGGTGGTTTGGGTAACGGTGATCGCGGCGTAGTCTATCACTTCAGAACGAATTTGGGCAATCGTTTTGTCACGTTCGATATCAAACCGATTAAAGGCGTAGTCAATGAGATCGGTTTTGACTTTGGCAATGGTTTCATCGGCGGCTGTCTGAAATCGATCAACAGTCTGTTGAATCAGCACATCAATCTGCTTAAGCTTGTCATCAATGAGAGTGTCAACGTGTTCAATGCGCGTTTTCAAAATCAAGTCGATATCGTTCAACAGTGGCTTGATTTTGTCATCGAAGAGTTTATCCATGGCCGCTTCAAATTCTTGCCGAATCCCTGCACCGATTTGTTGCCCGTATTGTTTCCAATTAATGGAATTGAGGGCTTTTAACACTTCTTGACTGGCCCCTTTCCCCACTTCTTGTCCGAGCTTCTCCCAATCAACGGCATAATATGGTCAGCCAATTTTTGGCCTGTGTTATCAACCATTTTCTCAAACTCGGGTTTGATCTTTTGAAAACCATCTGTTGTACCATCTTCAATAATCTCTTTGAAGATACAGGAAATCCCCAATGTCAACCATTCATCCAAATCATTAATAACAAACTCCCGCCTGTACACGAGGCACATGAGCAAAATGAATGAGAAACACTGCCATTAACGAAATGATGACAGTTCGCCATCGGGCAGTTCTAGGTAATAACATCATAATGATATCTCCTTTTGGGTTGTTTATGACGGGTTAAAAATGAGTTTTGAAAATGTTTTTCTGTTCAGAATGAACATAAAAAAAATAACGCAAGAGACGCAAGAGACGCAAGAGACGCAAAGATTTCTGTTATATAAGTAAGAAGAGTATGAGGTAAGTTATTGATTTTATTAATTAAGTTTTCTAATCTACTGTAGGGTGGGTAGCGTGTTTTTGCTGCCCACCATTAATTTTTTTGAGCTATAATATAACTAATATCAGCATGAACAACTGTAGGGTGGGTAGCGTGTTTTTGCTGCCCACCATTAATTTTTTGAGCTATAATATAACTAATATCAGCATGAACAGTGACAGATCAAATGGTGGGCAGCAAAAAGACGCTACCCACCCTACGAAGATTGAGCCTTTCATAAAGATGGTATCCAATGCCCAAGCATTAGAAAAACTTTTGACATAGAGTATCTTTAGCGTCTTTAGCGTTTAGTAGCTAAGCAGGAATATAAAAAAAATATATTTGTTACCATACCACAGATATCGGCCTCTTGCACGTTGTCTTGATGGGCTGCTTATGCCATTAATTAGATATAGTGATTAGGATTCTCAATGAATAGCCCTTCATTTGCTGCGGCTTGGTTTTGTTCTTGATCAGCCGAGACAAAAGTGTTTTCAAGCAAATCAATCTTAAGTTGTTGTTTTTTAAGGGAATCCAAAAAAAATTATGTTCCAAAATGCCAGTAAAGGGTAAATGGGGGAATGGTGGGCTTTAAAAACCCGTTACCCACCCTACAAGAAGGATAATTTTGCCTTACTTAAAAACCTCATCAAAAAAAGCCTCTTTATCCAATTGCGCTTGCCATTCTTGATGCCATTTTACGGAGTCGTCATATTTTTCAGGAGACGACTTTAAGGCTAAAAAACGAGTGGCTTCGAGAAGGCCTAATTTATCCATCAAAACTTCAACCGCTTGATTAATCAGTTGTTCTTCTGTCATCAATACTGTTTCTGTCATTGTAAGTTCTCCAAGACGATAAATTCAATGGGGTTCATAGCCACTATAGACAGTGATGTTTTTTGAACTCTTTTCAAGAGTTTATCATCACAAGTGATAAAAACGTCTGCTATTTGTTCTGCATAACTCAAATGGGCGGCATCTGCAACGCCAAATTTGAGTGCGTGAAGTTCGTTGGCTCTTTGACGTGCCTTGGCAGCGTCGTAGGGGATTTTAGTGTTAGCTTTGTTTAACAAGGCTTGTATTTCAAATCGTTTCTTTAACGATGTGATTGCACTGACTTCCTTGAAATGCACAGGAGAAACAACGGCTTGATATTGCCCTTTTTTAATATGTTGAATGATCAAGTAAAACGCATCTGTTTCTGCTCTAATCCTCAGAAAAGTTTGATTATCAAAAGGACGACAATAAGTACAAACGTCTAAATATAATCGTTTCATGTTGTTTCACTTAAGCTGTTTATGGAAGAGGAAAAAATCTGTGGAAAAAATATAACGTACACCTATTCTAATCGGTTTGTTTTTTAATACGATTCTGATGACTTATCTAATAGAAAATGAGTACAGGAAAAAATATCATTACAGTCATAAAGAGGTTGTTTTATATCACCTTTTTGTCATTTTGCGGTTAAACTCTCCGCAGATTTGAGGCGATACCGAAAGAAACCATTATGATTATGACGTTGGACAATGTTGCTTAAAACAGGGGCGGCTATTTTCTCAATTCTGTCAAGTAATGGTGTGATTTCAGCGAAAAAATAGAGACTTCTATTGGAATTTTCATGACTTGAGTACCCATTTAGCTTGTATCACCTCGGCCCGTTTTTTCCGACTGTTCAGGCTATTGGTATTACTTTTTAAGTGTGCCAATCGGTAAATCTTTATTGCCATGAGCCCGTTTCAAAAAAACGGGCTGATTTTACTATGAGTTTAAGTTGTTTGCAAATCAATTTGTTTCAAGGTATTAACATTTTTGCCGTTATTCAATACAGAAAATTATAATAATAAGTTTTGCGCGGGAAAAATTAATATGAATCAATATTCTAAAAATCAGGCGTTGATTGTTTTGGGTATGCACCGTAGTGGTACGTCGGCATTGACTGGGGTTTTGAGTTGGTTGGGTTGTGATTTGGGGCATCAATTGTTGCCACAACATGCGACTAATGAAAGGGGCTTTTGGGAAAATTTTCAAGTCGTTGAGGGCAATGAAAATGTTTTAAAGACCTTAAATACAACATGGTTTAATCCGGCCCCTTTTCCAAAACAGTGGTGGTTGTCTGAAAACCTGATTCCGTTGCGTGATTATTTGGCGAAAGTGTTGCGGCAGAATTTTGCGGGTTGTCCGTTGTGGGGCCTTAAAGACCCTAGGCTTTGTAGGTTACTGCCGTTGTGGGGGCCTCTTTTGGAACAGACGGGGAGTGCTTTGGGCTTTGTGATTATGGTGAGAAATCCCCATGAGGTGGCGGCTTCTCTTGCGCGTCGTGATGGCTTGTCGCCTAATACGGCCGTTCATTTGTGGTTGGAAAATGTTTTGGCGGCTGAACAGGATACGCGGGCTTTCCGAAGGGTGTTTGTGACTTATGATGAATTGCTTGAAAATGGAGAGGCTTTGGTTGATAAAATTGCGCGGGATTTGAATGTGAATTGGCCGATTAGTTTTGAATGGGTTGCGGATCAGATTGATCGATTTTTAAGTTCTGATTTGAAACATCATCATAATGTGGCTACGCTTCAATTGGATCGTAAGTTGGCGGCGTGGAGTGAGACGGTTTTTCGGGCTTTGAGGGGGGCAGCTGAGGGGAATGATGATTCGCTTAATGTGTTAGAAACTGTTCGGGCGGCTTTAATTAAATATAAGTCGTCTAAAACGCTTGAACCGATTTTTCCACAACCGGTTTATGATCGATATGAACAATGGATTGAAAAACAAAAGCTGATTCGGTTTTCATGGCTTGTGCGCGGTTTTCATGAAAAGCGTTTGGCGGAAACGGTGCGATTTCATTTTTTGATTCATTTGCGGCGTGATCAAGAGGCGTTGCTTAAAATGACTTTGGAGGTGTTGTTAGCATTAGATTATGCTGATTGGTTTTTGTCCATTATTGCTGATTTTAGTACGATTGATCCGGCCGTTTGGGGTGTTAAGAATTTGCGTTGGGTGATGATTGATTCTGAGCCTGTTGCTGCAATTAATCGTGAAATCAATGTGATAGGGGCCGATTGGGTGGCTTTGATTGATGCGGGTGATCGTTTTGAACCCGATAGTTTGTCGATTTGTTGCCGCGCTATTAAGACGCATTCCGATTGGCAATTGATTTATGTGGATGAAGATCGGATTAATGCGGAAGGGGTGCGTTTTGATCCGAAGTTTAAGCCTGATTTCAATTTGGATGGGTTACGGGCGATGCCTTATTTAGGCCGTTTTTGTTTAGTGCGCCGTGAAGCGGTTGAGGCGGTGGGCGGATATGCGTCTTATTGGGCTATGGCATACTATGATATGGCGTTTAGGATATTCGAGCAATATGGTGAGGGGGCGATGGGGCATTTGGCTCAATTGCTTTTTCATCGTTTCGATGTGAATGAGCTGTCTGATAGGGGATTGCTTTCTAAATGGCGGGCGAAAATCAATGCGCCTTCGGATTTGGGAAAGGAGATTGTTGCTCAACATCTTAAACGTCTGGGTATTCAGGCGGCGGTTTATGAGACGGATTGGCCGGATTGCTATTGGATTGATTATCCGGTTCAGTATCCTGCTTGGGTTTCTATTATTATTGCGACGCGCAATAGTGGGCAAGCTTTGCAACGTTGTTTATTGAGCCTTTTTCAGCACACGCATTATGAGCAGTATGAGATCATTGTGGTTGATAATGATAGCGATAATTTGGCGACTTTACATTATCTTGAGACTTTAATGACGGATAAGCGGATTCATGTTTTGCGTTATGCGCTTGAGGGGAATGCGGCGCAATTGAATAATTTTGCAGCGCAACACGCGAAAGGCGAATACTTGCTGTTTTTGAATGACGATGCTGAATTGATTCAGGCGGAATGGTTGCGCCGTTTAGTGGCTTTGATTCAACGTGATGATGTCGGTATTGTGGGGGCGCGTGTGCTTGATGCTGATCATAAGGTGCTTCATGCGGGTTTGATTTTGGGAATCGGTATGGTGGGCATCGCGGGGCAAATCAATCAAGGTTTGGCAAAGCATGATGCGGGCTATTTGGCGCGTAACCAAGTGACGCATACTCTGTCGGCCGTTTCGGATGCGTGTATGATGATTGATAGGGCGTTGTATGAAACGGTTGGCGGTATGGCTGAAGACGGTGTGTTGTTCAATGATGTTGATTTATGTTTGAAGGTGGGTAAGCTGGGTTATAAAATCGTTTGGACGCCACAAGTGACGCTGATTCAGCATGGTTTAGGGAGTTTGGTACGTCATCGTGGGCGTGCGATTCAAAAAACGCAGGTGGAAAATGAAATCGCGGTGATGTATCAGAAATGGTTGCCACAATTATGCCATGATCCGGCTTATAATCCGCATTTAGCTTTAACGGGTAAGGAATGGGAACCAGAAATCGAGATCACTGTGCCTTGGGATGTGAATCTGAAAAGGGCGGCGGATGAGCCGCGTCGCATTGTTGCTTTTCCTTATAATGCTTGGGCAAGTGGGGAATATCGTGTGCGCGCGCCGCTGCGCGCGTTGCATGACGCGGGTGTCGCGCATTATGCTTTGATGCCTAATGATGAGGCGCATCGTGTACCGACGCTGACTGAATTGGAGCGAATGCAGCCTGATATGTTGTTACTCCATAATGCGCTGCATGATGATCACTTGACGGCGTTGGCACAGTATCAGCGTTTTAATCAGGCTTTTAAAGTTTTTGGGCAAGATGATCTGATTTACGCGCTTCCGAAAAACAATCCTTATGCGAAAACGAATTATAAGGATATCAAGCAACGTGTTTATAAAGCCTTGTCTTGTTGTGATCGTTTGATTGTGACAACTGAGCCGTTAGCGGATGCTTATCGTTCTGTTATCAGTGATATTCGCGTGATCCCTAATTATTTAGAACAGCATCGTTGGGCGCATTTGTCTGCGCGACGAGGAGTGGGCCAAAAACCGCGTATCGGTTGGGCCGGTGCGGCACAACATCAGGGCGATTTACAGTTGATGATCCCGGTTGTGAAGGCGTTAGCGGATGAAGTTGATTGGATTTTTTTCGGTTTATGCCCTGAGGCTTTGCGCCCTTATTTGTGCGAATATTATAATATGGTGCCTTTTGCACAGTATCCGACTAAATTGGCGAGTCTGAATCTTGATTTGGCGATAGCGCCTTTAGAACAAAATGCGTTTAATGAGGCGAAAAGCAATTTGCGTTTGTTAGAATATGGCATATTGGGCTATCCTGTGGTGTGTTCCGATATTTATCCTTATCAAAATGCGCCGGTGGCGCGGGTAGCGAATACGCCTGTGGCGTGGATTGAGGCAATTCGCGAACGCCTTTATGATTTGGAGGCGGCTTTTGCCGAAGGCGATCAGTTAAAACAGTGGGTTGTTGAACATTGGCTATTAGATCATCATTTAAATGATTGGGCACTGGCTTTAAATTGTTTTGATTTCAAATCGCCCCTTGATGCGCCTGTTCAAAATGAGGAGCATTTGGATGAACATAGCCAAAAAATTAATCATTTCAATACGTTACACTCTAACCGTTCTCAAACAAGTGAAAAGATTGAACAGGTGAAAGGCTCGGCCCAATCTCTTAGGTGGATTTTTTTATTGGGTTGTCGTCATAGTGGTATTGATTTATTGACGGCTTTATTGCGTGAACATGATTCAATTGCATGGTGTCATGAGAGTGAACGTTTTTTGAAACCTCTTGAGTCTCCTCAACTCAAAATTCCCCAATTTTGGACTGAACAAGAAGCCTTAGTGCGTTTTTTGGCAGAGGATAAACGGCATCGAATTGAACCTCAAACGTGGATACAGTCTTTAGATAAGCCTGATGCTAAGGCTGTATTGGCACAGACTACTGATAACTTGATAGCCAAAATACCTTGGTTACAGCACTCTTTTCCAAAGGCTTATTTTATTTTGATGGTGCGTAATGGGTATACTTGTGCCCTTAAATACCGTGAGGAGGTGCTTAAAGAATACGGTTTACAACCTTTGTTATTGCATCGCGCGGCGCGCCAATGGGCGCGTAGCTTGTTGATATTGCAAGAAGATGCGCCCGATAATGCCCATTTATTCACCCTGCGTTATGAGGATTTAATCGCTGATCCGACTGGCGTGACGAATAAGTTATTTGATTTCATTGGGTTACCGGCTATTGCGCCGCCAGCGCAAATTGTAGCAGCTCAACAGTCAACACGTTTAGCTTCAATCAGTGCTGAACAAAAAGCGGTTATTAATAATGCGGCTCGTGATATGTTGGGATTTTATGGCTATAATCAATTTTGAATAGAACGCTGATTTGACTGATTGTCATGATTAACACTGATTAATTCAAATGACTTATAATTGATAATTGATAATTGATAATTGATAATTGATAACTGATAACTGATAACTGATAGAACGCTGATTTGACTGATTGTCATGATTAGCACTGATTAAAATAGGGTAGGCTAGGGTCTAAGAATCTTATGAAGCCAAAAGTTTATATTGAAACCTCAATACCAAGTTATCTCACGGCACGTCCAAGTAATGATATTCGCGCTATGGCAAACCAAAATGCGACGATTGAATGGTGGGAAAATTATCGTTTTAATTTTGACTTGTTTATCTCAGAATTTGTCATTACAGAAGTGGGGTTAGGTCATCCAGAAGCGGCACAAAGACGACTCTCAGTTATTGCGAATTTACCAGAACTTGTCGTGACTAAAGAGGTGAAAATGCTTGCTAATGCATTGATTACAGAAGGGCCAATTCCAACAAAATCTGAAGTGGATGCTTATCACATTTCAGTAGCAACGATAAATGGTATGGAATATTTGCTCACTTGGAATTGTACGCATATCGCAAATGCCACACTCAAACCCAGAATAGAGGCCATTTGTAGAAAATATGGATTTGAGCCGCCGATCCTTTGTACCCCTCAAGAATTAATAGGAGAGTAAACTATGTGGAAAGATCCTATCGTTGAAGAAATTCGTCAATTACGTGAACAATATGCAAGCCAGTTCAATTATGACATGGATAGTCTATTTCGAGATATACAAAAGCGTCAGGATAAAGCGGGTAAAAAGTTGGTCTCTTTTGCGCCACGAATACCATTTAAAATACCCAGTGCAGGATCGCTACAATATCCAAAAGAGGTATGATCATTACAGCGATCTTGTGGTATAGACGTTAATATCAGTAAAACTCAAAACTGGCGTGAACATTGACTGTTCATTTTTCACATTTAGCTTCGCTGGCCTTCGGCTCACACTAATGTTTCGCTTCGCTATACATTAGCGTGAAATACAGTTTCGCTTCGCTGTACTTTTGCGTGAGCCTTCAAAAGTTCAGGTGTCCAGAATTTATCTATTTTTGGCCTTGGGCAACTTGGGCAACTAGACTGCGTTGTTGCATGGTACGATTTATCGCGGCCGACTTCATGATATGAAAGACGGCCTGGCAGGCGAAAGCTTTCGCCTGTCAGGTTGGATGAATAGGTTTGTCCCTTTTCTGTTATGTAAGAAAAAAGAATAAAAATAAGTAGTTGATTTTGTTAAATATTTTTGAATGTCCCGTTGTTCAGTTTTAGAGGTCAATATGGGTGAAATGAGTGTTCAATTGTTCAATTTTAAAATATCAACTAGGGGCCAATGAGTGTTCAACTGTTCCATTTTCATAAGATTTTAATGGAAAAAGGAAAGAAATTGGATAATAAAGAAGTTTTAATTGACTTTCGAAAAGTTGGATAGTTAGATGGTGGGCAGCAAAAAGACGCTACCCACCCTACGAGGAATGGTACTTTCATTAAATGTTACCAACAAAACGGTTAGGGATAACTATTTTAAATACTGAGATAATTTATAGGTTTAATGCTTAATGCCCCCTTTGTTTAAACAATTGAATTACGGGGGAATTTCTTTTCTAACCTTTTGGAGAATATTCATTCATGCAAAAAAGACTCGCTCTTGGAATAGCCATTTTGCTCTGTACTCAAACCGGGTTAGCAGAAGACGGTTTTAGCGGTAAAGGTAGCTTAGGTATCACTTATAACAGTGGTAATACGGAGACTCAGGATCTAAATGCTGGACTATCACTTGGTTATGGACATGCTCAATGGGAGCATAAAGCTAACTTGGGTGCTTTGCAATCCGAAGAAAATGACAACAAAACGGCGGAACGCTATGGGCTAAAGCTGCAAAGCGATTACAAGTTACCCAATGATATTAGTACCATATTTGGTACAGTAAGGTATGAAGATGATCAGTTCAGTAGTTACGAATATCAAGCCTCGCTGGTAGGTGGGTATGGACACCATTTGATTAAGACTGATCCCACTAAGCTCAAAGTAGAAATTGGTGCTGGTGTGAGGCAAAGCAAGTTAAAAGACTCTGCTGAGAGTGGTGCTGGGGAGTTCTCTGGTGATGAGCGTATTGGGCTGACATTCAAGGGAGGTGAAAACACGGAAGCCATTCTTCATTTGGTCTTGAATTTTAGCCATAAATTCACAGATCAGGCCACTTTTACTCAAGACCTTCTGGTAGAGGGGGGTAAGGAGAATATCTACACTAAATCGGTTAGCGCCTTAGATGTCACGCTCATGGGTAATTTGGCTTTGAGATTAGCCCTTGAGATCAGAAACAATAGCGAGGTTACTCCAGGCACC
>Ga0190344_1001019_pt1 | contig 10992 bp, 11 predicted proteins | sample 48721323_MG_FD_161662 | JGI IMG/M metagenome (GOLD analysis project Ga0190344, IMG submission 161662) | Hydrothermal vent microbial mat bacterial communities from Southern Trench, Guaymas Basin, Mexico - 4872-13-2-3_MG | ecosystem: Environmental > Aquatic > Marine > Hydrothermal vents >... | reverse complement strand
TGTAGGCAGTTTTAAAGTCAAGATCAAAAAAAAAGCCCGCTTCGTCGACGTCGATATATGTAATGGCTGCGGTGCCTGTTGGGAGAACTGCCCTACAACTATTACTCCATCTGAACGAATAATCAAAAAAGGAGAGCTTGTAATAAAAACGGTTACCTAAGAAAACTAAAATGACTTTAAAAAAAGTACAGGAAATCCTGCAAGCCGAGATCATTTGTGGTGAAAACTTGCTTGACATAGAAATACATTTGGCTGGAGGCGCGGACCTCATGAGCGACGCCCTGGCTTTTGGAGAGCCCGGCCTTCTCCTTCTAACAGGATTGACTAACAGCCAATCAGTTAGGACAGCTGATATCATCGGAGCCAAAGCGATTGTCTATGTCAGAGGAAAAAAACCCGCTAAGGATGTAGTTGAATTCGCCCAGTCAAAAAAAATCCCGCTCCTTTCAACTAAATTTATGATGTTCACCGCCTGCGGACGCCTTTTTAGTCATAATCTCCCCGGAGTCAATGAGTTTAAGGGAAAAAAATCTGATGCATGCTGAAGTGGAACTATCCCTGAACTTTGACATAAAAGGAAGAAACTTCTCCAATGCAGGAACCATATCAACCAAGATCAAAGAAATCCTGCAGGAGCTCGGGATTCCCATGTCGATTATCCGGCGAACGGCCATTGCTGCCTACGAAGCAGAGATGAATGTAGTTATGTATGCTGATAAGGCTAAGCTGACATTATGTCTGACACCTGCCGGTATTTCTATCATCATTAATGACGAAGGACCCGGAATTGAAGACATAAAACAAGCTATGGAAGAAGGATTCTCAACTGCAACTGATGAAATCAGAGAAATGGGCTTTGGAGCCGGCATGGGGCTTCCTAATATAAAAAAAAATTCTGACAAAATGAAAATTTCATCCATCCCCGGTAAAGGAACATCCTTGGATATATTTTTTAATTTATCTAAAGTGAGTGAACAATGAGTCAATATCTACATTTTATCCGCGTCGATACAGACAAATGTGACGGGCGGATGAAGTGCATGCGAGTGTGTCCAACTCAAGCTATCCGGGTCAGAGATATTAAAGCTAAAATCATCGAAGAAAAATGTATTGACTGCGGAGAATGTATCAACGCCTGTCCTTCTAATGCCATTATTCCTCTAACTGATCCTTTTGGAGAACTGACTAAATTCAGGCATACAGTAGCAATCCCTTCCCCCGCTCTTTATGCCCAGTTCGGGCATAAAATAATGCCGGATAAAATCCTCAACGGCCTGAAAAAACTTGGATTCGATGATGCCTTTGACTTGGCCCCCAGTTGCGGGGAAGTCAGTTTTGCCATCCAGGAGTTTTTACGGGAACACAAAGGCCCCAAGCCAATGATATTAAACGCTTGCCCGACAATCGTACGGTTGATCCAGGTTAAATATCCCTCCCTGATCAACCACCTCACTCCCCTTGATATCCCAAGAGAAATCGCAGGCAGGGAAATCAAAAAGAAAAAATCAGAGCGCTACGGCCTTAAAGAAAAAGAAATAGGCACATTCTATATCACTCCTTGCCCGGCAAAGATGATATCCATCAAACAGCCGGCAGAAAAACAGAAATCTTATCTGGACGGCGCAATTTCCATCTCAGATATTTACGGACCCCTGCTTTCCGCAATGGAAAATGTCGAAAATGAGAGTTATAACAAATCTCTGGAAAATCTCTGTATCCTTGGAATGGGCTGGGCTATAGTGGGCGGCATTTGCCAAACCCTAAGACTAAAAAATTCTTTAGCAGTTTCCGGGCTTACTGAAACCATAAAAGTCTTTGACGATATTGAAAAGGGGAAGCTCAAGCACATCGATTATATTGAAGCCTACTCCTGTCCTCAAGGATGTGTAGGAGGTTCGCTTACAGTTGAAAATCTCTATATTTCCTACAATAAAATCCTAAAAATAATTGAGGCTCTGGAATTTCAAAAGATCAAGGCATGCCCGGATATCCAAAAAGTAAGAAAAAAGTACGCCCAGAATTATTTCTTTAAAAAAGGAAAATTAGAACCACGGCCCCTCAAACCATTGAATGAAGACCTTGCCATTGCTATAAAAAAACGCAAAGAAAAAGAAGAAATCTATGCCAGCCTGCCAAAAATTGATTGCGGCGCCTGCGGTTCTCCAACCTGTATGGCCTTTGCCGAAGATGTGGTCAAGGGAGAATCAAAATTAACAGATTGTTTAATAAGGAAGGATGAAAAATGAAATTAAAGAACATTATAAACGAGCTGAATATTAAAATCCTGTCTGGCCAGGGACAGCTTGACGTTGAGGTGAAAGGCGCTTACACAAGCGATCTTCTTTCAGATGTCATTGCCAATAGTAAAGCTGATGACCTCTGGATTACCTTGCAAAAGCACCAAAATATAATTGCCGTAGCCAAACTGAAGGACCTGGCCGGGATCATCCTTGTCAATGATCGAGAACCGGATCAGGAAACAATTAAAAAAGCGAACGACGAGAATTTTCCTCTATTGGCTACAAAGCTTTCAGCTTTTGAAATATCAGGCAAATTATATGTCTTGTTAAAAGGAAAATAATACTGATGTTAAGAGAATTAAAAGCCGATTTTCATATCCACACTTGTCTGTCTCCCTGCGCAGAGCTTGAAATGTCTCCTCAAGCAATTATTCAACAGGCAAAAATAAAAGAGCTGGATATCATCGGTATCTGCGACCACAATTCAGCCGAAAATGTGTCCGCACTGAAGCAGGCAGCAGACGATTGTGAGATCTGCCTTCTCCCCGGTATGGAAGTTACCTCAATAGAAGAAGTCCATATTCTGGCGCTTTTTGACGAAATCGAATCAGCTATACAATTACAGGAAATAGTATATGCAAACCTGCCGGGAGAAAATGATGAAGATACTTTTGGAATGCAAGTGATTGTTAATGTTCACGGGGAAGTTCTCAGCTTTAACAAGAAGTTACTTATCGGAGCCTCAAATTTAACTGTAGACGAAACTGTATACACAATTCATTCCCTAAACGGCCTGGCAATTGCTGCCCATATAGACCGGGAATCATTCAGTCTTATCAGCCAACTGGGCTTTGTCCCGGAGGAACTAGCGCTTGATGCGCTGGAAATCTCCCCCCTTACTTCACATAATAATGCTTTAAAAAAATATAATCCCAGACTCCCTTTGACCAGCTCATCGGATGCCCACAATCTAAAAGATATCGGTAAAACCTATACGACTTTATATCTTGAAAAAGGAACTGTATCCGAAATAAAAAAGGCTTTCCTTCAAAAAGAGGAAAGGAGAATAATCCATTAAATAAAGAAATGGAGGACTTATCATTGCACATACTTGATATTGTTGAAAATTCCATTACAGCGGATGCCAAAACAATACAAGTACGCTATGAAGAAGACACGACCAAAGATCTGACTCGCTTAGAGATAAAAGATAACGGCAAAGGCATGGATGAAGAAAAAATCAAAAAAGCTCTTGATCCTTTTTTCACCACTAAAAAAACCCGGAGATTCGGCTTAGGGCTTTCATTGCTTTCCGAATCTGCTAAAGCGGCCGGGGGGAGCTTTTCTATAAAATCAAAGCCGGGAAAAGGCACTGAAGTAAAATCTACTTTTAAAACCAGCCATATTGATAAAAAACCCTTGGGAGATATGAGCCTGACGCTTATAACCCTGATCATGGCCTATCCGGAAATCGATTTTTATTATATTCATAAGATCGATGAGTCCGAATATTCTATTGACACGAAATCGATAAAATCCCAGCTGGATGGACTACCCATAAATACTCCCGAAGTCATAAAATATATTAAAACAAATATAAAAGACGGAATTGATCATCTAAGGAGGAAAGAATGAACCTGGAAATTATCTCAGAAATTTTAAGCAAATATGAAGACGAGCAGAGCTCCATTATCGCCATCCTTCAAGACATTCAAGAACATTTTGGATATTTACCGAAAGAGATCTTGATCGATATTTCAAAAGAAATCAACATCCCCCTAAGCCGTATTCTCAGTTTGGCCACTTTTTATGCAGCTTTCAGTTTAAAGCCTAAAGGCAAGCATCCCATTCATGTTTGTATGGGGACAGCCTGTCATGTACGCGGGGCTCAGCCAATATTGGAGACTTTTGAAAGAAAACTAGGAATAAAATCAGGCGAAAACACAGAAGATATGAACTTCAGCCTAGAGACAGTACGCTGTATAGGTTGCTGCGGCCTGGCACCAGTGGTTATGGTCGGAGAAGATGTTCATGGAAAAATATCCCAGGCCAAGGTTCCTGGTATTATTAAAAAATACATATAATGAAGGAGGGAAAAAATGCCAAAACTTACGCTTGCTGATTTAGCCAAAATTCGAGAAAAAACCAAGCGCACTACCGAAATTCGTGAAGGCGGAGATTACCGGGCTAAAATAACCGTCCATATGGGGACATGCGGCATTGCAGCAGGAGCACGCAAGATCATGAATGCATTCATGCAAATTATGGAAGACAAAGAAACCTCAGATGTGCTACTTACAAATTCTGGTTGTGCAGGCCTGTGCAGCAAGGAACCCATGGCTACAATCGAGATCTCCGGACAAGCTCCTGTTAAATACATTGACCTTACAGAGGAAAAAACAAAACAGATTTTTGAAAAGCACGTTCTCGGCGGAAACATCGTTAAAGAGTATGCCCTGGGAATCGGAAGCGAAAAAACTGACTATTAAAGGAGCCGGAAAATGACGGAAAAAAATAAAGACAAAACTTACCGCATGCATCTTATGGTTTGCGCAGGTACTGCATGTGTATCCAATGGTTCCTTTAAGATCAAAGAAGCTCTGGAAAAAGAAATAGAAAAGCAGAACCTTGATAGTGAAGTCCTAGTCGTAACTACTGGATGCAATGGATTCTGTGAACGCGGCCCTCTGCTTGTCGTTCAACCCGGAAATATTTTCTATCAGCAGCTCAAACTCAAAGATATACCACACTTGGTCGAGGAACATTTCCTTAAGGGACGTCCCGTTGAAAAATTAATGTATTCCCCTCCTAAAGAAAAAACTCCCATCCCTGTTTTGAGCGACATAGACTTTTTTAGAAAGCAAGTGCTCATAGCCCTCCAGAACCGGGGTCTTATCGACCCGGAAAAAATAGACGAGTACATAGCCAGAGACGGGTATCAAGCTTTATCTAAAGCCCTGACGGAAATGACTCCTGAAGAAATTGTAGAGGAAATTAAAAAATCCGGGCTGCGGGGAAGAGGGGGTGGCGGATTTCCCACAGGCCTTAAATGGGAATTTGTCCGCAATGCATCCAGCCCCAACGGAGGCGAAAAATATATCATCTGTAACGGCGATGAAGGCGATCCGGGAGCTTTTATGGACCGTAGCATCCTGGAAGCTGATCCTCATTGTGTTATAGAAGGCATGCTAATCGGTGCAAAAGCCGTAGGAGCCAGCCAGGGATTTATATATGTAAGGAATGAATACCCACTTGCAGTATCACGCCTGAACATCGCGCTTGAACAGGCCAGGGAATACGGCCTGTTAGGAAAAAATATCTTTGACACCGGCTTTGATTTTGACATAAAAGTGACCAGAGGTGCGGGAGCTTTTGTCTGCGGTGAAGAGACTGCTCTCCTTGCTTCTGTAGAAGGAAAATTAGGCGAACCTCGGCCACGACCTCCTTATCCTGCTGAATCAGGACTCTGGGATAAACCGACTTGCATCAATAATGTAGAAACTTGGGCTAATATATGCCGTATCATCAATCGCGGGGCTAAATGGTTCTCCAGCATAGGCACCGAAACCAGTAAAGGCACCAAAGTTTTCTCTTTAGTCGGAAAGATCAATAATACCGGCCTGGTCGAAGTTCCAATGGGAATAACCCTGCGGGAAATCATCGAGGATATTGGGGGAGGAATCCCTGGGGGCAAAAAGTTTAAAGCTGTTCAAACAGGAGGGCCATCCGGGGGATGCATTCCGAAAGAAAAGATCGACCTCCCTATAGATTATGATAGCCTGAGCGAAGTTGGCTCTATAATGGGTTCAGGTGGAATGGTGGTCATGGATGAAGATACCTGCATGGTGGATGTGGCTAAATATTTCCTTACCTTTACCCAGGATGAATCCTGTGGAAAATGCACTCCCTGCCGAGAAGGAACCAAGGCCATGCAACAGATCCTGACCAGAATAACCGAAGGAAAAGGTAAAGAAGAAGATCTGGATCTACTTGAAGACCTGGCCAAATCCATCAAAGATTCCGCCCTCTGCGGATTGGGCCAGACTGCACCCAATCCAGTACTTACAACTCTTCGTTATTTCAGGGACGAATATGAAGCTCACATCAAAGAAAAGAAATGCCCTGCCCATATATGCCGAGAGCTCAACACCTACACTATTGATGAAGATATATGCTTAAACAAAGGTCATGGCTGCGATCTTTGCCGAAAAAACTGCTCCGCAGATGCCATATTGGGTGAAAAAAAACAAGCACACAAAATTATCCAAGATAAATGTATAAAATGCGGCGTTTGCTATGATGTGTGTAATTTTGGCGCCGTACAGGTCGACTAAGGAGGAACAAATGATAAATCTCACAATAGACGACAAAAAAATCCAGGTCGAAGAAGAGACCACCATACTTCAGGCAGCTGAGAAGCTCGACATTAAAATACCGACTCTTTGTTTCCATCCTCTCCTCGAACCTTATGCCGCCTGCCGCGTTTGTGTAGTAGAAGTTACCCTAAATAATAAAACAAACATCGTTACATCCTGTAATACTAAAGTCAAAGAAGGTATGGACATTCAGACTGCATCAGAAAGAGCCCTTAAAGCCAGAAAGCTCAATATAGAGATGCTTATGGCTCAGGCTCCTGCAGCTGAATCGGTTCAGGAAATCGCCAAAGAGCTTGGCATCGAAAAAATCCGCTTTGAGATAACAGATCCGGAAGAAAATTGTATTCTCTGTGGCCAGTGTGTAAGGGCCTGTGAAGAAGTAGTGGGCGCCAGTGCGATAAGCTTTGTTGAAAGGGGCGCCAAGCGGGAAGTATCCACTCCTTTCGGGGAAGAGTCTGAATCCTGTATTGGCTGTACCGCCTGTGCTTTTTTCTGCCCTACTGGAGCTATAACAGTAGAGGACCTGCACGGAAGAAAAGTGATCCACGAAGAACTCGGGTTAGGGCCTTCAACTGCAATACGTATCCCAATACGCCAAGCAGTTCCCATGGTTCCCTTCATAGACGAAGAGTCCTGTATCCATTTTAAAACCGGAAAATGCAAACTCTGCGAAAAAGTCTGTGAGAAGGAAGCAATAGACCATGAAGCTGAGGACCAAGAAATAGAAGTCGAAGTTGGTTCTGTGATTATTGCTTCAGGTTTTAAATCCTTTGATGCGAAAAGAATCCCGGCGTACGGCTACGGCCGCTATGAAAATATCCTCACGGCCCTTGAGTTTGAAAGGCTGGTTAATGCATCCAGCCCTACTGGAGGAAAGATCCTTCTAACCAATGGCGAAGAGCCGAAATCAGTAGGTATAGTCCACTGCGTCGGATCCCGGGATGAAAATTATAATGAGTACTGTTCACGTGTATGCTGTATGTACTCCTTAAAATTTGCCCATCTGCTAAAAGAAAAGACAGAAGCTTCTATTTATGACTTCTATATTGATATGCGCTGTTTCGGAAAAGGCTATGAAGAATTTTACCACCGCATCCTGGAAGAAGGAACCAAATTCATTCGGGGCCGGGTTGCAGAAATCACGGATTTAGCTCTCACTGAAAAAGAGGAAGGCAAGCTAATAATACGGAGTGAAGACACCCTGTTAGGCGTGGTGAGAAGGATTCCAGTGGATATGGTAATCCTGGCTACCGGACTCGAACCAAGTGTTGACCAAAATGATATTGCCAGGAAATTCAATATTTCATGCAGCCAAGACGGCTTTTTCCTGGAGCGGCACCCGAAACTGGCACCTGCATCAACTTTCTCAGATGGCATCTTCCTGGCCGGAACCTGCCAGTCTCCTAAAGATATTCCAGACACTGTAGCCCAAGCAGGCGCAGCCGCATCTGAGGCTCTGGCTTTAGCAGATAAAGGAACTTTTGAACTCGAACCGGTTACAGCAGAGATAGATGAAGATCTCTGTGCTGGATGTCAGATATGTGTAGGACTCTGTCCTTTTACAGCCATAACATACAACGAGGAGAAAGGTGTCTCCGAAATCAATGACGCCCTGTGCAAAGGCTGCGGAACGTGTGTGTCTGCCTGCCCGAGTGGGGCATCTCAGCAGAAACACTTTAGAGACAATCAGATCTTTGCAGAAATCGAAGGTCTTTTTATTGAATAAATTTTAGTATAATTAAGATTCATTTTCTTTAATCGGGTCAGTTGTACGAAAACACACTGATCTGAAGATAAATCTGAGGTTATGGATAGGCTCACTACAGGCACACTAGAATTTCATTAGGGACTCAATTTATTATTATTCATTTAATCATACACTTTCCACTATTTTTTATTAAATAACAAGAGGAAAGCCGATTTTTTGCCAAAAGAGCGGAAAAAAGAATCAGGTTAGATTGATTAAGAAAGCCGTGAGCAAGGATGAGCGGGCATGGCTCTTCTCCTTTAGGAGAAGAGAGCGAAGACTGTATCCGAGCGGATTTTCCTCGCTGGGGAAAATTCGCGTGTTTTCGGATCAACTAACCTGATTCTTGCTTAAGGCCAAGAAGCTTTTAAAATTAGGGGGCTTTAGGATTTTTGCTATAGGTTGATTAAATCATGAAGGATACTATATAATGACTTTTAATATAAAATGCGGATTTCCCAGTTTTCACTCAGAAAAAAAATAATTCTACGTTTCCTTGTTGTCATCATCATTGGAGGATTACTATCTCTCAGCTTTGGCTCTCGGCTAATAAAGAATACTCTGATCTCTCAAGCCCAAGCCAAAGTAAAACACGACCTGGCCACAGCCCGTATGATATTCAATGAAAAACTCAATGATATAAAAGATGTCATAGCGCTGACTGCCGCAAGAGAAAGCCTGCACTATAGTATAAAAAACAAGCAACAAGACCTGTTATTAAAGCAGTTAAGTTCGGTGAGAAAAGAAAACGGCCTGGACATTCTGACTCTGACCGACTCAGAAGGAAAAGTAGTATTAAGGACCCTGAATCCAAAAATATCGGGTGATAACCAGTCAAAAGATGAATTAGTCAGGATAGCCCTAAAAGGAGGCATTACTGCTAATACCCAAATTTTATCCAGGGAAGAGCTGTTAAAAGAAAGCAAGGATTTGGCCGGACAGGCTGCCATTGAATTCATCCACACTCCTAAAGCTACCTTCAGTCCAGACAACAGAGAAACAAGCGGTATGATGCTGAAAGCAGCCTCCTCTCTAATAGATGAAAAGGGAAATCTCCTGGGAGTACTGTATGGGGGTGTTCTCCTGAATAGAAATTATGAAATCGTTGACCGCATAAAAGAACTGGTCTATAAAGGGGAAAAATATAAAGGTATGGAAGCCGGTACTGCAACAATTTTCCAGCATGACCTGCGTATCTCAACTAATGTGAGAAATAAAGAAGGTTCCCGCGCTATTGGTACCAGAGTTTCCCAGGAAGTAAACAATACCGTACTATCAGAAGGAAAATCCTGGATAGATAGGGCTTTTGTAGTCAGCAATTGGTATATAACTGCGTATGAGCCGATAACAAATGTCAAAAACGAAATAATAGGGATTCTTTATGTCGGTATGCTGGAGAAACCTTATATAGATACGACCAACCGGGTCATGATGACTTTTATTTTTATTGCAGCGCTCTGTGTTGCCCTCCTTCTTGTCATTCTTTATTTCTCCATCAATAAGATTATTAATCCTCTTTCAAAAATGGTAGTAGCCACTCAGGAAATCGCCAAAGGTGATCTCTCCCACAAAGTCGAGGTGCGCTCTAATGATGAGATAGGATACTTGGCAAAATCTTTTAACAAGATGACAGAAGACCTGAAAATAGCAAATGAAAAACTGCTGGGTTGGACGAAAACTTTGGAGAAAAAAGTCGATGAGCGTACTAAAGAACTAACACAGATACAGGGCCACCTTATCCAGTCAGAAAAACTAGCTTCCCTAGGGAAATTAGCAGCTGGAGTAGCGCATGAAATAAACAATCCATTAGGGGGAGTCCTTATTTACAGCCACCTTCTCCTGGAAGACATAAACAAAGGCAATCCTCATTACGAGAACCTGAAAAAAATCGTTAAAGAAACTTCTCGGTGTAAAGATATTGTAAAAGGCTTGCTTGAATTTGCCCGACCCAAAGAACTAGAGATGTCTTCTATAGCCCCAAATGATATAATAGAAAAATCACTCAGCTTTTTTGAGACCCAGGCTCTATTTCAAAACATCAAAATAAAAAAGGATTACTCTTCTAATCTCCCAAAAATCATTGCCGACAAAGACCAATTGTATCAGGTATTTATAAATATTATACTTAATTCCGTAGAAGCTATGGAGGGAAACGGGACTCTGACTCTTTCTTCAGTATCTGATAAGGATGACAAATATATACACATCCTTTTTACCGATACAGGTCCAGGGATAACAGAAGAAGATAAAAATAGACTTTTTGAGCCCTTCTTTACAACTAAAGAAGTGGGGAAAGGTACAGGCTTGGGCTTAGCTATCAGCTACAGCATTATCCGCAAGCATAAAGGAACCATTGCTGTTTCCAGTCAGGTTGGTAAAGGCACAACATTTACAGTCAGCCTTCCTATAAAAAACAAAAAGGAAAATGACGAATAAAGCAACGATTCTTATTATCGATGATGAAGAAAGTATAAGAGATTCCTGCAGCCAGGTCCTAAATCGTGAAGGATATCTTGTAAATATTGCTGATAACGGAAAAACTGGCTGGGAACATTTCAAAAAATCTCCTACAGACGTCGTTCTGCTTGATTTAAAACTTCCCGGTCTCGATGGGATACAAGTCCTCAAA
>Ga0190344_1001016_pt1 | contig 11036 bp, 8 predicted proteins | sample 48721323_MG_FD_161662 | JGI IMG/M metagenome (GOLD analysis project Ga0190344, IMG submission 161662) | Hydrothermal vent microbial mat bacterial communities from Southern Trench, Guaymas Basin, Mexico - 4872-13-2-3_MG | ecosystem: Environmental > Aquatic > Marine > Hydrothermal vents > Microbial... | reverse complement strand
AGAGGCAGTTCCTCCTACGATTCCCTTGGTGATAGATCCGCTGCTTTCCACCTCCTCCGGCGGACAGCTGGCTCTGTCGGAATTGGTTGAAGTCTTTAGGGAAAACCTCGACCGGGCGACTCTCTTCACTCTGAACCGTGAGGAGTCCCGAACCATCTTCGACAAAGACTACGCCACCGAGAACGAAGCGGCAGAACTGGCGACGGAGCTGTCCCGACGCTATCAGACCGCCGTGCTGCTCAAGGGCGGACACCTCTCCGGCGAGCCAATAGATATTCTGGCACACGGTGGCGAGCTAATCCGCTTCACCGGAGAGCGGGTTGCTGTACCCCCACGGGGAACCGGCTGCGCCCTGGCGACGGCAATCGCCTGTCACCTGGCACAGGGAGCCTCAATCGTCGAGGCGGTAACCGCCGCGCGGGGGCTGATCAACCACGCTGTGGCAAACGCCTACCCCAGCCCGGCGGGAATGATTCTCGACTTTTCTGTCTGACATCATGCCTGTGCTTGTCCAAGACAAGGGGCTTTAGCCCCTTGCGGGTCTGTAGCGTATCTTACTGTCGCAAGGGGTTGAAACCCCTTGTCTTAGAGTCAAAAACTTACGGTTATCGGAGTAACTTGCTGGAAAGTATCGGCGCGGCATTGATTCTGGGATTTTCCGTCGGTCCCGCCTGTCTGGGAGCCTGCTCGGCGTTCTACGTGCCGATGCTGCTGGCGGAGAAGCGAGACGGTCTCGACGGTTCCTTCCGTTTCTTCACCTTTTTCAGCGCGGGTCGGCTCCTCGGCTACGCCGCCGTGGGGCTGCTGGTCGGTCTGATGGCAGAGTGGACCAGCGAGATAGTTCAGGATATGAACTGGCTCCCCGGTGTGTCCGAGATAGTCGCCGGAGTGCTGGTCATCCTCTACGGACTCTGGCGGGCGTTCCCCGAAGCCAGCCTCTGCAAGAAGCTTCACAAGAAAGACAAGCCACCGCCCTCGGCGTTTATCATTGGTCTTGCCACCGGGCTGTCGCTCTGTCCGCCCTTCGTTGCGGCAATTATCGGGGCGGGAGCCACCGGAGATGTGCTCTCCTCGGTGCTTTTCTTCATCGCCTTCTTTTTTGGGGCAACGATCTGGTTCCTGCCGCTGACCTTCATCGGGCTGTTGAGTAAGTTTCAGCAGATGCGCCGGTTCGGCCGCTGGGCTGCCGTGGTCGCCGGAGCAATCTTCATCGTTTTGGGGATATACCATGCCAGTACCGGGACTTATCTGTAGAGTGCGTACGCGGTAGCAGGCGTTATTTAATCCAAATTGTCAGCCGCGAGGCTGTGTCCAGCTTCAAGCTGGCGGGACTTATCTGTAAGACTGTAGGTACGGTCTAATTCTGACGTTGTAGGGGCAGGCCCCTGTGCCTGCCCAGTATTGAGAGAGGGCAACCACGGGGGGTTGCCCCTACGGTTACAGCATTCAAAAGAACCACCAATACCGCTTTTTTGAACTGGATATCCACCTAATGCCCTCACTCCGCAACATCTATCAGACCCTCCTCGCCCACTTTGGCTCGCAACACTGGTGGCCCGGGCAGACCCCGCTGGAGGTCTGCATCGGGGCTATCCTGACCCAGAACACCAACTGGCAAAATGTGGAGAAGGCTCTTAACAACCTCCGCGCGGCGACGGAACCGGAGTTCCGCCGGGTGGTTGCTCATCCGAAGAAAAACCTGGTCGAACTGATCCGCCGCACCGAGACTGACCTGGAGTTCTCTCGACTCAAAGCCATTCCAGAGAAAGAACTGGCCGAGCTGATCCTCCCATCCGGGTATTACAATCAGAAGGCTAAGAAGCTGCGCCTCTTTCTGGCGTGGCTCGATGACACCTGCGGAGGGAACTTTTCCCAGCTTGCCAGTCGTACTACGGAGTGGTTGCGTGGTGAACTACTCGCCCTCTGGGGCATTGGTCCGGAGACGGTCGACTCCATCCTGCTCTACGCCCTCCATCGCCCGGTCTTCGTTGTCGATGCCTACACCATGCGGATTGCCCTGCGCCACGGCTGGGTAGAGCCAGGCTGCTCCTACGATGGGCTGGCAGCGTTTTTTTCTGAACAACTACCAGCAGAGGTCTCTCTTTACAACGAGTTCCATGCCCTGCTGGTTTGCCTGGCGAAGGAGTATTGCCGCAAGCGCGAGCCGCTCTGCGACGGTTGTCCACTCAAAAATTAACCGCATACTCAGCGATAAATACACCTTGTTCTTAGAGCGATTGGGTTTTATAATCAGCACCAGATCTTGTCTGTTGCATCATCCGGATAGTGGGGGATTTTATGCGCGGCACTTTTGAAGAGCTATCCCAGCAGGAGGTCATCCAGCTGCTGGTAATGAACCGAAAGACCGGACGACTGAAGGTCAGCAACACCCTGCGTCAGATAGACATCTACCTTCGCGACGGCATAATTATCCATGCTGAGGGTGAGCATTTTCACGGCGAAGAGGCATTCTACGAGCCGTTTAGCTGGATTTCCGGCAGCTTCGAGTTCGTCACGGAGCCGGTGGAGCAGGAACCTCGACTGCCCACGAGCTGGCAACAGTTACTCTTTGAGGCGACCAAACGAAGGAATGAACTGAAAGAGATGAGCGAGCGGGTTGGAAGCTGCTGCGCCGTCCCCAGCCTGCTGGATAACCCCAACGCCGTTGACTACGCCGCCGATACCATTGCCGGGCAGCTGCTCCATTTGATCGACGGTAACCGGAACGCCATCACCCTTGCCGAAGCACTCCACCTGCCGCTTTACAAAGTCCTGAAGATACTCGACGAGCTGCGCTATAACCAGCTAATCTCAATCGAAGCCGAGCCGGTAGCCAGTCGCCTGCGCGGTATTATCGAAGATTCCCTCCGAGATAAAACCGAAGCGTTCATCAAGCAGGAAGTTCGTCGACTGGGGTATCACCTGGAGATGGCAACCGCCGATGACTTCCGGGAGATGAGCAAGCGGCTGGAGAAGTTCGCCCTGAACTACGTCCCTCGCGCCGAGGCACGCTCCCTGGCAAGCAACCTGCGTGCCTACGCCCAGGAGTTTGAGGAGGGGTAGGTTCCAAGCCTTACAACAAGGACATCGTTAACTCCCCGCTAACCTCAGCGGGGAGTTTTTTGTTCACGGAGCGATTCTACCTTTCACTCCTGCTGTTTGTTACTATCCCTCTGCTTGCTGACTAATATCAAACCTCTGGACGGGTCATGCCGCTGCTCTATCTCGAAAGTCAGGGTTGTCAGATGAACGAGCGGGATGCCGAGCGTCTCGCCGGGGGGCTGCTGCGTATCGGCTGGAGGCTGACCGACGACCCCGCCCAGGCTGACCTGATTCTGCTGAACACCTGTAGCGTTCGGGATAAGGCCCGTACTCACGCCCTGGGGCGGCTGGGGCAGCTGGTTCGTCATCGGCGGCGCAAGCCGAACCTCTTGCTGGGAATGACCGGTTGTCTGGCGAAGCATCTGGGCGCGGATGCCCGGCAGAGCCTGCCCTTCCTGAACCTCGTTGCCGGACCCGGAGCGGTAGAGCGGCTGCCCCGGCTGGTCGAACAATTGGAAAGCCCCACTGACTTTGTGGTTGATACCAACCCTGCCGATCCGCCCGGCGAGTTCGACCCCACCGTTGACCTGCGCCTGGCTCATCCCGCTGTGGGTAGCCACGCCGCCTTCGTTACCATCACCGAGGGCTGCGACAACTATTGCGCCTACTGCATCGTGCCTTACCTGCGCGGAGCGATGCGCGCCCGACCCGCCGAGGCGATTCTGACCGAGTGCCGCTATCTCCTCGACTCCGACTATACCGAGCTGACTCTGCTGGGTCAGAATGTCAATGCCTACGCCGCCGGGGAGTTCGACTTCCCCCGTTTGCTGCGGGAGATTGCTCAGATGGACGGTCTCCGGCGATTGCGCTTCACCAGCAGTCATCCAAAGGATCTGAGCGAAGCCACCCTGCGGGTGATGGCGGAGGAGCCGGCGATCTGCGAGCATCTCCATCTGGCGTTGCAGTCCGGCTCGGACAGCGTCCTTACGGCGATGGGGCGCAAATACACCGCCGGACATTTTGGTAAACTGATCGCAACCGCCCGGCGGCTTATCCCCGGTCTGGCGGTAACCACGGACATCATCGTTGGCTATCCCGGAGAGGGTGAGGCTGACTTCGCCCAGACCCTTGCTCTGGTTGAGGAGTTGAGCTTCGACAACGCCTTCATGTTCAAGTATTCACCGCGCGCGGGAACCGCTTCGGCTCAATTGAAAGACGACGTTCCAGCCGAGGTCAAGCAGGCTCGGCTGGAGCAGATAATCGCAGCGGTAACTGCCTCGGCAAAGAACAACAACGCCGGATTGGTCGGACAACGGCTGTCGTTGATTGTCGAAGGACGGGACAAGAAGAATCGCTGCTTTGGCAGAACGCGGGGCAATAAGAATGTGAAGCTCGACAGCGACCACGAACCGGGAACGCTCCTGACCGTGGAGATTACCTCTGCCGGGGCTTTTAGCCTGATTGGAACGGTTATTGACGAAGGGATGATTGATGGCTAGAGCGGGTATTCTGCGCGGGCTGGTCTGGATGGCGATCATCATCGCCGTGGTGGTCGTGGTCATCGGCCCCACGGAGCTGCGCTATCGTCTGCTTACTCCGGCGGAGACCGCCCTCGCCGTGGACATTGCCGTAGAGATTGGCGTGGATGCCGCTCTGGTACTGGCTCTGATTGAGGCGGAGTCGAGCTTCGACTCAGAGGCACTTTCCAGTGCCGGAGCCGTGGGGCTGATGCAGCTGATGCCCGGAACCGCCGAAGAGGTAGCCCGGAAGCACGACCTGTCCGCTGACTTCGACCTGAGAGACCCGGAGACGAATCTGCGCCTCGGCTGCCTGTTACTGCGTGATCTGCTGGCTCGCTACGGCGGCGATACAGTCAGCGCGCTGGCGGCGTATAACGCCGGACCACGGGATGTCAACGGCTGGCGTTCCGGCGATAGCCTCACCGTTGAGGAGATTCCTTATCCAACCACCCGTGCCTATGTGGAAGAGATTCTGGAGCTGAAGCAGACCTTCGCCGGGATGCTGCTGGAGGGTGAATTACCATGAAAATCCTGTCAGTGTTAATGCTAATCCCGCTCTGTGCCGGTGCCTTTGAGGCTCCGCTGGAGCTGGCTGGCGCGTATTCCCTCGTTTTCGATAACGTGGAGTACGACAATCCGCTGGAGCCGCGAGGCGATGAGCGCACCCGGTTCCTCCAGCGACTCTTTATTGGCGCGCAGTGGCAACCGTTGGAGTTCGTTTCCCTCACGGGCGGGTTGGAGCTGGAGCATGACCTGGCGGACAGCATCGAATGCGAGACGGTGAACTGGGACAACTTCAAACTGAATCCCCGGATAACCCTCGTCCTGGAGTTAAACGACTGGGGGCGGATCTCGCTGGGGCATCTGAAGTTCCACCTCGGAGCAGAGACGGTCTTTCAGCAGCTGACCGACCACCCCGCAACCGGAGCAAGCTGGTCAGGCGATCTTTCCACGGTGCGGTGGAACGTTGTCATCGCCCGCACCGAGGTTGTCAGTAAAGCAACCAAGGAGATTTTTTTCGCTGGCGGAACCCTCGCCTGGCGTCTTGACCTCGGCTTCCTGAGCCTCACTCCCCAGGCGACGGCGGCGTACTACCACTCCGGCGGCTACGACACCGCTGATTATCAAGAGTTTGCACCGCCGGACGGGGTGCGAAAGTTCGAGCGGGGTAATCTCGGCGGTGGCTTGGCACTGGGGTTGTTCGGCGATGCTCTGAGCCTCTTCGGCAGCTATCATCAGAGCCGCTCTACCGGCGGTGAGGGCTGGGGACGACTGCTGCGCCTCGGTCTGGGAGGTCGGCTGGGCTGGTTCAGCCTGAACGCTGACTTCTACAAAGCCAACGGTTACGAGGGCATCCGTCCTCTCCCTGCCCTGGCGAATCACCCCAACGACGACTTTAGGTTTCTCGATGTCTCCGTTGACTTCAACGCCCCCCTGGCGGAACTTCTTTCGCTCACCGTTACCCTGCGTCAGGGGCTTTTCTTTGCCACCGCCACCCAGCCTCACGACAATCGCAACCAGATCATGGCGGCGGTGGAGTTGAGCTTCTAATCTATGAAGGCTACCCTTGGTGTTGATTTGGGCGGAACCAACCTGCGAGCCGGGTTGGTTGATTCTTACGGCAAGCTGCTCGCCTGGGGAATGGCTCCCCTGCGCCATCGGCGCAGCCCGGAGCAGTTCGTCGCTGATCTGGAATCTCTTTATCGTTCACTCCTCAAAGAGATAGAGACTCCCCTGACAGTTACCGGATTGGGACTGGCGGTGCCGGGACCGCTTGATCCGGTAAAGGGAGAAATCAACGGCGCGGTCAACCTTCCCGGCTGGAACAACATCCCCCTGGTTAAGTTGGCAGAAGAGGCACTGGAGCTGCCGACAATACTTGTAAACGACGGCAGTGCCTTCGTCCTCGGCGAGGTAACCACCGGAGCGTTACAAGGTTCAACCAACGCTCTGGGGCTGACCCTGGGTACCGGAATCGGCGGCGGGCTGTTTCTGGATGGAAAGCTTCGCACCGGAGCTACGGGCAATGCCTGCGAGATCGGGCATCTGATCGTGGAGCTGGGGGGCAGGCTTTGCCTCTGTGGACGGCGGGGTTGTCTGGAGCAGTACGCCTCCGCCAGCGCGGTTCGCCGCAACGCCATCGCCCTGGCAGAAGCAGGCGAGCTACCGGAACTGCTGGAACAGGTAAAGGGCAACGCCACCGACCTCAATACCCGGCTGGTCAGTGAAGCGGCTCAGAACGGAAACTCGCGCTGCCGGGAGCTGCTCGCCGATGCGGGTCGCTGGCTGGGACGAGGAGTCGCCCAGGCACTAACCATCCTCGACCTGGATGATATCGTAATCGGTGGTGGCATGGCGCAAGCTGGGGAGCTGATTCTGGCTCCGGCACGACAGAGTATCCAGCAGACAGCCTTCCCTCCCCGACCTCGACTCCGGCTGGTTCAGAGTAAGCTGGGCGACCGAGCGGCAATCATCGGCGCGGGCAGCTTGAAGCTGCACACAGACTCGCGACTGTGAGTATAGCCAGATAACGGTTATTTCCACGGATACGCTCCCGCTGGTCGCTTACGGATAGCATTTTGACGGGTACGGGCAACGCGGTGCATTGCATCACAGATTCGCGACTGTGAGTATAGCCAGATAACGGTTCTTCCCACGGACACGCTCCCGCTGGTCGCTTACCGCTGCCACTGCATGGTTGGATCGGGCAGCTTGAAGCTGCACACAGACTCGCGGCTGACCAACTCGGACAAATAGATGATCGAAGAGCATCTGTCCCGGGAGATTTAACAACGGGCATCTTTCGCGCAATAGTGGAAGCCGGACTACGTCCGGCTAGTGGGAGGGTGTGGACACCCTCCCCTACAGGTATTTTATGGTTGTAGGGGCGTGCTTGCGCGTGCCCTTTTTGAATACGATGAGATTACCCCCCACTGGGGGGAGGAGACGATGCTTAAACAAACACAAGGGGAGACTGTTGCAAAACTGGTTTTCTTGAGTGCTTCTGAATTACCGTTGTTGTACCAATGAGCAAGGTTTTGATTTTAAGACAAGGGGTTTCAACCCCTTGTGGAACAGGAATACGCGTCAAAGCCGCAAGGGGCTAAAGCCCCTTGTCTCAGACACGAGGAATTAACACTTTCGCAACAGTCTCAAGGGGGCGTAGGGGCGCACCTGTAGGCGGTACCCTTTTGTAACCGCCCCCCATACATAGCCCATAACAGATTTGCGGGTCGACCTAAAGGTCGACCCCTACGACCCCTCACCCTAGCCCTCTCCCCAAAGGGGCGAGGGGAAATAGTGAAGCGACCAGCGGGAGCGTGTACACGGGGATAAACGTAACTTACTCCTGAATGATTAGTCGCGAAAGTGTGTCCAGCTTCAAGCTGGTTGCTGATAGCAACTCATTGTGATAGAATGCGGCTCTGTTACGGTTTTGAGACGGGCATCATAAGCGTTTCCGAATAGAGCAATAGCAAGGTCAAACAGATTTCGTGGTCAAGCAGGTTGCCGTTCATCCGACGGCGACAAACCCTGGGAGATGTTCATGGCTAAGTACGTCTACACTTTTGGAGCCGGCAAGGCCGAAGGCTCCGCCAAGATGAAGAACCTGCTCGGCGGTAAGGGTGCCAACCTGGCAGAGATGTCCAGCATCGGCGTTCCGGTTCCGGCGGGCTTTACCATCACCACCGAGGTCTGCACCGAGTACTACGACAACAACAAGCAGTACCCCACCTCTTTAAAGGGTGAGGTTGCCAAGGCAATCGCCGCCACCGAGAAGGTCATGGGCAAGAAGTTCGGCGATGCCAAAGACCCTCTGCTGCTCAGCGTTCGCTCCGGTGCGCGGGTTTCTATGCCCGGTATGATGGACACCGTCCTCAACCTGGGTCTCAACGACACCACGGTGCAGGGACTGATCAAGACCACCAGCAACGAACGCCTCGGCTGGGACTCCTACCGTCGTTTCGTCGAGATGTTCTCCAACGTGGTTAAGGGCATCGACCGCCACAAGTTCGAGGCTGCTCTGGAGGCCGCGAAGAACGCCAAGGGTGTAGAGCTGGACACCGAGCTGGAAGCAGCCGACCTGAAGAAGGTCGTTGCCGAGTTCAAGGCTATCTACAAAAAGGAACTGGGCGAGGAGTTCCCCAATGAGCCGCTGGAGCAGCTCTGGCAGGGAATCAGTGCCGTCTTTAACTCCTGGGAAACCCCCCGCGCCAAGACCTATCGCAAGCTCAACAGCATCCCCGGCAACTGGGGAACGGCTGTCAACGTTCAGAGCATGGTCTTTGGCAACATGGGCGACGACTCCGCCACCGGAGTCGCCTTCACTCGCGATCCCGCTACGGGCAACAACGCCTTCTTCTACGGTGAGTACCTGATCAACGCCCAGGGCGAGGATGTCGTGGCTGGTATCCGTACTCCTCAGGAAATTACCCTCCTCGGCAGTCGGGAATGGGCGAAGAACAGTGGTCTCTCAGAGGGCGACCGCAAGGCGAAGTTCCCCTCTCTCGAAGAGATCATGCCCAGGCAGTTCAAAGAGCTTGACGCCATCCGCGTGAAGCTGGAGAAGCACTACACCGACATGCAGGACATCGAGTTCACCATCCAGCAGGGCAAGCTCTGGATGCTCCAGACCCGTACCGGTAAGCGCACCGCTGCGGCGGCGATTAAGATCGCCGTGGACATGGTCGCGGAGAAACTGATCGACAAGAAAGAGGCGATCATGCGCCTCGACCCCAACGCTCTCGACCAGCTCCTCCACCCGGTCTTCGATGAAGACGAAAAGAAGAAAGCCAACGTCCTCGCCAAGGGTTTGCCAGCTTCACCGGGAGCCGCCACCGGTCAGGTCGTTTTTAACGCCGATACCGCCGAGGCCTGGGCAGCCGACGAGAAGAAGGTCATCCTCGTTCGTCTGGAGACCAGCCCTGATGACATCCACGGTATGCACGCTGCCGAGGGTATCCTCACCGCTCGTGGTGGAATGACCTCCCACGCCGCCGTGGTGGCTCGTGGAATGGGTACCTGCTGCGTGGCTGGCTGTGGCGAAGTTGCCATCGATTACAAAACCAAAACCTTCAAAGCCAAAGGCCTGACCGTCAAAGAGGGCGACTGGATCTCCCTCGACGGCTCTACCGGTGAGGTTATTGAGGGTCAGGTTCCGACGAAGTCTCCGGAGCTTACCGGCGACTTTGGCACCTACATGGGCTGGGCGGACGAACTGCGCACGATGGGCGTTCGCACCAACGCCGACACCCCCCACGACTCCGAGGTTGCCCGTAACTTCGGTGCCGAGGGCATCGGCCTCACCCGGACCGAGCATATGTTCTTCGACCCCCAGCGGATTCTCGCCATGCAGGAGATGATCCTGGCCGAGGACCTCGAAGGTCGCGAGAAGGCACTGACCAAGCTCCTCCCTTACCAGCGCGAGGACTTCGTCGGCATCTTCACCGCGATGACTGGCCTGCCGGTTACCATTCGCGCTCTCGATCCGCCGCTCCACGAGTTCCTGCCCCACACCGAAGATGCGCAGAAAGAGCTGGCGAAGGCATCCGGCGTACCGCTTGCGAAAATTCAGGCTCGCCTGGCGTACCTCCACGAGAGCAACCCGATGCTCGGACATCGTGGCTGTCGTCTGGGAACCGCTTATCCAGAGATCACTGCGATGCAGGCTCGCGCTATCTTCGAGGCGGCCTGTGAGTGCAAGAAGAAGAACATCGATGCCAAGCCCGAAGTGATGATCCCCCTCATCTCCACCATGGAGGAGCTGGCTAACCAGCGCAAGGTGGTCATCGACACGGCGGAGAAGGTTTTCGCCGAGCAGGGCGTTAAGGTCGATTACCTCGTCGGTACGATGATCGAGCTGCCCCGGGCGGCACTGCTTGCCGATAAGGTCGCCGAGGTCGCCGACTTCTTCTCCTTCGGTACCAACGACCTTACCCAGACCACCTTCGGTCTCTCCCGCGACGATGCTGGCAAGTTCCTACCGATGTACGTAGAAAAGGGCATTCTGCCTCACGATCCCTTCCAGGTACTTGACCAGGCGGGCGTTGGTCAGCTGGTCGAGATGGCGACCGTCAAGGGTCGCTCAACGAAAAAGAACCTCAAGGTCGGTATCTGCGGTGAACATGGCGGCGAGCCAAACTCCGTTGAGTTTTGCCATCGCATCGGGCTGAGCTACGTCTCCTGTAGCCCGTACCGGGTTCCGATCGCCCGTCTGGCTGCTGCTCAGGCGGCAATCCGCGACAAGTAAGCAGAACGACTGCTCTACCAGTTCAAAAGAAGACCGCCCTTCGGGGCGGTCTTTTAGTTACAACTCTTAGAGTCGGTGACAAGAGTTTCCGTTAGGGATAATCACTCGAAACTGGACCAACTGAACGGCTACTGTGTAAATTGCATCTAATTTGTAAGGGATAATCACTCGTGTTTGGACTTTGGTAATTTTTCAACCTGTTGTTGAATTATCGATTACGTAGT
>Ga0190344_1001014_pt1 | contig 11049 bp, 6 predicted proteins | sample 48721323_MG_FD_161662 | JGI IMG/M metagenome (GOLD analysis project Ga0190344, IMG submission 161662) | Hydrothermal vent microbial mat bacterial communities from Southern Trench, Guaymas Basin, Mexico - 4872-13-2-3_MG | ecosystem: Environmental > Aquatic > Marine > Hydrothermal vents > Microbial... | reverse complement strand
CGTTTCTATCTAATAACCAACGCCAATCTGAGGAAAAATGTAATAATAACCAAACGGGTTTACCCAATGCGCCGGCAAGATGAGGTACGGCGGTATCTGTTGAAATGACTAAATCTAAGCAATTGATTGCCGCAGCTGTGTCGCTAAAATCTTCTAATTCTTCAGTGAGTGGGATCATTTCCATCCCTTCAGGTATGGGTTGCTTGGCCGCTTCACCTTTTTGCAAACTGAATAGGCTGATATTCTGAACGCTTGCTAAGGGGGCAAAATGGGCGAGAGATGCCGAGCGGTTGCGATTGTATTGAAATTTTGGGTTGCCTGACCAAACAAGGCCTATTTTAAAACGGGCCGATTCAAATCGGGTACGCCATTTTTCAACTTTCTGGCTGTCAGGATATAAATAAGGTATCGATGCTGGAATCGTGTCTAATGTGGTGGCAAAGAGATTGGGTAAGCTTAATAGCGGAATCCAGACATCGTAGGCTATATCAGGTTCATTATCATAAGATTTGACTATCAACAGATCGACACCAGGTAATCCGTTAAGCAGTTGTTTTAACGGAGATTGAATAGCCAGTATGACTGTTCCCCCTTTGATAAGGGGCAGATAACGTACAAATTGTATGATATCGCCAAAGCCTTGTTCCCAGTGAACCAAGAGTCGTCGGCCGGCAAGCGGATTACCTTCCCATAAAGGTTGTTTCAGTTGAGGATATTTTCCTGTTTTGATTTTTAAACGCCATTCGTATTTTAGCCAACCTGTGATCAAATCGCCTTTTTTCAGTAATAGCGTGCCATAGTTAAAATGGAAATCGGGTAAATTCGGGTTAATACGCAAGGCTTTAAGGTAACATTCTATCGCTTTATCAAGTTTGTTTTGCTCTGTCCAAATGGTGGCTAGATTATTATAAGTGTCAGCATTATTCGGATTGAGAGCCAGAGCACGTTGAATATAAAGCATGGCTTCTGTCAGATTACCCTGTTCTTTCAATACACCACCCAAGTTGTTGTGTGCGTGGACATCATTTGGATTTAAAAACAAGGCCTGTTGGAAACAGGCAATGGCATCTGCTGGTTGCTTTTGTTCTTTCAAAGCCTTGCCTAAATTATTGTAGACTTGACAAAATTGTGGATTTAAACTTAAGGCATGTTGGAAAGCGGTAATGGCTTCAGCGAGTTGCCCCTGATCTTGAAGTGCATTACCTAAGTTATAGTACACATTGGCATCATTGGGATTTAAAACAATCGCCTGTTGATAATAGCTAATAGCTTCTGCAAGTTTGCCTTGATCTTTAAGTGCATTTCCCAGATTACTATAATAATCTGGCACGGCGTTATTGATACTGATGGCTTTTTGAATGAGTTCGCAAGCGATATCATACCGCTCAACTTGGGCAGCCAGTACGCCTAGTAAATGTAGCGCATCGCTATGATTAGGATCGGCTTGCAAGACATTGCGGTAAAGGGCCTCGGCTTGTTGCAAATTGCCAGCATTGTGGTTTTGCATAGCCAGTTGCATAGCTTGGAGCGTGTTTAAGGGCGGTTGATTTTTTGGATAAGGAATTTGAGTTGATTTTTTCTTTTTTGTTGAACGTTTTTTTGGCATGATTTCAGTTATCAGTTATCAGTTACCCGTTATCAGGGGAATGGTGGGCAACAAAAACACGTTACCCACCCTACAAGAAAGGGAAATGGTGGACAATAAAAACCCGTTACCAGCCCCCTACAAGAAAGACAAGGTTAAGGAAATTTCTGGAGTTCGAGTTTCAATGCATCGACAACTTGCTGAAACACACTTGCCCAGTCGCCGGGAGCGGCTTGTCTAAACAAGCGCATGGTGGGATACCAAGGGTTATCGTTTCGTTCTAATAACCAACGCCAATCTGAGGCAAAATGTAATAATAACCAAACGGGTTTACCCAATGCGCCGGCAAGATGAGGTACGGCGGTATCTGTTGAGATGACTAAATCTAAGCAATTGATTGCCGCTGCTGTGTCGCTAAAATCTTCTAATTCTTCAGTGAGTGAGATCAGTTCCATGCCTTCAGGTATAGGTTGCCCGGCCGCTTCACCTTTTTGCAAACTGAATAGGCTGATATTTGGAACGCTTGCTAAGGGGGCAAAATGGGCGAGAGAGGCGGAACGGTTGCGATTGAGTTTAAATCGTGGGTTGCCTGACCAAACAATGCCTATTTTAAAACGGGCCGATTCAAATCGGGTACGCCATTTTTCAATTTTCTGGCTGTCAGGATATAAATAAGGTATCGATGCTGGAATCGTGTCTAATGTGGTGGCAAAGAGATTCGGTAAGCTTAATAGCGGAATCCAGACATCGTAGGCTATATTAGGTTCATTATCATAAGCTTTGACTATCAACTGATCGACACCAGGTAATCCGTTAAGCACTTGTTTTAACGGAGATTGAATAGCCAGTATGACTGTTCCCCCTTTGATAAGCGGCAGATAACGTACAAATTGTATGATATCGCCAAAGCCTTGTTCCCAGTGAACCAAGAGTCGTCGGCCGGCAAGCGGATTACCTTCCCATAAAGGTTGTTTCAGTTGAGGATGTTTTCCGGTTTTGATTTTAAAACGCCATTCGTATTTTAGCCAACCTGTGATCAAATCGCCTTTTTTCAGTAATAGTGTGCCATAGTTAAAATGGACTTCGGCTAAATTCGGGTTAATACGCAAGGCTTTAAGATAACATTCTATCGCTTTATTAAGTTTGTTTTGCTCTGTCCAAACGGCGGCTAGATTATTATAAGTGTCAGCATTATTGGGTGTGATCGCTAAAGCGCGTTCGTAACACGCCATAGCGTGATCAAATTGAGCCTGTTCCACAAAGACGAGGCCTAAGTTATTATGGGCCTTAACATAATTAGGATTTAAAGTGATAGCCTGCTGAAAAGCGTCAATCGCCTCGGCCAGTTTGCCTTGTTCATGCAGTAAAAGCGCCAAGTTGTAGTGGGCTTCAACATGATGGGTATTTAAAGCAATCGCACGTTGGTAACAATCAATCGCTTCTGCGATGTGTTCTTGTTCAGCAAGTGCAATGCATAAATTGTAATGTGCTTCAGCATGATCCGGATTTAAAGTCAGGGCCTGTCGATAAGCAGCAATCGCTTTGACAACTTGCCCTTGTTTATTCAACACAGTACCCAGATTGTAATGTGCCTCAGCATGTTCAGGATTTAAAGCGATAGCCTGTTGAAAACGCTCAACGGCTTCTGCCAATTTGCCCTGTTCGAGAAATGCAATGCCTAAGTGATTGTGTACCTCAACATAATTCGGTTCTAAAGCCAGAGCGTGTTTGAAACAGGCGATGGCTTCTGGCAGTTTATTCTGCTTGATAAGCGCAATCCCCCAATTATAGTACGCTTCAACATGATTTGGATTTAAATGTATAGCGCGTTGATAACCGCTCACCGCTTCATCCAGTAAACCTTGTTCACGTCGTACATTGCCTAAATTATAATAGGCCTCGGCATAGTGCGGATTTGAACGCAATGCCCGTTGATAACTTTCAGCCGCTTCAAGCAATTTGCCCTGTTCCTTTAGCACATTACCGAGGCCATTATGTGCCTCTGTCAAAGCGGAGTCTAAAACCAAACTACGTTGGTAACAATCAGCCGCTTCGCTCAGTTTGCCCATAGCCCAAAATACATTGCCCAAGCTGTTATAAAAATTGGGAACCGAATCATTGATTTGTATCGCTTTTTGAATCAGTTCAATGGCGGCTTCGTTGTTATTGACTTGGGCTGCAATGACTCCCAATAAATGTAGTGCGTCACTATGATTGGGTTCGGCCTGTAACACTTGACGGTAGAGGGCCTCAGCTTGTTGTAACTCCCCAGTTTGATGGTATTGCATAGCCATTTCCATGACTTGGGGTATCGTCAAAGTGTCTTGAGTTTGACTGGTTTTTTTCCTTTTAGACTTTTTTTTAGACATATCGCTTTTTATGAAAAAAGTTAGCTTTTTTCTATAGGAGTTCAGATAAGTACTGAACCATAAATTTTCAGGTATTTTAATAGAAGCAATCGGGGCAACCACAAGGGATTGCCCCTACAACCGTACCCGTAGGGGCAATCCAGGGCGAATGCCCAAAATACCTGTTTATTATGTGCTTCAGTACTTAGATAAATATTTTGGCCCAAACCTGACAGGTTTTTATCGAAAATTTGAACTGATAAAGTTAAATTTCGCGAAACAACGCTGTGAAAAAGTTTTTGCGCGCAAAAACGGCTTCAAGTGAAATGATGAATTGTTCAATTCATTCATCATTCATCATTCTTATCGTCCGTTATCTCCAATTTATAATTACCAATTCATCAACTCCAATTCCCAATTTATAATGCCCAAGTTGATCCCCGTTACCCTCATTGAAAAAATTTAATGATTAATGATTAATGATTAAATTATAAAAATGAGAGTTATTAATACATCCATAGTTACTCATAAGATACAGATATTTCTAATTTGCACAGTTGTTTTTTTTTCAACACAGAGTACACTTCTTTAGCCTACAGGGTTTCGCTTGAGTGTCTTGTGGTAAGTCAAGATGCTTGAAGTCAATCAGCACCTCGATCCTCAAACACAATTGACCGCAATACAATGGATTGGGTTCTTATGTGGATTTTTGATTGGCCTGATGAGATTGGTTTTAAATACCGAACACAGGTTTTGATAAAGTCAACCACTCTTCTGATTTCATTTTCACCGACGACGTTGCGTTCCGTATATAATCATAAATTCTCCCCTTCACACGGCAAACATTTTTTCACATTTAAAGTTTAGCTTCGCGCAACGAAGCGGCGTGAAATAAAGTTTTGCGCGCAAAACTTCTTAAGTGAAACAAAACTCAAAAGCCAATCGGTTTACCGCGAATTGTAAAAATATCATAATAAACAAAAGTTTATCATTTCCCCTCGCTTACTCATTAATAACATGAAAAAACGGAGGTATGTTAGCATAACTTATTGAAATATATCATAACCCACAAACAGAATTGCCATTTAATATGCGCTATTGGCTCTTTTTTTATTTGAAAGAAAAACATCAAAGTATGAGTCTTAAAAACGTTTATGCCCCTGCCCATTGCCTATTTACACTTAAAATAAATAAGTATTTATCAAAAACCGCATAATTTTTTTTGCATAGAAACTTGGCACAAAAATTCCTACTATTACTTTGTCTCAGTCAATAATCTGTGTTGAATTTTGATAACCCGCATGAACGATTTTTTTACCGTGTTATTATCAATCCGTGATGAAAGTGCTTGGTCGACGGGAGAGTCTTATTCTGCAAAATATTTTACCGATAATTGACTATTAACATGACTTAAATTTATTCTCATTCAAAATCGTTCACTTTTTTTTAAAAACGGCACAGGGCTGATTATTCAATGCGAAAAGAGGGCTGTATGGTGATTTTTTAAAAACGGCACAGGGCTGATTATTCAATGCGAAAAGAGGGCTGTATGGTGAAAAAAGCAATACCCGCTCTTCTATAAAATGTTTCCAGCAATGCCTTGTGTTTTCGCAATCGATATCACAAGACTTTGTCACTTATAATTTATGAACTATTGAACTATTGAACTCCTTTATAGAAAAGCAAATCTGTAATCTATTAAATTGCTCGATCCAACCTACGGAAAAAATTGAGATTAAGTACACTATAAAACGCATCATTGCGAGCTTTTTTCAGCTTAAAGCTCTCAAATGATGAAATCGATTGTGAACCGACATGATAAAAATTAAGGCGTGTAATGATTCCACTAGAAAAAATCATTGTTCTCAATAAGGTATCCTTGTTTTCAACGCTGAAAACTGAGGATCTCCACATGATATCGACGATTGCCAGTGAAGAGGCATACGAAGACGGACATACTTTATTTTATGAGGGTGATATTGGTGATAGGTTATTTATTGTTGTCTCTGGTGAAGTGATGATTCTTAAAAAAAATAAAGATGGGGAAGAAAAGCAGATTGCAACTTTAAAAGAAAATAGTGTGCTAGGTGAATTGTCATTGTTTGATGCAGAAACCCGTACTGCCACCGTTCGCTGCTCTTCGAGAAGCATATTTTTAGTGATTGAACGAACTGATATGGAACAGTTAGCCCACGAATATCCCGCTATTGCCTTTGGTTTTATCAAAGTGTTAATGAGCCGTATGCGTGAGATGATTGAAAAAAACAAAGAATAATGAGTTAATCAAGATTATCCATGCTAATATCAATGAAAAATGTGCCCTGAACTGACGCAATCCCTTTTTTTGAGATAGATTTATTTGACTTCACCAGATATTTGATATAACAAAAGAAAACCTTTAACTCGCATTATCATTCTTGATGTGAAACCTATTAACGTACACTAATCATTCATTATGCTAGCACGTTTACTTGGCAATTGGTTAGCCATAAGACCCAATGAGCAAGATGGAGTACTTTACTTTTTTTTAATTTTACTGGTGTTTTCTTTCGGAGCCAGTTTTGCGCGTACTATTGGCATGACCTTGTTAGTTGAAAAAGTAGGTGGTGATAAGCTGCCGGTCATGTTCATTTTCATAGACTTAGCGGTGATGATAGGCTCTCTCTTGTACGCTCACTATACCGAAAAATTTAGTGGCTTAGCTATTTTTGGATTTTTCCTGCTCTCTACTACCTTGTTTTCGCTCATTGTTCAATTGTTATTTTTTGTAACGGCATACTGGTCGCCTCAGAGCAACTGGGTTTATGGATTTTTCTTTGTAGGCTTTTTCTTTTTTTACGTTTTAATTTCCATACATGCTGGTAGCGTCGTCGCTTCTTATTTCACAGCGGTTCAAGTCAAGCGTGTGACACCCGTTATCAATGCCGGTATGCCTATTGGTGGTGCCTTAGGGGGAACAAGCTTAATCGTCTGTTTAAATGTTTTTCATTTTCAACCTGAACAATTGATTACCGTGTTGGGCATAGCTTGTCTTTGTGCGTTCGGACTCTTGCGTCTTGTCAATGCACGTTTAAGTCCTGTGCGGACAACAGGCAATAATGCTCAGGTGAAAAGTCAGAAAAATCCGCTAATTGAATTGATGGACGCTTTTAAATATATCATCGGTTCTAAATTAATGATTTATATGTCTTTGGGTTTCATTTTTTTCGTGATTGCCAACAAACTCTTAGAATATCACTATCAAACGATTATTTACCCTACTGTATATAAAGATGCTACAGAAAGAGCGACGTTTTTTGCCACCTACGAAGTTTTTGCGAATCTAGCCTGGCTGTTAGTTCAATTAACTTTTACCTCACGTATTGTGATGAAATGGGGCGTGGGTGCCAGTAATCTACTTTATCCCGCACTGTCAGCAACCGTCGCTTTAACACTTTTTATCTATTTTTACTTCAAAGCGCAAGACTTGATCGAAGGTAGCCTGACAATCATGTTGATCTTGGGCATTTTTACTCAATTTGTGAATCAAGAAATGCGCGGTGCTTTGCGTACCCCTACGAATAATTTATTGTTTAATGCGATTCCTGCCAATCAGTGGGGGATCAATAAAGCATTTCTGAATGGCATAGTCTTTCCACTGTCAACCGTTACAGTCGCCACTTTTATACTGATAACCGGGCCGGGTACTGATGGTGCTTCATCCACTTTTTTGACAACAGAACAACTTTATTATCTGTTGCCCTTGATTGCCCTTGTTGTTTCACTATTAGGCATTTTAGTCGCCTTGCCACAATGGGCCGCCTACGATGAAGGCGTATTTGGTTTACTTAACCGCGAATTATTTGATCGTCGGATAGAAGTGAAAATAGGGGGGAGAGGTAATAATAGCCTCAAGCAAGTCATAGAACAAAAATTAAACAGTTCAGATCCATATCATGTGATTGCCGCCTTGGAAATGGTTCGTGTTTTGAGATTAAATTTTTTTGTCAGTCATATTGGCAACTTGCTCCTCAAAAATCCAGATTTTAAAATCAAAGAGCATTGTATTAGTACTTTAGCGGCACTACCCCAATCTCATTCCAGTCTGACTTATTTAGTAGAAGCCCTGCGAACGGAAAAAAACCCTGAAGTCTTGCCACTGATTCTCAAAAATCTGGGCCAATTTAAATCGGTTAATTTCAACGACGTAATAGACAAACTGTTAACACACCCAACGCCGAAGGTGTTTATTGAAGCTTGCTTGTGTTTGCATAAACATCCGAGCTATAGGCATAAACAGTTAATTGAGAAAAAAATTATAGGCCGTCTCCAAAATCATGATTCACCAGATACGGCGCTCTATTTATCGGCATTGGGTGAGTTACGCCAATCACACTACAGCAAATTGGTGTTGCCATTTTTTGAGAGCGAAAATGCTGAGATACGCCTAGCCGCATTCACTGCCTTTATTCGGATGCTTGAAGGTCAACTTGAGTCTCATAAATCTCTCCTGATTCAAGCCCTTGATTCACCTGATAAAAATATGAAAATTGCCGGATTGCGGGCTCTTAAAGAATGTCAATCTTTGGATGATTGGACACCGATTATTCGGTTGCTAGGAGTCAAAGATCGGACTTTGGTAACCGAAAGCAAAGAATTATTGCGACTCAGTCTAGGTGTCTGCAAATCAGCCCTTCTCGAACAAGTCTTTTCTGATAAAATATCAGTACAACAACGGTTTGAGATTCTCTCACTGATTTATTCCAAATTGAATGATAAACAACGCGCACAATTACAAAAAGGCGCAGATGAGGCCTTAAAAAAATTCGTTCAAGTGAATGGCTTGTTAAAATTACATGAAGTGATCGGGCCAACTAGCAGAACCTATGATATCGTAACAAAAATATTGCAAGAAATCGCTCAAGATCATTTACACCATGTTCTCACTATTATTACTTTTGTCTCTGAACAGAATGTCGAATTTTTTCATCGTGTGAGTCGTGGTTTACAATCGTTAAGTCGCGCTAATCAAGGCAATGCTTTAGAGGTGCTTTCTAATGCGAAGGAAAAATATCTGGTTAATCGGGTACTGAAGTATTTTGATGAACGTTTAAACGATCTAAAAGCGGTCAATCGCATACACATTGCACTTTTCAACGAAAGTTTAAAAATAAATAAAAAGGAGTATAACCAGCAACTATTGGCATTAGACAATGACATGCTTAAAGCGTGTTTGCTTTATATTAAGCAAGAAAGACATGGCGTATTGAAAGGGGGAGAACTCAGCAAAAATATACTTGAGTTATTGAGTTAGGAGTGAATAAGGTGGGAAACGGAAAGGCCCGCCCTGTAGAGACGCTATCGCGTCTCGACGCTGAGAATGAGAGAAAATTGATTAAAGGCTTAGACAAGCCGGCTTGTCTCAACCTCGCATCGAGCCGAAGCGTGAGCCGACCGTTTGTTTGTTACAAATGATTTGTGTGCATAGACTAGTGCAAGAGAGCGAAAATATCGAGACCCCATCAGCCAACGGGCGCATTCCCAAAAAAAGGTCATTTTGCTGCCCACTTTTCGTTCCAAATTTATTTTGGCAACCCCAGGTTGCCACCTGGGGCTATTCACATTTTCAGGCTAAAATTTCGCGGAGCGAAATTTTAGCCTGAAAACCCCTTCGGGGTTGTGCTTTTTTATTTTTAGGATCGATTTGCCTTTGTACGTAATGCCAATCGGGAAAAAAGTTTAAATTGTGCCCGCGTGCAGTATAATTACATCGGAGACGCGAAGCATCGCGTCTCTACAATGCCTATCAGGAAAACATTACTCCTCACTCTTTTCACGCTGATTTTTACGACGATGCTCATCTATGATTTTTTTAACCCCATAAGCCTGGGGTATGCCATCAATTAGAATTTCTGCATCGGCACTGCCCGCACTGGCGACTTCTATATGACCTGTACCCATAACCCGTTGCAAAAAACGCTGATTGATCTGTACACTCCGAATGTCTGACAGAAAAACTTCACGTATATTCTTAGAAAGAATACCCCTTCTCAATGTAACCCTTTCATTTGTGACCGTCAACCTCGTATTGATCACTTCCAACCACCAAATAAATAAAATCATAAATCCAATAAAACCTAGAACTGCAGCCATGACAGACAAACCAAACCAATTTGATTCGGAGGTGCCCTGATCAATAAGCGCATAAATCAATCCAATAACCCCACCCACTGTCGCAATAACAGAGAAAATAAACAAAAACGGTCTGTTACGAAACATAGAAGGCGTGGAGTCATATAATTTCTCTTCTTCATCCACTTGTTTATCCACTTGTTTATCCACTTGTTTATCCACTTGTTTATCCACTTTTTTACTCCTGATTATCAAATCAGCTTGATAGGACTCAACCTGAGAGTCATTAATTAATGGGTAGTCAAAATCATCACTATTATAGTCTTTCATAAGCTTTTCGCAAGCTTTTTAAAACATAAACAAATGATTCACTGCCTACCCGTTGTTCAATATTATGAATTTGAACGATATTTTGATAAAGTGATCTTGATCACGCTTGAAAAAGCGTGATCGTAAAGGGGCTTGGGGGGCGAACCTTTGTTATCGCCCAAGCTATCGCAGCTGTGCAAACTGTTTGATTGATCTTACCACATTAAGCATCTCTGCATCCGTCGGTATTTTCGGCCCTAGCAAATACGCATACAAATCTGTATTAGGCCTTTCGAGCAATGCCTTAAACGCTTGACGCTCACTTACAGGTGCTTGATCATACCGAAATTCAAGATAGTCTGCCAATAAAACATCTAATTCCTTCATACCGCGACGACAACGCCATTTGAGTTGAGATAATTCGTTCATGGTAGACTGAGAGTTATAAAGGGCAAGCCCATAAAACGAAAAAATATTGATTTCAAAAAATTGTAGGGGCAATCCTTTGTGGTTGCCCATAAAACGAAAAATAGATTGATTTCAAAAACCATTATAAATAAAACATTGATATGCGTATTCTCAACATTAATGAAAAGCCTCTATTTCAAATTCACGCTGTCACTGTCGCAACCGGTGGTACGGGTATTGAGGAAAATCCCATTCCCATCTTATCAGGTATCGTTGATCAATTGCCCG
>Ga0190344_1001010_pt1 | contig 11082 bp, 8 predicted proteins | sample 48721323_MG_FD_161662 | JGI IMG/M metagenome (GOLD analysis project Ga0190344, IMG submission 161662) | Hydrothermal vent microbial mat bacterial communities from Southern Trench, Guaymas Basin, Mexico - 4872-13-2-3_MG | ecosystem: Environmental > Aquatic > Marine > Hydrothermal vents > Microbial... | reverse complement strand
CACCTTCCTCGGAAATCCGACCAACATCTGGATCACCTTCTGGATGAAGCCCACGCTCAGTGAACGCCCGCCGGACACCATTCCCGCCGGAGCCTCCGCCGTCTTCTATGTGAACACCAACCGCCATCTCGTCGCCTACAGCAACTCCACTGAAATCGTCATTGAGTCCCCGGAGTTTTCCAATGGTTGGAACAAAATCGCACTGTCCTGCGATTTTGTTTCCAAGGTTTGGAACCTAGAGCTCAACGATGTTCCAATGGTTGGAAACTTTCCCTTCCACGGAAACCCCGCCAGTTTCCAAGCCTTGGAACTCACCGAAGGCTCCACCAACTCCGCCTTCTTCGACAGCATCACCCTGTCGGACACGTCGGACGAGTCCGACGAAGATGCCGACGGCATCCCCGACAGCTGGGAAATTCAGTACTATGGTTCGACGAACGTCAACCCGAGTGCCATGGCCTCCAACGGGGTCAACACCGTTCTCGAAACCTACATTGCCGGGCTCAACCCGACCAACCCGCAAAGCACCTTTCTGATCTCCGACCTCAACCCTCTGACCTCTGGAACTGTTCTTTCGTGGAACACGACCAACGGTCGCCTCTACAGTGTCTACTGGGCCTCCAATCTCCTCAGCGGCTTCCAACCCTTGGAAAGTAATATCGCCTACACGGCACTTCCCTACACCGATACCAATCATACGGATGAGGTGAAAGGATTTTATAAAATCGAAGTTGAACTCGAATAAGGGAAACACGCGCCGTCGCAACCGACAGGACATAGCATAATTACACGAGAACATGCCTGCGTTCAAATAGTTGGAAGGTCGTTTTTCAAAACAAATCTTGTGCTCAACTGTACAATCTACAAACTGACAACTATGAAAAGAAGAATCTGTAATCTTTAAAAAAATACTATACTAATAGGAGAACAATATGTTCAAAAAAACAACACTGCTTGCGATACTCGCAAGTGCTTGTTTCGCAATACATGCGAATGCCGCAGAGGACGTCAAAAAGGAATTGGAAATGTTCGATTACGACGCACTGCATAAACAGGAACTGAAAGCAATCTTACAACCTGTCCGCCCCGGCATTCCTGGCAAACGCCCATTCTGGAATAATTTCGCCAAGCGTTTTGTATATGCACCAGCTTTTGATTTCAAGAAGGTTGAAGGAGCCGTGAAATATCGCTTCACTGTTCTGGATAAGGATAAGTCTTATTCTTTTGAGGCAAAGGAGCCGTGGGCGGCCTTGACGCCTATCTGGGGAACTATTCCTGACGGCGGAGGGCTGAAGCTGAACGTGGAAGGAATAGCCCAAGACGGAAGCGCAGTTGGCTTGGCTGGTGAACGAAGTTTTGAGAAAGCACCCTGCTTCAAAGGACCTTACAAAACCAGCGACATGACATACGAAGAGTCAGCAGAAAAAGGCTTCAGGGCTGTATTCGAATTGGGGCATGTTCAACAGTGGCTAAAAACAGGCACACCGGATCCAAACGAGCCATTATACGGATACCCTGCAAAGATCATGGGGGCTTTGATGCATGGATTAGTGATTTTTGCTAATGACTACGCAAAGGATGCGGATGAGGCAGAAATGGCAATCAAGATCGCTCGTATGAATGCGGATTACATCATTAAACTCAGCGACCCGCCTGGAAGACCGACGGATGCCTTGCAGGATTTTATGCCCATTACATATTGGGACGGCAAAGACCCAGACACGGATGAAATGTTGATGAAAAAAGTGTTATACCCTCACAAGCGCTACAACTTGAGGATGAATCCCCCAGGATTTGATACGGGTTTTGGATTGTGTGCTCTTTATGAACGAACTAAAGATAAAAAATATCTGGAGTATGCCAGACGCTTGGGCGAGACATATGCCAAATTACAAGGAGAAGATGGGACTTGGGGTCTTGAAATTAGCACCAAAACTGGGAAGTCTAAATCGAAGACTCGCCTGATACCCACGATGGTAATGCCCTATCTTGATCATTTGATTAAAAAATACGATATGACTCAATTTAAGGCGAGTCGTGACAAAGCCATTGCTTGGATGTTCGCTAATACTATAAAAACTTATAATTGGCAGCCACAATTCGAGGATACCAAAATCGCTAAGCCGTATAGAAACCACTCTAGCGTTGATGTTATTTTGTTCGCTTCATTCTTGATGGATCACGTGAGTGAGAATCCAGAATATTTAGCTTATGCCGAGGAATGCATGCGGTTTGCTGAGGATCAATTTATGCTATGGAGTAAAAAAGGAAATGGGGCAAAAATTGGGCCCGGCGTTCTTGAAAAATACACCTTCCCGCATATTGAACCAGCAATCGGGTTCCTTGCCTGCAAGGCATACTTGAAGCTATACAAGGCTACTGGCAAAAAAATCTTTTTGGCAAAAGCTGTCGCTCTAATTGATGGTGCCGTATCAGGACAAAAGTTTATGCACGAGAAGCACGGCTCCTGGCTGATCATGACTAGGAATGGACACTACATCAACCCCCAGCGAGAATGGGTTAATTGCAATATCTATGGTGCCATGGGAATTGCCGAGATGGACAAGGCGTTGAAAGCCATCCGCAATGGAGACAAAGAGTGGCCTTCTGAGAGAGATCGTTCTGGTAATTGAAAACCATAATAAAACCGGAGAACATTATGTTCAAAAAAACAGAGAATATAGCGATGCAAGTAAAACAAAATCTTTACTCTCCGGCGTCCTCAAGAAAGGAGATCATCTGCGATGAATTTTATACAACTTCCCGGCGGTGAATTTGAAATGGGGCTAGCCGAGTCCGGCCTCGAACCGGTACGCACAGCGCGAGTCGATGCCTTTCAGATCAGCGAAACGCCCGTCACGTGGGCGCAGTGGAAGCCCATCTATGACTGGGCACTTGAAAACGACTACCGCTTCTTGAGCGCACAGATCCAAATGGGCGGCCACCTCGACAACACCCCCGCTCCGAAACATACGCCCGACGAACCGGTCACACGCGTCACCTGGCTCGATGCCGTCGTTTGGTGCAATGCCGCTTCGGAAATGGAAGGCCTTACCCCGGTCTACTACACCGACGAAAAGCACGAATCGGTTTTTCGTGGCGGACTGCTCAACCTCTCCAACGCCTTCGTGAACTGGACGGCCAATGGCTATCGCCTGCCAACTGAGGCCGAGTGGGAAGCCGCCTGCCGCGCCGGAACCACCACCCGCTTTTTCTGGGGCGACGGCATGGACGGAGACTTCTGCTGGTTCGATCAAAACAGCGACGGCACCACCCACCCCGTCGCGCAGAAAAAACCCAACGCATTCGGGCTCTACGACATGACCGGTAACATCTGGGAGTGGTGTTGGGATCATTTTGCACCGACCGAACAAATCGTTGAGCACACCGACAACTTTAAAGGGCCGGACGAAGGCGACCAGCGCGTCGTGCGCGGCAGCAGCTTCAACTTTAATGCGTGGCACGCCCGTGCGGCCTACCGCACCAGCGACCGCGCCTCCCTCATCGAGCCATGGCACGGATTCCGTGTCGCAAAAAACAACCCGTAGGAAAACAAATGTCCGATCTTCGAGATTTTATCATGCAGCACCCGCTCTTTGACTCTCACGAGCATCAAAGCGAAAACGGATGGGAATGGGACACGCTGGATCATACCGCGTTTTGGGGCTACCTCGGTCAGGATATGGGCAATGCAACCCTCCCGAATTCGGAAGCGATGAGCGATGCCCAAAAATGGGATGCCGCGTCCACCACCGGCTACGGTCAGGCCGTTGACATGGGATGCCGCACCCTGCTGAATATGCCCTACGACATCCGGCAGGCCGTGGCCATCACCGACGCATTGCAGGCATGGCTCCATGAGCGGCGCGGCACCGATATCCACCGCCATATTTTCAAAGAGCAGATCGGGTGCACCGCCGTCATCGCCGATATCAACGACGACCTGTTGACCCCGCCAGAAACCCTGACCAACCCGCATGTACCCGACTATATACACTTCGCCCTGCGCCTGGGACGGCGCGGCTGGTTCGCCAACGGGGATCGAGCCGAGGTGCAGGAGCTGGAAAAACGCTTGAACACCTCGCTGCAAACGCTGGACGAGATGGAAAAAGCCATCGGGCGCTACCTCGATCAGATTCACGCAACGGGAAAACTGAGCAGTCTGAAAATCGGCATTGCCTACATTCGTCCGTTAGACGTGCAGGGTCAGGTCAACCGCACAGAAGCATCTCGCTGTTACGATGCATTCCTGCGAGGAAAAAACCCGAATCTTCGCCCCCTGCACGATCACCTCATTCACATTCAATTGCGCTGGGCCGACGCCCATAAAATGCCGGTTCAAATCCACACAGGCTATCTGGCGGGGCTGAACAAAGACATCCGATTCGGCGACCCATCCCCTCTCATTCCGCTGATTCTGAACTATCCCAACGTCACTTTCGATCTGTTCCATTCCTCGTGGCCCTGGACCGGCATCGCCGCCGCCATCGCCAAACAATGCCCCAACGTCTGCCTCGACCTCTGCTGGGCCTGGGCCCTCTCCCCCGCCGAAACCGAACGCACCCTCGACGACTGGCTCGGCTCGCTGCCGCATAATAAGATTATTGGATTCGGCGGCGACTGCTGGACTCCCTTTGCGAGCCTCGGCTACGCCCAACAGGCGCGCACGGGAATCGCAAACTGCCTGGAGAAAAAGGTCCAGCGCGGCGAATACTCTCAGCAAACCGCCGAAGCCGTCGCCCGGAGCCTTCTCTCAGAAAACGGACACCGCATTTTTAACATTCAAAAAACAGATGTAATCAAACTCGCAACAAAAGATGCTGAGAAATGAGAAAACAAATAGGCTTCTCGTTGTTATTGGCTGGAATCGCATGCGCAGAAACGGCCCCCGAAATACCGTATACCTCGGATGAGCCGGGAAGGAGAAAAGGTGTCCTATCTTTTTACCCTTTCTGTTGACCTCGCATCCCTTGTCTTGCAGAAAGGGCGTATGGGAAGAAGTCCGCGAGTTGAATACGAGGGTGCGATTTATCACTTGATGAGTCGGGGGAATCGTCAGGAGCCAGTTTTTCTGGACGATCTTGACTCTAAAAAAATGCGATCCTCGGAAGAAGGTGATGGCTTGGTTGGTTCGGAAGAATACTAGCGTTAAAAACGAGTGGATTTCGGAAAAAGTTTGTATGGGGTGCGCATCGAAGATGTCACTTTATGTGCGGGAGGTCGCGGAATCCAAAACGGGGATATTGTACGACTTGAGAGAAATGGTAAAAAGATAGGACTGACACCTTTGCCTGTTCAAATCCGTACAGGTGGTATTTAATAACAAGGTGAGATTTTCCTGGTAACGCGCTTTTTCATATAAAACGGTGTCCCAAACGGGATATTTCAGCCCCGGGTTGCGATAAAGATTTTCCAGCATGATCTCTTCGAGAAGACCCGTCTCTTTGTTGTCAACACCGTGAGCGCCGCAAATCCACATTCGGATTTCAGAGGACGCATTCCCCCCCAGCACGGGGCGATCCTGAACCAGAACGGTTTTCGCTCCGTGGCGTGCGGCGGCAATGGCCGCACAAAGGCCCGCCATTCCGCCGCCCACGACACAGAAATCGCACTCTATATTTTTTGTTTTGAATCCGTTTTCTTTCATATAAATCACCTACGTTGTTTTTTGCAGGGATACGACCGAGCCTGAAAAATCCGGCATGGGGTTCAGGATCAGTTTATTATTCATCAGAGATCGCACGCTGTTATTCAATGTTTCTTCCACCGTCCAGTTTCCTTCCGGCAAGGTGAGCTCCAGCGGTTCTTCGGGAGAGTTTTTGAATGTATGATAGATGAGAAGAGCGTTCTTCTCATCGTCAGAAACCCGCAGCAAGACCTGACGACCGGCGGGGTGGCGGAACGAACCTCCGCGCTGTTCGATTAATCTCGATTTGCCGTGTTTGATGATTGGATAAACCGTTCGATACATTTTCTGCGCCGCCCAACAGATGTCCCGCTGTTCGGTGCTCAACGCCGTGATATCTCCGGAGAGGCACATCCGACCTAAAAAGGTTGATGAACAGGTATAGTACAATCGCTGCTCGCTATCTTCTTTGCGCAAAACAGCCCAAATTTGCAGCTGGCGAGGCAGAAGCATGGCGTGTTGATTCGCCGCCAGAATGGGTATTTCCAGTCCTTCGTGAGCATCGGAAAAGGAGCTCATCGATGTGATTCCGATCATGGAGGGCTCCAGCCGCAATCCTCCGGATGCACAGTTTTCAATCACGAGGTGAGGCAGTTCGCATTGGACTTTCCGGAAAAATGCCTGAACGCCTTCCAAGTGCTGGCGCAACCCTTCGCCCAACGATTCCGCGCCGTCACACCCCAGGCCGACGTTGCCGTTGTAGTCCACCTTCATGTACCCGATTTCGTTGTCTCTCAGCAAATCAATCACCTTGCGACTCAACAAATCGATTGCTTCAGGATTCCGAAAGTCCCAATAGCTTCGCCGGCCGGAGATGCTTTCGGTGACCAGAACCCGTCCGTCTTTGTGGATGTGCAGGTCGTCATACTCAGCGCCATAGACACTCGCGCCCTCGGTGGTCACTTCAAATTCAAACCAAATCCCGGTAATAAACCCTCGTTTTTTCAACTCGTGCGAACAGGCCTTGAGTCCGTTGGGAAATGCTTTTTCACAGACCTCCCAATCGCCATTGCCTCCCTGTCCATAATTCCCTTCCACGGTACTTTTTGACCACCCTGCATCCATGACAATATAGCGAACCTCTGAGCCTTTCAGGTGATCCGCAATCGCGATCATTTTGTCATGCGTCGGAGTCCCCCAGCTGGTACACCATTCATTAAAGACAATCGGCAGATCCTGCTCAACGTCCGGCTGCCGGTCGGCCGCCCAGTGGTGCAGATGAGTGAGCGCGTGCGTCAGATCCTGGTCATCGCCTTGCACACAAGCCAGATAGGCGACCGGTGCGGTAAAGGACTCGCCCGGCTCGATCTCTTTGGCCCAATGCCCGAATTCCCGATCCGCCAACCCCCCGGACAACGACACACAATTCTTCGAACGGCAAACTTCCATTTGCCAGGAGCCGGGTATCGCGAGCTGGGCACCCCATAAAACCTTTGTTTCTGTATCTTCGATGGCGGCAAAGGGGAAAAACTTTTTGCAGGGCCACGAACCGATGCTTCCGAATTTTTCGACTTCCGGATAGGCCCAGGCAAATTCCAATTGTAGATCTTCCAGGCGATCCACCGTATGCCGTCCTTCGAGAGACCAGGCGGAACGATAGCGATGCAGTTGTAAACGTTCAGAGGCATCTGAAGAGCAAAACGGGGAAAGGTTTTCGAGCGAGAAGCTGCTCAGCATATCCAGAACAGCAATGGCATTCCCCCTGTTCTCGAATCGCGTTCTCACTTCAAACGCATCCTCACCTGAACGCCAGCTCAGCCGATGAATACAACGATACGTATCCGCCCGCAGAACCGTTTCAATGATGGTTTCGTTCTCTTTCTGATCCACGGTTTGTTCATCAAATACGAGCTGCGCAGTGGAGGGGCTATAGCGCATGCTTGTTCCATGAAGAATGCCGGCGGGATGATTCCTGAGGTGCAGCTGAACCAAAGAGCCGACGGCCCAGCGGTCACTATATTCACCGCGTTCCGCGTATTGATCCATCGCTGAAACCGGGATTAACAGCAGGGCGGTCTGCCCGCTGTCGTTATCGATCATGTAGCGAACAAGGGTTTTGCCGAGCCGATGGTCTTTGTAGCTGTAGGGTACATTCATTTTCTCTTTATTCATTATTTTTCCCCTTTATATTCCACCTGAACCACATTTCCGGCGGGGTCACCCAACCAAAAATAATGCAGGTTTTTATCCGCTTCAAAATCAAGTTCCGCAATATCATTTGCCCCTAATTCTTTGCGATTATTCAGGCTGAGTTTCTTCAGAAATAGTTGATAAATATTCTCTAGTTCTTCTTTAGTTTCTGTTGCAAAAACCAAGCGGGTTCCTGTTCTATTCAACGCTAGAAATTTATGACTTTCCGGGGGTTCCCCATGAATACATAAACTCAATGAACCCGTTTTAAGTTCACACCAAGTGAAAGAGGGAATAGCACACAGCACTTCAAGACCTAAATCTTTATAGAAATTGAAGGTTTCCTCACATTTACTTCTCTCCACATACAAAATTGTTTTTTCTATCGCGATCACATGTAACTCCTTATTGCCATCCGTCATTTCCTCGTTTTTTATGCACATTTTTATTTCAAATAAATCTATAACTATTTGTTGCCCAGCGAATTAATGAAATTTACGAATGGGAGATTCAAGAGGGCTGTTTTCGCAGAATAATTGACGGCAGACCTGAGCTATCTGGCTGTTGAAAATAATTTTGTTATCCATCGTCCTGTCGAATTTCTTTTGGTTGCGGCTCTGCCTCGCTGTTTTTTTGTCAAAATGATGCCTTGAACTCTCCGACTGGTACCATGTCGTCTTCAAAAATGATGACGTCGTTTGCGCGGAGTCTGGCTTGCAGAGGATTTCCAGTCTTCTTTTCCCCAGTCTGCTTTACTCACATCTCCATCGCCTACAAAACCTGCATTAATTTGCTGTTTGTTAATGTTATTCACTGATTAGTGAAAGTGCATCATAAGCACTTCTTGATAAAAAACCTCTCATATCATTTTTGTATAATTTTAATATTTCAACCCCTTTTAGGTCTCCACATTTGGCTAAAGATCGTCCTATTGCCAGTTCCAGATATGCCCTTCGTTCAGCAGACACATCTAAAGATTTTCTGGGGTCGGCTCCAGAATGAAGGTCTAAGTTTTTCAAACTTGACTTTGAACGTAACGTTTTAAGTGCTGGGATCATTTTAGGACTAGAGCTGCGTTCTGTTGCTAAACAAATACTTAAAACATATTCAAATTCAGATTGCTTTAAATCGTAATAACAATCTGTGTTATCTTTTATTTTTTCTGCTATCATTTTTGATACGCCTGCAATTTCTTCATGTTTACTAGTTAAACTTATAGCATAAATCATAGTTGCTGGTTCTGGTATCCAGCCGTGATCTGGTGCTGGGTGATGCAATTGTTTTTTCGTTATAGGAAGATTTTCTTTTATTGCCTCTTTTATTACATCAACAAGAAAAGAAACTCCTGTTTCGTCTTTTAAGTAACACAGAGCGATTGCTATATTTTTTTTGCCTTTGAAACTCACTGTCTCTTTAAATGCTTCCTGTAATCTTAGAATTACTGATGAGCCTTGGTTTAAAAGACTTACTTTTTCTTGTAGATTAGCGGAATTATTTTGCATCTTTTCTATAATATTGTCTATAGATAATAACGGCTTGGGCTTACTCCATTTTGTATGGTTTTCTTCTGTTAATATGCCTGCTCTTATAAGCTGTTTTTGATAATTTAGTATATCTATTTGTAAAATATTTTTGGTATTATTTTTAACACAATAAGCTGCTGCAATGCCTGCTGCCCCTCCCATTGCAATAAGGTCTTTTTGCATTCTGGCCAAGGTAAGTGCATCGTGCGACACAGAGTATGCTTTTCCTATTACGAAAAGATTATTTCTATGTTTAGGGATAAGGGCGGCGTATGGAATTGCACATGTAAATTCTTCGTCATAAACCCAAGAAACATAACCACAACGAATAAGATTACTTGATGCAATACCCTTTATATCAAAGTTTGATTTACAAATAAACGCGACATCTTCAAACGTTTCACCACCTAAAATGCCCCCATAGGTTACTTGTTTTTCTCCAATAATTCTTCTTGATTCTCTTGATGTAAAATAATGTTGTGGTAATTCTGGGTCACCTTTTTTGTCAAAAATACCTGGACGGCGGCGAGAAGTTATGATTGCTCTACTTAAATCTGCAGCGTCTCGTATGTCAACTACGGATTGATAATGACGATTAACTTCTGGAAAATCATCAATAAATTTTCCAAAAGAGCTATACATCGTAAGGGCATCTTTACTTGTTCCATATTCATAAGGAGAGCCTGTCCAAGCTGCAATATCTGCATCTCCTGTTGCATCAATTACTATTTTAGCTTTTATTACTGCCAGCCCTTGTGCTGTTACAACAATTATGCCTTTTAGTGTTTCATTTTCCATTATGACACCAGCAGCGACGCATTTAGGTAAAACGCTAACGTTATTTTTTTGAAGCAAAGAGAGCATTGCAAGTTCTGTTGGCATTCCATTTTCTATTTCAAACTTATGGTATTCCCTATCTAAACTTTCACAAAACTCAGTGTCATATCCAAACCAATAACGGCTTATTCCACCTATTGTTTTTGTGCCACCTAAATCAGAAAAGGCTTCAGTTAAGATTGTTTTAGCATTGTTTCTTTGTGCTGTAATTGCGGCAGGTACTCCGCTTGTTCCTGCTCCAACTACTAAAACATCACATTCTGATAAAATAGGCAAAGCCTTGATGTTGAATTCAATAGTTTCACTTGAACTATGCAAAGGAGTAAGGTCATTAACAAATATACTAGAATCTTTAAATTCAGAAACATTTCCAGAGCGAGAAACGATAAGCTCTGCATTATCATTGGATCTATTGTTTTTGTATTCACAGAAGTTAAGACAAAATTTATTAATTTCAAGACCAAGCTGAACCCTTTTATAGAAGTTGCTATACTTATTAATACACTCATTATCTACATCAATAGCTCCACTGCATACCCAAAGGTTGTTAATTGCTGGCAACTGGCATAATTGTGCAACACTGTCACAGTGCTCTTTTTCACTTTTAATACGAACAAGAGGTTCGCAAAAAAGAAAATCTGGCATTCGATAAAAACTCAAATTTTTGTTTTTCTCGACAAGAAACTTTCCTGCCGCAAGTAGTGCTTTCCTGCTTTTCAATACTACTTCTGACAAAAGGAAAGGATGGTTATAATCAAGCTGTATTTTAAAGGAAAATTCAGCATAATGCTTATAAAAGTCAACTCTACCGTTTGTAAATGCAACAGAATTATTTATTAAGTCGATATTTCCACCCTTACTTAAGCAACAAAGAGTTATTTTAATGCTCTCTAAATTTGGTTTACG
>Ga0190344_1001009_pt1 | contig 11086 bp, 9 predicted proteins | sample 48721323_MG_FD_161662 | JGI IMG/M metagenome (GOLD analysis project Ga0190344, IMG submission 161662) | Hydrothermal vent microbial mat bacterial communities from Southern Trench, Guaymas Basin, Mexico - 4872-13-2-3_MG | ecosystem: Environmental > Aquatic > Marine > Hydrothermal vents > Microbial... | reverse complement strand
TCGGTAGTTCGGTGGCGAACTACTTGTGGAGAGAGATGAAGACGACGGAAATTATTGCCCTGATATCCCGAATCCGGGAACGGGCAAATAAGTTCATCAAGCAGGAGCTTGCCCGGGAAGAGCTTACCGGAGTCCGCTGTGCCCACGGAGTCGTCCTCGGCTATTTGTCCCAGCAGAGCAAGCCGGTGCAAATGAGTATGGTCGTCGCCAATACCCGCCGGGCAAAGTCAACGATCACCGGAACCATCAACACCCTGGCTCGCCATGGATATGTAAGCAAGGTTCCCTGCAACGATGACCACCGGGTGGTCTATGTCTCCCTGACGAAGAAGGCACGAGTCATGGGAGATAAGTTCGGAAACATCTCCAGCAGGCTCATCGAGAAGGTCTATGACGACATGCCGGAAAGCGAGCGAGAAATCCTGATCGCGCTGCTGGAAAAAATCGACAGCAATCTCATTGAATAAGTTTTTTTGAAACGATAGTTCGCCCACGAACCACATGAGACCATTCCATAACTTTCTCAAAAGAGGGGGCTATAACGAAACTTACGGAAGCCACCATCCCCGAACTTTTATGACAATCCACAACAGTCTCACAGTATCCTTTTGTGTCACAACATCCGACGACGGATAAATCCCAAACAGGAGAAACCATGTCAACGATCCTCGTAACAGGTGCTACCGGCAACGTCGGTGGCAAGGTTGTAAACCAGCTTGCCGCAGCAGGCTTCAAAGTCCGCGCAGCAGTTCGCAATCCCTCCAAGGCAGAGAACCTCAAGTCTGCTAACGTCGAGCTTGCCGAGCTGGACTATTCAAAGCCAGAGACCTACGCCCCGGCTCTTAAGGGTGTCGAGAAGGTCTTCCTGGTTATGTCCCCGATGCCTGGTATCGCCGAGCTGACCAGCAGCTTTGCCAAAGCCGCCAAAGCCGCCGGAGTGAAGCACATCGTCAAGCTCTCCGCCCACGGTGCCTCCGATACCCCAACCTACGGTATGGCTGGTCTGCACCTGACCGCAGAGAAAGCCCTCGCCGAGAGTGGCGTTCCTTTCACCAACCTGCGCCCCAGCATGTTCATGCAGAACTTCTTCATGAATGCTGACAGCATCAAGACAATCGGCAAGTTCTTCATGGCGGTGGGCAATACCACGGTCAGCTTCATCGACACCAGAGACATCGCTACCGCCGCAGTCGGCGTTCTGATCGGTAAAGGACACGAAGGCAAGACCTATACCATTACCGGCACAAAGGCAATCTCTCACCACGAAGCGGCAAAGCAGCTTGCCAAAGCCAGCGGTCGTGAGGTCGTCTATGTGGATATTCCCCCGGAAGCCGCAGCCCAGGGCATGAAAGATTCTGGGATGCCGGAGATGATGGTCGGTGCGATGATAGACCTGATGAAGTACACCAAGAATGGCGGCTTCAGCGTCGTTACCTCGGATTACAAAAAGATCACGGGCAAGGCAGCCACGAGCTTCAACGAGTTCGCGAAGGACTTCTCCGAGGCCTTCAAATAGGCAGCGCAGTGCGCTGCACCACAAGGCTGGGCTTCGCCCAGAAAACCTTGAGCAATCCCGCTCCCGCTGGTCGCTACCCCTTTACCCCATCGAGACGGGGTGAGGGGCGCAGCTTAAAGTTTTGCGGGCCGACCTAAAGGTCGGCCCCTACATAAACCACAAGAATGCTAACCGTAGAGGCGAACCTTGTGTTCGCCCTTTGTGGTATAGAAAAAGGCGGACACCAATATCTACTGGATTGGTCCGCCTATGCACATAATCGCAGAAGGTTACTCCTCCAGCAGGTCGGGGCGCAGCCGTCGGGTTCGCTCCAACGCCTGCTCTCGCCGCCAGTGGACGATCTTCGCGTGATTCCCCGAACGCAGCACCTCCGGCACGGTCATGCCCCGATACTCCGCCGGACGGGTAAACCACGGGCAGTCGAGGAGTCCCTCGCCCTCAAAAGAGTCCTCCAGAGCTGAGGTCGCGTCGGTAATCGCCCCGGGAATCAGCCGCACCGCCGCGTCAATCACCGCCATCGCCGCCAGCTCACCGCCGGTAAAGACGACATCACCCAGAGAGACCTCCAGGTCAACTAGGCTCCGCACCCGCTCGTCTATCCCCTTATAACGCCCGCAGATGAAGATCAGATGCTGCTCCAGAGAGAGCTTCCGAGCCAGTCGATGGTCGAGCCGCTGACCTCCGGCATCGGGCATAATCACGATGCTTTCGGGTCTGCGGACTGACTCCACCGCGTCGAAGATTGGCTTCGCCTTGAGGATAATCCCGGCTCCACCGCCGAAGGGATAGTCGTCGGCGTGGCGAGGATCGCCGTTGGTGCAGAACTCCGCTAGGTTGACGGCGTTCAACTCCGCCAGCCCCTTCTCCTGGGCGCGGCGAAGAATGGAGGCTCCCAGATAGGCAGCCACCGGATCGGGATGCAGAGTGATGACATCAGCTTTTAGCATTTTTCTTAGTATTGCTCCAGATCAATAATCTCCAGATGGTCAATCTCCGCCGCAAAGAACTTCTCAGCCAGATTCGTCAGCGTATCGGAAACATCGGTGGCGAAGAAGCGATGCTGTCCGGCGAACTGGGCGGAGTCGTTGGACATTCCACGGGACTCCAGCAGCTCCTCCACGGCACGGGCGGTCTCTTCGGCGGAGTCCACCAGGCGCACGGCATCACCCATCACCTGACCAATCACCCCCCGGAGCAGCGGGTAATGGGTGCAGCCGAGAACCAGCGTATCAACCTCGGCGCGACTCAACGGCTCCAGATAGCTCTGCGCCACCCACCGTGGCACAGGGCCGGTCAGCCAGCCCTCCTCCGCCAGTGGAACCAGCAGCGGGCAGGCACGGCTGTGTACCTTTAGCTCTGGATTAATCCGTTGAAGGGCTGCTTCGTAGGAGCCGCTCTCCACGGTGGTGCGGGTGCCGATTACGCCCACAATTCCGGCAGTGGTGTTTGCCGCCGCCGCTCTGGCTCCCGGCTCAACCACGCCGAGAATTGGTAACGGAGCGCGACGGGTCAGGTCGGGCAGAGCCGCCGCACTGGCGGTGTTACAGGCAACCACCATCAGCTTGACCCCGCGTTCGACGAAGAAGTCCAACGCCTGCTCGGTATAACGCAGTACCGTGGCTGGAGACTTCGTTCCGTAGGGAACCCGCGCCGTATCGCCCAGATAGATCAGCCGCTCACGGGGGAGTTTCTCCGCAATCGCCCGTGCCACGGTCAGACCGCCAACCCCGGAGTCGAAGACTCCAATCGGCGAGGTCGAGGTCGGCAAGCGCACCGAGGGCGCGTCTGCCAGCAACTGGGTATCCTGTTCGTCTCGATTAATCACTTGTCTCTCTTTCCAGGCACATTTTGAACAAACCTTCCTGAGACATGATAGCATAAATCAGTCGGAACCTCTTCGACCTCAGCTCCGTAAAGTTGGTGGAGGGCGCATTACGGATTGTCCTCCAGAGAACGACAAGCGTGAACCATGAACGATTAAACACAAAACAAGGGTCAACAGATCCTTTAACAAACGAAGGAACAACGATGAAAAGCCTTACAATCGCAACAACCCTGCTGGTGGTTGTTTTCGCCCTGGCAGTGGTAGGATTCACCCAGCCCCGCCCCGAAGGATTTGGTCCCGGTATGGGTGGAGAACCAGGTATGGGCGAGGGTCCCGGTGGAGCGGGAGGCTGCCTGGCGGCTATCCCTGATCTCACCACCGAGCAGACAGACGCTCTCGAAGCCATCCATGAAAGCCACTGGGCGGAGATGGAGTCCACTCACGAAGAAATGATGACGCTTCGGGATTCGCTCCACGAGGAAATGCAAAAGCCGGAACCGGATACTGCCGTTGTACGCAACCTGCTAACCCAAATGGGCGAGATGAAGATCGAGATGACGCTCTCCCGTCTGGAAATGCGGCAAACCGTCCGTGGACTGCTGACCGCTGAGCAGCGGGTAGTTTTTGACGAGATGCAGCAGAAAATGGGCGAGCGTGGTCCGCACCACGGTGGCGGCGGCCCGATGAGCGGTGGTCCCGGCGGTGGTGGCCCTGGTTGTGGTGGTGGTGACAGACCCCGTGATGGCTCTGGCAGGGGATAAATCCCAACCAGATGGTTTTGTTCCACAACGCCCATCGAGAGACTTTTGCATAACTCACCTTTGTTTCGCACGTCCGGCTTCGGCACACTTTTCGCCGTTCTGTAACCTCTTGCTTACTCTAACGTTACACGAACTATTAGCAACTGCGACTGCCTTCGTGCTTAGCGAAAAGTCAGAAGTTAAGAGTTATTCAAATACCCATCAAGCTAGCCCTGGGAGATGGGTAACGCGCGGAGCCTCCCCGGAGGCTCCGTTGCTATAGAAACGCCGCTCAGGTACAATCGGCTCAATTCGATTTCGTCAAAATAACATTCTCCTCTAAGGAATCTGTTGAACGAAGAACAACTTACGAACCTGCTGGAAGCGGTGCGGAAGGGCGAATCCTCCGTGGCAGAAGCGGTGGCGCGATTGCGCCGCCTGCCCTTCAAAGACATCGGCTACGCCCGTCTCGATACCCATCGCCAACTCCGCCGGGGCTTTGCCGAGGCGATCCTCTGCGAAGGCAAATCTCTTCGGCAGATTGAAGGCATCGTCGCCGCTCTCCCCAATGATGGCACCCCAATTCTGGCAACCCGGGCGACAACCGAGGTTGCTCAGGTAATTAAGGGAGTCCGCCCTGACGCGGTCTATCACGAAACCGCCCGCATCGTCGTTATCGGTAAGCCAGCGGAACCACGGCACGAGCATCCCGTCGCCGTCCTCACCGCCGGAACCTCGGATATTCCTGTAGCCGAGGAGGCGGCGGTAACCGCAGAGGCTATGGGTAATCGGGTTGAGCGGCTCTTCGATGTCGGTGTCGCCGGAATCCACCGTCTGCTGGGCGATCTGGACACCATCGATCGAGCCGGAGTGTTGATCGTCGCCGCCGGGATGGACGGCGCACTGCCGAGCATCGTCGGTGGTCTCGCCTCGGTTCCGGTGATTGCCGTGCCGACCAGCGTCGGTTATGGAGCCAGCTTCGATGGCATCGCCCCGCTACTGACCATGCTCAACAGCTGCGCCCCCGGAATCGCCGTGGTGAACATCGACAACGGCTTCGGCGCTGCTTATCTCGCTTCCCAGATCAATCAGCGGAGACTATAGTGAAAAATGCCCAGCTAAACTGCTTTTCTGGCGTGAGCGGCAACATGCTCCTCGGTGCCTTGCTTGATGCCGGGCTGGAGCAGGCTGCTCTGGAGCTCGAACTGGCAAAGCTCAATCTCGCTGGTTTCTCGCTCTCGGTTGAAAGGGTTCGGCGAGGCAGCATCGCCGGGACGCTGGTCAACGTTCTCTGTGAAGAACAGCACGCCCACCGCCACCTGAACGATATTGAAACGATAATCGACTCCTCCGCTCTATCTTCGACGGTCAAGGAGCGAGCAGTCGCCGTCTTTCGTCGCCTGGCTGCGGCAGAAGCGCAGGTTCACGGAACGAGCATCGACGAGGTTCACTTCCACGAGGTCGGCGCGCTGGATGCCATTATTGACATCGTCGGTACGGTGGCTGGGCTGGAGCTTCTCGGTGTAGAACGTCTCTACTCCTCGCCACTGAGTCTGGGAACCGGAACCGTGGACTGCGCCCACGGGCGGCTTCCCGTTCCGGCTCCGGCGACGCTGGAGCTACTGAAGGGAGTGCCGATCCGCCAGACCGCAATCGAAGCCGAGTTGGTTACTCCCACCGGAGCGGCTCTGGTTACTACTCTGACGGAGAACTTCGACTCGCCGCCAGCTATGAAGGTCAACGCCATCGGCTACGGTGCAGGAAGCCGAGAGCTGGCTTCGCCGAATCTGCTGCGGCTGACCCTTGGTGAAACCTTGGCAGCTCCGGTTCTGCACGACGAGGTCGTACTGCTGGAGACCGACCTCGACGATGCCACCGGAGAGGAGCTTGCCCACACAGCGGAGCGGCTACGTAAGCTGGGCGTGCTGGATGTCTCCCTTTTGCCTTTACAGATGAAAAAAGGTCGCCCCGGAGTGCGGCTCTCTGTGCTGGTTCAGCCGGAGCTTGCCGATTCTGCCGAGGAGATTATTTTTCGCCAGACAGGGAGCTTTGGGCTGCGTCGTCAGACCATCGGGCGGACGATTCTGGAACGTAGCTTCGAGAGCGTTAAGACACCATACGGCTTGGTTAGGGTCAAGCTCGGATGGCATCGGGGAACACTCGTCTCCGTCGTCCCTGAGTACGAGGATTGTCGCAAGCTGGCTGTTGAACACAGTCTCTCCCTGCCCAGATTCCTGGCAGAGGTAAAGGTGCAGGCTGCTGAACAGATTACCTAAAACCTCACATGGAGAAACCATGAAGAAAACCGTTCTCACTCTACTCATCTGTCTCGTTGGGCTAACGTTTGCCGCTCAACGCTTTAACAACGCTACCAGTTCTTCGGGAACCACGATGCCGGACATCGGTCAATCCGCCCTCTTCGCCGACATCTTCCCGCCCTTTGGCCAGGGCTATCATGACCTCGTGGCGGTCAGCGACTGGGGCAGTGATATTTACCTTTTTTCTAACGATGGCGACGGCACCTTCACCCGCGAGACCTCCAGCGGAGTAACCTCGTCAGCCTACGGCTACTACACTGGAGACTACAATAACGACGGTCTCCTCGATATCTTCTGCGCCAGCGGTACGGTGAAGCTCTACGAGAACAACGGCGATGGCACCCTGACCAACGTCGCCGGAGCAGCTGGTCTGACCGGAGGCACCAGAAAAACCCTGCTGCTGGATTACGACAACGATGGCTGGCTAGATGTCTTCTATATCGGTAGTAGCTGTCGCCTCTTTCACAACAACGGTAATGAGACCTTTACCGAGACAACGACGGCGATGGGTCTGTCCGGGGCGACTGCTGACTTCTCCGGGGTCGCCTTCGACTACGACAACGACGGCTATCTCGATCTATATCTCCTCCACGAACCAGTCAGTCAGCTCTGGCACAACGACGGCGGAACCGGATTTACGAATACAACGTCGGCGATGGGCTGTGGCAACAACGGTTTAGAACCTGAGGGCGTGGATGTGGGCGATTATAATAATGATGGCTATCTGGACATCTACATCGCCAACATCTCCGAGCAACCCTGGTTCGACGACGATAACCGTCTTTATCGCAACGACGCTGGAACCGGCTTCACCGACGTTACCTTCGCTGCCGGAGTCGAGGACATTGGCGATGGTCGTGCCACCTGGTTCGTTGACTACAACAACGACGGTCTGACCGACCTCTTCTGCACCAACCACGTCAGCAACAACGGTATGTACCGCAACAACGGCGACGGCACCTTTACCAATGTAGCTTCGGCTTTAGGGATTACTAATCCCTGGGACAGCTTCGGGGTAAGCTGGTGCGACTACGACACCGACGGTGATCTGGATATTTACATGGCAGGTCATTTTGCCAACCGTCTGATGCGTAACGACGACTGTCCGGGCAACTACCTCGTCCTGCAACTGGAGGGAACCACCTCCAACTTCGCCGCTATCGGAGCGAAGGTTCGGGTCTCCACCGCTTCTCTCGACCGCTACGACATGATCATCGGCGGCAGCGGACTGAACGGTCAGGATTCTCTGCCCCTGGAGTTTGGTCTGGGTACCGAGACCATCGCCGACATCCACGTCTGGTGGCCCTCCGGTCTGGAGGAAGACTACAGCGACATCGCAACCAACCAGCACCTTACCATCGTTGAGGGCGACGGCATCCACGTTGGCACCGAAACTGCGGAGCTTGCCGCCAGTTCCACCGAGGAAGGGCTGCTGCTCTCCTGGCAGGCTGAGGGCATCGAACCGCTGGCATGGCGCATCAGCCGGGATGGAGTAACTCTTGTTGAGCTTTCCGCCCCTTCAACGGGAAACTGGCTGGACATTAACCCTCAGATCGGTGTAAACTACGAATATGCGTTGACGGTCCTGTTGAGCAGCGGTGAAGAACGCCGCCTCGACTCTGTTTTCGCCCGCTGGGAGGCACCGTCAACCTCTGAGATGACGCTCTTTGCCCCCTGGCCCTGTCCGGCTATCGAGCGAGTGGAAGTAAGCTTCTTGCTACCAAGCTCAACACCTGCCCGGCTGTCGCTCTATGATCTCGCTGGTCGCCGCCTGACCTCTCTGAGCCTTACGCCGGAAACCACCAGCGCGACGCTGGAGCTAACCGATTATCCGTCGGGGGTTTATCTGCTCCGCCTGAGCAGCGACCTCGGCAGCATGGAACAACGCCTCGTCATCAGCCGCTAACCAGCTTAAAGCTGGCAACGCGGTGCGTTGCATCACAGAGCTGGCCTGCGGTCAGAACACCCTGAAATCGCCCGCTCCCGTTGGTCGCTGTCCTTTTCACCCTCTCCCCTCTGGGGAGAGGGTCGGGGTGAGGGGTCTGGAACCACTAACTTTCAAACACATGTAAGTCGTAACTTATCCTGACCAAAGGAGTATTATGCTGGAAGCATGGCATATCTGGCTGATCGTCGGCTTTTTGCTGGCAATGGCAGAAATCCTTGTTCCCGGGTTCTTCCTGCTGCCCTTCGGCGTGGCGGGAATGGCAACCGCCGCCTTCTCCCTGCTGGGGCTGGATACGGTCTGGGACATCGCCTTCTTCGTCTTTGTCGGAGGCATCTTCCTCTTCCTCACCCGAAAGTTCTTTGTCAAGGCAGACAAGGCCACGTCGGGCGAAGTCGCCAAGACCAACATCGCGGCTCTCGTGGGTAACGTCGGCATGATTACCCAACCAACAAGCCACGACCAGCACGGTTATGTTAAGGTCGGTGGCGAGGAGTGGCGCGCGATCTACTCCGTGATCGACGATACGGTTCTTGATACTGGCGAAAAGGTGAAGATCATCGCCGTGGATGGAAACAAGCTGATCGTTGAGCGTGTTGCGCCATAACACCTCTGGCTCGTCTCGCAATAGTCTTAAAAGTTTCTTTCAGTCTGTCCATCATAAGCTCCCCTAAAACAAAGCGAGGTGCATTTTGGGGAATAAAAAGCTACTGACTCTTCTGGCGGTACTGACGCTGGCTAGTGGAGCCTTCGCCGCCAGCTCCATCGGCGGTATTGATGTCGGCACGATTGTCGCCCTGGCCGCCATCTTCCTCTTCCTGCTCATCTTTGCCATTGCTGGTTTTAAGGTCATTAAGCAGGCCGAGGTAATGGTCATCGAGCGGCTCGGTAAGTATCGCAAGACCCTGACCAGCGGTCTGAACCTGATCATCCCGCTGATTGACAAGCCGCGCAAGGTTGTCTGGCGGCTGCACCGCAACGTCAGGGGTCGCACCTACATCCAGACGATCATCAAGGATCGGGTTGACCTCCGTGAGCAGGTCTATGACTTCCCGGCACAGGCGGTCATCACCAGCGATAACGTTCGGATGCAGGTCAACGCCCTGCTCTACTTCCAGATTACCGATCCCGCCAAGGCACTCTACGAGATTCAGGACCTCCCCGAAGCCATCGAGAAGCTGACCCAGACCACGATGCGTAACGTTATGGGTGAGCTGGCTCTCGATGAGACCCTGATCTCTCGCGATACCATCAACACCAAGCTGCGCCTGGTGCTTGACGAAGCCACCGACAAGTGGGGAGTCAAGGTCAACCGTGTCGAGCTTCAAGACATCACTCCGCCGCCGGAAATCGAAGCGGCAATGCAGATGCAGTCCACTGCCGAGCGTGAACGACGGGCAAAGATCCTCGTTGCCGAGGGTGATAAACGTTCCGCTGTTCTCCGCGCCGAGGGTGATCGCGAAAGCCGCATCGCCAAGGCGGAGGGTCTCAAGCAGGAGTCCATCCTCGTTGCCGAGGGTAACCGCCAGAAGCAGATTCTCGACGCTCAGGGTAAGGCCGAGTCCCTGCGCCTGAAGGCCGAGGGTGAAGCTGCCGCTATCGGACTGGTTACCAGTGCCGTCCCCGCCGAGGTCGCTCCGGGCTACCTTGTCGCCATCAAATACCTGGAGACCCTCAACGAGGTTTCTCAGGGTGCGGCGAACAAGGTCTTCTTCCCGCTGGAGCTTACCAACGTGCTGGGCAGCGTAGGAACCCTGACCGAGATTTGGAAACACACCGGAGTAGCGTCATAACCAACCGTCCGTTTCCATGTTCTAAAGAGGAGGGCATCCCAAAAGGATGCCCTCTTTCAACCAACTCCCCCATCGCATCTACCGCTGGAGAGGTTCGTTTTTTACAGTTTTGTAGAGATAAGGCATGCCGTATCCAGGCTCCATACCTCATTGCGTAGTAACAAAGAACTAGCTCCAGCTAACATGATGTATGTTGCCCCCTCTCCCCCCTGGGGAGAGGGCCAGGGTAAGGGGCTAACACCAATGACTCAGTTTTCACAATTGAGCTGATAGGAATATATCACGCCAATCCCAGCTTGCGATTTAGCGTCGAGCGGGATATCCCAAGCAGATAGGCAGCCTGGGTTTTGTTGTTATCGCAATGCCGCAGGGTGCGACGGATATGCTGGGTTTCCAGCTCTTCGAGAGGAGCTGGCTGCCAGCCGCCCGCTTTGGCGGTATCCTGAGAAGCAACGATCGTCCCGCCGAGGAGTTTTGAGGGCAGGAACTCTCCCCCCTGTTGGAGGAGCAGGGCGCGTTCGAGAAGGTTCTTCAGCTCACGGGTATTCCCCGGCCAGGAGTAATCCTGAAGCCGTTCCAGCTCCTCGTCGGTAAGCGTCGGGGCGGAATCCCCCACCAGTTGACGAAGGATGCTCACGCAAAGCCGGGGGAGGTCGCCGGGATGCTCCCGCAGCGGTGGAATGTGGATATTGACCACACTGAGGCGGTAGAAGAGATCTTTGCGGAACTTCCGCTCCTCCAGCATTCCCTCGATGTTGCGATTGGTGGTGGCAATCAATTTGAGGTTGAAGGAATGGTAAGCTGACCCACCGACCCGCCGAACTCGCCGTTCGTCCAGAACGGTGAGCAGTTTACTCTGGAGGGACAGTGGCATCTCGCCGATCTCTTCGAGAACCAGGGTTCCGCCGTCTGCCAGCTCGAAGACCCCCTTGCGGGTCTTTATCGCGTC
>Ga0190344_1001003_pt1 | contig 11140 bp, 11 predicted proteins | sample 48721323_MG_FD_161662 | JGI IMG/M metagenome (GOLD analysis project Ga0190344, IMG submission 161662) | Hydrothermal vent microbial mat bacterial communities from Southern Trench, Guaymas Basin, Mexico - 4872-13-2-3_MG | ecosystem: Environmental > Aquatic > Marine > Hydrothermal vents >... | reverse complement strand
ACTGGGAAGTTGCTTAAGTTATTGAAATCAAGGGGAATATCAGTGATATCAGCGACTTACCTTTGATTTTCCTTTCAATCCTGATACCATAATTTCAGCAATTTTCAGTCGATTTTGTCACTTATTTGGCACATGGAGAGTGATCTGGTTTGACAATTTATCAAATGCAAGGTGTGTGATGAGGCAGTTGCCTCAATGGTTTGAGGATTACAATGAGTATCACCCGCATAAAGGCTTGAAAATGATGTCTCCAAGAGAGTATATAAAACTTATTGAGAGGACCTTTTAGTGTCCGTTTTTATAGGGGCAACTCCAATTTCTGTTTTCTTCCATTATTAGTAATTTGTAGAAATGTAATCTATTTTAATAAGGTTGCATTTACTCTAAAAAATCATTATTATAAACAAATAAAGGGAGTCAGCATGAAGAGATTTTATTTGATAATTCTTATTTCTTGTATATTTCTTTTCTCCCCCTTTAACCATGCATTAGCAAAGGCGGCACCTGATGAAGGTCCGTCTCTCAATAAGATACTTGAAGGCTGTGCTGAGTATTGTGAAAGGCTGCGCCACACATCCTTTTATTTTGTCTGTAGAGAGGAAATAAAAGAGACGATATACCGGCCATGGTTTCAATCAGAGATGAACAAGTATGTTTATGACTATCAGTTGGTTAGAAAACAAGGGAACATAAAGGAGAAGAGAATATTATTATCTGAAAATGGCCATAAAAAAAGCAGAAATCAACAATCCCTCGGGACGAAAAGGTTTACATATGATCATGTAGTATTCGGTCCTATCGGAATGGTAAGCCGTGTATCACAGACAAAATATTATTATGAAGTCATAAAAAAGAGAAAATTTCAGGGAGAAAAAGTAACGGTCGTACGGGCCTTGCCCATCAATAAAGATCAAGTTGAGCACCTCTGGGGAGACATATGGATAAGGAATAAGGATTTGAGGATTGTAAAAATCGAATGGAATCAGCATTCAATAGAAAATTATGATCGGATTAAAGAAAGAGCCGATCATTATGGTTATAATCCTCTTATTGTTTTGATATCTGAATATGGCTATGAACATAAAGATATTCAGTTTCCAAGCCAGTTTGTTTTAAAAGAAATATACATAAACAAAAGGAATGGAAGGAGATTTATCCAATCTGAGATCAAGGTTGATTATAAGGATTATCGATTTTTCGTTGTAAAAACCGAGATTGAATACAACCGAAAGCATCAATAATTATTTTATCTCCAATATTGTTGAAATTGAAAAATAGCTCCAAATCTTGGTGGATATATATTTCCATGTTAAGCTTAATGACTTAAAATTACCTAAAAAAAATTGAAGTATTATTAAGGGGGCTAAAATAAATCATTTCCTGTTGTCAACTTAATCTTTTTGGTTCATCTCCCGATTAGTTGAGAGATAGGCTGAAATAAAATGCTTGAAAAAGAAAGCGGACATCTGGTATCTCCAGAGGATAATAGAGATGACATGTCTCTAAATCTACATCCAAAGGAGACCAACGATGTCCTCACTGAGTATAACACATTATTTCCCTTTTCCGCGAATTCGTATTATCCGGCAGCGGATATCCTCCGGTGCCCGGAAGGCTTACTTGAAGGCAGTACCGGACAAAAGATTCCAACCTATCTGCCATATCTGTGGGAGACAAGCCACTGGGATCCACAGCCAGAAGAGGCGATGGGTCCGAGACCTGTCGAAGAGCTCGATCTGTTCGATCCTTATCTGCGGGTGACCAAGAGACTGACGCGTTATATTTACGAGCTTTGCAAATTCATGACTATCCAGGAGGTATCCCGTCATCTGGGCCTGGACTGGAAAACAGTCAAGGCTGTGGACCAGAAGTTCCTGGAGAGAGATTACGGAAAGACCGATTATCAGGGGCTTCGCATTCTGGCCATAGACGAGGTCTCCATCCGCAAAGCACACCGTTACCTGACGGTGGTCCTGGACTACGAGAGCGGGCGAGTGGTTTGGGTGGGCAAAGACAGAAAAGCCCGAACCCTTCGGAGATTCTTCTCTGACATGACATCCCGACAAAGAAAAAACTTGGAAGCCGTGGTGATGGACATGTGGGATCCCTATATCCTGGCGGTAAAGAGCAAGGTCCCTCATGTCAAGATCGTCTTCGACCTCTTCCATGTGGTATCCCAATTCAGCCGGGTGATCGATAAAGTGCGTAACAGTGAATACCGGAAAGCCTCCGGAGCCAACAAAAACATCTTCAAGGGCACCAAATATCTTTTGCTGAAAAATCGGAGCAAGATCCGTAAACCAAAAGAAAGAGAACACCTCGAAGAGCTGCTCCAATTGAACAAAACCATTAATACGGTGATGATCCTCAAAGAGAAACTCAAACACATCTGGACCTACCGGTCCCGGACATGGGCAGAGAAGGCCATAGAGGAATGGTGTCTGTTGGCAGACACTGTTGACCATCCGGAGGTGAAAAAGTTTGCCAAAACCTTGCGGCGTTACCGGTATGGGATCCTCAATCACTGTGACTATCCGATTCATACAGGAAAGCTGGAAGGAGTGAATAACAAAATTAAAGTGATTAAACGAAAAGCTTATGGCTTCCATCATCAGCGTTACTTTTCATTAAATATCATTCAAGCCTTTACCAACTAAATGGGAGAAGAACCAAATTTTATAAAAATATTTATAAAAGGATCGCCTAATAAACTTGAGACATATCCTTGCTTTTTATGGTAAATTATAGGGGAGATCCATGATGAGAAGATGTGGGCGGTTAGCTCAGTTGGGAGAGCGTGGCGTTCGCAACGCTGAGGTCGGGGGTTCGAGTCCCCTACCGTCCACCAGTTTTTTCTTGAGTTGATTGAGGGAACCGTTCCCGGTTAAAAACAGCCTCGACTTTTTAAGGATAATTAATTATATTTAAGATAGTTGTTAAAAAAAACAACAATACGAAATATTATTTAGAATAATAAGACTATGAAGTTCATCCAGTTCAAAGATGCTCTTAAGGAATTTACGATTTTCTCCTTAAACGATATTAAACTGATTGATCCTCATTTCCACAGGCGAAGGCTCATTGAATGGCAGGAAAAAGACTACATCAAAAAGATAGCTAAAGGACGTTATATTTTCTCAGATCTCACTGTTGATGAAAATGTAATGTTTGAAATTGCAAACCGGCTCTATAATCCTTCCTATGTATCCCTTGAATCAGCTTTGTCTTATTATCAGATCATTCCTGAAGCCGTTTATGGAATCACATCTGTTTCCACGCGCCGGACCTATTCCTTCATGACACCGTTTGGAAAATTTCATTACAGGACCATCAAACCATCTTTCTTTTTTGGTTACCAAATAGTGACTTTCAACTCCAAGGTTTTTAAAATGGCTGATATGGAAAAAGCTGTTCTGGATTTTTTCTATCTCCATCCAGAACTCAAATCTGAGAGTGATATAAATTCTCTGCGATTTAATGAGGAAGCTTTTAGGCAGAAATTTAACCAAAAGAAGCTTCAAAATTACCTTAAGAAATTCGCCAAAAACGCATTATCTGAGCGGATTACAGTCTTTTTAGAATTAAGGATGAAACATGGACAGGATGAATCCAATGCTTGATATGAAACAGATTGAAACTTTTTATCCGGATTTCTTAAGGCCTTTTAAAAAAAATTTACTCAGGGAATATCTCCAGTACAAAATCCTGGAGGCTTTGTTTGATTCACCTTTTGGGAAACATGTGTCTTTTATGGGAGGAACAGCGATTCACATACTCCATGGAAGCCATCGGTTTTCCGAAGACCTGGATTTCGATAATCAAGACTTAAGTCCGGATGATTTTAAGAGTCTCGTCTCTCAAATTATAAGACGAATAAGCCGCCAGGGATATGATATTGAATCAACAGTTATCATTAAGAATGCATTCAGGGCCTATCTTAAGTTCCCTGAGATTCTTTATAAATACAAAATCAGTCCGCATAGGAAGGAAAAATTATCCATTCAAATCGATACAGAACCTCAGGATGTACCGTATTCCAACGAACAATTTATTTTGAATAAATTTGATGTGTTTCAAAGGATCAATTCTGTTCCCATGGATCTGCTTTTGTCTCAAAAGATACTGTGTGTTCTCACTCGGCCCCGCATCATAGGACGTGATTTTTATGACATCATCTTTTTGTTAGGGAAAACTCAGGTCGATTTTTCTTACCTCCGGAAGAAGATCAATATAAGGGATCCTGATATGCTTAAAAAAAGACTGCTTGAGAAATGCATGGATGTTGATTTCAAACAATTAGCAAGGGGGATATCCCCATTTCTTTATAATCCGGATGATGCCCAAAAAGTTTCTCTTTTCCCGGATTATATTAAAGAAATGGATTTTAAAAAATAGAGATATGAATAAATCATCTCCAATGAAATTCGTGGTTGACTGCATGCTGGGAAAATGCGCCAAATGGCTGAGGATCCTTGGGTTTGATACGCTTTTTTTCTCCAAAGCTGAGGATGACCGGCTCATTGATTTGGCCCGGGAACAAGACCGCATCCTCCTGACAAGAGACACGGGCATCATTGAAAAAACAAAACAGATCGAGGTCCTTTTTATAAAGAGCGAGCACTGGAAGTCGCAGGTCAAACAGGTGCTGGATGAACTGGATCTCAGAGAGCAGGTCAAACCCTATTCACGCTGCATTGAATGCAATGTGATGCTCAAATCCCTATCCAAAAAGCAAGCCAAGAATCTGGTAGCTCCTTTTGTCTATGAACGCTCCGACTCCTTTGCTCTCTGTCCCCAATGCGGGCGGGTGTTCTGGCCAGGTACCCACCTAAGTGATATGAATTTTAAGATTGAAGACATACTTGGATAAGATTAGAAAAATTCGGTTTTTTCCAATATAAAAAAAGCCTCAGTTAATTATCGAAAGGCACTGATCTTTTTTTTAATTAAAAAAAAAAGTAAACTTATTTTATCAAAAAACGTATATATATATGAATATGGAGAAAAAATGAAATTATTATCGCGCATTGAAGAAATCATTTTGCTGTCCATATGGCGGTTGGGTGACAAGGCTTACGGTATGTCCATCCGGGAGGAAGTCATTAAGGCTACAGGCAAAAAATGGCTCTTGGGAGCCATTTATGGTCCCCTGGGCCGGCTGCATAAAAACGGCTATGTTCTGACCTCCAAAGGAGAACCGACTCCGGAACGCGGAGGCCGCAGCAAAGTCTATTACCGGTTGTCCCGGGAGGGAATCAATGCACTCCGTGAGATCCGGCGGGTCAATTCTGTTATCTGGAATGGAATAGAGGAGCTTGAATTTAAAGAAGAATGAACAAACAGACAATAAAGCCTCCGCGGATAGCTTCCAGGATACTGGAGTTTATCATCCAAAAAGATATCAAATATGGGGCTATGGGGGATCTTGAAGAGCAGTTCTACTGGTCAATACAGGAATATGGATTGTTTAAAGCCCGTCTGCTCTACTGGAAACAGATCGCAGGGGCTCTCCCATACTTCATTAAAAATTCAGTTCTCTGGAGTTTGATCATGTTAAAAAACTATTTTAAAACAACTTTCAGGAATACCACCAGGCACAGGCGGTATTCTTTCATCAATCTTGCCGGCCTGGCCACCGCCCTTGCCTGCGTCATTCTCATTCTGCTCTGGGTGCAGCATGAGTTGAGCTATGACCAATTTCATGAAAAAGCAGACGATATTTTTATGGTCCTTCGGGGGGAAGAGGAAACAATCATGGCTCCCACTTCCTGCCTTCTGGCCCCATCGCTTGTCGCTGAACTGCCCGAAGTCGTCAATGCCACCCGTTTTGCCCAAATCCCCGAAACCGAAAAGGTATTGTTCCGTTCTGGAGAAAAGGTTTTCGAAGAAAATATCAGTTTTACAGATTCTCACTTCTTCGAAATATTTTCATTCCCTTTCCTGAAGGGAACTCCTGGATCAGCATTAAAAGGCCCCGCCTCGGTGGTCATTACCGAAAAAACAGCGAGGAAATATTTCGGCAGTCAGGAAGCGTATGGACAGTCGATTCAGATGTTTCTGTATGGAGTAAAAATGCCGATGAGCATAACAGGCGTTATCAAGGACATCCCGTCCAATTCCCATATTGATTGCGACATATTCGTCTCACTCGACACCATGCGCTCCATCGGGATTAATTGGGAGGATTGGAGAAACCAAGTGCCCCGCACCTACATTTTATCCAGGGATAATATTGTCGATGCAGACTTAGCCTCTAAAATAACTGCCTGTGAAATTCGAAACCGCCCGGATGCAGACCTGGAAAAATTGTTTTACTCCCTCCTTCCTCTAAAGAATATCCATCTCCAGGCAAAGAACATTAAATTTTTCGCTACCACAGGCGATAGTAAATATGTTTACATATTCACAGTCGCAGCGTTTATCATTCTCCTTATTGCTTGTGTCAATTACATGAACCTGTCCACGGCCGTTTCCTTGAAACGGGCTAAGGAAATCGGTTTGAGAAAAGTGGTGGGCGCCAATAGAAGTATGCTCATCAAGCAGCTCTTGGGAGAGACGGTCATCCTTTCTTTTCTGGCCATAATGTTGGCCGTTCTTTTGGCGCAGATATTTATGCCAGTCTTCAATCGGATTTCGGGCAAGTCACTGACCATCCACTACTTTGATATCCGTTTTCTGATAGGAGCGGGTCTTTTAGCCTTTTTTACAGGAATACTGTCCGGTTATTATCCTGCCCTGTTCCTTTCTTCCTTTCAGCCGGCAAGAATTTTAAAGGAAAAATCAAGCCTTGCTCTTAAGGGAATGGGACTTAGAAAAGGACTCGTGGTTTTTCAGTTTTCTCTGTCTATAATTCTGATTATCAGCACCATCATCGTCTTCAAACAGCTGCTTTTCATAAAAAACAGCGATATCGGCTATGACCGGGACAATATTCTTTGTGTGAGGATAGCCGGGGATATGGGCGATACCTATGATGTTTTAAAAAATGAACTGTTGAAGAATCCGGATATTCTCGGTGTTTCCCGCGGAGAGCCGCTTAATGCGAACGTCATAACCAATACGGATGGTGTGATATGGAGAGGTAAAGAAGAAAACAAAACGCAGTATTTCCGGATCCTGAGAACAGATTGTGATTTTGCATCCACCTATGATATCAAGATGGAAGAAGGAAGGTTTTATTCCAAAGAATTTCCGTCCGATGCCACAGGTTCCTATGTCATCAACAGAGCAGCCCAAAAGGTGATGGGATTGGAATCTCCCGTTGGAGAGGAAATCAACTTATGGGGCAGAAAAGGCAGCATAATCGGAGTGGCCAGCGATTTTCATTTTGGATCATTTCACCAGTCGATCGAGCCTTTGCTGATCATCCTCCCTTCAGAGAGGTTTAAAAACTTCTTTTTGAGACTGTTATCCGTGAGATACAAGTCCGGGACACTGCAAAGCAGCATGAGATATGTGGAGGATAAGTGGAAGGCAGTAATTCCTGATATGCCCTATGACTATTATTTCCTGAACGATGCCCTGAATACTCAGTATAAGGCAGAACAAAGGATGGGCACAATCTTCAGATATTTCACAATACTCGCCATATTTATCGCCTGTCTCGGTCTTTACGGATTGACTTCCATTTCTGCTGAACAAAAAATCAAAGAGATCGGCATTAGAAAAGTGCTGGGGGCATCAGCTTCCAATATCACAGTGATGCTCTCCAAAGAATTTCTGAAATGGGTGGTTCTGGCCAATTTCATTGCTTGGCCTGTTGCCTGGTATGTGATGAACAGATGGCTGCAGAACTTCGCCTATCGCATCAATATGGGCTGGAGAACTTTTGTCCTGGCAGGCGCTTTAGCCTTGGCTATTGCGCTCTCAACAGTAAGTATTCGGGCTTTCTTGGCGGCGACAGCCGATCCGGTGGAATCATTGAGATATGAATGAAGCGATATAAGGCATCTGAGTAATTACCACTTGTCAATAATCCTTGTTATGATTAAAATAAATGTATATATACGGAGGGTGAAATGGAAAAACACATAAAAATAGTATCGGTTTTGTGGATTGTCTCCGGTGCGCTGGGCTTGATATGGGCATTTTTTATATTCTGGATTTTGTTTGGAATATCTTTTCTTCCGGAGATCGGGTATGAAGCACCCGTCATTCTGCGGACCGTAGCTATCTGGGTGACAGCTTTTATAGCGGTTCTTTCCATTCCTGATATCATAGCCGGTGCCGCGCTTTTAAAAAGAAAAGAATGGGGACGTCTGCTGACTCTGGCACTCGCCTTTTTCAATCTGCTGTGTTTTCCCTTTGGGACAGCCCTGGGGATCTATTCGCTGGTCATCCTTTTTAATGACGAGACCATCAAACTATTTAAGTAATACTTAAGTCATCCCATAATTTCTGCTGCCTGTTCACGGCAAGAAGGGGGGAGTTTAATTCCCCCTTTTTTTCCTTGAGGTTGTCTGCCAAAAAAAATAAAAATCAATGGCAACCTTTTTAAGCTCAATTTCATCTTTAACACTGAGTGTGAGCTAAGATGAATGCAGAAATAGCTTTATTCCATTACAGCCTCAGTACGATATGCCCAGAATGTGATAGAATAGGTGTAAAAATCGAGGAACCTGTGATGGATGAAAAAGCTCACAAAGAAAGTCTGATACCGTTTGATCTTATTGACCGGTCCCGTGAGGGCGACCATGAGGCCATGGAGGCTGTTTATGAGCAGTTGAAAGTGAAATTTTTCGGAGTGGCCTACTGGTACACCCAGAACCGGGCGACCTCGGAAGACATACTTCAGGATGCCTTTATTAAAATATTCACCAATTTGCACCGATTGGATGATAACCAGGCATTTGTGAGCTGGTCCTACCGGATCGTTGTGAATACAAGCATCAGTTATTTAAGGAAGGCAAAAAATCAGAGACAGAAGTCAGTATCTCTCGAAAGCGTGAAGGACTTTGTGGGAGAAGATACAAGCGGGGAGCATGAAGACATGAAGAAAACAACGATCAAGGAAGCTCTGAAGGAACTTCCGCCCGGATTGAGAAGCGTTTTTATTCTTCATGATGTTCAGGGGTTCAAGCACCGCGAAGTGGCAGAGATTTTAAATTGTTCGGAGGGCACATCAAAATCCCAGCTTTTTAAAGCGAGGGAAAAGCTTAGAAAAAAGCTCTGTGCCATGCAGGTCTTATAAGGAGAATACAATGAGATGCAAAAAAGCAAGGAAGTTAATCAGCGATTATGTTGACGGCGAACTGGATCTATCCGGACGTTCTTCTCTGGAAAAGCATCTTGAAAAATGTGAAGAATGCCGGGAAATCCTGGAAGATTACAAAAGCATTGCCGGTGCCGCTCAAAAATTGGAAGCAGGTTCTCCATCTCCTTATCTCTGGACCCGGATCAAACAGAGATTAGAGTCATCAGTCCCTTCCTATGAAGGGGCCAAGAGGCGCCCATGGGGCTGGTCTCCGCAGCTTAAATACGCTGTGGGCTTTTTGTCCGTTCTTCTCATTGTGGGAGCAGCGGTGGTAGGCATTTATCATCTGGGAAATCAAATGGCTTTAAGTCCTTTTAATCAGAAGCATGACGTGATCGCCAATTTAAAGAAAGCAGAAAAACACTACAAACTGGCTATTGCATCCATGATGAAAGCAGTGGAAGCACAGGAGAATGGAATGGAGCCTGAGGTAGCAGAGGTTTTCCAGGTCAACCTGAATTTGATTGATTCATCCATTTCAGCCTGCAGGGAAGCGGTTCTTGAAGATCCCAGAGATATTGATTCCAGAAACATCCTGCTTGCTGCGTATAAAGAGAAAACGGATTTGCTCTATGAGCTTTTAAACGTTAAAGATTATTCTCCCAAAAAAGGAGAATCTGAGAATAAAATATAAAGGAGGAAGGATATGATAAAAAAGATTTCTTCAATAATGGTAATCCTGGCAGTGCTTTTGTTCATCGGGATGTCACCTCGATATTCATTGGCTGAGCAGAAATACGAGAAGAGATTTGACAAAACAGTGGCTCTTTCTAAAACAGGAAGTGTTTTGGTCAGAAATATCTCCGGAGACATTGAAGTCAAGACCTGGGACAAAGCAGAAGTGTCCATAAAAGCCGTTAAAACAACCAGAGCGGATTCGGAACGTACAGCTCAAGAGAGATTTGATCTTGTTAAAATAGAGGTCTCAAAACAGGGGAACGCCCTCACGATAAAAACAGAGTACCCTAAGGATCGTTCTTTAAGAAGAAAAATCAAAAACTTTTCCGTGGATTTTTGGCTGGTCATCCCTTCACAGGCTGAGGCAGATGTCAGCTCCGTAAGCGGTGATGTCTATGCTGAAAAAATCGGTGGAGACCTTGAGGCATCGACCGTAAGCGGAAATGTGGAGATCAGGGATGCTTCCCGTTTTGCCAGAGGGAAATCCGTAAGCGGTGATGTGACGGTATCCAACGTTTCCAAGGGTGTGGATTGTGATTCCGTAAGCGGAGACATAGATGTAGAGAATATCACAGGAGATGCGGACCTTAAGACTGTATCCGGAGATATAAGTCTTAAGAATATTGAAAACGGAGATATCGATGCGGAAACCGTGAGCGGAGGGATTGAATTAATTGATGTAAAAGGAGCCATGGAAATCGATGCGGAAGCTTTGAGCGGAAAAGTCGAATATGTGGGAGATATAAACAGAGACGGCCGTTATTATATGAAGTCTCACAGCGGAGGGATTTATCTGCGCATACCGGGAAATGCAGCGTTCGATCTGAAGGCCAAGACATTCAGCGGAAGCATTGACAGTGAGTTTGATATCACTGTTTCAGGCAAGTTCAGCAGAAAGGAATTGTACGGAACCGTAAACGGCGGCGGAGCTGATATAGAAGTTAAGACATTCAGCGGAGACATTCATATCATCAAGCGCTGAACACGCGGATCCCAAGCGAACGACTCGGGGCTCAGGGCAGAGAAACCTGCTCTGGGCCCTTTTTTTTTAAATCGGATTAAAAATCTGTTTTAAAGGCAAAAAACAGGATGTTGTCGTTTTTAAAGGGGCCGAATTTGGTGTTGGTCTCGCTGCCTGAAATTCAATTTTTATTTCATTAATTATATTATTTTCTTGACTTTCTTTTTTTTTTTTTTTTAGAAAGAAAC
>Ga0190344_1001001_pt1 | contig 11164 bp, 12 predicted proteins | sample 48721323_MG_FD_161662 | JGI IMG/M metagenome (GOLD analysis project Ga0190344, IMG submission 161662) | Hydrothermal vent microbial mat bacterial communities from Southern Trench, Guaymas Basin, Mexico - 4872-13-2-3_MG | ecosystem: Environmental > Aquatic > Marine > Hydrothermal vents >... | reverse complement strand
ACGTCCATTAAACAACCCTAATATCACTCGCACCACCTATCATACGTCCTATCGGTGTATTAGGTATGGTTGGTGGGACAGATCTGACATTATCTATGTACACGGATGATACACTCGGCCAGTCACCTGTGCACACCAATTTGAAGAGTAATTTATTATTTGTTAATGTAAATGATTCATTCAAATATGTACCAGCTGTTATACTATGAGTATATCCACTATGATATTCATTAAATATTAAACTACGACCAGAAGAAGGAATATATAAATCAAAATATACCATCCATCCAGGATAAGTAGAATGTGAAGGTAATATCTGGTATATATATATGAAATCATCCCAATATATATTAAATGCATCCACAGAACACATTTTACAAGAATATGTACCATCAGAACTCCATTCGTCCGTAATTTCTACAGAAAATTTCGTCCCCATACCTCCTTTCGTCCAACCTGTAAAATCCCCGGTTTCGAATGAGGGATTTGTCACCTCGACAGATCCTGGACCCCTTTTCACAAGATTACAATTAGTTTTCGGTAATAATACGTCCTTATATTCTCCTCCTGACTTAACTTTTACATTTGACCATCCAGTAATACCAGTATAGTAATAATTACCAAATGTGTCATCAACAGATATAACATTTCCCCATGATTTCTCGGTTTCTATCCCTAGAATCCGACTGTTGAAATTTTGATTTGGAGAACCATTCACCCATGCCGGAAATTTCTGAGCTGGAGCATAACTTATAAACCATAATTGAAAACTACCATTACGTGGTCCCCGTAAACACGTTAACATCCACATATATTCACCTGGTGGGGCGTCATAATCCCAGATAAAAGGTATAACCACATCATGATATTCCATATCTTCCGATGGTATTATCAAAGTTTGTGTTGCCAACGAAGTACTGTTTTTAGTAGATGCATAATCACCTTGCCATTCGTAGAGATTCATTCTAACCTCGGTTGGTACATTATTTGTACCACCGTCACTTTTAGGATTTTTTGTCCTGGCATACACCATAGATCCACCGGTATACCCAAAATCACGTGTATCAAAATATTGTGCTGCTACTAAACCATCGAGACCTCCGGATCCATTCCCTCCGCCACTATCATTATTACCATCTTCATAAGCATAACACAATTGGATTTCTGCATTAGCCATATCGATATCATTACAACACACCCGCCAATCAAATATCATATTACTCTGCGAAATATCATAAAAACTATCTTCTGATACATTCACATCATTATCATATAATATTGAAGATCCTCCACTATAAACATCCCATACCCTAACATTGACTATTACATACGATAAATCGTAAGCAACACTTAATAATTTTACCTGCATCTGTTCATATATGATACTAGGATCGTCCGGTGTCATTGCTTGTGTATCTGTCCATCCATTGATGTAAACGTCCTCCTCACAATCACAAAGATAATTATATGTACATCCCGGACATAATGGCTTATGTGCTATCCTTAATTGTACTTCAACAGGTGGACCAGAACGGGCATCTGCGAGATCGACTTTCCAAGCATTATATTTAAAGAAATTCCTATTTGTATTATGATATACAGTATATACACCTTCGAATACATGTGTTTCACTAACATCTCCAGTATAGTGTTCATATATATTAATTAAACATCTAGCTTCATGTGTACATATTTCACATTCCGAATCTGGATCTACTTGAATTTCGATGACCTCTAATATCAAACGTGCAAAATCTACAGTACCATCATCTATATCTCTTGTACACTCCGTTGTAGCCCCCACTTCCAACCATCGATATCCACAATCATCATAACAGTCATAACTTGCCATTTATAATACCTCATTCATAATAATCGCCACCATATCCGTCTCCTACCCAATAATCATCCGCTACCCATTCGTAAACATCTAGAAATTTGCCATTCCACTTCCTCACTTTCGCAAATACAGTATCGTTAGATGGTACATCAGCAACATTGTAATAACTCTCACTTAAATCATCTTTAACTATAAATGATCTATTATAAATAGCTAATTTTGTATCAGATGTCTCCACACGTTGCGGTGAATTACTACCAGTGAAATTTATGGTTGTTGTGGTTGTAGGATACTCCGTGGCTTGTGAATAATTCTGGGTACCAACTATTTTATAATTATTTTTTCCACAATATATTATGTAATCACCAGCCGTAATCACTGCCAATGAATAGTATCCAGCGGAATTCGTTGTCGCCCCCCACATCTTCGTGGTCCCTAACGTCCCGGAACACCACACCATTATATTTGGGAATGGTACACCATCTTGGTCATAAACCGTACCTTCGATACTTGCTGCTAGAGCATGACCATTAAAAGTTTGAAAATAAACATTCACATGATGGTCAGACTGTATATATACCTGTTGTGATTCTGTTACATACCCAGCATGACTCGCAGTGATAGTACGATGACCACCATAAGGTATATCATAAGAACAATTCCCACTGGAGTTTGTATCACAACTTCCACCACCACCGGAAACATGGGCATTCCCAATACCTTGACCTGCTGCATTTTGTACGTATGCTGCTATAGTAGTCGTCATTTATATCATCCTAAATATACGATACCGTTTCCTACCGGAGTTACATGGATGTTCATATTCGGGATACCGAGTATCTCTTCCGGTATAATACCATCACTATTACATTGCCATATCAGATTATTATCGGTGACAGTTGTTCCCAATACGGTAGGCCACACAGGTTCTAACGTACCACTCTCCCACGGTTCTTCTGAAGATATACATACAAAAAATCTATCCAGAGGTTCAGTGATAGGTTTCACCCAACTTCCGACTTCGTACGCTGTACTTGCCGTCCATATATTTTTAGCTGCTATCCGAGATATGAGTGCCCACTTTCCACCACCTGAACCACCCGAACTTCCAACTATTGGTCTGGCATCCCGATATATATACGATTCTCCTTCATCAATAGCAGAAACATTATGTATGATACCGATCTTATGTGGGGGATTAAAAAAAGTAAAACTTTTCTCGCACTTTAATATTACTTCTCCAATCGGAGTATACCCGGGCTCCGCGGATATCGATTCCAGTTCTGCCATCTCTTTCGAATATCCACTCATACTATCAATAGTCAGATTAGTCTTATACGTGATATCTTTCGCTGATGCTGCACCATCCTTTATTTGTACTAAAGCTTTAGCATAGTTCCCGACTACATTTGGATTATATGGTGGGTCTGCTGGTGATGCCCAAAATACACATGTAGACTTACCGAAATGATACAAAATGCCATCAGTACCGTACCAATCACCGGGATCCACCCGGACATAAGTAGATGGTGGATCGTTTGCTGTGATACGTAGTGAACCTCCAGCGACTGTCATATCAGGTTCTGCGTCCACGTCATTCTGTGTAAGATCCCGTATAATACTTTGATAATTATCAAATTTGTCGCCGAGTTCGATCGACATCATATCCGCAGCACCAGCGGAATATGTATAAGTTATATTCTTTATTCTTTTTGTAATATTTATATTACTGTATTCATCTATAATATTAACCCAGTCACCATACTGAACATCACTTATGTACATCGCAAGTTCTACATGAAGTTCTTCGATGGGATTTTTTTTATCCCTTATTATAGCTTCACCAATCGATCTTGCAGTATCTACCGATCTAATCATATTATTGTGATAAGGTTCACCTTCGATGGTTCCAATACATGCTATAGAATCAGTATCCTCTACAACCTCTGATACCTTATCCTTTCCAGTTCCAGCACCAATCACACGGATACGGTTAACCGTTTTCGATGACCTGTATTGCATTACTGGTATATTCTTAAGTTCAATACCACCCCGGAAGGTTTTGTGTGGATTTACTGTAGATCCACGTTCTTTTATACCGACGTTTATGATTTTTGATGTTACATCACCATTACTATCTAGTTTCGTACTTGACCACAAGTCATGGCCATACGACTGACACATTTCCCTTACGATCTGATAGACTTTTTTACCGTGAAGTTTTACATCACCTCCATATCTTACATCCATACCGTCAACGTCTTTTAATGATATCGCATAATTGATTTCATTATCTTTAGGTCTACAATACTTCGATATAAGACTTTCTATGATCTCTTCACCAATATCATTATTGTATTCACCCTCTGTTTTACCACTACTATCTGTTAATGATGATGTTGAATAACCAGTTAGAACGATAAAAGACCTACCGGTGTACCTGACATAATTTGCTCCGAATTCCACATCTTCAATAAAACCTTCTACTAAAACTTCTGAACGCCGTTCTATACGAATAATAGCGGAATCTATCCTACCTTTCGCCTGTGCTCTTTCGTCTGCGGTAGGGTTCTTAACTGTAACAGAAAAATCCAACGTAGTGGAGGATTGTGTTACTCTTATGTCTGTTACTCGTTCTTGTGTCCTAACACCAGTTGGATCATTGAACTGTCCAATTTTTACCGTCCACATTTTTATACACCTCTATATATTACACCAGAATAATTCAAGAAATGAATCATTAATTCAGAGAATTCACTGTTATACTTTGCATCCCTCACAATTTTATAGTCATTCATATACACGAGATATTGATTTTTGGTATCATGTGATCCTGTCTCGAGAATCATTGGCGCCAATCCTTCGTCACTCCCGGGTATCGTATCGTACGAATAGGGACCATCAAATCCTCTATAATCGAGATTATGATTAAGCATGAGTTCTAATCTGTCGGCATCTACTCTACGTGTTAGATGTACCAACAATACAAAATCATCAGGTTGATAACCTTCAAACATGACGAGACTACCCTGAGAGAACGGGAACCGTAGTGCCTTATTTACGACACTCCGTTTGAATACTCGGTCAGTTGGATTACGACCTGTCGGAAAATCGAACGTACATGATCCTGATACAACTTCAAAATAATCTTTAGTTACAACACCTAATACGGTCTCACTAGTACGTAATTGTGTGGTAGTCGTTCCAATCACTCGATATACTTTATTCCTGGCAGAACCCGATAAAAATCTAATGAAACCCCGATTGAATTCATTAGTTTCAAATTTACGTGATGTTGGATATAAAGCCCCTTGGAATGTACTATCAGCGAGATTAGGATAATTTATAATACCACTACAATTAATACGATCACCACTGATAGAAGAGACATACCCGATCGCACGACACATCTTCTTTGGATCTAATGGTAACGTATAAGCACCAAACCTTTCATATCTATCTTTTCCGACGTCCCATGACGATGTATTATCCATGTCTTTTATATATCCTAACTTATATATACCCATATTTATAATCCTCTATATATTGGAGTATTATATCCTTCAAAGTGTATCGATACATCAAAGAAATTATCTGATTTTCTGGCACTCCTTGTAATATTATAATCCACCACATTTCCTAAATGTTGATATTGAGCATAATGTGATCCGGTTTCGATTATCATAGGTGCAAAACCATTCGGATTATCATTCAGTTTCCCTATCGAATATAAACCATCAAATCCCTTATAGTCTAAAATGTGATTAAGCATAACTTCCAATCTATCAGCGTCTCGAACGTCTGTAAGATGGGATCTAATCATGAAATCATCAGGTTGCCACCCCTTCGGAATTACTATCCCACCACCGTAATACGGATATCGTAGGGGATAGTTTGCCACCATTCTTTTAAAATCTTGTCGTGTAGGATTTCGACCAGTTGGGAACTCAAATGTACATGCTCCTGTCACAACTTCGAATGCATCGCCAACTGTTACATCTCCTATAGATCCACTTATGGTTAATATTGAATCCGTAGTGTTTGTTACTTTATATACCTTATCTTTTTCTGCACCAGACAACATCCTAACAAAACCATTATCAAACTCATTATTCTCAAAAGATTGTGTTTCTACCGTATTGGATACATTGGGATAGTTCTTAATCATTGAACATTCTAAACGGTCTGGCGGGTATGTCGTGACTATCATACCACTTGCACGACACATCTTTGTAGGATCCAAATTGAGTGTTTTCGCCCCGAACCCATGATATGCTTCCATTCCGAGTTCGTAAGTGGAACCAATATCACTTAACCCATCTATATATCCTATTTTCCAGTTTCCCATGATAATTACCTTATATTATCAACGATTGTTGTCTTATAGCGATCTCATTCCCTACTCTACTCGCCAGATCTCGAACTTGTTCATCAGTACTTGCATTAATGGTAGCACCAGAAAAGTTAATCGTAATATTAGATGATCCTCTACCATAACTATCATCCCATCCCGACGAACCTTTCATAGTCACACTCTCACCTGCATGAAGTCGATACATACCTGTTTGTCCGATATAACCACCGGTTTGACGTGAACCACGATAGAACTGTCCGGATTCCTTATCATACCCTGGATGAGCCCAATCTGGTAGATGTCCCCATATTCCTTCCGCTCCAGCGTAACGTTCAGCCACTCTTCCACCGAATTTAAACGCACCACCATATAGATCTTTAGCAGCATCCCAAGCACCCTTTACGACGTCGGCTATAGCTGGTCCTAAATGATTATATCCCCACTCATAGGCGTTTGTAAGTAACCACTCTGCCGGGTCCCACAATAGGCCTTTTATCAATCCTATTAGATCCCCTTCTTCCCAAGCCGTCTTTAATTCTTCGATCCAATTGTTAAAATCTGTTTTCACTTTTGCTGCTGATCCTTCACCGAATATAAAATCCATCACAACACTTCCGGCTTCGGCCGCTAATTTAATAATCGCATCCGTAAGATCTTTAATACCTTGTTTTATTACCGTCCAGTCACCGGTACGAATACCTCTCAATATCGTACCTACGGCGTCTAGTGCCGGTTTCAGTTTTGCTCCCACGGCATACGCCATTAGCATCATTTCTGTCTTAATCTTCGCCAACGAACCCGCAAGTTGAGGGGCTTGCATCATAAGTGCTGTAAATGCGGCAACACTTATCCCGGTAAGCGCACCAGCTAACATTCTCGCGTGTCCGGTCATTCTCTTCATTTCTGTGGTTGTAGATTTACTACGGGCTCCGGCTTCTTTCAGTTTTGCTCCCATCTTACTTAGACCACCTAATAGACTTCCCGCTTTGAAGATTCCCTTCACAGCCATACTTGCAATCACTGGAGCTGGCATGTATTATCACCTCTATTATTTTCCATTTCCTTATATTCTTCTCTTGCTGATAAAATCACTTTAAACGCTTGTATATCTTTATACGATTCACCATCAATCTGAGATGGTAAAACATGTAAAATAAGTGCTAAATTTATGCGATTCCACAATGCAGAAATCTCACGTTCTACGTTATCTGTAAAAACCGCAATTCTCAATTTCCCACCTCATCACTTGAAAGTCCCTCTTCACCCGATATTGCATCATTGATTGCATCACGAAGTTTCGAATCCATCATACTCAATGCTACTTTTTTCTGATCTATAGTAGCATCGTCCCATGGACCGTATGTACCCATTTCTTCATCATACGGAACATCAAACGGAAGTGATATAATATAACTGGTTAGACGGTCTTCAAGTAGATCAGTACCATGGATATCGACCAACCCCTCCGGTGTCAATTCCGTATAACGTTCCATCATTTCATCGTGTTGTCTGTTAGTGGGTACAACTACTCTGATATCTATATTTTCGTCGCCTAACTTAATTGTGATGTCCCGTTCACCACGTTTTGTAAAATACTTGTTTGCTTTCGCCATTCCTACGTCTCCGTTGCACTATATTGGATACCTAAATCGTTGGTTTCTTTTACAACGATTGATTTAACCTTAAACGGTACTTCCACTAGTACCATACCTTCTGAGATGTTAAACGGACTGATCGCCGATTCGATTATTGCGTCTTCCAATGTAAATACGATCTGATTTGAACTAGTTATTCTCGCAAACGTGATAGTCGGATCGGTAATGTAAGTACCAGTCTCCCACATCGTATAGAAATCCGCAGAACTCATTCTGATCGTTGCCGATGCGTCATATTCTCTTAATTGTGGAATGGGTTCTGATATCCTCTTTCCGTTATCCGAACACAATACAGGTTCCGAGAGTAGATTATTATTAATAGATAATTTTATAGTATCTATTTCACAATAATCTGTACCACCTATACTGATATCGGAATGTGAATAGTGATATGGAAGTATCGATCCGGATCCTATCGATGGATATTTTTTCATCACTACATTCGACGATTGATAATTCTTGAATGTCGTACCGTCTGTCGCTTTCTGTGCCACAACTTCTGCCGTACACTTCACAAACTCGTTTTTCGTGCATGATATGTCAAGTTTATTTATCATACATCCAGTATAAGTTATAACATGATCAGTAGCACCTTCGTAACCGACCTGAAATGTGAACGACGGTAGTGTATTCGTCCCTGTAATTGTATGAACATCATGAGCACCCGAGACTAGACTGTCATTTCCCCATGCAAAATACAGTGGTCTTGCATGTTGTAGTAAGAATTCTGTACTGAATCCGTAAGTCCGTAAATTCTCAAAATAATCACTCACATTCCTCGTATCCGAATCATCCATTGCATTTATCTGAATGATATCACTTTTTGATGACGGTGTCACTGTCTGTATGATACCGGGCCACCCGTAAGTACTGGCTGTATTTGCTGTTCCGTACGTACTTTCTTTTGCGTAAGACGCACGGGTCCTCTTTCCTATGTAGTATTCTGTCATATTTTATGATTCCTCCTTTATTAATTTAATTATATATCATCACCGATATTTATTCCTTGAAATGAACATGTTAATTCATATTTGTGTACACCTAAATCATTATCAAAATTCACATGGTTCCCACCTGTCTTTTTATATCCCCACATTACTCTTTCCTGCCATAATCGCCAATTATCCCGTAAATAAGCATTTATTTCCTGCGCAATAAACCGGCAAAGTTCGTCAGCCGACATTTTCCGTTGATAACTAACATTAAAGTCGGTCCCGTTGTCCGGGAGATCCACACCTAACCATTCAACAGTATCGAGATATCCGTCGGAATCACCATCTATAAGTTGATAATCCGTCCCATTCGTGAATGTATGTGGTAAAGTTGTCACGATACCCGTAATCAGTGAAATAGTTGAAAGTGGCAGATTATCGAGTTCATACTCAGTCGTCCCAGTCATATAAGTATGCGCTTCCGACGTCGTTGATGCTGCCGTACAGACAAGATCCCGGACGGTCCACACTGAGATTCGTAGATTCACATTTTCCACGTGTTCGGTACATGCCATCCCCATCTCGGAATCGGTGTTAGATGTTACGGTTTCAACGGATATACGCGGAAAATTATTTTTATCATTCAATAATTTTACAATTTTCGGCATATCTGGATATATCCATTGACCGAACTGTGATTGACGATTAGCTGAATTAGGATCCGTTATATTGTTTCTAAGTTTGTCTGTGATATAACTTGCTATTGATACGTTTTCTAATGTCATATTTACCCTTTATTATATTATTTAAATTCTTTATTAAATATTTCTTGTGTCATATTTTCCACGTGTGTAAGTGCCTTCCGGAACGGCATAGTCTCATCTATTTGTACCATCATACCACCCTTCTCCAACATCTCTTCCTCGTCCATTCCGAGTACACGATGTGCCCATTCTGCGAGGATCGGTTGACTCGTGTCACCACGATAATAAAACGGAACCCAATGAGAAACAGTACCGTATTCGTGGTATATTCCATATTCTACCCCATCATACATCGTGAAACTGAATTCATCCCCTTCTTCACTTGTTTCAGTAAAAATAGAGTTCAAAAACTGTCCTGTATCCATAGAAGTAGTTGCCACAATCTGTTTTGCCTCAGATTCACATTCAAAAGCCATAGTTTCCACTGATCGCCTTATTTTATCCTTGATTTCCTTCTCTGATAGACCTTTCATCATCCCCGAGAAGTCAACTTCCATCTCCAATAATACCACCTCCGTGATAAAAATAAAGCCCACTTGGGCACATTTTACACACCAGACTCTTGTCCGATACCGGGTTTTGGAGGAGATCCCGGTAAACTCCATACAATCTACTTATTCTTAGCCTGAGATAATCTATTTTGGCAATTTTCTAACCGATCCTGTATTCGGAGTTTTTGCGTCCTTTGCGCACTGGCATTATTCTCCGACTCTTTCAATTCGATTTCAAGTCTTGCCTTCTCTTTATTAAGCTTATTCCACCGTTCCGTCCACTCTTTATCCTTTTCTGCTGCCACTTGTGCCACAGTTTTTCTGGTTTTACCTGTGACACCCCTACTTTGTGCCCATGAAACCAATGCCTGACCTGTAATTGTCAGTTTACCATCTTTAGTTACGGCACCGGATTTGAATTCTGGTGAGTCAGTAAATTTCTCTTCTTTATCCGTCATTGATTTGATTTCTGACCACAATCTCTTCATTTCTTCTTTATCACCAGCTTTGGTTGCCGTATCATATTTGTTCGTCAATTCATGTCTTTTAGCTTCAAATTCCTTACCTAATGATAACTTACCCATTCTATTCTTTATCATAGTTTCAATCGCAGTCTTGATCTTAGCACCAGAATCATTCTGTCTTCTCAAAGTAAGGATCTCATCTTTAAGTTCTTGTGGAAGGGATGCTATCTTACCGGTGTCCTTTCGACCAACCCGACGTTGTTGTACGAACGTCTTTCCTTCACGTGTTACCTGCACCGGTCCTGTATGGGTACCACGTTCGGCTTTTCGTAAGTCTTTTATTTTGATTTCTATTGTCATATAATTATAATCACCTATCTATATTGCTATCTTTTTAAGTTTGAAAACCCTGATACTTTCCTCATCCACATCGTAAATCGAATCTATCAATTCCGTACGATACGTTGTTCCTTGGTAACGAACGATGTCATATTGAGATGTCGTCGGCGTTACCTGTTCAAACGCTATAAAATTGTCTGCCACTTTCGTGTAAGCACAGAGATCTCCGGTCTGGAAGTTTCCGGGAGGATTTAGTGATGTGTTCGTAGATGGATTACCGATTAGTGCTGTAATTTCGGTTTCTGTCTCTTCACGATCTATAACA
>Ga0190344_1001000_pt1 | contig 11167 bp, 9 predicted proteins | sample 48721323_MG_FD_161662 | JGI IMG/M metagenome (GOLD analysis project Ga0190344, IMG submission 161662) | Hydrothermal vent microbial mat bacterial communities from Southern Trench, Guaymas Basin, Mexico - 4872-13-2-3_MG | ecosystem: Environmental > Aquatic > Marine > Hydrothermal vents > Microbial... | reverse complement strand
CACTGTCTTTGCGTTCCGGTACTTGACCGGCGGTAAATGGGGTCTTTGGCTCGATTCATCGCAGGCCCGGAAATTTCGGGTCCTGTCGGTGGGCGGGATTACAAGCTGCTGTAGCTCAGTGGTAGAGCGCGTCCTTGGTAAGGACGAGGTCATGGGTTCAAGCCCCATCAGCAGCTAAATGCAAGCGGGTCAGGCCGGGATAACGGCACGAAGCCGCAGCCGGCGGCTGTTGGTTTCGGACGCTTTGACGTGCATGGGCGGCGTCGATCTCGGCTGTGAGTTGGTTATATAGAGTTGAAATGCAATAATTTTTTGGAATCTGAAATCTGAACTTTACGATTATTGGAGGTTTATACTAAGATGGCTAAGGCGGTATTTGAGCGGACAAAACCACATATCAATATTGGAACCATCGGCCATATTGACCACGGCAAGACGACATTGACCGCTGCAATCACAATGAGACTGGCTCAGAAGGCCGGCAGCGGCAACGTCAAGAAGTTCGAAGACATCGACAACGCGCCCGAAGAAAGGGAACGCGGCGTTACGATCAATACCGCCCATGTGGAGTATGAGACGGAGAACCGCCATTATGCCCACGTGGACTGTCCGGGACACGCCGACTACATCAAGAACATGATTACCGGCGCGGCCCAGATGGACGGCGCCATTCTGGTGGTGGCCGCCGGCGACGGTCCCATGCCTCAGACTCGCGAGCACATCCTGCTTGCCCGTCAGGTCAACGTGCCCAAGATCGTGGTGTTCCTAAACAAGGTCGACCAGGTGGATGACCCCGAGCTGATCGACCTGGTGGAGCTGGAGACCAGAGACCTGCTGAACAAATACGAATTCCCCGGCGACGATATTCCGATCGTCAGGGGTTCGGCTCTGGCCGCGATGGAGTGCGAAGGCAAAGACGACGACGCCTGTGCCTGCATCGATGAGCTGATGGCGCAAGTCGACGATTATTTCCCGCTTCCCGAGCGTGAAGTCGACAAGCCGTTCCTCATGCCGGTCGAGGATGTTTTCAGCATCAAGGGCCGCGGGACAGTCGGCACCGGTCGTGTCGAGCGCGGCATAGTCCATACCGGCGACGAAATCGAAGTTGTCGGGCTGGCCAAGGAAACGCGCAAGACGGTTGTCACCGGCGTGGAGATGTTCAACAAGACTCTGGACGAAGGCCAGGCCGGCGACAACGTCGGGCTGCTCCTGCGTGGAGTGGAAAAGAAAGAACTCGAACGGGGACAGGTTGTCGCTGCACCCGGAAGCATCACACCGCACACCAAGTTTCAGGCTGAGGTTTACGTTCTGACGAAAGAGGAAGGCGGGCGACATACGCCTTTCTTCGCGAACTACAAGCCGCAGTTCTATTTCAGAACGACCGATGTTACCGGTTCGGTTCTTGCTTTGATGAGCCGTGAAGGCAAGAGCGCCGAGATGTGCATGCCCGGTGACAACATCGCCATGGAAGTTGAAATTATCGCACCGATTGCCATGGAAGAAGGTCTTCGCTTCGCCATTCGCGAGGGCGGAAGAACTGTCGGCGCCGGCGTTGTGATCAAGGTGATTGAATAAGGTGTCTCAGGACGACCGTCCGGGAACTGCGAGCGTCAAAACGAGAGTGTTCACACCGGCCGAACTTATCCCGGTGGGCCGTTGGCACGCCGCGCTGAAAGTAACTCAGCTTATCGGCTGTGCTTTGTTGGAACGAATCTTATGGCTAAGAAGAAAAGCAAAAGGGAATATGTCTGGCTTGAGTGTCGCGAGTGCAGCAGTCGAAACTATCGCACCAGCGTCAGTGTGGCCGAGGGTACGCCCAAGCTGGAACTCAAGAAGTTCTGCAAGAACGAGCGTAAGCACACTGCTCACAAGATAAGACGCAAGTAGTTGACTCTTTGAAAGTTCGAGTGTTGGCGAACCAGGCAGGCACAAACGAATTAGATTACAGGCACGTGAGTAGGCCAGTAGCTCAATTTGGCAGAGCGTCGGTCTCCAAAACCGAAGGTTGGGGGTTCGATTCCCTCCTGGCCTGTTTGGTAAGCGGCTAGCCGGATGTGAAGCCGGCGGCCCCGCTTGTGGCTGAAATATGTGAGGTCAGTATGGTTTTTAAGATTTACAAACGCGGGCAGGGCAAGTACACGAGGCTTTGCAGTGCATTTGCCGTGGCTATAATCGCGGGACTTGGTTGCATGACGCTTTTCAGGAAGCTGGAGGCCGCGTCCTGGGGTCTGAGCAACAGAGCGACTTTGTGGCTCGCGACTATGGTGCCCGCCGGGCTGTTCCTGCTGCTGGCCTTCCTGATCTTCTGGCTGGTCAACAAGCCGTCGATTGCTGACTTCATGATCGCCGCCGAAGGCGAGATGAAGAAGGTTAGCTGGTCGAGCAGGCAGGAAATAACTGTTTCGACGATTATCGTTATTGTCGTCGTGGTGATTATGGCAACACTTCTCGGGACTACTGATTTCGGCTTCAGACTGTTCTTTGACTGGCTTATATAGGTGGACAATCGAACGTGGCCGTCAGATGTCGGCCGGAGCGGATAGGAATTGCGGGTACGAAATATGCAGTGGTACGTTTTACGAGTCGCAGCGAACAAAGAGGTGCAGGTAAGAGACGCCCTCGCTCAGAAGGTTGAGAGAGAGGGGCTCGGGGAGATTATCGGCAGAATCGAGGTTCCTATCGAACGGATAAAGCGAATCCGCGGCAGCAAGCAAACGGTGCACAAGCGAAAGCTGTATCCGGGCTATGTCTTCATGGAGATGGACTCGACCGAAGACGGGCGGGTTCCGGAAAAGGCGTGGTTCATGATCAAGGGAACCTCCGGCGTCGGGGATTTCATTGGAACCGAGGGTCAGCCGACTCCCATGCGCGACACGGATGTGGCTAAGATGCTGCTGGAGGCCGAGAAGCCGGAGGAATCGCCGAGCATCAAAGTCGAATTCAACAAGGGTGATATGATCAAGATTCGAGAAGGTGCCTTTGAAAATTTCGAGGGGGTTGTCGATTCGATAGATTCCGATCGCGGGATTGTGAAGGTCATCGTTACGATATTCGGCCGGAGCACGCCATTGGATATTGAGTATTGGCAAATCGAAAAATTGTAAGTGGATTGGCACTTGGAAACCCCTACTGACAGATCACAAACATAAACCTAAGGGTGAAGAATGGCCAAAGAAGTAGCAGCACAAATTAAATTGCAGGCGCCCGGCGGTCAGGCGACGCCGGCTCCGCCAATTGGACCTGCGCTGGGTCAGCACGGCGTCAACATCGGTCAGTTCGTCTCGCAGTTCAACGAGCGGACAAAAGACCTCAACGGAACGACTGTGCCGGTTGTGATAAGCGTTTTCGCGGACAAGAGCTTCACGTTCGAGGTCAAGAGTCCGCCGGCCGCGGTTCTGCTCAAGCAGGCGGCGGAAATCGCAAAGGGCAGCGGCGTCCCGAACAGAGAGAAGGTCGGAACGGTCACCGCCGAACAGGTGCGCAAGATCGCCGAGACCAAGTTCGACGACCTTAATGCGTACGACCTGGACCAGGCTGAGAAGATCATCAGAGGCACCGCGCGAAGCATGGGCGTGGAGGTCACCGATTAGCAAGAAACCTGCACGAGATACGAGATAGGATAAATGCGAGCCAGAAGCAAGAGATACAAGAAAGAAGCGGAGCAGTCGGGCCAGGAGACTCTGAGCCTGGCCGCGGCTGTCGAAAAGATTAAGTCGTTCAAATCCGTGAAATTTGACCAGACGGTCGAATGCGTTATGCAGTTGGGTATAGATCCGAAGCAGGCCGACCAGTTGGTCCGGGGTTCGATTTCCCTGCCCAACGGGATAGGCAAGCAGAAGCGGGTTATCGCGTTCTGCGAGGATTCGGATGTAGAGGCGGCGCAGAAAGCCGGCGCCGTTGAGGCCGGGTGCGATGATCTGGTCAAGAAGATATCGGACGGCTGGACCGACTTCGACGTCGCTATCGCCTCACCCAAGGTGATGGGCAAGGTCGGGAAGCTCGGTCGCGTGCTCGGGCCGCAGGGAAAGATGCCCTCACCGAAGAACGGCACAGTCACCGCTAACGTCACAGATGCGGTGGCCGAGTTTGCCGCGGGAAAGGTCGAGTATAGAAACGATTCCGGAGGCAACGTCCACGCCGTGGTGGGCAAGCAAAGCTTCGAGACAGCCAAGCTGGTGGAAAATATCGAGGCTTTTGTTGCACACATCAAGAAGATTAAACCGACGGCGGCAAAAGGAACATACCTCAAGAAGATGTGCATATCTGCAACCATGAGCCCCGGGATAGCGGTTGAACTTTGAACTAGCATTAAGACAGTAGGCAAATCGGGATACGCAAGATGAGCAAGTACGTAAAAGAATTGCTTCAGGCTGAACTGGAAAAGAAGATTGTAGACGAGAACATCACGGAATTCATCGTTGTCAACACTAAAGGCATCGACGGAATAAGCAACAACGTGATGCGCGGCGAGCTGAAGGGAAAAGGCATCGGGTTGTCGGTGGTCAAGAACTCGCTGTTCAGAAAGGCGCTGACTGCACGTGAGATGGAGCCGGCGACATCGCTTTTCAGCGGCCCCTGCACAATCGCCTACGGCGGCGACAGCATTGTGGATGTCGCCAAAGAACTGGTCGAGTGGGCCAAGAAGGTTCCGGTCCTGGAATTCAGGGGAGCGTTCCTTGACGGCGAAACCCTTGACGGCGGCGCGGCCGAGAAGCTTGCGAAGATGCCGAATCGGGCCGAATTACTTGGCACGATTGTTACACTGGCGCAGTCGCCGGCGAGAAGACTGGCCGCGTCAATTGCCGGTCCGGCGGGAACTATCGCCGGCTGCATAAAGACTATTGCCGACGCGGACGAGAAAGAGGCCGCATAATAAAACGAAATACTAAACTGCCTGCGTGGCTGTCCCTGTTCTTCGTAACGGGGTTAAACGAGACGGCGGAGTCTCGGCTACCACGAGGCGCTGGTAAAGCAGGAGTTATTTGAAATGGCAGACGAAGAAAAGAAAGACGCAGAAGCAACCGAGCAGACGACAGAAACATCCGCAAAGTCATGGGACAGCGCGATAAAGGATTTGGGCGATAAGATAGTGGCCCTGACGCTGATGCAGGCCAAGGAGCTGGGCGACTACCTTAAGGAAGAACACGGAATCGAGCCTGCGGGCGGCGGCGCCGTTATGATGGCCGGCCCCGCTACAGGCGGCCAGGCCGAGGAAGCGGAGGAAAAGACCAGCTTTGACGTTATCCTGAAAGAGTTCGGTGAAAAGAAAATTCAGGTCATCAAGGAAGTCAGAGCTTTGACAGGGTTGGGATTGAAAGAGGCCAAGGATCTCGTTGACAATGTTCCGAAACCGGTCAAGGAGGGTCTTAGCAAGGAAGACGCCGAAGCCGCCCGCGATCAACTCGAAGCGGTTGGGGCCGTTGTGGAGTTAGCATAAGGTAGGGGGCGGCAGCGCGCCTATCCTATTGGGATGCCGGGATAAGGGCAGCCGGATGCGGTTGCTCTTGTTCGGCTATTGGGGCATTTAATGCTGGAGATAAGTAATGCGTGAGAACAGTGCAAGCCGAATCGTTCGCAATTTTGGCAAGGTACGCGACGCCGTTGAAACTCCGGATCTGGTGGCGGTACAGAGAGAAGGCTACGAGCACTTTCTCCAGAGAGACATTGCGCCGACCAAGAGAAAGTGCATCGGACTCGAGTCTATTTTTCAGGAAACCTTCCCCATCGAGAGCTACGACAAGAAGATGGTGTTGGAGTACCTCTACTACGAATTGGAGAATCCGCATTATACGCCCATGCAGTGCCGCCAGTTGCGGTTGACGTACGGCTATCCGCTTAAAATCTGGTGCAGACTGCGCAGCAAAGAGGGCGAAGATCTTGCCGAGCAGGCCATGTATCTCGGGGAGATGCCGGTGATGATAGGCGGCGGCGAGTTCATCGTCAATGGTGCGGTCCGAGTGATTGTCAGCCAGTTGCACCGCAGCCCCGGTGTCGATTTCCTCATCGAGAGCAAAGAAGGCGACAGAGTGCTGCACGGCGGCCGGGTCATACCGGAAAGAGGCAGTTGGATCGAAATCGCGGTTACGAACAAAGATATTCTGGTCGTCAGAATCGATCAGTCCAGCAAGATTCCGGCAACTGTCTTTCTGCGGGCGATGTCCGAAGATTACGGCACCACGCCGCAGATCCTGCGTTTGTTCTACGCCACAAAGACCGTGCCGGTTTCCAAGCTGACGCCGACGATGTGGGCCGTTGAGCCGATCGTGGACGAAGATTCCGGCGAGATCATAGTCGACGCTGGCTCGCAAATAAGCGACAAAGTCTCGATAGTCCAGGCTGCGTATGCCGTGCCCAAGGGCGGCAAGAAGAAGGCCAAAGCATCGGTCGAAGTCATCGAGGACGTTCGAGACGCGCTGATCCTGAACACGCTTGCCGAAGACGACTGCGAGAGCCACGAGCAGGCCCTGTTGAAATTCTACATGAGACTGAGGCCCGGCAATCCGCCCAACAAGGACAAAGCAAAAATATTCTTCGCCGAGAAATTCTTTGACTCGAATCGCTACCGCCTCGGCAGGGTGGGGCGATTCAGAATCAACAGGACTTTCAACCAGTCCGTCGACGAAAGCGAGATGACACTTCGCCCGGAAGACTTTCTCAAGACGATGAAATACATAACGGCCTTGCGCAACAACGAAGGCCAGGTTGACGATATCGACCATTTGGGCAACAGAAGGCTGCGCACGATCGAGGAGCTGGCCGCCGATGAGATCAGGAAGGGCCTGCTGAAGCTTCGCCGGACCGTGCAGGAACGAATGAGCATGAAACGGGACGCCGAGCATACCTTGCGCATAGCGGACCTGGTGAATTCCAAGAGCGTTTCGAGCAGCATCAATTACTTCTTCGGGCGGGGCGAGTTGAGCCAGGTTGTCGATCAGACCAACGCCCTGAGCCAGTTGACACACGAAAGGCGTCTTTCGGCGCTCGGCCCGGGCGGGCTCAACAGAAGGCGGGCCGGCTTCGAAGTGCGCGACGTGCACATCAGCCACTACGGCCGGATATGCCCGATCGAGACACCGGAAGGAACGAACATCGGCCTGATCGCCTCGTTGGCAATCTTCGCCGAGATTGACGAGTACGGGTTTTTGCTTACACCGTACCGCAAAGTCAAGAACGGCAAGGTAACCGACGAGGTCGAATACCTGCGAGCCGATGAGGAGATGAAGGCCATCTTTGCGCCGCCCAGCGCGGTTGATGCGGCCACCGGCGCCATCAAGAAGGGGTTTGTCCTCGCAAGAGAAGAGGGCGAGCTGGCGGAAGTTGCCAGTACGGATGTTGGTTACGTCGATATTTCGCCGAAGCAAATTGTCGGGGTCTCGGCATCGCTGATCCCATTTCTCGAGCACGACGATGCAAACCGTGCCTTGATGGGCTCCAACATGCAGAGACAGGCTGTTCCGCTGCTGAAAACCGAATCGCCCCTGGTCGGCACGGGGATGGAAGAAGTCGTCGGCAAGAACTCGAGCATGGTCGTCCGCGCCAAGAGCGGCGGCAGTGTAACCGCAGTCGACGCGACCGGGATTGTCATTAACCACACCGACGAATACAAGCTCGCGAAGTACGAAGGCCTAAATGAGAGAACGTGTTTGAATCAGAAACCGATCGTCCATCTCGGCCAGAAAGTCAAAGCGGGCCAGGTGATAGCCGACGGGGGGGGGACCGCCGACGGCATACTGGCGCTTGGCAAGAATATCCTCGTCGGATTTGTTTCTTTCGACGGCTACAACTTCGAGGACGCGATCATTGTCAGCGAAAGGCTCTGCAAGAACGACAGCTTCACGAGCATCCATATCGACGAATTCACCGCCGAAGTCCGGGAGACGCGTCTCGGAAAAGAGGAATTCACCTGCGACATTCCGAACGTCAGTGAAAGGGCGCTGCGAAATCTCGATGAACATGGGGTCGTGCGGGAAGGAACAAGGGTTTGTCCCGGCGACATTCTGGTCGGCAAGGTTGTGCCCAAGAGCAAGACGGAGCTGACACCGGAAGAAAAACTGCTGCACGCCATTTTCGGAAGAGCGGGCGAAGATGTGAAAAATGACTCGCTGGAACTGCCCACCGGGTACGAGGGGGTAGTGATAAAGACCGAGCGGTTTACGAGGCGCGGAGCCGGCACGGACGAACAGAAGAAAGCGATAGCCGCCGAGATTAAGGAACTGCAAGCGGAAACCAGGGCCAAGGAATGTGCTATCTTCAGGCAGATGATCGAATCTGTTCACGAGAAGTTCGAGGTCAATATTGTTGATCCGTCCACGCGGCAGAAGGTCGGGGCAAGCTCCGATGACGAGGTCGTCTACGAGCAGATAGAGAACTTCAGCATCAAGTGGGTAAAACCCGCCGCCGCACGCGACGATGTGCAGAAGATTGTGGACAAGTTCTGGAGTAAGATCCTTGAGGTTCAGGAGGAGAGGAAGCGCAGAACCGAAGGGCTCAAACATGGCGATGAACTGCCCAGCGGCGTGCTGCAAATGGTGAAAATCTACGTTGCGATCAAGAGGTCGCTGTCGATCGGCGACAAAATGGCGGGGCGCCACGGCAACAAGGGCGTAATCGCCAAGATCATGCCCGAAGAGGATATGCCGTTCCTTGAAGACGGCACACCACTGGACATTCTGCTCAATCCGCTTGGCGTTCCGAGTCGAATGAACGTGGGCCAGATTCTCGAGACGCATCTCGGGTGGGTCGCAAAAGTGCTGGGTTTCCATGCTGTTACGCCTGTCTTCGACGGTGCTTCGGAACAAGACATCCAGGAATTGACCGCCGAGGCGAACAAGCTGATGTCCGATCGAAAGTCCGGCCTGGAAAAAGACAAGCAGGTGCCTCCGTCCGATGAGTTCTTTGTTAATGTCCCCAAGACACTGAAGACGCAACTGTATGACGGCAGGACGGGCGAGCCGTTCGATCAAAGGGCAACCATCGGTTACATCTACATGCTGAAACTGCATCATCTTGTCGACGACAAGATTCACGCAAGGGCTACGGGACCGTACAGCCTGATTACACAGCAGCCGCTTGGCGGCAAGGCCCGAACCGGGGGACAGCGATTCGGTGAAATGGAAGTCTGGGCGCTCGAGGGATACGGCGCGGCCTTCACGCTGCAGGAGATGCTCACCGTCAAGAGCGACGACGTCGAGGGACGAACAAAGATCTACGAATCCATGGTCAAAGGACAAAACACCCTCGAAGCCGGGACACCGCTGTCGTTCGACGTGCTGTGCAACGAAATAAGAGGTTTGGGGTTGAATATTCAGCTTGAAAAGAAACGGCTTGGAAGCTCCGCTCTTTAAAAGATGATTATTGATTATCGCATTGGCGAAGATCGATTGTAAGGGGCCACAAATGTTGGGAAGTATTTACGATCGCATAAACGATTACGGTTCGGTCAAAATTTCGCTGGCCAGCCCGAATGATATTCGGAGTTGGTCTTTCGGAGAAGTGCGAAAGCCCGAAACGATCAACTATCGCACTTATCGGCCGGAAAAAGACGGCTTGTTTTGCGAGCGAATCTTCGGGCCCGAGCGTGACTGGGAATGCGCGTGCGGGAAGTACAAAGGCACGAAGTTCAAGGGAATTATCTGCGACCGATGCGGCGTCAAGGTCACTCACAGTCGAGTGCGAAGAAAGCGAATGGGCCACATCAATCTGGCAGCTCCGGTTGTGCACATCTGGTTCTTCAAGGCCATTCCCAATCGGCTCGGCAACCTGCTGGCGATGAAGAGTGCCGATATCGAGAAGATCATATATTTCCAGGAGTACGTCGTCGCCGATCCCGGGGATACTCCGCTCAAGGCCGGGCAACTGCTTACCGAAGAGGAACACAGAGACGCGACGAGTAAATACGGCAAGGCATTCAAGGCGTCAATGGGGGCCGAAGCCGTAAGGGCTTTGCTGGAGAATCTCGATCTGGAGGAGGTAAGCGCCCAGCTCAGACAGGCCATAACCAAGACCAACAGCAAGCAGAAGATCAAAGATCTGACGAAGCGGCTCAAGATTATCAACCAGGTCAAAAACAGCGACAACAAACCATACTGGATGGTCATGGAGGTCATACCTGTCATCCCGCCCGATTTGAGACCGCTGGTGCTGCTCGAAAGAGATAATTTTGCCACAAGCGATCTTAATGACCTCTACCGGCGAATCATCAACCGTAATAACCGTCTGAAGAAGCTGATGGATCTCAATGCGCCGGAAGTGATTATACGCAACGAGAAACGGATGCTTCAGCAGGCTGTGGATTCGCTGATGGACAACGGGCGCTGCCGCAGGTCGGTTCTCGGCAGCAACAACCGGCCGCTGAAATCGCTGACGGATATGATCAAGGGCAAGCAGGGTAGATTCAGAGAGAACCTGCTCGGCAAGCGCGTGGACTACTCGGCCCGGTCGGTGATCGTCGTCGGTCCCAATCTGAAACTTTATCAATGCGGCTTGCCCAAGAAGATAGCTTTGGAGTTGTATCAGCCGTTTATCATTCGCAAGCTCAAGCAGCACGGGCTGGCCGATACGATCAAGAGCGCCAAGAGGATGATCGAAAGGCGCGACGATCAGGTCTGGGACATTCTGGAAGAAGTTATTCACCAGCACCCGGTACTGCTCAACCGTGCTCCGACGCTCCACAGAATGGGCGTTCAGGCGTTCGAGCCGGTCCTCGTCGAGGGCAACGCCATTATGCTTCACCCGCTGGCCTGTCGGGGTTTCAACGCCGACTTCGACGGCGACCAGATGGCGGTGCATCTGCCGCTCAGCGTCGAAGCGCAGGCGGAAACGCATATTCTGATGATGACCACTTCCAACATCTTCTCGCCGGCAAACGGCTCGCCGATGGTCGGACCCTCACAGGATATGGTGATGGGCAATTACTATCTGACCTACATGGATATTCACAACGCCCCGGCGAGCAAAGATCTGCCGGTGTTTAGAGACGCGTTCGAGGCGATGATGGCCCTCGATACGGGCAAGATCGGCTTGCACACGATGATCAAAGTCCGACTCGACAATTCCAGGGTCGTCAGCGAGTCGGAAGAGATTCACAATCCCAAGACAATCGAGACAACTGTGGGCCGGTGCATATTCAACGATATGCTTCCGGAAGGTATGCCGTTTTATAATGTGA
>Ga0190344_1000997_pt1 | contig 11187 bp, 3 predicted proteins | sample 48721323_MG_FD_161662 | JGI IMG/M metagenome (GOLD analysis project Ga0190344, IMG submission 161662) | Hydrothermal vent microbial mat bacterial communities from Southern Trench, Guaymas Basin, Mexico - 4872-13-2-3_MG | ecosystem: Environmental > Aquatic > Marine > Hydrothermal vents > Microbial... | reverse complement strand
TTAAAACAGAAAAATATTAAAATTATTAAAGTTGAACCTAAAAATTATCTTATATCAAACAAAAATAATTATCTTAATGCTTCTGTGTATGTTGAAAAACAAGTGAGCAGGAATAACGAAGAAACTACTTATTGGAGGAATTATTTTTATCATCCTCCTTTAAAATGGATAAAGCCTCTATCTTCACCAGAAAAGTTAATTAACAGAGATGTTATGGTATTCCAGATAATATTTAAATATACTGCCTATGCATATTATCGAAATATTAATCCTCAAAGTATTTCAGCTTATGATACATGCAGTTTTGTATATAAAAATTATACTAGAGAAGAATCACCACATATAAAATTCACAAAATATTTATCTAAGTTATCAAATGAAATAATTGGAAATGAAACTAATAATTATTTGAAGGCAAAGAAAATTTATAACTGGATTTGTAAAAATATCACATGGACAAATCCCGATTATGATTCTCCCGGTTGCTTAAGTGATTACATTGCAAGAGCGAGAAGAGGTGATTGCGGCTCAAAGGCTTTATTGTTTACAACCTTATGCAGGTTAAATAAAATACCAGCACGTTTACAAGGAGGCTGGATGACAAGACCTGACAGGCTTCATTCACAACACGGTTGGGCACAAATGTATATTGAACCCTATGGATGGTTAACAGTTGATCCAGACGCTGGTTCTCATCTGATAGATTCTGACGATGAGAAATTAAAATATTTCCATTTTGGCAATTGTGATTCTTATAGATTGATAATTTATGACGACAATGTACCGCTATTCCCCTTAAAAATTTTCGGGTGTTCTTCGGGCGGTTCTGTTACTGGTGGTTTGCAGCTGGGAGCATTTGAGTGGTCTGGGGGTGAGCTTGAATCCAATGTTAAAATTGATACCTATGTTGAAAATTAATAATAAATAAAAAATTCAACCGCCGCCTGCATGTTGCTGCATTTAAACAAAAGCTGCTCTATGAATTCGTCATTCTCATTGGAGCATTTAATCTTATCTCTTAATTAAAAACTTAAGTGCTCATCAGCCATCTTCCAGGTGAGCACTTAAAATATTCCACACCTATCCTGTTTATTCTTCCCGCAAATAACCAGCAACTCCGGAAATCTTTTTAAGATAAAAAAACATGCTCGCTTCCCTGTTAGTTGTAAAATCTACAAAAGTAAAACTCCTTACTTTAAAGAAGAATATGCCCTACTTCAAATCCTATGCATTTTTTACAATTTCTCCGTTCACCATTCGTTAATATCCAATTTCCACTTGTATTATTTAAAAAATATTTGCATATTAAATTTTCTAAATAAAAACAGTTTTTATGTTTTAATTAACAAAACGGAGAACTTTAAATAGATGAAATCTGCAGAAAGAACCAGAAGAAACAGAATTGCCCAGTGGGCCTTTGATACAAGGCCTATTCTGGGCAGATTTCATTTGTGGTTAGAAGATGTTGATGTGGAATTTGTATCTTATGAAAAAGCCGTAGAAGAAGAAGGCAGCATATCCTTTGTAGATGAAAGAATGGAAAGACTTTTTATAATGACTGCTGCTGTTACTGCTCTTGGAACAAAGCTTTTCGGAAGGTACGGAGAAGGAAAGAAATCGGAAAAAAGCGAATTAAACCAGATAAAAAAAGATGCAGATGCAATATCTGCCTACGCAATGAGCGAGAGTCTGTGGTATCTTTCAAGGCTTCTTCCGGAAAATCATGCAATAATGGTTTGCGTAGGCGAAGGTCTGATGCCCAAAGCAGGAGAAACTCCGGAAATGGGCTCAAACCCGATGCTTGGTTTTGGCAGAATATATGCACGACCTCAGGTTGCTCAATTTTTAGACCAGCGTGTCCACCGGCTTATCAATGATGATAAATACACATGGATTGATTTTAAAAAAGACATTATTTCCGCAGGCATTACAATTTGGGGTACTGCAATAGACACTCTGGAAAACACAACAAGATTTGCAAAAGGAGAGGATACAGGTCCTTTAACTGTTCTGCACGTTTTTGACCAGCCTCTGTGGATTACAAAACCGTATGAAGGATATATAGGAAATTTGATTTTACCCAAATCTGTTGTGCAAAAGGCATCTGAGGAATCAATATTAATTAATTTCTTCACTCCGAGAGAAAAAGTTCTGTACGCAATAAAAAAGACATATCCGGATATAAAGAACCAAAACATACACGTCTGGACTCTTGCAGGAAAAAGCAGAGAACACAGAATCGGGAAATTATGGGAAGAATGGAAATCTCTGGGGATTCACCTTGTTGAAGAAGGCTGGACTCTGCCCTCAGGTTACAAGGCTTTTACGGATTCGGGAACCTATGCTCCGACTCTTCTTGTCGGGACATGGGAAGACAATGAAAAGCAGAAACACCTCTTTCTTATAGACGGATATGCTGCATCTGCAGAAGCTCTTCAGGCATCAAGCCTGTGCCCCATACTTGATATCGATGCTTCTCTTGCTGTGTTTACATCAAAGTTTAAACTCAGTTATGACAGAGAAGCAAAAATAATGCATTTGGATCCGGAATCTCCGGAATTTGAAGATAACCTTTATGAAATTTTCGGTGAAAAACTTGATAAAGATGTGACTGATATGTTCCGGAATGATATAAAAATTGCTGCAAATGCAGGAATAAATCTTAAAAAAACAACTATCTCCATTGATGATTTTCTGCCTGAAAAAAATTGGAATGTTATGGCTCTTGCAGGATATATGCTTCCTGATCCATATACAGGTACACAGGGAATTAAAGAGGTTGCTCCCGGAATATACGAGGTGACAACGCGTCTTTTAACTCCTGAAGGAGAAAAGAAAACAAAAATTACATTAAAACTTGAAGAAGATCTGGAAACAAGCAGACTTATTTTTAATCCTCTTTTAAACAGATTTTTAAAAGGAGAAAATTATCAGGAGAGAGCTGTAAAAATATCGGATTCCGGAAGAATAAGAAATGAATTACAGACTCTTTGCTCCGAAGCCCTGGAATATGAGGGTACAACAGGCATTATCGTTCATTTTAACAAGATTTCAAAAGATGTAATATCTGTTCAGGATCAAAAAAGGTTAAAAAAAATTCTCAAGTGGTACAAGGAGAATCATCCTATTTGGTTTAACTGGCTTAAAATTACTGATTGAGAAATTAATTTCTTCTTGCTTTTTTGTTTGTGTTATTTTAAATTAAAGGAATATAAATATTTCAGTATAGCAGGAGGGTAAATATAGAAAAAATGATATTGGTATAGCCTGTTCGGTACAGGTTGGTAATGTTAACAGATACGACTAATTTTCAACAGGATTGCGATGAATCGTTTGAGGTTTTCAGGATCGAAGCGCGGCTTATGTATAACGGCCTTTTCGATCTTTTTTTTGTTTTCCCACAATGTTTTGCATGCCCGGATCGGAATGAAACTGCCCTCCGGAAAAATTCCTTTGTCTCCTTTGGTTTACTCAAGAAAAGCACAGCCTGCGCAGCTTTATTTTTCCCCAAAGAGAGTACAAATAATATATCCAAGATACGTTGCTCAGCAGATTAAGATTAAGAAGGAAAAAAATTTTGTATCTGCAGGACTATACCTTGGAAAGTGGGAGTTTGTACGGCCCCGCATTTTAAATTTTTCCCAATATATATCACAGCGTTCAGATTTGCTTTTAAAAAACCAATGGCTTGATTATACAAAAACCCACGTAAAGCCTTCCCAGATTCAAAAAGGCCAAAACAGGGGTATTGTTATAGAATCACCGAAAATTAAAAGCGAGGCTTTCAGAAGAATGTTCGGTGGTGAAACTTTAAGTCTTAATGTTACAGGAAGAATCACAATAGACGGTAATTTGAGGCACGAAAAAAGAAGTCAGGTAAAAGATGCTTTAACAAGACGTCCCAGCACAAACTTTGACATGAAACAGCAGCAGCAGTTCCGTGTGGAAGGTAAAATAGGAAACAATGTTTCGGTTTTTGTTGATCAGGACAGCGAACGTCCCTTTGATTTCCAGAATGCGTTTAAACTCCGCTATTCCAGCGACGAAGACGGTATAATTCAGTCTATTCAGGCGGGAAATGTTGCTCTCAGCCTTCCCTCTACAAGATTTGTTACATTCAGCGCCAATAATTCAGGTCTGTTTGGTATAAAAACCGATCTGAAGATCGGCAAATTAAATATTACAGCTATAGCAAGTATGGAAAAAGGGGAAAAAAAGAAACTGACCCTTTCCGGTGGTAAAAAAGAAAACCAGTTTACCATTCAGGATTATGAATATAAAAAAGCCACATATTTTTTTCTTGGTTACGAGTACAGGAATCAGTATCCGGATGTTGATGCTACAGGAAAACATATTGTTATCAGTGACAATATAATCACTGATATTCAGGTATGGAAATCAGATGTTAATGTGGATGAAAATACTGCAGGCGCAAGATATGCATGGGCAGTTGTGGATCCTTCTGTTCCTGTTGATACAACTGCATCTGCAAGCAGTGAAGAAAACCGTAAGCACTGGTTTGTACCTCTTGAGCCTAATAAAGATTTTTATGTTAACAAACAACTTGGTTTTATTTTCATGAACATGCCTTTGCAGGACAGTGAAGTTATGGCTGTTTCATTTATTAAGGCCAACGGTGATACTGTGGGAACATGGATCAGTGATGTTACAGATACGACTGTAACACAGTCCGGAAAGCTTGTTTTTAAAATTATCAAGCCCAGATCCGCAAGACCAAGTGATGCAACGTGGAATCTTGAATGGAAAAATGTATATTCTCTCGGAGGGAGGAATATTGATCCCAATGGCTTTGAGCTGAGAATTTTTTACAAAGTTGCTTCCGGTACCCCTAAAGAATCTTTACCGATTAACGGTCAGGAACGGTCTCTTTTAAATTTATTCGGATTAGACAAGGCGGATGTTAACGGTCAGCCCAATCCTGATGATGTTATTGATAATGATCCCAATATTCTCAGCCTGAGCAGGGGTGAAATTATATTTCCGTTTTTAAAGCCGTTTGATCCGGGTAAAGATTCCGGATCCGATCTGCCGGAGCAGTACTGGTCTCCTGCAATATATGATACAACCAGTATTGCAGCCATCAGAAACCAGAGTAAATTCTACATGGAAGTTAAATCCACTTCTGTAAGCCCTGTTCATGATCTGGGAATGAATGTTATTGAAAACTCAGAGAAAGTAACTTTAAACGGAACAAAACTGACAAAAGATGTAGATTACAGAATTGATTATCTCACAGGCAAATTAACAATACTCAATGAAAATGCACTTAACCCCAATGCAGATCTGGAAATCAGCTATGAATCTCAGCAGATGTTTTCAATTGACAAGAAAACTCTTATGGGAGCAAGAGCAGAATACACTCTGTGGGAGCAGGGTGCAAAGCGGTCCTTTATAGGAGGAACTTTTCTTTATCTCAGCCAGACAACAATGGACAGAAGAATAAGAGTCGGAAAAGATGCTCCTATGAAAAATATGGTATGGGATATTAATACAGCTTTATCGTTCAAGCCGGAGTTTCTCACAAAGGCTTTTAATGCGCTTCCTCTTCTGAATCTGGAAAAGCCGTCATATTTTTCCTTTGAAGGAGAGTATGCACAGGTTTCACCAAATCCCAACACACTGAACAACGAAGCAACAGGTGATAAAGACGGCGTGGCATATCTTGATGATTTTGAAGGTGCAAAAAGAAAGGACAATCTCGGTGTGGCAAGACCTGCATACGGGCCGGCTTCTATCCCTTATGACGAACAGAACAATCTTCTTTCACTTCAGGATAAAGGGAAGATTTACTGGTATAACCCGTACAATCAGGTCCCGATTCAGGAAATCTGGCCGGACAGAGAGGTTACCAATAATTTTGGGGGAACAACAAGAATAAGTGTGCTTACAGTGGTTTTTACACCCAATCCAACTATTGCTGACAAGACAAAATCATGGGGTGGATTTTTAAGAGCTCTTTCAGCCGGATATTTTGACCAGACAGAGAGTAAGTATCTTGAAATTATGATCCGTGGTGATCACGGCAGGCTGCATATTGATCTGGGACGAATTTCCGAAGATGTAATTCCAAACAATGTCAGGGACACAGAAGACAAATCAACAGAGACAAGAGCAAGAAACAATATTCTGGACGAAGACGAAGATACTGGTATTGACGGTATGTTTGGTCCGGACCCGCCTGAGCCTTTCTGGCCCCACGATCCTGACGCTGCTGTTGTTGACGGCAGAGCAACTCTTTATGATTTCTGGGATATTAACGGCAATGGTCACAAAGAACCTGACGAACCGTGGAGCTATGATGACTGGTCTTATGAAAGCGGAAGCTGGGATTATGAACATATTAATGGTACGGAGGGCAACCGAAAAGACGGCGCTCAGATTCCAAATACCGAAGATCTTAACCACAATTCAGCAGTGGATCTTAATAACGATTATTTTGAGTTTACTTTCTCGTTGGAAAAAGACCATCCTGATACGGTTCTGATATCAGGCCAGAAAAATAATCCGGCCGGATGGAGACTTTACAGAATTCCTCTTCGATCTCCCACGTTTGTCAAAGGCTCTCCTGACTGGTCGAGAATAGAGTTTGTGCGAGTCTGGATAGACAGCCTTGAGACAGAGACCTCTTTTGAGATTGCAGAAATAAATCTTACAGGGAACGAATGGAAATTTAAAGGGAAAGCTCTTGCAGGTGATTCCACTTATCAGATCATGCCAGGTGACAGTACTATGAGTATTGGAGTTAAAAATACCCATGATAATCCGGAATATACTCCTCCTCCGGGTGTAAAGGGAGTTATTGACCCAATACAGAAAATCCGCTCAAAAGAGCAGTCCCTTGTTTTTGATATAACAGATCTGGAGCCTGGTGCGACTGTTATTGCACATAAACAGATGTATTCTGCAGAAAATCTGATAAACTATAATTCTTTGAAAATGTTTGTATATGGTATGGATCAATTTGATTCTTACCCGTGTCTTGAAGATTCTATTGAATTTTTTCTGCAGTGGGGGTCGGACACCCAGAACCGGGCATATTATGAAGTAAGACTTCCGGTTTATCCGGGATGGGATGAGAGGAATAACATAAATGTTCTTTTTGAAGATCTGAGCAGACTTAAAATTCAGATGGAAGCAGCAGGAAAAGACACAATAAGCGAAGTGCAGGAGAACGGCCATATTCTTACTATTGTTGGCAAGCCTTCTCTTACAAATGTAAGATGGTTGATAGCAGGTGTTGCTAACAAAGGCAAAACTCCTTTTTCAGGTTCAGTGTGGATGGATGAACTGCGCCTTTCGAATGTTAAAAAAGATAAAGGGAAAGCCATGAGATTTAAGGCGGATCTCAGGCTTTCGGATTTTCTTGTAATAAACGGGGAATTTCAAAGGACAGACGCTGATTTTCATACAATAAACGAAAGATTTGGAAGAGGTTCTACTACCCAGAACACGAGAGCATACATGAGTGTTAACATGGACAAACTAATGCCGGATCACTGGGGCCTGTCCATACCTGTAAGCGCAAATTATGCAAAGACCCAGTCAACACCAAAATACAAACCAGGAAGTGACATACTTGTAAATAAAAACACTATCCCCGATTCCATAATGCCTGAGATCAGGACTGAAAACGAATCCGTAGGTTTTAATGCTGCGTTTAAGAAGCGAACAAAATCCAGAAACTTTCTTGTCAGATATCTTGTTGATCCGATAAATGCAAAAGCCAGTCTGGTTAAATCCAAATCAAGCAACCCTGTTCTTGCGTACGGCAGAAAACTCCAGTACCAGGGCTCTTTCAGTTACAATGTATCTTTCGGAAACCAGCACTATTTAAAACCTTTCTCCTGGATGAAAAAACTGTCGCTTTTTAAGAATTTTTCCAAAACAAAGTTTTTTTATCTCCCGTCAAGTTTTGCATTTTCTCTTAAAGGGAATGATTCCCAGAACGAATCCCTTAAAAGGTCAGGTGTTGAAAGCAGTGTTTATAAATCCAATTTTACAAGAACTCTTTCTATAAATTACAAACCGTTCAGTATTATTTCCTCGGATTTTTCAAAAACCCAGCAGTATGATATGCTGCATTCAAGATGGATGGATGTTGTGTCATCCTTTTCTGAGCCGGGGATACCTTTGTCTGTAACCCAAAGCGCTAACTTCTCTTTTAATCCTAAATTTTTCTCATGGTTTAACACAAACTCAAAATACTCCGCAAACTATAAATGGAGCGACAATCCTGCAATCCGGAATACAGGGACAAGTAAAAGTTCCACTATCAACACTATTATGAGTTTTTCAGGGACCATTAATCCGCAAAGGTTTGTCAATTCATTTAAAAAGAAGAAAAAATCTTCTTATAAAAGAAGAGCTACTGTAAGACGAAGACGGGTTTCCAATGCAGACAAGAGTAAGAAAGAAGACAAAAACAACAAAAAGAGTTCAGGGGATAAAAGATTTTTTCTTACTCCGGTACTAAAGTTTACAGGGAGTCTTATTTCTAAAATTGACCCCATTTCTGTAAGTTTCCGTAATAACATAAATGCAAGTCATTACGGTCTGCAGGGAACTCCTTCAACTCAGTATCAGTTCGGTTTAACTGAAGATCCCGGAGTCCCTCTTTCTGAAAATGTTACACAAAGAAGTTCAACACAGAAGAACAGAACAATAACAATAAGAAGCGGTTTCAAAATTATTAAAAACATTGCCACAACGCTGAACTATAATTATTCAACCACAGAAAGCAGATCAACCCAGATTACCGGAAATATATCATACTCTGCTCTTACTCTCGGCGATGAGCTATTACCGTTTCCTTCGTGGACGATCAGAGTAACAGGATTTGAACGGTTTCCGCTTGTCAAGAAATTGTTCAGATCTATTGTTATTACACACGCTTTTAACGGTAAAAAGGCAGAAGTATGGAAAGATTCCAAAGCGACTCCTACTCAGAACACTATTTCAAAAGATTTCAGACCCTTTATCGGGGCAAATTTCGTTTTTAAAAACGGTATTACTGCCTCATTTAATTACAACAAAACAGAATCATTGCAGGAAAAAATGCTTGTAAGCTCAGGCATCACAAGAAACACCTCTTCTCTGATCAATTTTAATGCAAGATACAGCCTTAAAAAAGGTATTAAACTTCCGTTTTTCAAAAAGAGGTTTAACAATAATATTGATATGTCAATAATTTTTACAAGAAGCATTAACATAACAGCAAGAAAACAACCGGGTAAAACAAATTTTACAGATATATCAAACACTCTTAACTGGTCATTTAAACCTACTATTACGTATTCATTTACAAAGACAGTTAACGGCGGGATTCACTTTGAGCTTGGTAAAAGAAAGGATATAAGAGTTGGTACTACTGATATAAAGGGTTTTGGTATTAATGCTACAATATTACTCGGGGGATAAAAGTTAAATCCGATTGATTGTTAAATAATATAAAGGGAGAGTATTTTGCGTATTGCAGTTATTTCTGATGTGCATCTCGGAAATCCCAAATCTTACATGGCCCACAGGGATCAGAACAGCGGGGAAATTGTACCGGGGAAATACTTTAATGATTTTATCAGTGCAATTAAAAATAAATTTAACAACAAATCTTTAGATTACCTTGTGCTTCTTGGTGATGTTTTAGATTTTTCAGTAACAAGTTACATAGAAGCGTATGATATAGGAAAATTCTTTTTTCAGAAACTGCGTGACGAAAAATTAACTGACGAAATTATTTACATACCAGGAAACCACGATTTTGACATATGGAATACTGTTCAGTATCAGCTTAATATCACCAACAGAGTAATAAGGGGTAAATCGCCAAAGGAGTTCCGTATGTCAGTTCCTGTAATATTTGACGACAGAAAACCAAAATCCTTCTGGAAACTGACTCTGCCAAAGGTCAGAATTCACAAGCAAAAAGGAACCCCCAAATATGCAGGACTTTTTCTTGATTACCTGACTTCTCCTCCCACACCGTTTAACTTTGGTTTTCCGAATCTCTATCTTGTAAATGATTCGGAAACAATTATAATGACTCACGGAAACTACATGGATATGTACTGGTCTTTTCTCAGCAGATGGGGTATGAAAGTATTCAGGGGGGATCTTAAAATAAAAAAACACGACATGCTTGATATGAGCGAACTGGTTGCAATGAATCTTCCCATTTGCGAACTTGAATCAGCTGCTGTAGGCCAATCAGGGCCTTTAACTGAAATAATCCAGAAAATCCAGTCTGAACTTACAGAAAGAAAATTTGACAGTGTCAACAAATACTCCGAAAGGCTGAAAAAAGAACTTGCTGCAATGTGGAAAGGTGTTACAGGAAGAACTAACAGGATATATTTTAATCTTCTTATAAAAAAAATGATTAAAGCCTTAAGCACTGTAAATCTTGCGAGATACAATGAAGAGTTTCTTACAAATCCGGTTGTAAGGCAAAGGTTTATGGATTACTACCATTCAACTCTGTATGAAATTGAAGAGCTGAAAAAACACGATGATATAGAAATACCTCAGCCTGTAGGAATGATTTTCGGACATACTCACCAGCCAATTCCATGGGCATCTGTTGATGCACCGGAGATTAATGTTCCGGAATTGCCTTCAGGGCAGAAGTTTAAAATCTACAATACCGGCGGATGGCTGCCCAAAACAGATAATGACGGAGAAGAGTTCTTTTTTGGCGCAGAGATCTTTTTTTACGATTCAAAGGAAGGTTTCTCTTCAACAGGAATCGGATACATAAAATAGAGCTCTGTATAGAATATCTAAACTATTGGATGATTTATATTTTCGTATTATGTTGATTATATTTAATTAGCGTCATATAATTTATTGTTGTTTTCTTCATCTGATAAAAGTGACTCGGCAAATTCCCACTTTTTTGTTTTATTTGTTCTGTGATCTTCATTGGGCAATGAATCCCATTATTCTTTTGGGATTCCTGACAGCATTAGATATTATCAATATCTTTTGAAAATTGTTTTGTTGATGATAATAGTGTGAATTCATAATAATTAAGAAGTTCAAAAAGAGAATTGTTTTTAATAGACTGTTCTCTGATCAAAGTCAACTATTTTTTCTTTTAGCGACAATTAAAATTCCCGTATTGATTGTTGTTGATGATACATCTTAAATTGGTTGTTTTAATAATCCTTT
>Ga0190344_1000993_pt1 | contig 11265 bp, 12 predicted proteins | sample 48721323_MG_FD_161662 | JGI IMG/M metagenome (GOLD analysis project Ga0190344, IMG submission 161662) | Hydrothermal vent microbial mat bacterial communities from Southern Trench, Guaymas Basin, Mexico - 4872-13-2-3_MG | ecosystem: Environmental > Aquatic > Marine > Hydrothermal vents >... | reverse complement strand
CTTCAAAATAGCCATTTAATTTATCTCCCTTCTTCTACTCTTTTTCTAAACTTTTAATTACTTCTTTCTCGTCGACAAGCATTATTGTTTCTTCTAATATTCTTTGTTTGTCAACTCCCCTTCCCTTCAAAAGTAATTTTCCCCTTATTTTTTCAATTTTTTGTATAGCTTCTTTTGAAACATTTCCCCCAATAAATTTTCTGTTTATTTTCATAATTTTTCCACCTCCAAAATTCTTTCAGGAAAACACCCTGTCCATTTTTTTAGTTCTTCTTCAAAGTCTTTATCCTTCTTCATTTTTCTATCACACCTATTTCCTTTAGGCTTTTCATCAGTCATCATTTCAACTCCCCAACCATATCTACGTTAAACTTCTCATTCCAGAATTCCTGAATAGCTAAACCCTTCATGTTTCTTTTTTCCCAATATTTTGCATCGTATTGTCCCATTTTTTTCACCTTTTTTTACACCTCGTTTAGTGCTAAAAACATATCGCAGTAGACATATATATATTTAACGGTTTAATAATTTAATTATTGAATAGTGATATTATTTATAACTACTTCAGAACCTGGAAAAAAATACTGTCTTTTTTCAACAGGCAATCTAAAAGATTCATTATAATCAAACCAAAACCAAAGCTCCTCGTCTTCTTGAAGATTGAGTGCTATTGTGAGGTAGTCATTGTCATACTTACAAATTGCGGACATTTTTCCTTCAGAAGTATCTACACAAGGAAACCACTCTTTTTTGAAGATTCTTCCTTTTGGTTTATATTGTATTCCTCGAGGAATACAATTTTCAACAGGACATATGATTTTTCGTGGATACGTTAGTCCGATATAAGATTTCTCTATAAAAAGTTGACCTCCATACTCACCTTCTACTTTATAGAGCATATTAGATAACAATCCAAAAATACTTACCATTGATAATGTAACCCCTAAACCAACACAGGCAAAAAATAAAATTTGCTTAGTTAAGTTTTCCACAATATTTTTTATTTTCCTTATTTATATTTTTATTTTTTAAAATATCTTTACGGTAGTATTGCATATGCTTTACGGTAGTATTGCATATGCTTTACGGTAGTATTGCATATGCTTTACGGTAGTATTTTTTAGGGTTATTCATCACAATTTATAATAACCCCTTTTTCAGATAATAAGTCTTCAATTACACCGTATTTAATTATCAAAGATTCAATCTCTTTTTTCAGCCTTTCTTTAGTCTTATTGTGCCAAATTCGATAAAATTGTCTTTTTTTTGTTTCTATATTTTTGTCAAACATATTTTTCTCCTTACTTATACTTATTTTGGAGATTTTTATTTGTATCTACTTTTAATCTTTAAGTTGGTCATATATATCTTGCCACCACGTATATATCACTTTTTTAAGAATGAGACTCAGTTTTTTATCGTCAGAAATGCCTATTCCTTCCCTTACAAACATTTCCTTAATTCGTTTTTTCGTTGTTTCGACGTTATCGTTAATATATACTTCAACTTTTTGTTTGAGATAATTTTTTCTTTCCTTTTTAGAACCTACTCTGCCAAAAGTTTGTCTATAATTTTTTTTATTGTGAATTATGAAGGCATTGAATTTGTTAATATATGGCTTTGAAAAATACTTTTCCATTAGTTTTTCAATTTTTTTGGGAACTTCAATTTCAAAAAAAATGTTTGTTGAAAATTTTTCCAAAAGTGTGTTTAGTTTTTCTTGTTGATTTTTGTTTTCTTCCTTTAGCTTCCGTATAACTTTCCTCGTTTCCTTCAAATCTTCAATTAGTTTTTTAGCTACGTCTTTATCAGCGGAATATAACCACGATATAATTGCTTCATTTCTGCTAGTAAAAAGACCTGTTTTAACTTGGTCTTCCAATTCAAATAAGACTTTCATAGGTAGTGCTGTTGAGATTTTAATTAATCTTGAATTATACTTTCTCGGGCGACCAACGTTACTTATCATAATATCCCCCATATTTAAAGGTTTTAGCAATATTTATCACGCTTGTTTTTTTTCCCATATTGATATTTGGCAATTGATGTTTATATTTTTTGCGTATAAATAAAAAAAAAAGGATATTGAAATAATTAATTAATTACTAATTAATTAATTCTATTAACGTTCTATCACATAAATATAAAGGTTTTCAGAAAATAACTAATAAAATGTAAAATTAATTAACACTCCTAAGTAACAATAAGAAGGGTGAGACAAAAAGATAGATGCACAGGAAATACAAGCTGTTAAGCGTGTCTCACCCTTTATTACTTTTCTATAAGAAGCTTTATATATTTTTTTAAATCGATTTTTAAAACTACATTTCTAAGTTCCCTTCTTTTTCGTTTCCTTCAAAAATATGTTTTAATAAAATTTCTAATTTCTTATTGTATTTAAAAAATTGTAGTAAGCTTTTATCAATAATTTTTTCGTTTTTGGATATTTTTTCCATATACTCTTTTACGTGTTTCTCCATGTCTTCTATATCTTTTTCAGTTATTTTTTGAGAACCTTTCATTAATTTTTCGAGCATATCAATTTGAATTATTAATTTTTCGGGTTGCTCTCTAGGAGTATCTATTATATTTTGGATAGTTTTATGCAAATAATAATCAGCCTCCAACATATGTTTATCGTCAAAAATGTCATGTGTGTCAGTAGTCATATTATTCATTCTCTTCATTATTTTTATGACTTTCCATAAGTCCTTCTTTTTGAAGTTCTTCAAACAAAACTGCTTGAAAATGTTTAGCTTCTTTTCTGGTTAAATCATGTAATTTTTGAATGTCCTTTTTCAATTTTAGTTTTCCTCTATATTTTGTCATGATTAAAGATAAGCTTTGAGGATGTTTAGCATACCATTTTGCCAGGGTAACTGTTCTTTCATCGCCGTTTCCTAATTCTTCATTTATTTTTATCATAAGTTTGTTTAATTTTCTCTTTATTATTTTTGATTTTTCACTGTAATTCATTTCTTCATATTTTTTCCTTACATCTTCTTGAGGTAGAGACACCCTGAAATATTTTGGTTTAAATAAAATTCTTTTTCCATTTTTTATTACAAAACCTCTTAACCTTCTTTTTTTAAGTGTTGGGCGTTCTATGTCGCGGTCGTCTTTCCACATTCGATATATTTGAAGTCTCGTTTTTTTCCCCAGAGGTCTTGAAGCCTTAATGTAGAAAGTCAAGGTTCTTCTCATATCTGCATCAACATCTTTGATAAATTGAGAAACAACTATGAATGCGATAGGTTTGATTTTTCGCATCATAGCATTGATATCAGCCATTGCACGATTAATGAAGGAATACCACAATTTTGCCTTCAATAATTCTCTCGCCTCATCCAGTATAACTAATCTATATTTTTTGAATTTTTTGTCGTATAAAATTGTGTCTATTTTTGTCGCATAGTCCAAAGGTGTGTATATGACTTGTGTAGCCACGTCTGATTTAACGCCGTAAAATTCATTGATAATTTCCATTATTTTTAAAGCTGCGTAGCTCTTTCCCTCACCACTATCTCCCGCAATGAAGATGATTACAGGTTTTTTATATTTCAATCTTTGGGTTATGATGTTGGTTATAATCCTTTTTCCAACAACTTTAGGGTCTTTGTCATATTCAACGACAAAGTCTATGTATTTTCCCACATACAATTATTATTTCCTTCTTTTTATATTTACTTGCTTAATGGGAGATTATTTAATTGAATTTGTAGTATTTTTATATGAATATTTATATTCTTCTAAGTTTAGGAGGTAAATAATTATGGCTTTTGAGGAAGATTATGGAGAGGTTTTAGAGCGAACAATTTTTCAACAAAAAACTAACATTCCTAAAAGTGCTTATGGAACCTCTTCAGCCAAATATGGGCAAGTATCTGAAACTGGCAAAGTCGAAAAAACCCCTTCTCAATTAGCTAAAGAAGCTAAAGAAAGAGTTAGTTCTTCAAGAAAGTCTTCAAGAAGGTCTTCAGGAAAGTCTTCAAGAAGGTCTTCGAGAATTTCGCAAAAACAATCAAGAGCTCCTCGACTCATTAAATTAGAGATAGGTGGGCAGACGTATTATCAAGATGTTGATAAAGGTTATTTAGAAGGAGGTTTATTTAGGGAAGAAAGTCCTTTTACAACACCTGAAGGTATTATTGTAGGAACTGTTACTGAATCACAATCAACCAAAAAAGGAGGAGCCGTTTTTAGTCCTGAATTAGCAAAAGTAAAACAACAAGCCTTAATGAGCTTAAATAAAGAAAAAGAAGTTTTTCAAGAAGCACTTTCAAAATTAAAAAGCGGGCAAATAGAAGGTATTAATTTAACACCAGAACTTATGGAAAAATTCAAAATACCTATTACTTTTGGAGGAAAAGGAGCTCTAATGGGTGAAGAAGCTATCAAAGTTATTGAATCCTATTTGAACAATGATTGGCGTAAAAATAAAGAAAAAATAGAAAATATAGAAACTACATACATTCCTGAATATGAAGTCACTTCTACTAAACTTACTCCTAGTAGATTTGCAACTGAAGAAGATTTCAAAAAATTTATTCAAAAAAATCCACAATATGGATTTAGATTGCCTGATAAAAGCGATGAAGAAGTCAGACAAGCCTTAATTAAAGCGAGAAAAATAGCAGGAGGGGAAGACCCAGTGAGCCAAATGACATATGTCCCTCACAGCGAAATGGTAGTAATGCCTTCAGGTGAAATTAAGTATCTTAGACCCGATAACCCTTATATTCAACAATATAAAACTCAATTAGAAGTTGAATTAGAAAGTGCGAGAAATCAAAGGTCACAACAGGAACAAAATTTAATAAATCAAAAAATGAAAGAATTATCAAAAGGAAAAAACTTGTCACCATTAACTGAATTAGCTCTCGAAAAAGCAATTCAATATGAGATTGATAGAGAGCGAGAAAGGAAAAAATTTGAGGAACAAACAAAAGGAATGACACCTCTTCAAAAACTCAGTTACCAAAGTATGAATATGATATATGGAGGGCACCAAAAAGAGAGAAATCAATTCCTAAAAAGGGTAGTAGGTGTCGTTGGTGGAGTAAATCTTGCGACAACTGACCCAAATAAATTATTAACACCTGCACAAAGAGACTTAGCAAGAAGAGTTCAAAGTCACATTGGCGGTAAAGCTGGTGCATACATACAAAGTATAGGAGAAAAAATTGAAAAAGGTGGTCAAGTTGTCACAGGTTTTTGGCAACCAACTACCTTTGTAGGCAAAACTGCCAAATCAACACTTACTTCATTACCTGCTATGCCTTTCTATATTGTAGCAGATATTCCTGCGTATCCTTCTTATTTTTATGAATTGACCGTAAGAGACCCAAGACAATCTTATCGTGTCCTTGATGAAGTTGTTCCAACGTATCGAACTAGTATTATGAAAGACCCTGCAAGTGCTTTAGGTTATTTAGCTTCAGGAATGCTAATTGGGGTTGTTGGAAATAAGATTATTAAAAAAACAGGAAAACACCTTGAAAAAATTTCAAAAGAATCAGGAAAAGTTGCAACGCAATTGGATATCCAAACAAGGTATAAAGGAGAAATTTTTGATGACTTTGCAAAAATAAAATCAAAAAGCAAAGGAAAAGGAGTCATAATGGTTACAGACAAATTCGGAAAACACAATTATCCCATCCAAAAAATAGATGTAAATATGGTTGTTGAAAACCAAAGAATAAAGTTACCAAAAAATCTCAGAAAAAAGTTAGTCAACGAAGTGGCGGAGACAGGAAGCATTGGTGACATCACTTTAAGAAAAATGGCTAAGTTTGTTAAAGAAAATCCTGCTTTTGAAGGAATAAGAGGTCAAGGACATATACAAGGTAAGTTTACTGTTGAATTACCTAACGGTAAATTAGTAGATGTTGAAATACCCATGAAAGGAATAGATTTTGACGTTGCAGATAGAGTTGTTGCGTCATATGGCTTAAGAAGAGACCAACGAGAATTAGGTTTAGGTGGAAAAATAAGTGAAATATATTCAAAGATGCAAAAAAGTAATTTAAGGCAAAAAGGTATTTCTGCAAGTAAACTAATCAAAGCAACAGATGTTGATGTATTTGGAAGAAAAATAACAGATATTGCAGGAAAACAGATAACTATTTTGAGAAAACAAAACGCAGATGCAATTGCCAAAATTAATGAACAATTTAGCGGAAGATTTAGCAAGGGTGTTTCAGGTGATGTTGAAAGTGCTATAAGAAAAATAAGAAGACGTCCTTCTTCTTCAATAAGTTCAAGACTTCAAAATAGTATGGACAATATAAAAAGTAAACTTCAAAATTATTATAACAGAATGCCTCAAGATGAATGGTTTGCAAGAACTAAAATGAAACAAAATATTGCTAAATCTTCAGATTTTAGAAAAACCCTAAAAATTCTTGAAACTTTGGATGATACGAAAAAAGCAGGATATACTCCAGAAATTTCTCAAGCAAGACAACTTTTAGGGAAATTAAAAAATAAAAAAAGATGGACTGATGCAGACTATAATGCTTATTTCAGAATAGAAAACGAGTTAAGTAATCCCTTTCCCTTCCCCAGAGAAATAATCCAAAATCTTGAACAAACAGGACTTAAAATGAGGGCTAAACAAGTAAGTTCAAGATACAAGAAAATAATGACTACGATGAATCAATATTTACGAAGAGCGTCTGTTTTAGGTGGGACAACTCCCTCTACACCTAAAATTCAAAAGACAAAAAAACTTTCAAAGAGGCAGCCTACAAGAAGACCGAGTTTCAAAGCAACCTCAAGACCTTTAAGAAGTCCTTCAGGTCATTTAGATGAACTCAAGAAAATTCAGAAAAACTTAGCAACAACTTTGTATTCTGCCCGCAAAATACAAAGAAGTCAAGCAAGAAAAATAAAGCAACGCAACGAAGAGGAGTTAAAAAAGATACAAGAAATAAGACAAATGGAACAAACGAGACAAAAACAAGAAAGGTTGCAAGAAGAAATTCCAAAAATATCTGGAGCACCTATCCAACCAAAGGGGGTAAGTTATCCATTTTTACCATTTCCTTATTTACTTAATTTTTATGATTATTTTAGGCCTCCTATTCCAACAGGGGCTTATCGTGACAAACGCTCGCGAAAAAAATTATTCCAAACACTTGGATATGCTAATGAATACGAACAAATTATTAAAATGCTTAACAAAATGTGGGGTGGTTCAAAATGAAAGGTAATTTAGGTTTTGTGTTCGGTTTTGTTTTTGTAGCAATGACTTTTATAATTATTTTTTTGTTGGTAAATCCTATGCTACTTAAATTAAATGTTGAAGTATCTTCAGCAGGACAGGATATTGTTGAAGGAATTAATATATCAATTGCAGATTCTTCAATAATGTCATATATGAATGAAAGTGTTTTATCTGCTCAAGAGGGTTTAGGTCATTCGTCAAACATAATCTCATATTCGATTAAATATGCGTGGTTACTCTTCTTGATAGTTGTAGCAATATTAACTTTCATTGTTTCTCGCAGTTTTGTGGAAACAGGACAAACTGGGAGAGGAGGGAGGACTTTTTGAAATGTATGTCAAAAAATCAATAAAAATGGTTAAGCTTTTAGCAGGAGCTACTTATATTGGTTTAGACCCATTTGCAATAATTTCCACACTTAGAGTAGGAGGTGCCACAAAAACAGCCAAAAAACTAAGAGAATATTTAAATGTTTCATATGACCAATTAAATCATCTATTGTCTATATCTTTGACTGATTTGATGTTCATTTTTAAAAATGTAAGTAACAACGATGTAACTTGGCGATTTAAATCTATGGCAAAAAAAATTTTCTTAAATAAAGAAATCTTAAAAAATCAACCCTTGTATATACGGTGGAGGTTTAACACATGAAAAAAATCTTCTTTTTTTTAATGCTAATGATGATTTTCAGTCCTGCTTGTGCGTGGTGGGATAATGATTGGAGTAATAAAAGGCAAATTAATATTACGGAGACATCTGGAACTTCTTTAGTAGAATATCCTTTTGTATTAAGCAACATAAATATAGGTAGTGCCAGTGCAGACTCAATTAGGTTAGTTAATGAAACTTCAGGAAACATTTTAAAATTTGGGGTTTCTCGAATAAATAGCTCATATGTAAATATAAGTTCTTTATTTAATTTAACTGCAAGCCAAACACAAACAGATATATATCTTTATTATGGGAACCCATTAGCAACAGCGACAAATATTTCATATTCAACAGCAGACGATTTTCTTGATGGTTTTGAGGATGGAAGTTATTCTTATCCTGATTGGTATAATGACGGTGACGCATTAGCGACGGTAGAAGTTTCAGACTCCTATGCAAAAGAAGGAAGCAAATCTTTAAGACTTTATGCGGACGGAGACGGCACAAATAATGCGAGAGTTGAGAAATTATTAAATAGGGAACTTCAGAACGGCGAAAATGTTAGTGTTTGGGTAAGAGTAAGTAGTAACTCTGGTTGGGTTTTTATCAGACTTGAAGACGTTGGCAGTGGTTGGGCAGGCATACAATTTGACCACGGAAACATGGAATATAACGACGAAAACCAAGCACCTTCAACAATAATAGGAGCACCTGCAACTAATACATGGTATAAACTTGTTATTACACAACAAGCTTCAACTCTTGACACGTGGATTTTTGATAGTAGTGGTTCTTTACTTGATTACACAACAGGTTGGAACTGGGGACATAGAGCAGATAAAATAAATATTGAAAACAATGACCAAGGTATTGAAGTAGATGCATATTTTGATGAAGTCACTTTCGCAAAAAAAATAACACCCTCACCTTCATATTCCGTAGGTTCAGAAATATTACTTTCTAATTTCTCGATAACAATCATAACTCCAACAACTTCAACAAAACAAACAGAACATATTAATGCAACAGCCCTCATTAGTTGGTCTGATGTTTTTAGCGGACACTCAACAAATTATACTGTGTTTGCTTATTTTAATGATACTTATCTTGCTAATATTACAGGAACTCTTGCTTCTGGAGAAAATTATACGTGGAATATTGGGGGTCTTGATATTTATGATGGTTCTTTCAAATTTAAGGTTAATGGAACTGAAACAAATAAAGGCACAACTGCCTCAGATACATCAACTTTTGATGTAGAATTATACTTTTTAAATATTACATCGCCTTCAACACCTAAAAATTATTATGAACAAATACCTCTTATTTTGAATGTTTCTTGTTGGAGAGATTCTGATAAAAACATTTCAATTTATCTCAATGAAACAGGTTGGAACACAAGTCAAGAAACCATTTTTTCGTGTGGTCAAGAATATGTTACACTTAATTTATCACATACAGCGACTTCAGAAGGTTTAAAGGATATCAATGTAACTTTAAGCGTTTATGACGCTCGCGAAAAAAATCATACTGATAGCACACAATTTTATAGTGATTTATACAACCCAACTTTAAATTTTTCGTATAGCTTAACTGAAGGATTTAGAACAAATATTACAGAAACTCTTAATTTTACAACTAATGATACTGGTTCTCCTTATTGGTTTTGCAACTTAACAATATCAAGCGTGAATCACACCAATCTTAATATGTCGTGGGGAAACACTACTTTTTTAACAGATTTTGATTTGGTTGATGGAACCAATAATCCAACCGTTACTTGCACAGATTTAGCAGGACATACAGTTGCTAAATCCGATTATACTTTTGACACATATGTTAAATACATAATTCTAATTAATGAAGATACAGGAGATAATTTCACTTTATCAGATGCAAATGTTACTGTGTTTGGTCTTAATTCCGCATTGTCTTATGATTTCAACGAAGAAGGTCAAATATGGGTTTATTGGGTTTCAGAAGATACAGAAAGTTTGAGATTTGAGCAGACTTATGAGGGATATTCTGACACAGTTGTGAGAAATTTTGATGCGGGTTTGATGTATGAAACTATGCCTGTATGCGTGAATCCTATTGATACCTTTTATGAACAGACTTTATACTCCACGAAGACAACGCCTGTTTATTTAGTAAGTCAATATACAGGTTGTTATGTTGTAGGAGATTATACGCAATATTCTTACTCAGGTGCTTTAATGACTTATGGTCACACAACAGATAAGATTTATTATCTTTATGTTGTTAAAGACGGTAATTTAATTTATTTGTCCTCTGTTGACGGTTCATCATCCTCTCAGATAAATTTAGATTTGTTAGAATATAATTTAGATGGTTTTTCAATTAATTTCGATGAAGAATTTGTCGATGTTAATTCCCTTTCTAATCAAACTGTTAAAATTTATTATAAAAACAAAGGAAACGATAATACCGCACTTAAATTTGAAATCTATGACGGTGATGATTTAATATTTTCGACAACTACTTTTTCGGATTATAATGAAGCAGTAGTTTATTTTGATTCATCAACACTTACTCTCAATAATGACATTCTTAAATTAGTTGTAACTTCAACAGATTCAGATGGAACTAATACTCTTACTAAGTTTTTCAACATGGAAGGAAAAACAGGAGTAATTCCTGCTGAGATAGGTTTTATCATTTCAGCAGGACTTTTAGCGTTTTCCCTAACAATAATAGCTTCTTTTTCAGTAATAGGCTGGTTTGGTTTATTGGCATCAATATTTAGTTTAGGTTTACTTTCATTTTCGGTTGCTACTTGGTATGTATTAGTTTTACAATTTACAATTATAGGTATCATGGTTTTAATTGCAATATTGTCTGCAAATGGCAAGAAAAGAATAATAACATAAAGGAGTATATACAAGAAATATAGGAGGCATAGCATGGTAGAATTAATGAAATCTATGACAGGTTTATTTTTAGCTATGGCTTTTTATTCTTTTATGATAAACGGATATATATACCTCTTACCTAATTCAATCACTTCCCAAAATAGTGTTTCTGATATTTTTACTTCTTTTTCTGGTAATTTGGAAACTTATAATCAAATGAGCTCAGAACTTTCTGAAACAGTTACTCAAGAAAGAGATGCTCCTTATATAGATTTAGGGGCCATAATATTTCACTCGGGGAACATAATTATTGATTTTGTAGTCAATTTTGTAACAGCAGTGCCTCAATTAATTGGCTTTGGCGTCAATTTCATTTTCTTAATTTTTCCAATAGATTCATACATCAAGACAGTTTTAACAATGTTGATTGAAGTTATTTCAACTTTTGTGTGGTTAAGTATGGTATTAGGTTCAATCGTTGAAATCAGAACAGGTAGGTCGGTATCATGA
>Ga0190344_1000989_pt1 | contig 11285 bp, 5 predicted proteins | sample 48721323_MG_FD_161662 | JGI IMG/M metagenome (GOLD analysis project Ga0190344, IMG submission 161662) | Hydrothermal vent microbial mat bacterial communities from Southern Trench, Guaymas Basin, Mexico - 4872-13-2-3_MG | ecosystem: Environmental > Aquatic > Marine > Hydrothermal vents > Microbial... | reverse complement strand
CTGGAATCTCGCATCCTGATGATGTCTCTTTTGACCTTCTCCTTTTCCTCCGCAACCAGGGCGACCAGTTCTTTCTCAACAGGGGCGATGGCCTGGAGGAGAGACTTTATGTCTGACAGGTATCCATACGCCACGTCCTTCAAATTCCTTGGCTTTCCGATACCATAATCGTCTTCTTGTATGTCTCTAGCGTCGGAGGCCCTGGGGGATTCCTCCCACCCTGATTTGAACAGTTTTTCCAGCCTCGAATCTATGCTTTCAATCCCTCGAATGCATGACTCCCGTTCAAGGACGAGTGCTTTCAGGTCGACTTCAGCCCTGCTCTTGATGTTGTCTCTCATCTTCCTTGTGATGAGTCGGTACCGCTTAAGCATAGAGAGTTTCTTCGCGAACAGAGAATGAACGTGTTTTTCCAGCCCTTTTTCTCCCATTTCCTGGCCCCTCCTTTCCCACGACTCCTCTGTGGCTTCCGGCATGGGGCAGCGGCGTATCCACCCTGAGCGCCCCTAAGAGCCTGTTGCAACCATCTTCTGCCGGCTCCATTGTTACCTGAGAGGGTTCGCCTCTTTCGCAAAGAAGGCGGCGGCTTTTTTTAAGATTTTACGATCCATCCGCAGCCGCTGGTTCTCTTCCTTCAACTGGCTGATCTGCGCCTCCGGCTCGCGGTGGGCCTTTCCCGTCTGGCTGCGTGCTGCTGGTCATCGCGATGCTCCCGGACCCAGCGCGTCAGGTTGGAGCTGGCGATATCCAGCCGCCTCCTTACAGTTGTACCCTTGCTCCAGGATCAGCCGGACCGCGTCCTCTTTGAATTCCTTGGTGAATTGCTGCCTCTTGACGCTCCCGTTCATCGAACACCTCGCTTTCTGTTGCCTGATTCCTGGCAGGGTGTCCGTTTGAATTAACCCGCATCACTGATCGTGGTTGCATGGTTTTGTTTTGATTAAGAAGGGCCGTCTCCCATGCCTCTTTGAGTTCACTGAGCATGCTTGTAATCTCACGGATCGCATCCGAATCCTTTCTCAAGTCCGCGTGGATTATCCTCCTCAGCATGTAGTTGTAAAGAGAATCGAGGTTCCTGGCTATGGCGCCACCCCTTTCAAAGTTAAGTGCGAAAAGGAGCTCTTCGATGAAATCCCTGGCCTTGGCAAGTGACTTGCTCTTTCCGTCATAGTCTCTCTGTGCGAGCTTCTTGTCTGCAATTTTCAGGTTATCTATTGCTCCCTCATAACACATCAGCACCAGCCTTCCCGGGTCAGATGTAAGGACATTGGTTTTCATATAGGCCTGTACTCCGCTTTTCACCATTTAACGACCTCCTCCCTTGAAAATTCTGTATTTGAAAGCCATGGTAGAAAGTCCCCACGTCAACACGGGGTTGGTCTAGAATAAGTTCCATCCGCCAGATATACTGTTTATCTGGCCCGCAAGCCAGTTGCTCTGGTTTTGTATCCTGCTTATTGCCAGTTCCATGTCCACGAATCTATTGATCATCCTTTCCATCTTCTGATCAAGGCGCCACTCCATCTCAGCGATCCGGTCCTCGAAGTCACCAATCCTGCCCGAAACGGACTCGATCCTGAAGTCAAGGTAGCCGTCCACTGAATCGGTGATATCGTACAGGGTCCTGTCGAAGAGTTCCGCCATTCCCATGGTGATCTTGACGGTTCCCTGTTCACCAGTGCCGCTGCCGGTGTACTTGATGCTGAGACCCTCGATGCTGGTCGTCTCACCGGTGCCCGGCGCATTTCCCGTCAATATTTGCCCAGAACCCGTGCATGCCTCGCCGTTGATGGTCCCTGCAACATCGACACCGCTGTAACTCTGCCCGTCGGTCATGCCGAGGTCGGAATCGCTCACCTGTATGGTGAAATCGTGGCTGCTCCCGTATTCATTATGGGTGAGGACAAGCTGATTACCGGCATTTTTTGACGCGGTTACGTCCATTGAATACCGGCCTAGGACTCCTCCTGCCATGTCTCCGAGAGCAACCCCTTTCCCGGCCGGCTCGATGATTTCTATGCCCAGGGGACTGTTGGTAGTGCCGTCCTTCAAGAGAAGACGACCGTCTTGTATTTCAGCAATCACACTTCCGCCGGCTGCATTAAAGGCGCCCTCGATCGCCGTGAGCAGGTCATCCACCGTGTCGGTTGCGATGTCTGAAATGGTGTAACTTCCTTCCACGGCCTTCCCGCCGGCCGTGTAACCGCTGAAGCTGAAAGTATCGCCCGTAGTGAGGCTGCTCCCCTGGATGCCGTCCCATTTAGTGGCTGCATCTATCGCAGTGGAACCGTCGGTCGTGTTCCTCGTGGAGGCCACGAGGTTCGAGGTGGCAACATCCCCGAAGTCCAGGCTTGAGCCGGACGGGGCGGTCAGGCTGAAATCCAGGTTGCTGTTTCCTGTCTCCCTGTCGGTGATGACCAGATATCCATAGGCGTTTATGGCGGCGGCGACCTCGTTGTCGAAGGCGGCCTCGATGGCTGAAAGAAGGCCCTGGACAGTATCTGTGCTCACATCCGTTATGGTATAGCTGCCGCTTACCTCCGTGCCGTTTCTCCTGTGCCCCGTGAAGGTGATAACATCGCCGTCGGAGAGACCTGCGCCGATGCCTCCGCTGAACACAGAGTCCCAGGTCGTTGCAGCGGTAATGGGTGAAGTCTGCCCGGCATCCGTGGTATTCTTGACATTGCCCATCAGTGCCTGTGCATACTGCCTGTCCATCTCCGAGTTTATCGTGTTCACAATATTATCAATGGAGCTGCCGGAATCAGATCTCTCCAGGATAATTGCCGCTACCTTGCCCCCTTCGGTGATGGTGATAGTGCTGATGTCTGATGCAATGCCGCCGCTCAGGTCCACCATGCCCATAGCCTGGGCCTGCTCAGGGACCTGTGTGATATTTACAGAGTATTCTCCGGGAACTGTCCCGTTGGTATGACCGATATATTGGACGTCGCCGTCGGTTGTGGAGCCTTCGGCCACAAATATCCTCCTGGTCCCGGCGAAGTTGTCCACGAGCGCATCCGTGAAATCATTATCATCAATGGAAAGCTTTCCCTCATTGTCCGATGTGATTCCGATCAGTGAAAGTGCGTTGAGGTCCGAAGGGAGGCCGGTGATCGTGCTGACGACCACGTTCATGAGGGCGGACTTGATGGAATGCAGTGTCCCGTCGCCCTGGAGAGGGCCGGATGTCCCCGAGTCCTCATCATAGGCGAACTGGGCATTCAGCTCCGTCATGACTTCGTTGTAGGTCTCCAGAAGACCTTGCACGGAAGATTTTATGGCCTCGTAATCCCTGGATATGACCAGGTTTACGGTTGTTCCCGTTTCTACCGTGAGGAGGTTGAGGGCCACACCGGGTATAACATCATCAACAATATTCGTAGGACTGGTTATGGTGGCTCCGTCTACAACGATGCTTGCGTCCTGCCCTGATCGAAGCTCCATCTGGTAGCCCTTGGCCGTGGCGGAAATAGTGCCAAAATCCAGTTGCCCTCCTCCCTCGTTATTTGCCACGAGGGCCAGGCTCAACCGGCTGTCGCCGGCAACCAGGTCCTTTATCACTATCTGTCCGGCCGTATGACCATCCGTTCCATCGCTGATATATGCATCCACGGTCCCGGGATCGAATACCGTGTTTTCAATATAATTCAAAAGGTCATTGAGGCTCTTGTATGCCCCGCTGTAAACGCTGAAACTTCCACTGACCGCTGTTCCGTCGTGCTTGGTGCCTGTTATTGTGATGGTGTCTCCAGTTGCGACATCGTTTGTGCCGTCACCCACCGTATCAATCTCGGAAAAAAGGGCGCCCCCATCAATGGGGCCTCCGCCGGCAGCGGCTGTTTTTTGATTGGCCACGCTTCCTGCATGTATTTCCGAGACGCTTTCCTGGTTCCCTTCCAGGATCCCAAGGGCCTGCAACACGTTGTTGTCATCGGTGAAGCTGGTCGTGTTCTCAATTTTCAACCTGTAAGAGGTCAGGCCGTCCCGTGTTGTTGAGACGACAGCTGCCGTGACGTTTGATCCCGCCGCCGAGGCCGCGCTGTTGATATCCGAAGCGATGTCCGTAAGGGACTTGGAGAGGTCTATCTCTATGTTGCTGACATCTCCCATGGCAACGGCGGTACCGACCCGGGGAGAGGAAATCCCCAGCAAGGAGGCAACCGACTGGCTGCTGCTTGAAAAGGCCTCTGATTGAGCCCCATTGCTGGTGAGGTCTTTGACGGAGGTCGTCCCCCCGGTAAACCCCAAGCCGCTGCTGAGGATGTTCTCCGTATCGGCACTGGCATCAAAGATATTGAAGGCGTCTTTCCCGGTACTGTCACTGGTGAGAATGAGCCGGTAATTTTCAGATGATACGGTCAGGATGGATGCAGTAACTCCTGTTGCGTTGGCGCCGGTATTGAGGTTGTTGATCTTGTCGCGGATATCCGCCAGGTCATCACTGCTTTCCACCCGAACGGCCCTGCCGTTTATGATGAACTCTCCGGCGAGGTTGAGGGCGGTGGTAAAGCTGGTAAAGCTCTTTGAAGATATCTTCCTGGCCTGGGCGAGCCTCGAGTTCGAGGTCATGGTTATTGTATGGCTCCCGGGTACGGCCAGGGTAGAGGTGGACACGGTGAGCAAGTCAGATGCCTCGTAAGTAGCCGAATCGCTGCTAAGGCTGGATGTAAACACGTTAAAGGCATCGCTGCTTGCAAGGGTGCCGGCCTGGGTCTTCAGGGACAGGAGCTTTGTGTTGATCCCCTGAAGAATCTCGAGTTTTGCTTCGTACTCACTCTTCTGGACCTCTACGAGGTCGACCCTGCGATGTTCAACCGCTATCAACTGGTCAATCATGCCCCGCCAGTCAAAACCACTGGAAAGGCCCGCTACCAGGTTCGTGCTCAGCGCCATGTCTTCCCCCCCAGTCTCCGAAATCAAATCAGTACTATTACATGGTATCGGATAAACGTCGCGGAAACTTGAGCGGTTTTCACGCTCCTGAGGACAATATTCAGAAACCCTGGTGAAGCTTGACCCCCCTGTGCCTGGCAGGGGATTATGATGTAGTGGCATTGGAAGGGGGAGGCCCTGCCTTTAATCTTATCGATCAGGGCCTCCCGGGAGGAAAGAGGACGATACTATCCGAACAGGGCCAGCACTTGCTGCGGCGCCATGTTTGCCTGGGCAAGCATGGCCGTTCCGGCCTGGAGCAGGATCTGGTTCTTGGTGAATGTTGTCATTTCCGCGGCCATGTCAACGTCCCGGATGACGGACTCGGCCGCCTGGACGTTTTCAATGGTGGTCGCCAGGTTGGCCGCGGCGTATTCAAGGCGGTTTTGTGCGGCTCCCACGTTTCCACGGCGCGTATTAAGGGTGCTGATTGCCGTATCGATCGTGGTCAGGAAGTCCTGGGCGTCCGTAGCTGAATTCAGTTGGTCCTTGCTTAGGTTGAGGCCGTTGGAATCAGTTCCCTTGGCGCTCTCGAGAAGGATTCCTATGCGGTCATTGCCCGTGTCCCTGGGCCCCACCTGGAAGTTGGATGCAGTGGCGTTGTTGGCCTGTATGGTACCGTCACTAGCTGAACTGAGATTATTATTAAATGTCACGGTAAGCCCAAGGGCATCGAACTTGACCTCCTTTGTCTCGTTCTGACCCGGAGCGGAAACATCATAGAGCGTCTGGCTCACCTGCTGGCCCCCCAGGGTGGCCGAGATGGTAATGTCTACATTGCCGCCGTTTGCATCAGCTGCGACGGTATACTCGACACCTGATTCAAGCCCTGTTACTCCGGCGAAGCCCAGGGTAGCGTTGAATGTGCTGCCGCCGGATGATACGGTAACACCAAAGCTCCCGTTCAGGAGTTTCGAGCCCGCATACTCGGTGGAGTCTGCAATACGGTCTATTTCATCGATGAGCTTGTTGCCTTCCGCGTTGATCTTGCTCAAGTTGGAACCGGCATTTGCGGAGCTTGCCTGGGTTGCCAGCTCCTTCAGGCGAACGAGCATGTTGGAGATCTGGTCCATGGCCCCCTCGGCCACCTGAAGAAGGGCGGTCGCTTCCGAGACGTTTCTGCTCGCAGCCTTGTAGCTCGCGATGTCGGCCCTGAACTGCTGAGAAATGGAGAGACCGGCAGCGTCATCCGCGGCCCGGTTTATCCTGTAGCCCGAAGAGAGCCTCTCAAGGGACTTTGACATGCTCGCATCCGCAATTCCCAACTGGCGATGGGCGTTCATGGCCGCAATGTTGTTCTGAATCCTTAATCCCATGGTTTATCCTCCTTGATTTTATTGATTTGAATTGACCCCGGACAATGGGCCCTGCAGGCATCCATGCCTCTTATTTGTCATCACCTCCTTCCCGGCCCTATGCTTTTTTGCTCCGGTGTATTTTATCGGAGGAGACCAGGAAAACTTTAGGCTTTTCTGGGGAAAGGGAATCGCGGATTACGCGGACTGCTGGGATCGGGCGAAACAGGATCAGCGGATGAACCGGTATTAATGGAGCATGGCTGAATCCGTGTCTCGACCATGGTCCAGTATGCCCTGGAGCTCTTTACGCATGAACTCGATCCTGCCCGATTCCTGATCTTCGGCCCATGTCCCAATCCTGTCGTGCAGGTAAGATTGAAGGTCCACCGGCAACATGCGGAGCAGTTTCCGGAGTTGAGGGCCCGTCCCTTGTTTGTCCCTGAGGCTGAAATGGATATCGAGCAGGATGGAAACAAGGTCTTCCATTGACTCTATGACAATGTCCCTTCTCAGGCCGAGCTCTTTTAGCAGCATGTCGCACCAGGCAATGAAGTCCGAAACCCTGTTTTGCCTCAGTTCGATTTCACAAAGAAACAAGAGCCCCTCTATCTTAAAGGAAGGAAAATGCAGGAGCCGGTTGAAAAAAGACCTGGCCTCATCGAGGCGATCAAGGCGAAGGCTGATCTCTCCGAGCTGGAGCCAGGGCTCGGCACCCTGGGGGTTCACCTCCAGTGCCTTTGACAAGGCATCGATGGCAAGCTCTGGACGGTTGAGTTGCTTGTGGATACGCCCCATGGAACATAATGTGTGGTAATCGGCAGGATCAGATTCCAGGCGATCTTTCAATATTTTCAATGCCTTTTCCAGGTCACCGTCTTCAATGTACAAAGAAGAAAGGCGGTTCAGGACCACGGGGGCCTTGCTCCCAAGGCCCACCAGCTTTTCAAGGCAGCGCCTTTCCTCCAGCGGCAATTCCAGCTTCTTGTTCAGCTTGGCAAGCATGTACCATATGTCAGGTTCGTCAGGTGATTCCCGGAGGGCTAGGTCGAGGTAGTGACGTGAACGATCCAGGTCCCCTGATCTGTCCAGGTGAAAGGTTCCGGCATTCCACCATGCCTGCCACTTTACATCGGAGATTTCGTGGGCCCTCCTGTAATGGGACGACATCCGTTCATAGTCTTTTGCTGCATGATGTGCATGGCCCATGAGCAGGTGTATGCTCGCCCCCTCTTTCATGGTGCAGTTGATCACAACGCCTGCCTGGTCCGGGTTGTTGTCAAAGAAATCCGCCAGTTCCAGATACTCCTTGCCCAGGGAGAGGACCTTTTCCCACTCACCCCTTTCTGCCGCAATCATGGTCAAGGTGTAAAACGAATCCAGGTGTCTCGGAAATCTCTCGAGGGCCTGGCGGGAATAAATCTCGGCCCGTTCCAGGTCTCCCGTCCTGAAGAAGGCGATTGCCGCGTTGTGACGTGCCCACAGGTATAAGGGATGGTCGTCGCCCCGCCTCTCGGCAAGCTCTACTGCAAGGGTGGCCTCCTTTGCCGCCTCTTCATTCATGCCCCTGGAGAGGTAGGATGTCCCGAGGTAATGATGGGGCATAGGATCGTCGGGGGTTTCCTGGATTTGTTTCTTCAGGAGCTCGGTGGTTCGAAGAAATTTTTCGTGGGCCTTTTTCTCCTCCACGTCGTAACCATAGTGCATGAGCTCGATCTTGGATGCCCTGATACAGCTCGCGCCCTCCACCCGGTTATGGACAATGCCCTCGTAGTGGATGACCCCGTTGTTTCTAAAGAGCCTCTCAAAGTTATGGCGTGCCTTCTTGGCTCCCTTGCTGTAAGTGCTTATGATGTTCACGAGTATGGCGTCGGCTTTTCCCGCTTCACGGACCGCTTGCCGGAGCTTCGGCCCGCTGTCCGGAAGCAGTTCTTCGTCGGCGTCTATCTGAAAGATCCAGTCACAGGAGGCATAGGTCAGGGCCTGGTTCCTTGCCTTGCTGAAGCTGCCCTCCCATGGATGGGAATAGACTTTGTCCGTGTAGCGTCTGGCTATCTCCATGGTCCTGTCCTGCGAACCCGTGTCCACGATGATGATCTCGTCCACGTAATCCTTGACACTCTCAAGGCACTGCTCCAGGAACGCCTCTTCGTCCTTTACTATCATGCAGCAACTGATCGTTGGAGAGACCTCGCTATCAGGGGGCCCATGGCGATCCGCTTCTTTGAGAAGGTCCTTCACAGTAGGGTCGTTTGGGTTTTCCTTTAAGGCCCTCCTGAGAAACGGGAGGGCCTTCTCGCGCAATTGCTTTTTGCTAAAGTATATTCCGATGGCCCGCAGAGCAAGGAACGGATCAGGGGCATTACCTATCCCCTTCTCGAAAAACTCATGGGCCTTTTCAGCCCGGCCCAGCTCAAAATAACCAAACCCCATCAGGACCAACATGTTCCATTCCTCGCCCAGAGAATTGGTCACGAGGGTGCCGAATCTCTCCGGGCGGGCTCTCAAGGCCTCCAACAGGGCCAGGTATTCACTTCCGTGCTCTATCAGCCTGGCCCATTCCCCTTGGTCAAAACAGACCAGGCCCAGAAGAAAATGGGAGTCTATGTGGTCGGGGAATTTTTTCAGGGCCGATAGACTGATATCTTTCGCCCTCTCCAGTTCTCCGAGGCGATAACAGGACATGGCTGCATTGCAATGGGACCACAGATATATCGGGTTCCCGTCATCCCGGGCCTCTGCGAGTCGGATCGCCCTCAGGGCGGCATCAAGGGCTTCACGCCACATCCCTTGCCCCATGTAACAGCAGCTCAGGTAATGGTATGTTAAGGGTTCATGGGGGTTGTCTTGAAGGTCCATTTTAAGGAGAGACAAGGTTCTTTGGGATTTTTCCCTGGATTTTTCCCGGCCCAGGTCGTAACCGTGGTGGATGAGGCGGACAGGGAAGACCTTTGCATTCTTGATTCCTACAAGCCTGTTGTGCACGCGGCCTTCATAATGGATGACCCCGTTGTTTCTGAAGATCCTCTCCACGCTGTGAATGGCTTGGCCCTTGCCGTTCTTGAAATGGCTCACTATCTGGACCATGATGGCGTCAATCCCGCCCTCTCTTATTGCCTCCCGCAAGGCGGGAATATCTTCTTGAACCAGTTCTTCGTCGGCGTCTATCTGGAAGATCCATTCTCCCCTGGCATATCCAAGGTAATGGTTTCGGGCCTCGCTGAAGCTGTCGTTCCATGGGTGAAAATAGACCCTATTCGTGTACTTCTTGGCGATAGAGACGGTTCTGTCCTCTGATCCAGTGTCTACGACGACGATCTCGTCCGCAATGTCCTTGATGCTCTTGAGGCATCTTTCCAGGTGTTTCTCCTCATTCCTGACGATCATGCAGACGGAAAGATACGGCCTCCCGTCTTTCCTCTCCTCCCGCGACGTCCGGTCTACGGACAGGGGGTGTCTATTGCCCTTTTTGTCTTTCTTCTTTTTTTTATGCGGATTTGCCATTCTAAGTGCCTTGCCTCCCGGTAGAACGCCCTATATTTTGCCTCTCCGGGGGATTCTCCCTGTATTGTGTTTAAGATGATTGGCAATCATGCCATTTTCCCCCGCCAAGCAAGGGGATCCCGCAGCAGGTTTCGTTCCGGGACATTTCATTATCATTGATAAAACCGACCGGGTTCCATGAGTGGCAGCCTTTCTCTATGTCATCCCGGGAAAAAAGGCCCCCGCTCTTTTTTAAGATGTCTTCCAGGGATCTTTTTCGCATATTATGATCTCTCGTGATTCATGATATTGTGCAGGCCCTTGGTTGACGCCGTGACAAGGGGGCATCGAATGAAAAGAGCGCCTTCTCACTTGTCATGTATTTCGCAGATATAAGCAATAAACATGCCATCTCTATCATGCCTTTGGCCCTCTTTGAGCCGGTCGCACCTCAATTGCTTGTTGCTACACCTTCAATGCATTGATTCAGCGGAGAAGGGACCACGGGTAACGAGCAATTTGAACCCTTCAAAAAGACGGCAAACGGGATATGTGCAACCGGAATTGTGGGAGAAAAGATAGAAGAGTCAAAATTATGACACTTGGGGCTGAAAAAATTGCCGTCCTGATGGATAATTTGTCCCAGGGGAGCATTACCCAAAAATTTTCCTAAAGTTTTCTCCGTTCCTGCCGATATATAATAACGTTACGTGGTTGGCTCATTTGTAAAAACTCGGATTTTGAAATTTTCACTACTGTAACCCATTGAAATCATTCGGTTCGAAGCCGGAAAAATGGCGTTTTTCGGACTTTTTACGAGCTTGTCATGGTTATATCCGCATATCAGGTCAATAACATCTTGAGGGTGTACGGGGACCAGCTCCGCCAGAGCATTGCGTCCAGAAGGCCAACGAGTTCTCCTGGCAGGGCGCCTGATACGGTTAGTATATCCGCAGGGGCCAAGAGGAAGGCGGTTATCGACAGGATCGCGGCCGGCATAGTCGAGAGGATTGCAAGGCACAATGCGCAGGAGGCCATGGGAGGAGAGCTCTTTAAAGATATCGAAAATGAATTTGGCGTGCAGCTCGACGTTACTGAAAGGGGACCTGCGGATCTGATATTCAAGGTTATTGACGGGCAGGGCGAAACAGTAAACCAGCTTTCCATTGAGGACTCCAAGTTTCTGCGGTATAAACTGGAGGAAATCAGCAAGGGGGAGGTAGAGCAGAACCCGGCATGAGAAAGGGAGGATTTAATCAGTAATGAAGATCGATGACAGGCTACTTAATTATGAGATTGACAAGTATATTGCAAGCCCTCAGGGCAAGCCGGCTGAAGGTATAGATGCGACTCCTTCTTCCTCCGTGGAAAAAGCTGAAAAGGCTGAAACCGAGGGGTCTCACCAGGACGCTATCGTGCATCTTTCCCAGAGATCAAGAGAGGCCCAGCAAATAAGGGATATTATCTCGTCTGAACCTGCGGTGCGGGAAGAAAAGGTCCTTGCCTTGCGGGATGAGATCAAGTCGGGAAGATACAGGATTGACTATGAGGCGGTTGCCGATAGGATTGTAG
>Ga0190344_1000980_pt1 | contig 11370 bp, 8 predicted proteins | sample 48721323_MG_FD_161662 | JGI IMG/M metagenome (GOLD analysis project Ga0190344, IMG submission 161662) | Hydrothermal vent microbial mat bacterial communities from Southern Trench, Guaymas Basin, Mexico - 4872-13-2-3_MG | ecosystem: Environmental > Aquatic > Marine > Hydrothermal vents > Microbial... | reverse complement strand
ATGCTTCGCGTCTCTAATCGCGTTTCTGAATCGCGTCTATACGCTCTCATCAAAACACCTTGTAGAGACGCGATGCTTCGCGTCTCTAATCGCGTTTCTAATCGCGTCGAAACGAACCCATCAAAACACCTCACAACTAATCCGTTCAATCTCCTTATCCAGAGACGCGAAGCATCAGAGACGCGAGGCATCAGAGACGCGAAGCATCAGAGACGCGAAGCATCGCGTCTCTACAATCCGTTCACTCCCCAGATCCGTTGTACTCAATACCCATTCTTATATATAATTCCCATCGCTATTCGACTTGTCACAACATTGAAAAGAGACTATGCAAGCAATCAAACAACACACGATACACCCGTTGCCAAAATGGCAACTCATTGTTTTTATGACGCTTTTCCCGCTGCAAGCGGCCAATAGTGTCGAACCTTGGGCTGTCACATTACCCGATAATCAGACTTTCGTCATTTTGTTTCTCTGGTTACTGGGCGTTTTCATTTTAGGCTTTTCGTTATACCGCATTCTCTTGAAAAACCAAGTTCGTCAAGGGGTGCATCCTCACATTTGGCGCGATACGCTGATTTTTTTGGCCGTCGGCCTATATTTATTAGTTTTGTTTTTACAATTGCTTGATCTGATTGGACTCGGTTGGTTTGCTGCAATCGGTTTTATTTACCTATCCATGTTATTAATGTGGATTTTTTTAGGCAAAGCCTTGCGGCCCCTGATTTTCTTTTTAGTCATCATGGTGGCGATTATCGCCTTAACCCTGGTTAATGTTTGAGGAGAAGAACACAATGGCAGAAAATACCAGTGGCATACAAAAACAGCATCCGGCAATGATGATCGGTTTGGGCGGTACCGGGAAACAAGTCTTATTGAATTTCCGGCGCATGTATTATGAACGCTATGGCGCGAAACATCCCCCTTATGTGGGCCATATTTGGATCGATACCGATATCCGTAACTTGCTGCTTGATGGGAAAGAAATGGATTTCTTGATGAAAGAAGTCGATTTTGATGAAGGCGAAAAGGTGTCGGTGGAGCTTCAAAAAGCCGATTTGCAGAATTTTTATGATTACCCCAATGATTATCCCCATATTTTTTCATGGTTTGACAGACGCTTAGAAAAACATGGGCATATTCTCAATGGGGCCGGTGGCATTCGCAGTTTTGGGCGTCTCGCTTTCTTTCGATACTACGATGAAATTATGCGAACCGTGCGCGATATGCACGGCAAAATCAGCAATGTCGCGACGCATACTGATAGCAGTTTAGAAGACAAAGGAGTCATTTTAGACAGTGGATCCCTCGATATCTGGTTGATTTTTTCAGTTGCCGGGGGTACGGGCAGTGGCATGTTTTTAGATTTTGCCTTTGCTTTACGCGATAGATGGCCGAATGTCCAAATACGCAGTCTTATCATACTCCCCTCTGTTTTTACAATAATAAAAAAGAACGGGTTTATGGTAATTCTTATGCAGCTCTGATGGAATTAGAGCATTATGGTTATAGCAAAAATGATGTTGAAACAGCAGTTCAAGAAGATTTACATCGTTTTCCCCTCGCTTGGACGAAGGAAATGTTTGAGCAAGGCAGAACATTACAAGGCCCAGTGTTTGATGCCACTTATTTGATTGACAATTCACCGGCCAGCCATGCTGGCATTCTCGCACTCGAAGATAAAAATGCGTTGTGTCGGATGTTGGCTGAATGGTTATATATAGAATACGGCAGCGGCCCAGATGTGAGTGGATTAGCGGCCGAGCGTCGCGCAACGGAAGTCAATTTCAGTACGGCACTCAATCGCGTGTTTCCTTATAAATACCAATATGAAGGCCTTGAATTTACAGAAGTTTTTTCATGCCGCTATTCTAGCTTTGGCCTGTCTAAACTGTATATCCCAGTTGATCGCGTCGAAACGGCTGTACAACATCGTTTAGTCAAGGAATTGATTGAAATTTGGACAAAAGAGCGGCCTATTCCACCGCATTTGGATGAATTGCTTGAAAATGACACGCTCCATCAAGTTGGCATTAACAATCAAACCACTTTCCGTGATTTTATCCGGGCCTTAGAAACGGGCGATACCAAAGAGCGTTTGACACACCGTTTAGAAAACCTCATTTTGGAGAAAAAAGGGGAATTTCTGAATATGGCTAATTCGACTCAAACGCGACAAAGAATACAACGCTGGATGCGAGATGTTTTACAAGATCAATTGGATCACAGCGATGCCAGCCAAGAGCATTGGGGAAGCTTGTCTAAAAGTATTCAGCAAAACAGTGAAACGCACTATCAAACGGTTACGCAAAACCTCCACCAATTGATTACCCGTTTCCTTGGCGAACCCAAATATCGGTTTGATGTTGCGCGTGAAATACTCCGTCGAATGCGTGAACGATTGACTGATGATGCCGATAATTTCAAAGTCATGGCGGAACGCAATCGCAATGCCAGTCAAAATGCGGCCAGAGAAGTACAACAATTATTGCAATGGCTAGATGATGTCAAAGGGCTGTTTACCCGTAAAACCGTGATTGAAGTCGCATTAGAAGCGATAGAGCGACGGCTGAAAGGCGAATTGCAAGCTCAAGTCGCTGGCACGGGGGCCGATTTAGCCAATCGACTGGCCGATTATATTGGGCGTGGTGTCATTGATAACAATGCTCAAGGTGAAGAAGTGACGGTTGAAACCGGTTTGATAAAACAAATGATGGATTACCGCATAGCCCTGAAAAACGAAGTCGGGGGGCGTTTGAAAGAACGCATTCGCGCCTTTGATAAGATCGAACCGTCACCCATTTATCAAGAAATCAGCGAAGGCACTCAAGAAACGGATCGCTTTTATATAGATCAGTATAACCATCCGATTGTGGAAAGCACGTTAGCCGAATGGGAAAAACGCTTTTTTGAAAAACAAGGGCCACAAGGGCCAAAAGATTTATGGGCCATGCGTCACACGCTCAAGCAAGGCGAAAATAAATTGATTAATCGCCTATTGGAATTTGCTCATGAAAGCATGAGTCACCTGAAAGACAAAACGGTTGATACGATTGAACGTTTAACCGAGCGTCACAAACCCGATTCCGTACAATACCAAGCTGCGATTGATCGATTACTGAATTATGCCCACCCTTGGTTACCCGAACCCAGCCATTTTGTCGATAGAGAAAAGGTGTTAAACCAAAGACAATATGTTTATTGGGTAGCCCGCTATTATCGGCCCGGTTCCGAGCGTCACGAAGAGTTTGAAAAGAAAGTCAAACAGAAAAATCAACTGTTCAAGTTCCTAGAGACTTCAGCAGATCGGATTTATGGCGCTTCAGAAGTCGCCGGTTTTCCACTGATGGTGATTCCTGATTTAGATCGTTATCGCAACGAGTCGTACTACTCGCTTTTAGAAGGCGGCGAAGTCTTGCATACCGACTTAGCCTTTGAAAAATTCCAAGACTTACTGATCAAACGGCCCGAAGAAGTCAAGTCTTATATCGAAACTCTGGGGATATTTCTCAAAGCCACCTTATTAGGCATCGTCAAAGCGGGTAAGCGCATTCAAGACGAACAAGGTGGCTTAATGGAATACCACTACATTGACGACTCACAAATCTATCCAGAAACTTTGGATTTAGGGCCATTTTCAGTCGCGATAGCGCGTTTATCGCGCCCCAAAGAAGCCAAATTACGTGGCCGCATCCAAAACAGCGTGATTGATGCCCTGAATAACATGGATGACAAAACCTTAAGGAAATGGTGCGCCCTGCTCTCATTCCATGCAGGGGGCGGAAAAGAGGCCTCATATTATTATCGCTTTCCGAAAAACCACGTTGTACGTGCCATCTTCCGTCGCGAAGCCGAAATGTTGATCAACCAAAATGGAGAATCCATGAAACAAGCCGCCAAAACGGAAATGCAAAACTTGACAGAATGGGCCCTAAAACGCCCTGTAGGCCAAAAACAACCTTGGGCCGTGGAAAGCCCAGTCGGTTCAGGAATTTTTATTATTTCGTGAACAATTGAAACAAGGATTGTATATACTTTTTTTTCAACACAGAGATACAGAGTAACACAGAGTTTCACAGAGAATTTCTTGGCAGCTCCGTATTACTCTGTGGTACTCTGTGGCACTCTGTGTTCGCCGTAAAGAAAATCTGTAAAGTTTCATATTTTTGTCAAGGCAGACATGACATTCCTTCAGATTCTCGTTTGGAAACAAGAAAAATCTTGTTTTGAAGTGGTAAAGGTTGATATGCTGCTCTATGACTTGCGCTCATTTCGCTGGCTCATTTTATGACGTGATTTTTTTCTTGAAGAGGGAATCAAAAAAGCCTGTTTTATATCTAAACCAAAAAAGTGCTTCTCATATATTTCAGTCACTTGATTTTTTTCTGATATCAATTGATTGATTGCAGGTATTTCCTCGTTGTCTTTGTTAATAACGACAACACGAGATAAGGAGATGAGTTCATCCTTATTGAGTTGAGTGGTTAATTGTTCGGTAATGATTTTTAAGGCTTGTTGTTTATCAGCATCAATCCACTTAGCACTGACTAAAACATCCCACTTACCTGGCGAACCCTCTCTAAGGAATAAGGCAAACAGTTGAAAATCACCTTTTTGACGAACAAGGTACTTTTCAATCTTAAGCATTTTTTGAATTAATTCATTCATAGTACTTTCATTAATTTTTGGGTGGACATTATCATATCATAAGCATCTTGTTCTGAAACGGTTCCTATCGGCTCATATCTGGCTTCTGGATTCCAATTCGCCACGTTTGACCAATCGTTAAAGGAAAAGGTTTTTATTTTCTCTTCTATCCCAGACAGATGTAGTAACACGTCCAAATCATGTGTTTTGAAACATCTATAGTTAGCAAATTCTTTGTTTGTTGAAGGATAACCAGACCATTTCAAGGTTTGACAAATTCTCGCTTTGAGTCCCAATTCTAACGCATAACCACAAATATAAGCTGCACCATCATAACGCTTTGCCTTCAATAAAACTTCCGCATCTTTGATTCTTGCTCTCGCAATTTTTTTGAGTTCTGTCCTTTTAATCATCTTTTTAAGTTGAGCCTTTGGTTAGAAAAAATTTGGAACGAAAAGAGGGCCGCAAAATACAAGGGTTTCCCCTCTCTGCTTTCACTTCTTGATCAGTTTTTAAATCCCTATCAATCACGCCATAAAAACATTTTTTGTTAGGAATATTTTGAATACAAGCGATTAAATGCTGTTTAACTTCTTCACAACCACCAGTATCCTCCCCCCCTAAACTCACATCAATAAAATGGACTTTATCCGAATGATTAGCATACAAAATTTCAAAAATCACTTCGTCATCATAACCTTCCACAAAAACAATCTTTTTCCTACCAGCCTTTCTAATTCTATTACTTAATCCAGGTTTAAGAATAAAACGGTATTGCCCACCACTGAGAGACTTGTTAAACTGTAAACTCATATCACATCACCATTTGCTGTCAAATCAATGATCTCTTGCTCTTCAAAGGCATTCCAAATGATTTCAGAATGAGACGACATCAGAATTTGACACCCTTTATCTTTTTGTAGTTGTTTGATAAGTTTTATGATTCGTTCTTGAAATTCAGGATGAAGGCTTTGATCAACTTCATCTATCAGAAAAATCACCTGTTTAGAAGCGCTTAAATAAAGCTGGGTTGCGAGAATCAATAGACTTTCTTCACCAGAACTTAATAGTTCAAGTCCATGTTTTTTCTTGTCTTTGCTTGTTTCAATAACCACTTGAAAATGAGGCCTATCTATTCTCTTAATGCTTTTGCCTACGAGAACATGTTCATTAACCCAATCCTTCAAATCGTTAAATTTTGTCGTGTGTGCATAATCATAAAAAACCAAGGTTTTTTTCAGATCATCTTTGTTAGGATTATATCTGTGAGCTATTTTATATTTCCGTTTCTCCTGAGGAATTGAACTATAGCGGATATCTCGTATTTCCCTATCATGGGCATTCAAAAAATGAACAGAAGGCATATTTTCAAGTATGTCTTCTTCCTCTTCTCTGTAAGTCTTTTCCACTTTTTCTATCAGTGGCTTAACACTGTCTTCTTCTATTCTGTCAATTTTTCTATTAGCAAACCGTTCGATTTCTTGTACGCCAGTCAATCTTTTGATAAAACTTGACTCATCCTTATCCTCTTCTGGTGTTTTAACTACCTGATTTTCAAAGTATTTTATCAAATTCTTCATTTCATTTTCTATGATAAAACTTTGTTTGCCTGTATATTGGCTATTGGTTTGGATATTTTCTTTGTCTCCCAAAACTAATGATAAGACTTTATCTTCTATTAAAAGATCCAATTGGGCAAAGTCTGTCCACGTTAAAACATTAGGCCTTAATCTATCAAAGAAAAGGTTTTGCGCGGATAAAGCGGGATTGATAAAATTGATTAGGTTGAAAATCAATTCCATCACAGTCGTTTTACCTGAACCATTAACGCCAGCTAGACAAATTAAATCTTGAGGTTCACCATGATGGGTAAAATCTATTAAGGTATTTTGAAATACCCCACTATTATGAATGTATAATCTTAAAAGTTTCATGAAATAGACTCAATTGTTTTTTCAGTTATCAGTTATCAGTTATCAGTTATTAATGCTTTGATATCCACTATTGGAAAGGCTAACTTATGTACCTGACAAACTATAGTTTTTCAGCTAAATAATTTCACAAGGGCAGACACGCAGGTATGCCCCTACAAACCGCTGTTTTGTAGGGGCTGCCCTTGCGTGTTCGCCCTTCCTTCCTGCCCTTGGTGTGAAATTATTTTTCTGAAAAACTATATGTATGGTATTTATCGTCCTAAGAAGAATTAATTCTACTTTGTTGTTAATAATAAAGTCAAAATAAAAAATAATTTCGCAAGGGCAGACACGCAGGTCTGCCCCTACACCTTGTAGGGGCGAACCTACGTGTTCGCCCTGTTCTGCCAAGAAATTATTTTTCTGAAGTCGGCCGCGATAAATCGTACCATGCTTTAAGCAGTATAAGTTGCCCAAGTTGCCCAAGTTGCCCAAAACAAAAAATGAACTTTTGAACCATTGAACAAAACTATAAAAATGAACAGCTACTGTTCACGCCAGTTTTGAGTTTTACTGATATTAACATCTATAGATCGATTTTGAAATAATACCTAACGACAGCCCCCCAGATTGATTCAAATCACAAACAAAATCACGCCAATTTTTGGAGGGTTTATCATTAACAATTAACAATGTAATAGACAATCTTTAGCAGCCCAGAATCAATCCCATTCAACAACCCCAGTGCCTCTGATTTGAGGGCCCATAAAAAGGCTAAGCTAATGGAATCCTATTAAGATCAATGAGATAGGAATGAGTAAAAACAGTATTTCCATTGCTTTTCCCTCGGTTTATAAACGGGTTTTGAAATAACGGCGATATAATTCACATGAGGCTATGACGTTATTCTCTTCATTGATTTTGATTAGCCCCATTCCACTGAGTTTGAATAAGCTTTGCCCTAATTCTGAAACTGAAAGCGCTTCGCTTGTCGTGATCACGTTTTTAAACTCTTTCGCTAATTCAGGATGCTGTTGTAATGTGTTTAAGTGGCGGTGTAGGTGATCCGCATAAGGGCCTTTTTCGTTGACGGCCGTTTTTAATAACTGTGCTAAGTTCAGTTCGCTACGCGCTATTTTATAGAGTGCCAGCCGCACTAAATACGGATGCCCTCCCACTAGCCCCATCAGTTGTTCAATCTGGGCCTCTGTCCATGAGAGTTTATGCGGCCCTAATAAGCTTTGCACTTGGGCTTGATTAAATTCGGGTAACTCAAACGCGGTGCCGACGTTGAACGGTGATTGATTGATTTTCAGGCTAATATAGACTTCTTGAGAATAGGTGAGGATTAAGCGAAGTCGTTTCCAATCGGGATCATTTTTCCCATTTTCATGCCATGTTCGCAGTAGCCCAAAAAAATCAGTCGCAATCGTTTCTTGGAATATGATATCCACTTCATCTAACCCTAATACAAGGGGCTGGGTGATTTCTGTGAGCAGATATTGTTTAAAGTACTTGCTACAACAGCGTTTACTGTTTGCCCGTTTACTTTGCCAATACTCATCGACTTTATCGACTAATCCCAATTGTTCAGTCACGTTGCGACAAAGCGATTGTAAAAATTGCTCAAGGTTGGCGAATATTGTGCTATCGTCTCCTTGAAAAGACAGGCTGATGGTGCGATAGCCCTCTTGTTCTGCATGGTGCAGAATCCGTGTCATCAGAGAGGATTTACCCATTTGACGCGGCGCTTTGATGCGAATCAGCGCATCGGTTTTCAGAACGAGACGATAACAGTCTGATTCGATGGGAGGCCGTTCGATATAAAAGGGCGAATTTAAGGGTACTTGCCCCTCTGGTTCTTCTATATCGTCTTGATTTTTCTTGAATTTTTGGAACAGGGAGACGATAGCCCATCTGATGAGCAGTACGACTGTTATCCCCGCGAGTAGGCTCAAGACAAGCGGCGCGTGTTTCCCAAAAAAATCCCGAATATTGCCATAAAAAAAGTAGTCAATGGTTCCGATAATCGTTAAAAATATGGCTAATGCGTTCATTGCTGAACCAATCTTTTTTAACATGTCTTTGTTCTCAGAGTTATCATGTAGGGTGGGTAACGGGTTTTTGTTGCCCACCATTAACTACAAGGATTGTATATAAATAAAGGATTTGTTCACCGATTGTTTGCGAATTCTTCATTCTTCAATCTTAATGTGAGACAGAGCAAATGAGAAAAGTGTTCGTACTGAAAAGCCTATGATTCTGAAGCGTCAGACAAACTTTCTACCCGATTCCGCAAAAAACTTAAATCATTCTGTGCTGTATGATTAAGCGGATCGATTTCTGCTAACTGCTCTGCAATGGCTAACGCTTGTTCAAAGGCTTGTCGGGCAACTTCTAAATTTCTAGATTGTAATTGAGCAGCACCGATTCTGCTATAACTGACCAACAAATCGCGCTGTGCGGTGACACTGGTGGGGTCGGATTTGGCAAGTTGTTTGCTAATTTCCAAAGACTGCTGATAGGCTTGCAAGGCCTTTTCGGTGTTGCCCAGTTGCAACTGCACGTTTCCTATCTTGTTTAGACTGACGGTCAAATCGCGCTGTGCGGTGACACTGGTGGGGTCGGATTTGGCAAGTTGTTTGCGTATTTCCAAAGACTGCTGATAGGCTTGCAAGGCCTTTTCGGTGTTGCCCAGTTGCAACTGCACGTTTCCTATCTTGTTTAAACTGACGCTCAAATCGCGCTGTGCTGAAGTATCTTGTGGTGCGTCTTGAGCAAGTTTTGTTAAGATTTTAAGGCTTTGCTGATAGGCTTTCAACGCTTCTTCCGTCTTGCCTAGCAATAACCAGATATTCCCTGCACGACTAAGGTTAGAGGCTTTTTCTCGCTTTGCCCGTTTCGTATCTGGATTTAAGGCATAAATTTGATCTAATAAAGCGGTATTATCGGTTAGAATCTCGGCTACAATTTCTTGAGTACGGGGAATTTCAACCAGTTTATCAATCCATTTATAAGTTCTTTTATTAATGGCTTCTAAAGCAATATCTCTTTGCTGTTCTGCTAATTTCGCGTTTTGCCAAGCTTGCTGTTGCGCTAGATACCCCCAAAAAGCTAATCCCGCTGTTATACCCACAAACAGAGTCAAACCCAAAATGGCTCGCCGTTGTGTTTTAACTTGATTGGCTTGCATTTGCGCCTTTAACGCTTGCTCCCGACTTGTGCTGAGAAATTGATGATCGGCTTCGCTTAATTGTTTATCTTTGGCCCATGTTTGCGCTTCTTGTAAAGCTTGCCCTTGTAAGAGCCGCGATTCATCTTGATAACCGGAAGCTTGCCATGCTTTGAGTTGGTTTGCATAAGGCCGCAGTTTGGCTAGGGTTTGTTCTACCCAAGCTTGATTAAAGATGGCGGCATAAATTTTGTTATAAATCAATAACTTGTCTTGATGACGGACGACGAGGCCTGAAAAACGCAGTTCGATTTGTTCACGGCTATCGTCGGCTAAAATGCCGCCCAGTTCGTTTTCGCTAGATTGTATGGATAATAAGATTTGCTGATAGCATCCCAATAATCGCCCGGTGTGTTGGCCGCCTTCATGTAAAATGCGGTCGCGAATATGTCTTAAATGCGTGGGCTCATCTTGGGTTTCCCAATGTTTGATGATCTTGTCGTGTATCCGTTGTGCAATCCACTCTTTTAAATCGCCTTTGGCTTCTCTTTGCGATAGGGCGGGATCGTTGAGTAATTGGCAGAGTTTTTGGGTTAAAAAGGGTTGGCCGCCTGTCCAGTCTAAGATGATCTGGAGTAGGGCTTCGGGATGCTGGAAAGCGGTGAGGCCTTGCGCTAAGGGTTGGGCCTCGTAAAATTGAAAACCGTTGAGATCAATGGCGCGTCCAATATTGAAGGGAGTACGCTTTTTGTCGGCAATTAAATCGGTTGGACTGACGACCCCTATAATGGCAAAGGTTAAACGCTGATAGGCGGGGTTATCGGGCCGTTTGTTGTAGCAACTCCGAATTAAGGCAAAGAAATCTTCGCCGAATCGGGTTATGGCATCGCTTTCATCGACAAAAATGACGATAGGCTGTTGGATGTGAATTAATAGGATGTCTTCCAGAAATTTAGCGAAATGATGGACTGGGGAGAGTCGATGATGGCTTTCCCACCAGGTGTCTAAATCAAAATCCGTTATTGGCAGGGTTTCGGCAATGATGTCGATGAGGCCGGCATACCATTGTTCAAGGGTGGTATCGGTGCTGCCAATTTCGGTAACGTCAATGGTGGCACAGGCGATGCCTTCGGCTTGTAAACGCTGGATGGTGCGGACACGTAGGCTGGATTTACCCATTTGACGGGCATTGAGGACATAACAAAATTCGCCTTTTTTCAGGCCGTCGTAGAAATCTTGATCGGCCTGGCGGGGGATATAGGAGGGGGCATCAAGGGGGAGGCTGCCACCGATTTGGTATTCGTATGTCATGTTCAGTTTATCAGTTATCAGTTATCAGTTATCAGAGCGGCCTTATAGATGTTCATAAAAATAATTTCAACATTGGAGCGAACACAGGTTTAATGGGGCGAACACAGGGCGAACACGTAGGTTCGCCCCTACAAAATTTTATCTTTATCATTTCAGAAGCCTAAATTTTCGTTCCAAATTTATTTGCAAAATAACATGCATTCCCAGAGGGCCGCAAAATAACAGGCATTCCAAAAGGGCCGCAAAATCAATTTGGAACGTAAAAAGGGCCGCAAAATCAATTTGGAACGTAAAAAGGGCCGCAAAATCAATTTTGAACGAAAA
>Ga0190344_1000978_pt1 | contig 11378 bp, 10 predicted proteins | sample 48721323_MG_FD_161662 | JGI IMG/M metagenome (GOLD analysis project Ga0190344, IMG submission 161662) | Hydrothermal vent microbial mat bacterial communities from Southern Trench, Guaymas Basin, Mexico - 4872-13-2-3_MG | ecosystem: Environmental > Aquatic > Marine > Hydrothermal vents >... | reverse complement strand
GTTGTTACACATGACAATTGGAAAAATTTATCATCCCGGATAAACTGGTCTGCGTTAAAGCCTGAAATTCATTGCGTAGACAATTTTACAGGATTTGCTTCAAGGATATGCCAAAGAAATGAAATCCCCTTTGCAGTAATTAAGGGAATAACCCATGTCGCGGGAGCCGAGACAACACTTAATCTCTCTCAATTAAATTTAAAAGCAATTATTCACGGGAATTACTACATTCTTGACTATTTAAATTCTGATTCCATGATAAATGACTGGATATAACATGCTGTTCACATAAACATTGCCTGTTAGAGACGCTAAAATCATAATATTCAGATAATTAGGATTGATCTGAAAATCAATCTATTCTGTAGGGAGCGTTCCACAAAAATCTTGTAAGGCCTTTTGAAGTTGCTGCCCACACATAATCACCATCTAATAATATCCAGTTTACTTTATTGCTGATAAGTCCGTCTTTTACTGTATACCTGAACCATCTCTCCTCGTTTTTTATGTATTTCAATATGCCATTATCCGTACCGAACCACACAAAAGCGCTGTCTGCAAGAATTGTATTTATTTTTGAGCCGGTTGGATAATGAGCAGGGAGAAAAGATCTCCACTTGTCTGTGTCTGAATTATAAACTTCAACACCATAATCCGTACCAAACCAGATCTCATTTTCCCATGATGATACTGCATAAACATCCATAACAGGCATATCACTGGCTCCTGACCTGTACATCCATGTTCCGTGCTCTATGTCAAAGCTGAAAATCCCTCTGTCACTTCCAGCCCATAGAGTCTTTCCTGTGACCTCAAGACAAAATATTCTTCTGTGCGTCAGTTCTTTTGTTTTAACTTTTTCCATATAACCGGACAAAAGATCAACCCTGTTTAATCCTGCATCTGTCCCTATCCACAAATAACGGCCGTCCTGAATAAGAGATAACACTAATTCATCCCACAGGCCGTCATTAACATGAAAAGTCCTCCATACATCCTTTACAGTGTTGTAACGAACAAGACCATTATCAGTGCCAAACCAGACATATTTTTCACCTGAACTGACAGCATTAACATTACAGCTTTGCAATCCCTGAATATAATCCGGTTCAAAATAGACCCACTCTTCTGTCTCCATATTCCAGTATGTTATACCACTCTCTTTTCTGTCTGCACTTCTGCCTCCAATCCACATTCCGTCTCCTGCCCATTCAATAAAAGAGACGTTTTTCTGAAACAACCCGAACTGGAGTATCTCTGCATTATCTGATCTTGTATCAATTTTCCCTGAGCCAAGCCCCATTGTTCCAAACCATAATGTCCCGAAACTATCAGAAAGCCAGACAGTAACAGGAAACTCCCTGAAGTATCTGTCCTGTATAATACCGTTTCTGAAAAAACGATACCCGTCCTGCATAAAGTACTGAGGCCAGTCATTTTTTCTCCTGTCCCCGAGAGAAGGCATCCATTTTACATTATCTTTTTCTGCAAGATTGTTTTGCGATGTTGTGATCCCGTTTCCAAAAGAGTCCACTGAATACACACCGTCAGGGCCCTTTGCCCACACATTTTTATCTCCCACACCAAGTTTACTTATATATGATATTTCGTAATCATGAATATTAAACACTCTCCATTCAAGAGCTGCAGGAAGATAATAACATAAAGACCTGCCTGCAGAACACCATAAAAACCCGGTTGATTTGTCATATGCAACACAACGCACTGCTCCTGAAGGCAGGCCGTCGCTGACAGTAAGGGGTTCGGCCCATTTGTTGGTGAAAAAATTATATCTTATAATTCCGGAATATGTGCCAAAATATATATACTGGTTGCCAATTGCGACAGATGTAATCTGTCTGAAATCAGAATAAGTGACCCAGTCGCCCGCTCTGTAATGAAGTGATTTTTCCGGCTGCTGCTGTGAAAAAAGCCCTGACCAGAACAGAAATAAAACTATAATTAAAATCGGTTTTCTATATTCCATATCACTAATCTGCTGTTTGTAGCTTCTTATCTGTGCGATCAACATAATTTTTAAACAGCTTAGGATATATTAAACGCGATACAATCTGATAAGCTATAATAAAATAGATTAAACCAATGATAAGATCAATTATGTAGTGTTCCCCGAGATATACTGCGGAAAACCAGGTTCCAATGGGATAAAGCAGCCAGAGTGCTCTTTTCTTTTTAAATTTTTTCATACCGAAGAATGCAATTACACAAGGATACGCACCGTGAAGCGATGGAATTGCAGCAAACAGGTTTGCATTAAATGTATCCCAAATTGACTGCAGAAACTTTGTTCCTATCAATTTATCAAAATTAACAAGTCCGCTGGCGCTGCCTTCAATTAAACCTACAGGCTGGCCCAGACCGTATTTGTAAACATACCACGGCGGCGCAGCAGGATAAAGCATAAATGTAATCAAGGCCATAATGTTTAATAATGTCAGGGTATAGACAAAATGATAAAACATTTTCCTGTCTGATGTTGTATGCCAGAATATCCAGCCGATTATAAGAGGCGCCCCGAAATGAAGTGTGTAGAAATTTGCCCCCATTACATCCAACAGAGCTTTTAAAACCTGGCCGTCATGAATTGCCTGATAATGCTCCCAGAAAAAACAGGGGATCTGATGTCCCAGCCATGATCCGAAGATCTTGAATTCAACATACACAGGAGGGATTACATTTATCACGCTCCGAACGCTGTCTGCGATACCTCTCATCATATCATAGGCAACCCAGAAAAATATAAACGGAGACCAGTCAATTAAAAACTGTTTGGAATTCCCTTTGCCAAGTGCCAGAGAAAAAACTATCAGTGCCAGAAAAGCATGATCCGGTCTGACATGAATAATCTGGTTAATAAGTACAAAATAAACAACAATCCCGATCAAAACATAAATCCGCCATGAATTATCCGGATGTTTCAGATTGTTTCTGACTTTTTTCAATTTTTCTTTAATACTCATTAACATCTCCGTTCTTTTTTAAATATGTACTGAACCTGCATAAGACTCTTTGTTTTGTCCAATAAACAGAGCCCGTTTTTCTCTGCTGATTTAATAAATCTGTCTTCTTTCCAGCATCTTACTTTTGCTCCGGAAATATTTCGCAAGAAATTAACAATATTAAACTGAGCCCTTGTTGTAATAAAATATCCACCGGGCAATAATATTCTTGCTGCTTCTGAAAAAAATTCATTAAGTCTCTCAATATACTCGCTAAGTCCTACGCCTGTAACAACAGGAAAAATCTCACTTTTAAAAGGCATCACAACCGCATCAGCCGCAGCAGGTAAATATCCTTTTTTTCTGCAAATACCAAGCATACGCATTGATGAGTCAACAGCAAACAAAACTGTTTTATTATCAAAGAGAGTACTGGTTTCTCCTTCTCCTGCACCTATATCAAGCAGTTTGTCAGGCTCTATTTTGTATTTCCTGACAAATTCTGCAATATTTTGCTTTTCTTTCCGCAAAATCCAGTTAATAATAAAAAAATGCCTTATACTTCCGTACCAGCCTGCTTTGATATTCCAAAGATTCATTGCATTTCCCTCCGGGAAATGACCTGCTTGTCCCCTGTGATATCAATTAAAACGGATTTTAACAATCTGTTTAAATCATATGAAATGCTTTTTGCAGTATTTTCCACATCTTCGTGAGTAAGATTTGATTCACCCAAACCGGAAGCCATGTTTGTTATGCACGATAATCCCAGGACCTTAACTCCCATGTGATTTGCAGCAATAACCTCCGGAACAGTGGACATACATACCGCATCAGCGCCGAGCAGTCTCAGAGCTTTGACCTCTGCAGGAGTTTCATAGCTGGGACCGTGTGTTGCAGCAAGAACCCCCTCATAAACTTTAATACTCAGATTTTCTGCTGCTTTTTTGGCAGCGTCTCTGTACTCCATGCAAAAAGCTTCAGACATATCCGGAAATCTTGGTCCCAATTCATCAATATTTTCGCCAATAAGAGGATCCGAACCAATTAAGTTTATATGATCTTTGATTATCATTATACTACCGGGAAGTATGTCAGGGTTTGTACTGCCAGCCGCATTTGTGATTACAAGGGATTTCATACCAAGGTATTTCAGTACTCTTATACCAAAAACCACATCTTTTAAAGAATAACCTTCATAAAAATGAACCCTGCCCTGCACAATTGCGATAAAAGAACCGCTCAGTCTTCCTAAAACAACTCTGCCTTTGTGACCTTTTACAGTGGATTTGGGCCAGTGCGGAATTTTATCTGTAGGAACAGAAAAAACTTCCTGTATCTGCTCTGCAAAACTGCCAAGGCCTGACCCGAGAATAACCCCTGCTTCTACTTTATCTGCACCAATGCTTTTTTGCAGAAATCCTGCAGCATCTTTAATTTTTTCAATAATTTTCATATCCTGCTAAAATATATTTTTTTTATATGAATTTCAAGTTAAAAAACAAAACTTCTGGCACCCCCCGAAAATTTAAGGGAATTTGAAGAGGGAAGTTTGTAAGCAGGCAGAAGACAGGTTGTTATCCACACGTCCGTCAAAAGCCGGACACATCCGTCAAAAGCCGGACACATCCGTCAAAAGCCGGACACATCCGTCAAAAGCCGGACACGTCCGTCAAAAGCCGGACACGTCCGTCAAAAGCCGGACACGTCCGTCAAAAGCCGGACATGGTTGACACGAATTAAAAACCGGAGGTTTTCAGATGCCGGAGAAGAAATTTTAAATTTTGAATTTTGAATTAAAAACAAAAGCATGGTTTTGTCTGACCAAAGTTGAAGTTGGAGCGTATATTCCAGGATGCTGGCAAAGATATCTTATACCTTTATACCATATACCGTTTTTGTTTTATCCTTTAACCTTTATCCTTTAGCCTTGTTTTTCTTTGCAAGAGTGCACACCACCCTATTTATAAACATCCCTCCTGTGGCCGATTTTTACTACAAACACTATCAGTTTATCATCTTCTATTGAATAAAGTATCCTGTAATTTCCGTATCTTATTCTGTATTGTTCTTTCCCGGTCAGTTTGATACATCCGTCAGGCCTTGGATTATCTGCCAGTAATTTGATTTTTCTAATTATACTCTTTATATCCTTATCAGGAATAGAATTAAGTTCCTTTACTGCCGATTTTTTCAATTCGATTTTATATTTTCCCATTCTTTTTCAGATCCCTTAGAACAGATTCAAATGTTACAGTCGGTTCCTTTTCTCTCTCTGCAAATGCTCTGATATCTTCCTCATCTTCAGCCAATTCATTTCTTATTGCGATATCAATAAGCTCTGACAAAGATTTATTAGAGTATGCCGATTTTATTTTTAAAACCCGATGAATATCAGGATCAAAATAAATCGTAGCTCTTTTCTTTAACGCACCCAAAATTCTCCTCCTTTTTCTTGTACGCCTCTCACAACACAAAATAACGTTATAACGTTAAAATGTCAAGATGTTTTGCATACATAATAAGGTTTAATTATTTTTATCATTTTATGATGCAGCATCATTTATTTTAAAAAAGTATTTTTTAATTAAAGGACAGAATATCGAATATCAATTGAGAATTTGAGATTTAAGAAGTATCCGACAAACAAATCTGGCATATAAAATCAGTGTTCTGAGTTCGATATTCTTTGGTGTTTTTGTTGCACCCTGAGCGTAGCCGAAGGGTGAGGTAAAGTATGGTATTTCTTTCCTTTGCCTCCATTGCGAGAGAAAAGAGCAGACACCCAGGTCTGCCCCTACAGCGGGCGTTCGTTTTTTAACATTTTTTTAACGGAAATTTTCAGATGCCGGCAAAAGAGACAGGATGCATCCTGCCTCTACATTTTTCTTTGCGTTCGTTGCGGGCGAACCTCTGTCCCAGTTTTGTCTTTATTCTATTATCTTATTTGTAGCGGTCTTTGCAGGAGGTATTACAAGAGATTCTTCCGGTTAAATCAATACAGTATCTGCCTAAAAGACAATTTTTTACAGGCAAGGGGATACTTCCTTTATTTATCATCAATCAAAACAATAAAATTTCGGATATAAAATAACAAATCAACTCATCTCTTTCTCAATCAGATTTATAATAAATTCAACAAATTGCTCTGCTTTTGAAATTAAAGGCAGAACCTGAGATTCCCGGAATCTTACGAAATCAATGTAGTCACTTTCCTGGCGTCGTTCAAAAAGATCATTGTAAATCCGTGCAATCTTTTTTGGCACCTTACCCGTTTTAACATACTGCCTGTTAAAAAGGCTGCGTACTCCTGAATGTTTTGATGATGACAAACCATTACGTAGAAGCAGAGCAGACACTGCATAAAAACATGCATAGTACAGCCTGTTCACACAAGCATTCCATCTCTCTGCATTTGCAAGAATACGGGCATCTTCCAGAGTATCATGTGCCCGGTCAATACGATATAATACTAAATCTTTACTCCACTCTGTCACAGTTTAATTCCTTCATGATCTACACGCTGATGAAACGGTACAGCCTGATAGCGTTTACTATTCCACTCTTCACGGCTCCGCACAATAGAAGAAATAACTACTCCGTATTCCCATTCTGTTTCATATAACCTGTGCCGTATTCGATCTGTCCGTTCATCATTTACAGGGCCGTCAATCAGAATAAGCAGATCCCAGTCGGATTCTGAAGTGGCATCCCCACGGGATTGTGAACCGTAAAGAATTATCTCCGCATCAGGCTCAATATCATGAACAGCCTGTTTTATTTTATAGATTAATTCATTTCGTTTCATGAAATCACCCCATTCTCTCCGGAATTAAAGCAACTCTTTCTCAGAATAAATGAGAATCTATTCTGAAAAATATCGTTGTATCTTGAGAACTTCTGCTACAGTTATAATTTACAAAAATCAAATTTAAAATGAAACTCTAAAATTTTCACCGGATTTTTTACGGTTTTGCATTAAAATAACAGTACAACACATACTCATGACTTAACAATGCTTGATAACGGTTAAATTTATTCAAATAAATCACTAAAAATATTCCCTGTATCCTTACTCCTCAAGCATTAACTATTTATAATAAACTTGGTAAAGACCTCTGAGGTCTTTGATTAAGCGAGGGAAGCCCCTCCAATATACTCCATATACCTTTATACCATATACCGTTTTTGTAAAATAAATATCAAATGAAGATTTAAAAGTTACCGGATAAAATATCTGAAATCAAAAATCAGTGTTCTGAGTTCGATATTCTTTGGTGTTTTTGTTGCACCCTGAGCGTAGCCGAAGGGTGAAGTAAAGCAGGAATCCTTTATCCTTGTCTTTTCTCATTGTACGGTGCTGCATTTGTCTTAAATAAATTGTTGCAATTATGCACATAAGTATTATTTTAAAATATGAGGATAAAATCCGGCTTATCATGAAAAACAATAATAATAAAATAATTAATTCCTGGTGCATGTACGACTGGGCAAATTCGGCATTTGCAACTACTGTGATGGCTGCAGTACTCCCTATTTTTTTCAGACGTGTGGGCATGGCATCTGTTTCAGCTGTTCATCAGGGATTCGCAACTGCAATGTGGGGTTATACAAGCGCTGTAACAATGTTAATTGTAGCTGTGTTGTCTCTTATACTCGGGCCCTCAGCAGACCTGTTTCCACGTAAAAAAAAGTTTTTGGGTTCTTTTCTTATAACAGGTGTAATATCAACCTTTTTACTTGGTATAACAGGCCAGGGACAGTGGCTTATTATTTCGCTGCTGTTTATCATAGGAAGTACAGGCTTTTCCGGAAGTGAAATATTTTACGATTCAATTCTGCCTCACATAGCAGACAAAAGCACTCTGAACAAAGTTTCTACCCGCGGTTATGCGGCGGGGTATATCGGAGGAGGAATTCTGCTTTTAATAAATGTACTTATGATTGCTAAAATGCCTATGCAGTCTGTGGGCCAGGATAATACATTAGTACCTGTTCTTGCCATGAGGTTATCATTCGTAAGTGTGGCTGTATGGTGGGCGCTTTTTTCAATTCCACTGTTTAAAAACGTTCCTGAACCGGACATTGTTAATTTCGCCCGAACGGATAAAAATCTGATAGAAAATTCTATTTCCCAGCTTAAACAGACATTCAAAGAGATCAAACAGTACAAACAGATTTTCAGATTTCTGATAGCTTTCTGGATTTATAACGATGGTATAGGCACTGTAATAAAAATGGCAACAGCATTCGGAGATGAAATAGGCATTAAAACTATTGACCTGGTTGGTGCACTTCTTCTTACACAGGCAGTTGCAGCGCCTTTTACTATTCTGTTCGGTAAAATCGCTGACCGCATCGGAACTAAAAAATCAATTCTTATAACACTTTCAGTTTATTCCGGAATTTCCGTAAGCGCATTTTTTATGCACACTGCTGTTCACTTCTATGCACTTGCTTTTACAGTAGGTATTGTACAGGGCGGAGCCCAGGCTCTGAGCCGGTCATTTTTCGGCTCGATTATACCAAGAGAGAAATCATCGGAATTTTTCACATTTTACCATATCAGCGGGAAATTTGCCGGAGTTGCAGGCCCTGCGATATTCGGGCTTGTCAGCCAGATTACAGGTTCCGGCAGAGCAGGGATTCTGTCACTTGTCCTGTTTTTTACAGCCGGAGCTTTTGTACTTTCATGTGTTAAAGAACCTGAAAAAACGGTTCTGACCGCGGAAAAATAAATGATCAAATTCTTTTCAAAAATTCAGAACATACTTATTATGCACTTTACGCTGTTTGCAGCACTTTTACTGATTGTAAGCGGCTATGTTCTTCACTGGTCTGTTTATTCTGCAATGGAAGAACAACTGGGACAGAAACTGTCGTCTGCCGCATCATCTGTGGGTATTATTTTTAACAGCGAAGAGATTGAATTTCTGACTATGGAAAGCGGCACCAGGGTTACAGACTACTTCAGAAAAAAACTTATGCGCATGGCAGAAACAATTAATGCGGAAAGAATTTTTTTATTTGATAAAAACGGCAGAAGCATAATTGACACTGATTCAACCGTAAGACATCAGGAAGAATTGTTTATTCTGAAATTCTATCCTGATGAAACGGAAAATATTTTCAATGGCTCTGCATGCCACTCAATAATTTTCAAAACTCCGGAAAATCGTCTTCACATGACAGGTTTTGCTCCTCTTTTTGCGCAAAATGATATTGTAGGGGGCATTGGAGTTGAAGCAGATGCTTCGTTTTTAAACCAGGTTGCTGTTCTGGATAAAAAACTCATTTTAATCGGAGTAATGGGAGTCCTTGCTGCTGCATTAATAGGAGGTATAATTGCAGCGATTTTTACCCGCCAGATTAAAAAACTTGCAGGAATTTCCGGACAAATTGCAAAGGGCAACTATAATCAGCAGGTGTCCGTTAAATCAGGAACTGAAATCGGAATGCTTGCCAATACCATGGAGCATATGCGGAAAAACATAATAAAAAGGCAGGATGAACTAAAAGCCCTTGTTGCAGGCATTGCACATGAAATAAGAAATCCTCTCGGCGGCATTGAACTTTACACTGACCTCCTTTCCAAACAGGTAAAAGAGAAAAAACAACAGGAATATTGTACAACAATTTCAAAAGAACTAAAGCATCTGCAGAACATTGTAAATGAATTTTTAAATTATGCGACACCAAAAAAACCGTTAAGATCAATATGCAGTTTAAAAGATGCGGTTATTGATACTATTGACATGCTTAAAACAGACATTGAAAAAAAATCCGTTTCAATAGTTACTGAAATACCGGATTCATGCCGCATTTGTGCTGATGAATCTCACCTGCATCAGATTCTGATAAATCTTTTAAGAAATTCAATTGAAGCTCTTTCAGATGACGGTGAAATAATAATCCGCACGGAAAATTACAACGATTTTGTCAGGCTTATAATTAAAGATAACGGCTGCGGTATCAGCACTGAAATCAGGGAAAATATCTTCTCTCCGTTCTTTACTACCAGGGAAAACGGAACCGGACTGGGACTTTCGATAGTAAAATCTCTTGCAGAAGAAAACATGATTAATATAAACTTTAAAAGTAGTCCGGAAAATGGCACGGAATTTGAGTTATCTTTTAAAAAACCAAATCAGGATTAAAAAGTGAAGAATAAAACTTCCGAAATATCTGTCTTGATTGTTGAAGATAATGATACAATGCGTAAAGGTATTGCAGAAACCCTGTCAGGACACAACTACACTGTTTTCCAGGCAAATAACGGAACAGATGCAATTGAACTGTTAAATAAACAAAAAACAGATCTGGTAATAACAGATTACAGAATGCCCGGTAAAAACGGCATTGAAATTTTAAAATATGCAAAAAAAGTTAATCCTGATACAGAGGTCATTATAATTACTGCATACGGAACAGTTGATGTTGCAGTTGAAGCAATGAAAAAAGGAGCCCTGGATTTTATCTCAAAACCTTTTTCAGGAGATGAGCTTCTTGTTAAAACCGAAAAAGCGGTTTCAATTATTCTTCAGAAAAAGGAAGCTGCAAAGCTCAGAGATGAAAATATCTACTTAAGAGATCAGGATAAAATCAGGTTTAATTACGGTGAAATAATAGGCGAATCCGAGGTAATGCAGAAGGTTTACCGGACAATTGAAAAAGTGGCAAAAAATAACACTTCAGTACTTATCCTCGGAGAAAGCGGGACAGGAAAAGAGCTTGCTGCCAGGGCAATTCACTTTAACAGTACAAGAAAAGATAAACCTTTTATCAGGGTAAACTGCGGAGCTCTTGCAAAAGGAGTTCTTGAAAGCGAGCTTTTCGGGCACGAAAAAGGAGCATTTACAGGAGCAATCAAGCAGAAAAGAGGAAGATTTGAACTGGCAGACCAGGGCACGCTTTTTCTCGATGAAATCGGAGATCTTCCTCCTGAAACCCAGGTTAAACTTTTAAGGGTTCTGCAGGAAAAGGAATTTGAACGGGTAGGCGGAGAACGTACAATAAAAATTGACGTAAGAATTATTGCGGCCACAAATAGTGATCTGATGGAAAAAGTAAAAAACGGCCTGTTCAGAGAGGATCTTTATTACAGATTGAACATACTTCCCATAGTGCTGCCTCCTTTGAGAGACAGAAAACAAGACATCCCCCTTCTGGTTCGTCATTTTATAAAGAAAACCGGAGCAGAAATAGGCAGACACAATATTCAGATCAGTGATAAGGCAATGCAGGTTCTTATCAATTATTCATGGCCAGGCAATGTCAGAGAGCTGCAGAATATAATTGAGCGGGCACTTGTACTTTGCGAAACCAGCAGGATTACAGTTGATGATCTTTTTTTCATGTCAGACTCGCAGCAAAAACAGAATGTTTTTTCGGAAAGTTTAAATCTTGAGAGATCTTTAA
>Ga0190344_1000976_pt1 | contig 11386 bp, 9 predicted proteins | sample 48721323_MG_FD_161662 | JGI IMG/M metagenome (GOLD analysis project Ga0190344, IMG submission 161662) | Hydrothermal vent microbial mat bacterial communities from Southern Trench, Guaymas Basin, Mexico - 4872-13-2-3_MG | ecosystem: Environmental > Aquatic > Marine > Hydrothermal vents > Microbial... | reverse complement strand
CGCCCGGGCTTTGAGGGACGCAGGTTCACCTCGGCGTACCCCTCTTTTATGAGTGTCTGTATCCTCGACCGGGAAAGACCCGTTAACCTGTTGAAGAGAAAAAGATCAAACCGGGTACCCTCTGAGTTCTCTTGTATCTCATAAAGATAGGTATTGGCTGGCTTCTGGGTTTTTGACAAGATGATGTCTTTTGCAGGAATCGTGAAAAAGTGATTCAGACCCGACCGAGGCGCCTCTGATCAGCGTGTGGCGATCAGGAAAACAGCTTGTCCAGATCCTTTTCCACTTGTGATTCTTTCATGTCCTTAGCGAGGGATATCTCCTTGACTAACAGAGACCTGGCCGTATCAAGCATCTTTCTTTCACCAAAAGAAAGCTCCTTCTCCAGGCGGAGGATCAGCAGATCACGGTACACCTCGGCCACTTCAAACACCGATCCTGTCTTGATCTTTTCCATGTAATCCCTATAACGACGGTTCCAGGTCTGGTTATCGAGTGTGACATCTCTCTTTTCCAGGATCGTGAAGAGTTTAGGCAGTTCTTTTTTGGCGATAATCTCCCTTAAACCCACGTGGTCCACATTATTTGTAGGGATCATGATGATCATATCGTTGTCGAGAATGCGCATGACGTAGAAATCCTGGGTGCAGCCGGAAATTTCCTGGGTTTCTATTTTTTCGATGACGCCTACTCCGTGAGCGGGATAAACAGCTAAGTGACCTACCTGAAACATCAGTACCTCCATTCTAAATGCCCATGGCTGGCGGCGGTCTGCAGCAGGCTGCTGCCGGCCGTCAGCCATGGGCCTTCTTAGCCCTACCGGTTTTACTCTCGTATCAACTCCCTGCTACAATCACATAAACAGTCCCACTGCGGGAAGGATCGGAGCTATAACCAACGACACCACGGACATGAGCTTGATCAGGATGTTCATGGCAGGACCGGAGGTGTCCTTGAACGGATCACCGACCGTATCACCTACCACTGCGGCCTTGTGGGCATCCGAGCCTTTTCCGCCTAAGTTTCCCTCTTCGATCCATTTTTTCGCGTTGTCCCAGGCGCCGCCGCTGTTGGCCATGAACAGGGCCAGGAAGGCCCCCATGATCACGGCACCTAAAAGCATGCCCCCTAGTGTCTCCTTACCCAGGAGAAAGCCTACAGCCACAGGTGTCAGAACGGCCACGAGCCCCGGGGCCACCATCTCCTTCAGGGCCGAGGCAGTGGCAATGGACACACAGGTTGCAGAATCGGGTTTTGCACCCTCTTTTCCTTCCAGCAGCCCGGGGATTTCCCTGAACTGACGGCGGATCTCCTCCACAATGGCAAAGGCCGCCTTGCCCACCGAGGTCATGGTGAGGGCAGCGCATGTCATGGGGACCATGCCGCCGATAAATAGCCCGATCACCACCATGGGATTGTCGATGAGCACGTCACCCAGGTTGGCCGCCTGGGTGTAGGCCACGAAAAGGGCCAGGGCCGTGAGGGCCGCGGAACCGATCGCAAAACCTTTTCCAATGGCAGCGGTGGTGTTGCCAAGGGCGTCCAGGCTGTCGGTTATCTTCCTGGTCTCGGGGCCAAGGCCCGCCATCTCAGAGATGCCGCCGGCGTTATCAGCAATGGGCCCATAGGCATCCACGGTCATGGTGGCGCCCACGGTGGCCAGCATACCAACCGCTGAAAGTCCGATACCGTAAATACCAGCGGTAAAGTAGCCCACGTAGGTGGCGATGCAGATACCCAGGATCGGGAGCCACGTGGACTGCATGCCCACGGCCAGGCCCGCTATTATAACGGTGGCCGGTCCGGTCTTGGACTGCTCGGCAATACGTTTTACCGGAGGACCGGAGGTGTAGTATTCGGCAAGAAGACCGATGGCAATACCGCAGAGGAGCCCGGAAAAGATGGCCCAGAAGGCCCCCAAGGGCATACCAAGGGACTTGGTAACGATGATGGTGAGGACCACAAAGATGATGGCGGCCACGAAGGTTGTGTATCTGAGGGCCCCGGCAGGATTCCCCTTCTGGAAGAGCTTTATGGAAAACACACCCACAAAGGAGCTGAGCAATCCCGCCATGACCACCAGGATGGGCATGGCCATATACTTCAACTTGATTGCGGTGGCGGACAACCCTTCCAGAACGGGGAATTCCTTGACAAACGCCGCAAGGGTCTCGGGCGTGTTGATGGCCAGTGTGGCGCCTATGGCTATTGTGGCGATGACGGAACCCACAAAGGACTCAAAAATATCAGCGCCCATCCCGGCAATATCACCCACGTTGTCACCCACGTTATCGGCAATAACGCCCGGGTTCCTGGGGTCGTCTTCAGGGATGCCTGCCTCCACCTTGCCCACCAGGTCAGCCCCCACGTCCGCGGCCTTGGTGTAAACACCTCCGCCCACACGGGCGAAGAGGGCGATGGAACTCGCGCCCATGGCAAAGCCGTTTATGTAAATGGCCGTATCCGGGCTTCCACCGTAGACCCAGAACCAGAACCCCAATCCGAGGAGTCCGAGGCCCGCAACGGCTAATCCCATGACAGAACCGGAAAAATAGGACACGTTAAGGGCCTTGGCCTGCCCGAATTTGTTGGCGGCCTCGGCGGTCCGCGAGTTACCCCTGGTGGCTGCGGTCATGCCGGAAAAGCCGGCGAACATGGATAAGAAAGCCCCCGTCACAAAGGCGATGGCCGTCTTCCAGGCAATTCCCCAACCTAAGAGAATAAACACGACGCCGATAAAGATAACAAGAACAGAATACTCCTTCCTCAAAAAGGCCATGGCGCCCGTATGAATGGCATCCTCAAGCTCCTGCATCAGAGGTGTCCCGTTCGGCTGTTTCTTCACATAGTTGTAGAGCAGCCAGGCTATGATAAGACTCAGAATCCCTATGAAGGGCGCGTATACGGTTAATCCCTGCATCAGTTTTTTTCCTCCTTAGTCTGTTAGATTCTGGCAATTGATCTGATTCATTGCCGATTCAACCCCTTCTAAAACAAATAGTTCACAAGCGTTAACGGCCACCCGGATGGCCTTTTCCGCGGGCCCCCTCTCGTCGGCATAAAAGGGCGCAAGTACATAATCTTCCACGGGTTCTCCGTAGCGGGGATGGCCAATACCGACCTTGACCCGGGAAAATTCGCTGTGTCCCAGATGTCGGATAATGGACGAAACGCCTTTATGCCCACCTGCACCCCGGGCCCTGACCACCTTTACCCTGCCCAGGGGAAGATCCAGGTCGTCATGAACCACCAGAATCCTGCCCGTATCCAGGTCGTAGTAGTCGGAACAGGCCCTGACCGCTTCGCCGCTCCTGTTCATGTAGGTCTGGGGACAGAGAAGTATAATAGGTCTTCCCTGGAGCTCGGTCCGGAGGCACTTTGAGCTGAAAAGGCGCCTCTTCAGAACCACCCCCATCTCCCTGCACCACAGGTCTATAACCCTGAACCCCACGTTATGTCTTGTTTTTTCATATCCCGATCCGGGATTGCCGAGGCCCACAATCAGACGCAAGTTCTTGTCTACTGTTCACCCCCTTTCTTTGCTTCTTTTGACTCTTCGGCGCTTTCCTCTCCTGAGGCCGCCGTAACTTCCTCAAGGCCTTCTTCAGGCTCCTCTTCATCGCCAGCCATCCCGCCGCCCGGCGCCGAGACCACGGCCACGGTCAGGTGGCCCTCTTCAGCGCAGGAGATCCCTTCGGGAAGCTCAATGTCCCGGATATGAACGGCCTCCCCTATCTCCAGGCCAGCCACATCGATCTCCAAAGAGTCTATGATCCTGTCCGGGAGGCAGGAGACTGTCAACTCTCTCCGGATGGTCTGAAGAAACCCGCCTTCTGTGACACCGGCGGGCGTATTTATCAGGCGGATGGGGATATCCACGGTAATCTCCTTGTCCATGGAGATCTCGTAGAAGTCCGCGTGGATGTATATTCCGCTCACAGGGTCAACCATGAGGTCCTTAAGCATGGCCTTTCTGGTCTCTTCTCCCTGATCGGACTTGACCTTAAGGTCGAGAACCATGTTTTCTCCCTTTCCCTGTTTGATAACGCGGGTAAGTTCGGGATAATCCACCGCCAGCATCATCGGCTCGGTGCGAGGCCCGTAGAAGATAGCCGGTAACTGGTTGTCTCGTCGTAGTTTTCGTGCCGCCCCCTTTCCGCTGTCATGTCTGAGGCGGGCGGTTATTGCCAATGGACGCATTTGATTCCTCCGGATTTAATTAAATTTTTCACAAATGAAAAACGCCTGCTTTTTCAGGCGTTTTTCAGGTTCTAAACAAATAAGGTGCTCACTGAATGAGAGCTGTGGCTCCTCTTGATGGTCTCCCCCAGGAGTTCTGCTATGGATAGGACCACGGTCTTTGGGCAGGCCCTTGCCTTTTCATTGAGGGGAATGGTGTTGGTTACGATCAGCCGGTCGATGGGGGAGGCGTCGATCCTTTCCACTGCCGGCCCGGACAGGACGGCGTGAGTGCAGCAGGCATGGATCTTCCGGGCGCCCCTTTCCAAGAGGGCGGCCGCTGCCTGGGTCAGGGTGCCCGCCGTATCCACCATATCGTCCAGGATGATGGCGGTCTTGCCCTTCACTTCACCGATTATGTTCATGGCCTGTGAGATATTGGGGGCCTCGCGTCTCTTATCAATGATGGCCAGAGATGCGGAAAGACGTTTTGCAAAGGCCCGGGCCCTCTCCACCCCTCCTGCGTCAGGAGAAATGATAACCAGGTCGTCCTGGAGGTTTCCCTGGATATACTTGAGCAGGATGGGAGCTGCAAAGATGTTGTCAACGGGGATGTTGAAATAACCCTGAATCTGTCCTGCGTGCAGATCCATGGAAACGACCCGGTTCGCCCCTGCCACGGTGATCAGATCGGCCACCAGTTTGGCACTGATGGGCACCCTCGGTTTTACCTTTCGGTCCTGCCGCGCATAGCCATAGTAGGGTATCACCGCGGTAATCCGGTCGGCGGACGCCCTTCTCATGGCGTCCATTATGATCAGGAGTTCCATAAGGTTGTTGTTCACAGGGGTGGAGGTGGACTGGACTATAAACACGTCCCGCCCTCTGATGTTCTCACCTATCTCTACCCTGGTCTCCCCGTCGCTGAAGGTCTTGGCCAGGATCTTGCCCTGTTCGATACCAAGGTATTCACATACCTCACGGGTCAGGGCCGGGTTGGATGTGCCGCCGAAAAGTTTTATCTCCTGGTTCAAAGCAGATCCTCAAACTGAAGTTCTAAGTGAGCCAAGCCTGTTACGGCGCTCAACGGTTATCCCCGCAAGACGGGGCTGCCCCTTTGGCTGGGGTGGGAGGATTCGAACCTCCGAATGCGGGCTCCAAAGGCCCGTGTCTTACCACTTGACGACACCCCAGTACAGAGGTCGTAAGTCGGAAGTCAGGGGTCGGAAGATGACAAATTTTCTGCACCCCTGTCTTCCCTTCGGCCAGGTTGTTAGGGCAGGCCCTCTGCCAGAAAAACATCCCCCGTGTCCAGGGTCTTCATACGTGTCTTGGCCTCTCTCGCCCTCTCTTCTGACTCAAAGAGGCCGAATACACTGGGGCCGCTGCCAGACATGAGCGCCCCCCCGGCCCCTGAATCGATCAGGGCCCTTTTTACCGCCCCTATAACGGGGAACCTGGCCATTGTAAGTGCCTCCAGATCGTTATCCAGGATATGGCCAGGGGCAAAGGAGCTTTTCTTTAAATTGGCAATTATAAACTGATATTCATCCCTTGTCAACTCTAATTGCTCGGTCTCCCCAATGGGGGGCCAGTTAAGGTTCCCATATACCCAGGCCGTTGAAACCCTCACCGGCGGGGTTACAATAACATACCACAGCCTGGGCCATTCTTCAATAGGTTCCAGGATTTCTCCGATCCCCTTGGCTATGCACGGCCCATCCTTGAGAAAAAAGGGCACATCCGCGCCAAGGTCTAAGGCCAGGGCTGCCAGTTCCTTTTTGGTGAGGGGATCTGAGTATATACGGTTGAGGGCCTTGAGTACGCACGCCGCATCGCTGCTGCCGCCCCCCAGGCCCGCGGCCACCGGGATATCTTTTTTGAGCCCGATTGAAAGCCCCTGTTCGATCCCGGTACTGGAAAAAAAGGAGTCGGCCGCCCTGTAGGCGAGGTTTTCTCTGTCAGCGGGGACTGAAAGGCCCTCACACCATAGGGTGATCAGGTTGTGATCGGTACCACGGAGTTCGATGCGGTCATAGAGGCCCACGGGTACCATTATGGAGACCAGGTTATGGTACCCGTCGGGCCTGCGGCCCGTTATCTTCAGCCGGATATTGATCTTGGCGGGGGCGAGGTGGGTTGATGATTGGTGATCGATGGTTGGTGATCGGGAAAGCAAGGCTTCTTCCTTGATTGAAAACGACAGATGCCGGTCCGCAAGCGCTTCTTACAGCACAAGGAACCACGGTGAGAATATCTGTGAACGGTTGTTCGGGAACCGGTCGGCAATCATCAGTTATCGTTGGACGATCCAGAGACCGTCAACGTCAGATACAGGGTGGAGTTCCCCCGCCTTATGAGGAAAAGAACGGTGTCGCCCCTCTTGTAGCGACCTGTTTTTCCGAGGAAATCGGCCAGGTCTCTGACAGGGGCCTGGTCTATCTCTAATACAACATCTCCAGGTCTCAGGCCCGCTTCTCCGGCAGGGGAATTGCGGTCAACCTCTACGATAACCAGACCGGTGGTCTGGGACAGGCCGAACTCCTTTGCAAGCTGCGGCGTTATCTCGTCCACCTTCATGCCGAACCTTTGTCCAGTACCACTACTCTCCTGAGGCCCCTTCTCATCCTCCTTCAGTTCCCCTATCTTAGCCTTAAATACCAGGTTCCTCCCCTTTCTCACAACCTCCACCGGCACGGTGGCGCCAACAGGGGTCGATGCCACCATATAGGGCAGGTCCTTCATTTCATCGATCTGTGTTCCGTTGAACGATACAATGACATCCCCCCTCTTGATCCCGGCCTTTTCCGCCGGGCCACCGGGTGTGACGTCCGCCACCAGGGCCCCTTTGGTATCCCGCAGGTTGAGTTTGGCCTTAAGCTCAGGGGTGATTTTCTGGATCATGACCCCTAACCAGCCCCTGATCACCTTACCCGCCTTGAGCTGAGCTAAAATCTGTTTCGCCATATTGATGGGGATGGCGAATCCGATGCCTATACTCCCTCCAGAGCGGGAAAAGATAGCGGTGTTGATGCCGATCACCTCTCCGGCGCTGTTCAGGAGGGGGCCCCCGCTGTTACCAGGGTTGATGGAGGCATCGGTCTGGATGAAGTTCTCGTAGGGTCCGGCCCCGATATGCCTGTACTTGGCGCTGACAATCCCTGCTGTTACAGTGTTGTCAAGGCCAAAGGGGTTTCCCATGGCAATGACCCAGTCGCCCACCTCAAGTTCATCCGAATCGCCCATGGGGAGCGGCGTTAGGGGTTTATCCGTATCTATCTGTATGAGCGCCAGATCGGTTTTTGGGTCACGACCGGTTACCTTTGCGCTGAAACTTGCCCCGCCTGCCAGTTTAACGGTGATCTCATCGGCCTTTTCCACGACGTGGTTGTTGGTCAGGATGTAACCGTGCTCATCAATGATAAAGCCGGACCCCAGATTCCTCTGTTTGAACCCCTTGGGCATCCGGTCACCGAAGAACCGGTCAAAAAAATCCCTCAGCGGGTCCTCCCCGGAGGGGCCTTGAAAACCGAAGGGGTGGGACAGGGGTCCCTTCACGGTCATCACGGTGCTGATGTTTACAACAGAGGGCCTCGCCTTCTTGACCAGTTGGGAAAAGGAACCCGGCGCCCCGGGCAGAAGCGGGCTTGTCTGGGCCACGGCGCCCGGGCCCCCGAAGATAAGAGAGGCAAATGCGAAAACCGCAGCAACAGAGAAAAGCGTCCATCCCATGGGGCGGAGTCTCCTCCGCCAGGGGGCTACGCATGAAGAATGTTCCATAAAAAAAACCTCGTCATAAAACATATGGATATTAGCGTTCACCAAGACCGAAGGCAGTTAGTCTTTCTGGTCCGCTCAAGTCTGTCTACTCGTCCAGAAAACCTGCAGCCTAAACAGCTACATTACTACCAGCCTACCCTGCCTTTACAAAGCGCCACCTCAGGTCGGTGAGCACATTCTCAATAAACAGTTTCTCATCTTCGGTGAGATTTCCCTCGGTCTTCTCCTTGAGCATGGCAATGGTATCTATGGTATGTTTGGCAAGGCCCAGGTCCTTCTTTTTTTTCCCTGTGACGGGGTCTGGGATCTCTCCGAAGTGAAGAAAGGCCGTGGAACTCAGGCTCAAGATGAGAGAGGAGAAGTTCACCTCGGGCAGGGGAGGGGCCTTGACCTCCTCCCGAGGAGGGACCTGTTCTCCTTTCTCCTCCACCTTCTCCCCTTCGGGCTCCTCTGCCTTGGGTTTACCCTTGTCATCGAAGGCCCGCCTGTCCTTTATCACAAAGCCTTTTTCTTCCTCTGACATGGCAATGCTCCTGATATACAAAAATTACGGATTACAGGGATTCGCGGATCGAATCAATATGTTCCTCAATCCCTCAATCCCTCAATCCCTCAATTCCACCTACAGCTCAATCCTCCATGCGGAAAACACGTCTTTCAGGGAACGGATCTCCTCAAGGATTTCATCACTGACAATGGATCCGGTTGTTATGAGAATAACGTTCTGCCTCTTCTCCGCCTCCTCACCCACGTGCATGCGGCCTATGTTGATATCATGGGCTGCCAGGACAGATGTGACCCGTCCTATCACCCCCGGGGTGTTCCTGTTGCGGATCAGGAGGATATGCCCCTCGGGAATCGCCTCGAGGTAGAAATCGTTAATCCGGAGAATCCTGGGCAGATTCCTGCCAAAGATGGTGCCCGACACTATGTTTTCACCTTCCAGGGTCTTTACCGTGAGCTTGACAAGGCTGGCAAAATCCTTGGATGATGCCCTCTTTGATTCCACCACTTCGATCCCCCTGTCAGCGGCGATATGGGGGGCGTTCACAAAATTCACATCATGTTTGAGGATGGGGGTCAAAAGCCCCTTGAGCATGGCCGTGGTCAGGGGGGTAACGTCGTGCTCAACTATGGCCCCGGAGTAAAGGACTTCCACCCCTGTCAGGGCGCTGTCGGCCAGTTGGGCCTGGAGAGAACCCATCCTCTCCAAGAGGGTAACGTAGGGCCGCAGGATCGTCATCAGTTCAGGGCTGATACTCGGTACGTTGACTGCGTTTTTCACCGTTCCATGAAAGAGATAGGATATTATCTGCCGGGCCACATCCTTTGCCACATTATCCTGGGCCTCTTTTGTGGATGCCCCCAGATGCGGGGTACAGATGAAGTTGGGCAGTTCCATGAGCCGGATCTTCCCAGGGGGTTCGGTCTCGAACACGTCAAGGGCAGCCCCGCCCAGGTGCCCGGATTTGAGGGCCTCGTACAGATCATCCTCGTTTACGATCCCGCCTCGGGCGCAGTTTATAAGCATTGCGCCTCTTTTCATCCGTGCCATAAGGTCCCTGTTGATCATATTGGCGGTCTCTTCTGTCCGGGGGGCGTGGATGGTAATGTAGTCGGCCCGCTCAAGGAGGGTCTCAAGGGAGACCGGCTCAAGGTCGAGCCTCTCGATATTCTGGGGTTTGATATAGGGGTCATAGACGATGACCCGCATCTTCATTCCCCTGGCCCTGTCCGCCACTATCCGGCCGATATGTCCCACACCTATAAGTCCCAGCGTCTTGTTGAAAAGCTCCCGGCCCTTGAGCCTCCCCTTCTCCCATTTACCCTCTCTGAGTGATGCCGTGGCCTGGGGGATGTTCCTGGAAAGGGCCATGATCATGGCCATGGTATGCTCGGCAGTAGTTATGGTGTTTGCGTCAGGGGTGTTCATGACCACTATGCCGCGCTTGCTCGCCGTTGCTATGTCCACGTTGTCCAGACCGATTCCGGCCCTGGCAATGACCTTAAGGCGGTCCGCTTTTTCGATCACATCGGCGGTGACCCTGGTGGCGCTCCTTATCACGAGCCCATGGTAGGGGCCGATCACCTGTATCAGCTCCTCTGTTGAAAGGCCGGTATTAACGTCAGCGTCAATACCGGGTGTTTCCCGGAAGATATCGAGTCCCACCTGGGAGAGGGGATCGCTTATTAGGACTTTCATTCAGTCGTCTCCTGACAAATCGCCCTGTGTTGTTACCTGGTAAGGGCGGGATTTGGAAGCTCAAGATCAGGGCCCAAGGATAAGGCGCCCGCACCGATCAGCCATCCATTCTCGCCTCGTCAGCTTTATGCGCCGTAGTGTAACAACAGCCCCCCCTGGTGTCAAGGCCCGTAAAGGCTGTTTTGTCCTTGACTCCCCCAATGAATTGGTGTAAAAGCCCATGGAAAACCGTAATTAGCCAGATGGGAGACTGGATTTTTCGGCATCAGCCAGAAAAGGGACGGGAAAATGGCCTTCAGGTCAGAAAATCCTTGACATCTCTCTCATAACTTGATAAAAGCCTAATAAGGCTTGAGTATAGTAGTTTAAGATCTTATATTTCGTGTCAGATCTTAGGCCTGTTGTGTGTTTTATTAAACATAAACATCTTAATTTTATAGAAAGGAGGCGATAAATCTTTTAGTTTTGTTTAAGAGTTTATTGAGCTTGAGTGACAGAAAGTCTAACCCAAAACAAGATTCTTTATTTTAGGAGGAGAGAGTAATGAAGAAACTATTTGTAATTGGTATGGCAGCCCTGCTGCTTGTCGCGTTTTCAATGCCTGCCATGGCAAAGGTAAAGGTCGGTGGTATTGTATTTACTGATTTCTACTACATCGACAGAGATCTGGACAATATGGGTGGCACTGATTCTTACCAAAACACAAGACTCGAATTGCCTATCATTACACGTCTATATGCCCGGTGGACCAATGAAGACAACGTGGGGATGTACATCGAGCTTGGACTTGGTAAGGGGGGAAAAGGGATAGGCGCCCACGATGGTAACGGTGATGTGCCATACCTCAGGCATGCGTACGGCTGGTGGGACGTGAGCCCGGCGATTCAGATATTGGCCGGTCACACTACCACCCCCTTCTCACCCCTCAACCCCTCGCAGTTATTGGGAACAAATTCAGGGTCCCTCAACATTATTGGTGTCGGTTACGGCGACTTCTACTCCGGCCGTTTTCCCCAGGTGCGCGGTACCTTCAGATTCGGCAAGATGGGAAGGTTTGAGGTCGCTCTGGTGACCCCGAACGACGGGCAAGCTGAAAATGGTGGAGGGCCTGCTGCGGGTCAACTCAACACCAAGCTCCCGAGGATTGACATTGGAGTACCCCTTTACTTCGGCCCGGTCAGCATCTACCCCGGTTTCCTCTACCAGCACCAGAGCTTTGATAAT
>Ga0190344_1000974_pt1 | contig 11390 bp, 13 predicted proteins | sample 48721323_MG_FD_161662 | JGI IMG/M metagenome (GOLD analysis project Ga0190344, IMG submission 161662) | Hydrothermal vent microbial mat bacterial communities from Southern Trench, Guaymas Basin, Mexico - 4872-13-2-3_MG | ecosystem: Environmental > Aquatic > Marine > Hydrothermal vents >... | reverse complement strand
TGCCTACCTGCATTTTTTGCGGTACTGAGTCTTCTATAAACGCCCTCGGTGTCGCACATATAAACTCTTGGGCCTGTCCTCGACCTGATCGGGGAATAGTTTTAGTTTTTTTTATCTGCTACTGCTAAAAAATATTAAAACGTAGAAGAGCGGTGATCGGTAACAAGGGGAAGCCGTGCGATGATTGAGAATAGAGATTGTAAAGTTTTTGTGTAATTGTTTGGACATAATTTAGAACCTCTTTTCTCTTTAGAATTTAGTTCTAGATTACATCTTTTTTACCATTCCAGGTTAGTCCATTTTTATCTTTTAATTGACATTTAGTGGCAATATCTTGACAGCTGTAATTATATATGTTAATATTTTCAAAATTAAATATAGAAAGGAAGTGCACCTAGGGTTCCGTTCTTTCAAAGAGGAAGTCTGGACCGAGCGGTGTAAAGTGTTTAGTTAAAATTAAACGCCACACTTTTAGGATAAAAGCCTGAGAGAGGAGTTCCAAAAAGGAAGTTTCTTTTTCAGGTTTTTTTATTTATTTAAAAGTGAGATTATATTTTAATTTTGTCTTGCCCATATAAAATAATTATGCAATAAAGAATAGAATTAAAAAAAACAATAAAAAGGAGGGAAAGGTTATGACATTGAAAGCTGGGTATAAAAAATATCAGGCTTATTCTTATCTGGAAGAGGGGAAAGATTACAAGACCTTTAAAATGGCACCGGAAGTAGGGAGAGTACCGGAATATCTGATTCCCTTGAGTCCTGAAAAAGAAAAGAGGGTTAAAAAGGTTGCACAAGAAACCATCTGTATCTCTTTGCATGACCATCCGGTTACTTTTCCTAATGATTTATCAGCTGAACTTTTTCAATATAATCGTGAGGGAAGGCAGAAAGCTGCCTATGAAGGTTTGGCCAATTCTTACTTGGATTGTGTCTTTGACAATTTGATGGATGGCACCTGTACCATTACTTCCAAAGGAGGGTGGAAATGGCGGGATATTTTATTTGATTTAGGTATGCGCCTGTGTGACCTTGCCCATCAGGATTTTATCATTCGTTGCGAAAAAGTGGAAGATATATATCGTGCCCACAAGGAAGGTCGTGTTGCCCTGATTCCAGTCATCGAAGGAGCTGCCCCCATTGAAAACGAATTGGATCGAATAGAAATTCTTTATGGTTTTGGTGTTCGCTTATTGGGTATTACCTATAGTGAGTCCAATGCTTTGGGTTCCGGATTAAAGGAAAAACATGATGGGGGGCTTACTGCCTTCGGAGAAAAAGCCGTAGAGCGAATGAATAAGGTAGGAATGGCTATTGATTGTTCTCATGTAGGAATTCAAACCACTTTGGATGTGATAGAAGTCAGCAGCAAACCGATTTTTATGAGCCATGTGGGTGCCAAAGCCCTCTGGGATTCCAAACGCCTGTCACCGGATGAAGTGCTTGTTGCCTGTGCCAAAAAAGGAGGAGTTATCGGCATTGAAGCTGCTCCTCACACCACTTTGACTGAAAATCACAAAGATCATTCGGTTTATTCCTATATGGAGCATTTTGAATATGTCAAGAATTTGGTTGGAATTGACCATGTCGCCTTTGGGCCTGATACCCTTTACGGAGACCATGTCGGATTACACCATGCTTATGCTGCCCATCTTTCCACTAAAGGGACTCAGGGAGTCCAATCCTTTGAAGAAGTACCTTATGTGAAAGGGATGGAGAATCCGACGGAAGCTTCTAAAAATATAGTCCGTTGGTTGGTCAAACAGAACTATTCCGATGAAGAAATTGAAAAAGTCTTGAGCGGCAATATTCTAAGGGTGTTGAAGGAGGTGTGGAAATAGAAGCAAGAAAAAGGAGATAAATATAAAAAAACGATTACTAAGTATAATTTTTTATTTACAAAAAAAAGGAGGAAATTATGAGAAAGCAAAAATATTTTAAGTATTTGTTTATTGTATTGATAATGATTTTAGCTATAGGTTTTTCCGGTATTGTACAGGCAGCATCAGGTGCAAGTGATTCGGAAAGAGTTATACGAAAATTATTAGTATTAAGTCGTCCCCAAGCGACATCGCCGGATGAATATGAAACCGCTTTATTAATAGTGGATGGTATGCGCGAATTGGGTATGGATGCAGACGTAAAAGTTATCACCTGGGAACAAATGATAGATGCAGTCTGGTATAATCGTGATTCTTGGGACATGACCGGTTGGCAGATGACTGCGCGTCCGGAACGACTGGATCCAGATGAATTCCTTTATAATCTATTTCATTCCAGTACTGCAGAAAAAGGCTATAATTTTATAGGGTATATTAATCCTAAGTATGACGAAATTGTTGAAAAACAAAGAGTTACTTTGGGTAAGGAAGAAAGACGTGATTTAGTTTTCCAGCTTCAGGAAATTTTGGCCGATGAGGCGGTTTGTGATTTTGTGGTTAATCCTACGGTTAATATCGTATATAGCAGCAAGGTTTTTAAGCCTGAATCGATTAAGGAAATGGCTGGTATGGGTATTAAAAATTTCTGGACCTATATTTATGCTGAGCCTGCAGGTGAACAAAAGAATCTTATTTTAAACAGCAATGATACCATACATGCCATTAATCCTCTTTATGTCAGTGGAACTGCTGATTCCTGGGTGACCGAATTGGTTTGGGATCGGTTAATGCGCGTAGGACAGGATGGTTTACCAAAACCATGGGCAGCCGAAAAAGTAGAATGGGTTTCTGATAAGCAAGCAAAAATAGTATTGCGTGAAGGGATGAAATGGCATGATGGGAAACCGGTAACGGCAGAGGATGTAAAATTTTCTTTTGAGGCTCCTTTAAGCGGAGAAGTTCCTATGTATAAACCTTTTGTAAGCAATATTGAATCCATTGAAATAGTGGATGATACCACTTTGCTTTTTAATTTGAAAAAAGCATCTGCAGCTTTTGAAACCGCTACTTTAGCTAAAGTGAATATTGTACCGAAACATATATGGGAACCCATATTAGAAAAATTAAAAGCTTCTCCTGATAATGCTGAATCTGCACAGGAAGAAGTCCCTATAGGTTCCGGTCCCTATAAATATTCTAATTGGAAATTTTCAGAAGAGGTTGTTTTAGAAAAGAATACGGAACATTTTTCTGTTCCAAAGATGGACAAATGGATTGTTCGTTTTATTCCAAATATGGAAGCTACTCTTGGGATGATTCAAAATGGTGAAATAAATTTTCTGGCAACCTATTTGGGAGATTCTCAGTTATTACAACAGAAAGTTGAAGAAAATCCGAATTTAACCATGATTTCTTCCGTTGACCTTGGTTTTAGATACTTTGCTTTTAATCACAGAAGGCCGCCGTTTGATGATATTGCTTTCAGGAGAGCAGTTGCAGCTATTACTGATCGTGATCTAATTGTAGCGGCTGTTTGGAAAGGATTTGCTGTTCCTGGTGATTCGGTAATTTCCCCTGCTTTGGAATATTGGAAAAATGATAATTTGAATCTTCCATCCGGAGGAGTAGAAGAGGCAAAACAGATTCTGAAGGAAGCCGGATATGAGTGGGATAAAAAAGGGAGATTGATGTATCCGGAAGGCAAAAAAGAAGAATTAAATTAACACTAATCCAATATTACTAAAAAATTAAAATTAATTTTATCTATCGAATAATCACTGTTTGGACATGGTGAAGTCACTATGCCCAAACAGTGATTTAGGTAGATTTGGAGGCATCTCTTGAACCAAAAATATAATTACTTTGCCCTTCGTATTGGGCAAATGTTGTTAACGCTTTTTATCATTGTTACTATTTTGTTTCTTATCTTCAGGTTAATGCCGGGAAGTCCTATGGCTGCTTATATTGATCCGACATTTACTCAGGAACAGCAACAAATATTAATGCAGCAATTCGGTTTAGATAAACCATTATGGCAACAGTATCTAATTTATGTCTATAATTTGTTTCAGGGAAAATTGGGCGATTCATTCTTCTTTAGGGCACCTGTTATAGAGATTATATTAAAAGTATTACCAAATACAATCTATCTAATGTTAGGTTCTTTAATTTTAGCTTATGTTACCGGTATTTTAGGCGGAGTATTTTTAGCTTGGAAGAGAGGTTCTTCTACGGAAACTGTCGGTACTGTTTTTACTTTATTTACTCGTGCAGCTCCTCAATTTTGGGTAGGTATGATTTTATTGGCTGTATTTTCTTTTAAATTAGGATGGTTCCCTTCAGCGGGCGCTTCACCTGCTGGCGTAGTATATTCTTCAGAACTGGAAAAATTAACTTCCTTTGTTTTTTTACGCTATTTGTTCTTACCCATGTTGACTTTGGCTATTTATCTTATGGGTTTGCCTTTACTTTTAATGAGAACAAATATGTTGGATGTTATGGGGGAAGCCTATGTGGATATGGCTAGAATGAGAGGTTTATCGGAAAAGAGAGTGATGTTAAAATATGTTGCCCGAAATGCAGCATTGCCGGTAGTTACTGCAATGGCAGTCGGTATTGGTTATGCTATGGGAGGTAATGTGGTCATTGAAACTGTATTTAGCTGGCCAGGTTTGGGACGTATCCTGGTTAAAGCGGTTTCCAGCAGTGACTATCCATTAGCCCAGGGTGCATTTATATTGATTGCAGCGGTTATGGTGTTTATGAATTTTGTGGCAGATATTTTATACAGTCTGCTTGATCCCCGGGTAAAGGTAGGAGGTTAAATGGAGTGGAAAGCAAAGATAGTACATTCATTTCAATAAAACGTGGGATGATTTCCATGATTTGTTTTTTTAAGCGAGATAAATTTGCTATGACTGGGGCAATTATATATATATTTTTTATTTTAGTTGCTATTTTTGGACCTTTATTTGCACCTTATGACCCATTTATGATGGTAAAAGAAAACGGAAAATTAATGTTCAATCAAGCTCCTTCAGTGAAATATTTATTGGGAACGACCAATATGGGCAGAGATATTTTTTCCCAGTTAATATACGGAGCCCGCCCAGCTTTAATTGTCGGATTCACTGCCGCTTTTTTCGTAATGGTTATCGGCACATTGGTAGGATTATTTGCCGGTTATTATCGGGGAAGATTGGGAAATATTCTCATGAGATTAACGGATGTAGCATTTGGAATTCCGTTTATTCCTTTTGTTATTGTATTAGTTGCCTTTTTGGGACCAAGTATTTGGAATATAGTCCTATCCATGGCTTTACTGCTATGGCGGGATACTGCCAGAGTCATTCGTTCTCAGGTATTAACAGTGCGAAAACGCAGTTTTGTGGAAGCGGCCAGAGTTTCCGGGGCATCCGATTTAAGGATTATACTGGTTCATATTACGCCAAATATTTTACCTTTATCTTTTTTGTATGGTTCGCTTGCTATGGGTTGGGCAATATTAACTGAAGCAGCAGTAAGTTTTTTGGGTTTTGGAGATCCAAAAGCAATTAGCTGGGGGTACATGCTTCATGACGCCTATGTTTCACAGGCACTTTCAAGAGGGTCTTTTGGCTGGATTATTCCACCGGGGATTTGCATTATGCTAATGGTTATGGCCGGATTTTATATTGGGAGAGGTTCAGAGGAAATATTGTTTCCGCGTTTAAGGAAAATTGACTAAGGAGATCGTAATGTCTTTATTAGAAATACAAGATTTTAAAGTATATTATCGAAGTTTTGCCGGGATAACTCATGCTGTTGATGGTATTTCTTTTACTTTGGAAGCAGGACAAAGTTTAGGATTGGTTGGTGAATCAGGTTGTGGAAAAACTACTGCAGTGCGAGGAATTACCCGTATAATGGATAAAAATGCCTTCATTGCCGGTGGAAAAGTTATTTTTAACGGAGAAGACCTAATTGGTTTTTCTGAAGATCATATGCGAACTATTCGATGGAAAGATATTTCTTTGATTCCGCAGGCCGCGATGGATTCATTGAATCCTGTCTACCCGGTTATTGATGCTTTTAATGAAATATTAACCTTAAAGGGCAGAATGGATCTGTATTCAGCAAAAAGGAGAGCGAAAGAACTTTTTTTAATGGTAGGGCTTGATCCTAAGCGATTACATGATTATCCTCATGAATTTTCAGGTGGAATGAAGCAAAGGGCGATTATTGCCTTAGCTCTTACTCTAAATCCAAAATTAATTATTGCTGATGAGCCGGTAACAGCTTTAGATGTAATTGTACAAAACCAAATTTTAACGGAAATAAAAAGATTACGAAAAAAATTAAAAGTTTCTTTAATTATGATTACCCATGATATTTCTGTAGTAGCTCAAACTTGTGATATTGTTGCGGTAATGTATGCGGGGAAACTGGTGGAAAAAGGCACTGCGGTGGATATTTTAAAAAATGCAGCTCATCCCTATACCTTAGGCCTGGAAAACGCTTTTCCTAATCTTAATAATTCTGGCAAAAAATTGATTGCAATTGGTGGTTCACCGCCGGATTTGGTTGATCCTCCTAAGGGTTGTCGTTTTGCTCCCAGGTGCCCTTTTAGAATAAAAGATTGTCAACAAAGGGAACCAGTTTTAAAAGAGATAAATTCAGGTCATTATTCTGCCTGTATTCGGTTGGACGAGATTGAAAAAATACGCACAAAATCTAAGGAGGCGAAAACTTGGATAAAAACCGTTACTTAGTTAAGGTTAAAAAGTTAAAAAAATATTTTTCTGTAAGCCATAATTTATTTAGACAAAGCTTAGAAAAAGGGAATACTTTAAAAGCAATTGACGGAATTAGTTTTAAAATTGCTCGTGGTAATTCTTTAGGCTTAGCAGGAGAAAGCGGTTGTGGTAAAACAACAACGGGCAAAATGCTTTTAAAACTTTACGAACCTACTGAGGGGACATATTTTTTTAATGATATAGATATGACTCATACTTATGATAAAAAAGTAATTAAGTTTTTTAGGAAACAAGCTCAATTGATGTTTCAAAATCCCTTTGAAGCAATTAATCCACGTTTTACGATTGGAAGGGCTTTGATGGAGCCATTAATTATTCAACATAATGGAAGTGACAAGGAGAAAGAAGATTTAGTAAAACATATTCTAAATAAAGTAAATCTACAACCTGCAAAGAATTATTTAGAAAAATACCCTCATCAACTAAGTGGTGGGCAATTACAAAGAGTAGTATTAGCCAGAGCTTTAATTACTGAACCAATTTTTTTAGTAGCCGATGAGCCGGTTTCTATGTTGGATGTATCTATCCGAGCGGGCGTATTGAATTTAATGAAAAGAATTTCTAACGAAATGAAATTAACTACAGTCTATATTTCTCATGATCTTGCTTTAATTCGTTATATGTGTCACGAAATAGCTATTATGTATTTAGGCAAAATTGTAGAAAAAGGTTTAACGGAAGAGGTAATAAAAAATCCCTGTCATCCCTATACTCGGGCATTAATTGCAGCTGTTCCTAATTCAGATCCTGAAATTAAAAGTGAGGAACCAAAAATTAAAAATTATGTACCCAGTCCGATTGATTTACCCCCCGGCTGTATTTTTCAAAATCGTTGTCCAATTGCTACTGAAATATGTTTTAAAGTGGAACCAAAAATGAAAAAAATAAATGAAAACCATTGGCTTGCATGCCATATAAACCAAAAATAAATATTAAAAAATATTTTAATAGAGGTGAAAAAAATGAAAATAGTATATGTAGTTCCAGGTCCCATGGACATTCAAGAGGTAACTCGTCGAGGGGGATTATTAAAAGAATGGGCTTCCCCAGATACAGAGGTGGATATCGTAAGTGTTACCGAAGGGCCGGCATCAATTGAATCTATGTACGAAGAATATTTAAGCATTCCCGCTACCGCTAAAGAGATATTTCGATTGGAAAAAGAAGGTTACGATGCAGCTATTCTTGGCTGTGCAGGTGATCCCGGATTAGATGCTATGCGTGAAATCACTTCCAAAATGTTGGTTGTAGGTCCGGCCGAATCCAGCATGTTAACCGCAGCCATGTTAGGTCATAAATTTACAGTGATTACAATCGACGAGAGCATGATTGCCAGCACAGAGGAACTTGCATTTAAAGCTGGTGTATTGAATAAATTAGCTTCTGTGCGTTCTTTAAATATTGCCGTATTAGATTTAGCAGCGAACAGGGAAGCTACCCTGGAAAAGATTATCGAAGTAAGCCAAAAAGCCGTTTTAGAAGATGGGGCTGATAGTATGGTTTTGGGCTGTATGTCTATGGGGTTTTTGAATGTTGCTGACGAGATATCAAATGTTTTAAATATACCAGTAATTAATCCTTCAAAAATTGCATTAAAAATGACTGAAAGCTTGCTTGGCAGTGGATTGATGCACTCAAAAAAAGCATTCGCCCTACCACCTAAACTTTCTTCTGGGAAGGTAAAAAATATAGATCAATTATATACTAAGAAATCATTAAACTAAATTTTTAGTTTAACATTTAGTTTTAATGAACAAATGAGTATAAGGAATTAAGCTTGCTACTTAAGTAAAGTTAGTTTTTGGGAGATAATCATTTAACATATTTATCGATTGTAACCCAAAATGAAGTATACAAAAAAAGTTTATTTAAAAAAACTGCCATAAAAAAAGAAAGATTTTTAAAAATTTTGTAGAGTTTGCATAAAGCGCTTAGATTGCGAAAAGCACTGTAAATTTACAAGGGTGATTTCTATATTTTTCAAGGGTTTAAGCGGAAAAATGCAGATTAATATACTAGTGTCACGTCACATTTCATACGTCGGATAGAGTCGTTTTAGTTTTATCCGAGCTTTATTTGTTGTAAACTGCCAATTGATTTTTGCATTCAGGTTATTCCGATGATTCTGCCAGGCATCAGTCTCTCTTCTGATTGCTGAAATATTATCAATTCTTCTGTTTAGACATTGTCCAGTAAGAACATTAAGTTCTATTTCTGCCATATTCAACCAGCTTCCATGTTTCGGTGTATATACAAACTCAAACCTGTCCCATAGCGCTTTTGCCTCTTCAGGTGAAAAGGTCTCGTACAAAGATCCTGGTTTATGTGTGCTATAATTATCCATTACCAGGGTAATCTTCTTTGCGTTTTTGTATGTTTGCGCAATTTCCTTTACAAAAAGTGCCCAGTCACGCTTTGTCTTTCTTTCTGTAATCTTGACCAATCGTTTGCCAGCCAAAGGCTCACTTACAAGGAAAATATTACACACTCCGCCTCGCTCATATTCATAGTCATATCTGACCGGACGACCCGGGGCGGCAGCTATTATCTGGCGTGTCTTTTTTATTAACCCGAAGGGCAGAATACCCGTGGTATTCTGCCCTTCGGGTTAATGCACCTTTGCCTCATGGTTTGCCTTTACTTCCTTCAACAATACGGACAGTTTTTTCAGTCAAAATTATAAAATTATTGACAAGCTTGTTAGAGTAAGACTCTAATATTCGCTGTAATACAGCAATTTTATTCTCAGGCCGTTCATCTTCTAATCGCAAAAGAATTACACCTTTATGTGGTTTTCTCATACGGAATACAAGTTCGCCAAAATCTTTATCATTGGTAATTAAGATATAGTTCTCAAGGTTTGCTTTCTCGAGAATGCTCTCATCATCCAATCCTCGGGCCTTATCATAAACGGAAAATACATCGTGATGTAATCTTTGCAACCATTTAGCAACTGCAGGGCCCGTGCATTCATCAACAAGAAAACGCATATCTAAACCGCCTTTACTAAAGGCATAAATGTTGTGTCTTCGAGTGTTTCGGAAGCGTACAACAAACAGGCTAAAATATCTTCCTTTGTTAATCCCTTGTATTCCTGGAGAATTTCATCAACAGTTGCTCCATGTGCCAATAGATTTAAAATGTACTGCACTGTTAACCGCGTGCCTTTAATGACAGGTTTCCCTACCATAATTTTAGGGTTTAACACAATGCGTTTAAGTAATTGCTTTTGCTCCATTTTTCTCTCCTCCTATTATTTTAATGCTTTCTACTCTATATAAAGGGCAATGATAGGGAGCTTTGGACTCTTTACATTCTTTCATTAGAGCCTGCTCTCTTAGTTTCCGAAGCTGTTTTTTTATTGTTATAGAAATAAATTTACTTCTATTTCTATTAGATATCTGTTCCTTTAAAGACTTAGCTGTTTCTTTTAGGAAAGAGAAGGTAACCTTCTCTTTGGCAATCATATTTGCCCCCTCCATTAAATAACTCTATATTACGCTTTTCTTTCCACAGAAAGAGCAAAATTTTGCAAAATACCGAAAATTAACAATTTCTTTCACAGTTTTTACTTCACATTTAACATCTTTAATAAATTTTCTTTTAACTCAGTATTTTTAACTTGAGAAAAAGATGTCTCTTTTAGTATATTTACAAATTCTTTTCCTAATCTCTTCAGAATCCTTTCCTTTCCCATAGAGATAAACATCCACTCCACCTGAGAGAAGTGAACCAGGATCTACAGTTACAACTTCTTTCCTATCCCATTTCTTGTCTTTATCCACCCTTTATTACCTCCCACATTATAGATTTGTCTTCTTAGGAAAATAGGTGTCTGTCACTATTATCTATCCTTCACATTTTATTTCTCGATCCGCTCCGATTAAAGGACTATTCTCTTTTTAACGCCTCTTCTAAGGCTATAGCATATATTTGTGCTAATCTTTCTTTATCGGCTTGATCGAGAAGGTTTATGCCACTTGCCATATAGGTGGAGACATTGTCTTCTTCTTCCGGGGTTAATGTTTCCCCTAAACTCAGTTTTTCATTAACGTTTAAGATAAAAGCTTGTTGCTCTTCCGGAAGTTTATCATAAACTTTATTCAATATAATATTCTCTTCTTCTCTCTGGCTATCAGAAATGTAATCCTTCCCTTTAGTAGTTAATTCATCAACCCAAACTAAAAATTCCTCTTTAGTAATTTTGAGCTCTATTGCCTTATTCTTAAGCATCTCAGTAGATTCTTGAGATAAACTGGGAAATATTTTATTAACTTCTTTGACCATTTTGTCTATTTCTGATGATTTATTACTATCAAGTGATATTAGAATAGTTATTATAGATAGAAAAGCAAAAATAGCTAAATATATCGTAATACCTTTGGTAAAAAATTTTTTACGATGACCACTATTTAACATGTGTTTATTGTATTCTATATCATTATTATTTTTCTCAACATTAGGATCATTGTCTGATAATTTTTGCTTTAGAAGAGGTTTATTATAATTCTGGTAAAATTTATCATTTTCTTCTTTTCCAAAACTGTATAGTTTATCCTTCATTTTTTTACCCATTTTATTATTATACATAATATCACAATTTAATGTGAAATTACAGTATCCCACCCGGCAGTCAAGTGATCAAAAACTTAAGATAAGAGAAAAGAGTAAAAGAGGGGACAGGGTTTTTTATAAAATAAGGAGTAATTTTAAG
>Ga0190344_1000970_pt1 | contig 11468 bp, 6 predicted proteins | sample 48721323_MG_FD_161662 | JGI IMG/M metagenome (GOLD analysis project Ga0190344, IMG submission 161662) | Hydrothermal vent microbial mat bacterial communities from Southern Trench, Guaymas Basin, Mexico - 4872-13-2-3_MG | ecosystem: Environmental > Aquatic > Marine > Hydrothermal vents > Microbial... | reverse complement strand
TTATGAAGGTAAAACATATAATGAAATTGCTGAAGAGTTAGGAATTAGTATAAACACGGTTAAAACTCATCTAAAGAGAGCTTTTGATATTCTGAGAAAACAGTTGATTTTGATTCTTATATTTATAAAATTATATTTTTTGAGCAACTGCTAATATTTTTCGGTTTGCTGTCACCCATATTTAATCCAAAATTGCCTTAAGTACATGAGAAAAAAAGATTGCCATCTGGAATGGCCTGTTTTCAAAAAGGCTATTATGAACTCGAAACTAAGCTGGGAAGAAGAAAAAAAATTAAAAAACTGGTTGAAAATCAATAAAAAGAACAGAAATTACTACCAAAAAGCAAAAAAACATTATCAATTATATCTTTCTGCAGAAACCTTTCCTGAAACAGATTATACTCCTGCCTGGGAAGAATTTCTTCGTCATACCCAAAAAAGTAAAAATCTACACTATCAATGGTGGATAAAAATAGCTGCGTTTTTGGTTATAATAATAAGTACATATTATCTAATCAATTTCGTACGGGAAAACCGACAAGAAATCTCAGAAACTGTTACCGACCACATTATCGAACCTGGCAAACCTGTTGCTAAACTATATTTTGATAATGGACAAATGGTTCTGCTTGGAGACAAAGATACCTTGATTTCATTGGATGGAACAAACACGGAGATTATTATTGATTCTGGAACAGTTAATTACAGAGATCACAAACAGGGAAAGCCAAAGTACACTAGATACAATAAAATTGAGGTGCCCAAGGGCGGTGAATATCATATTACCCTAGCAGATGGAAGTAATATTTGGCTCAATGCTGAATCGACACTTGAATATTCGATACCATTTTCTTCAGAACAAAGAGAAGTCACACTTTCGGGAGAAGCTTACCTTGAAGTGGTGCATGAAAATGACCGGCCTTTTATCGTTAAAACCCAAAACATGAACATCAGTGTTCTGGGAACCTCATTCAATATATGTGTATATCCAGATGAAATCGAAATAAAAACAACTTTAGTTGAGGGAAAGATTTGTGTTGAAGACATTAAAGGACTGAGCGAAAGTTTTATTCTAGAACCCAGCCAACAGTTAACATTCAACAAGATCAGTCATGAATCTCATGTGAAAATGGTTGATACTGAAATTTACACAGCATGGGTGCACGGTTATTTTATTTTTGAAGAAGAATCCTTGGAAAATATTTTTCAAAGACTCGGAAGATGGTATGATATACAGGTATTCTTTCTGGATGATAATCTGAAAAGAGAACTTCTTTCAGGAAAGCTTCCCAGATTTGAAGACTTTCACGTAATTCTTAATATGCTGGAGAAGGTGAGTGATGCTAAATTTGAGTTAAATGGTAACACAATTATTGTAAAATAAAAAAAGGACGGGAAAAAGTTGCCCCTTTTTCCCGTCATCAGTTTAAATAAATAGTAATGCCTTATGGCATTAATAATTAAGTTAAACTTAACCAACCAAAAGTATGAATATTTTATGTTTTAAACAATTACAAACGAGAGGAGTGCTTATTATGAGTAATATCCTTGTCATTTGGTTATTCTTTATGCTGAACGTATCGGCAACGGTATTGGGACAGCAGGTTGATCTGATTATGGCAAATGCTTCTTTGAAGGACTGCATCAAAGCCATTGAGAAACAGACTGAACTCGGTTTCTTGTATCATTCCAGAACTGTTAACGAGATCAAAGGAATTGATATTGAGTCAGAAGGCACACCCGTTAATGAAATTCTGGATATTATATTGGAAAATACCGGATTATCCTATGAGATTGAAGAATCCGTTATTTTGATTAAACCAGAAATCTTAATGAATCCTTTCCTGCCAAATAATGAATTAATTGAAAATTCACAACCACAGCAGGAAGAAGAAAGGGTCATTATAGGAAGAGTCACAGACAATAATGGGGAACCTCTGGTTGGAGTGAATATTTATGTAAAAGGAACAACTATAGGAACCATTTCGGATATAAATGGAGAATATTCCTTAAAAGTTCCACTTTCATCAAAAATTCTTGTTTTTTCATTTGTTGGATTCCAACAACAAGAAATCAAAATCAATGATAATGGAACAATAAATGTAATATTAGAAGAATCAGCTCAATTAATCGATGAACTTGTTGTAACAGGCTATCAGACATTGCCGAAGGAAAGAATAACAGGATCTTTTTCAAAAATTGAAACGGAGGAGCTTGACAGGAACATTGTGTATAATTTGCAGGACAAATTAGAAGGAAATGTGGGTGGTATGCTGAACGACCCTTTAGGAATCACCATTAGAGGTGTAAGCACACTGAACGCAAGCCGGGTTCCGCTTATCGTGCTCGATGGATTCCCGCTACAAATCGATTTGAACTCCGATGATTACACTGATGAAGAAGAGTTTGAGGCACTGAAACGAAAGCTGGAAACTATTAATCCAAATGATGTACAGAATATTACCGTATTGAAGGATGCTGCTGCCGCATCGATATGGGGAGCTCGGGCTGCTAACGGGGTAATAGTTATTACTACGAAACATACAAGCAAAACAGAACCTCAAATTGAATTTTCTACCAACTTCTCATTTTCTCCAAAACCTGACATTAATAAAATGCCTTTTGCTGATCCTGAGACTTATCTTGAAATTGAAAAAGGGAGATATGAGGCTGGTTGGTTCGATTTTCGAATCAATAATATTAATAAATATCTTTATAATACATCAGAATATGTGGCATTAATTAAAAAGTTCAATGACGGAGAAGCATCCCAGGCTGATCTTGACAATCTAGAACAAATTATGGGTTCATACGACAACAGGTATGAGTTCAGTGATTATTTCCTGCGATCAAAGTCTCGACAGCAGTACAATTTTTCCGTAACCCAGAACACCGGTTTTAACAACTATCGATTTTCATTTTCTTATGATGATTATAAGACAGCATCGGTCGGAGATGAAAATAACAGATTTAATATATACTTCATGGATCAATTTAAACCAAATTCATGGCTTACACTGGATTTTAGTTCAAATATGAATCTGATCAATGAAAAAAATAATGGGATTCCCATTAATGATCTGTTTAAACAAATACCCCAACATGAAAGAATTCTTGATGAAGATGGTGAATATACTTCAATGAGTTACCTCGGTAGATATTATGGAGGAAAATACCACCGGGAAGAAATATATGAGAATAATTCATATATTCCTTACGACTGGGAATATAATATAAAACGAGAGTTTGATAACAAGAATAATGTTTTAGGGCGCAATAATTTCAGGTTACAAGGTGGTATCACTATCAAACCATTTCTGGAAGAATTGTTTGAAATGAATGTGAGGTACCAGTACGAAAACTCATTTACGAAAGAAAGTAACCTATATAATGAAGAAACATTCTTTGTACGCGACAAAGTGAATACATTTGCTCAGCCCGATGGAACCTTACCTTTACCAAAAGGTGCCATATTTGATCAGTTTTATCCGACTTCCAATTCACATACTTTAAGGGCAACTACAAAATTGCACAAGAACCTCAATGAAGATCATATAATAACCATGTTGGCCGGCTTCGAGGTGAGAGAAGAAAATAGCGATAAAAGCAATGTGCGTCGATATGGATATGACGAACAGAGCCAAGACTGGGCAAAGCAAATTGATTATAGCTCCAGATATCCAAGAAACCTTTATTACAATAATTCATCATATTATATTGAATCCGCTTGGAGTACCATATATAATTATACTTCAAAAACTGATAGGTATCTCTCATATTTTGCAAATGCTTCTTATTCCTATCTCGGGAAATATGATATTACTGGAAGTTACCGTATTGATAAATCCAATATGTTTGGAGACTCACCGCAGTATCGGGACGTGCCCCTATGGTCAGTTGGAGGTGGATGGCATATTGATAAAGAAGAATTTTTTAACTTCCCGTTTATTAATAGATTAAGAATAAGAGCAACATACGGGCAAAGTGGAAATGTAGATAAGACAACCAGCCCATATGCCATAGCTTCGATCGGGGGAAGCTATACCAACCCTGACCTTCAACTTGAGGGAGCCCTGTTTGCCAATCCTGCAAATCCTGAATTGCGCTGGGAAAAAACTACACAAGCCAATATTGCTCTCGATTTTTCAATGTTTAACAACCGACTTGATGGAAGCATTGATTTCTATTCAAAAAATAGCAGTGATTTGTTAACTACAAAAAAAATAAACAGCACACTGGGCTTTAAAAATGCACTAATAAATTTTGGTGAAATGAAGAACAGGGGGGTTGATTTAGCTGTTTCAGCGATTATAATCAACAAGCCACTGCGGTGGCGGTCACAAATCATGTATTCATACAATGAAAATATAGTATCAAAAACTGATATGATTGATATAAACGCCATATCACTCAGTTATATTCTCAAACCTGAATACTATAACTACCGTACCCAAGAAGGATATCCACGTTTTTATCTGATGTCCATCCCCTGGGGTGGTTTGGATGAAAATGGATATCCTATGTTTTATGATGGGGAAACCCTTCATCACGCGGAGACTACCACCCTGAAAGTCAAGGACTATCCTTTTGAAAGCTTAATTTATGAAGGCCCAATGCAGTCACCCCATTACGGTTCATGGAACAATGTGTTATCGTATAGAAGATTTGAACTTTCTTTTCTAGTTACTTATAAATTCGGTCATAAATATTTCCATGTATCTCCTCTTAGGGTAGCTAACAATGATCTTTTTGGATTTGCACAGGGGAATTTTGTATCTCATTATGCAGAAGAATTTGAAGAAAGATGGAAAAATCCAGGAGACGAAGAAAAAACGAATATTCCGAAATTGCCATTTGAATATGATGCTTCCATCAGATATGCAAACTTTTCATCATGGTACACATACACATCAAATTTCGGAAGCCATCAAATTCAGAATGCCGGACTTTTACGTTTTGACAGGATTACACTCTCCTATTCTTTGCCATCAAAAATTGATCAAGCCATAAAAGCAAAAAACATTGTTTTTGCCATACAAGCTCGTAATTTGGGATACATTGCCTTCAATAAATACAATGAGGACCCCGAAAATCTACAGGATATGTATGGCAATTTCATTCTTCAGAGATTGCCTGAATATACATTTAGTCTAAGAATGTCTTTTTAAATGAATAAAGTATACGGCCATGAGAAAAAGTATAAAATATTTCAGCATTATTATTTTTTCTATTATTGCATTGTCCAGTTGTGAAAAAGATTTTCTGGACATAAAGCCAAAAGGGAAAGTAATACCTCAATCTACAGATGATTATCGAAAAATCCTAGATCTGGTTGTACAAAATAATGTTGGATTAATACCAACAATTCTACGTACTTATGGGATTACTTTTTACTTATCGGATGATTATCAAATATTTGATACTGCCTCATATGACGCGTTGCTGACCACCGACCGTTATGAAAAATATACCTGGGCAAAAGATGGATACCTATATAAAGAAGATGCAGAAGATATTGACTGGCAGGCAATGTACGCACAAATATATATTGCCAATAGTGTCATTAACGGGGTTCCTGATGCTTCTGGACCAGAATCGGTCAAAAAAACCTTAATAGCTGAAGCAAAAGTACATCGTGCATTTTGCTACCTGGCATTGGTTAATATATATGCGAAGCATTATTCCTCATCTGCCTCATCCGACCTCGGGGTTCCTCTTAGGTTGGATATTTTATTAACAATATCACTTGAGAGAGCCACTGTGGAAGAAGTATACGATCAGATTATTAAAGATCTGGAAGATGCCGCAGAGGATTTACCCGCTTCTCAGGATTATAATCATCGACCAACAAAAGCAGCAGCATATGGTTTGCTGGCCAGAACATATTTATATCAAGGTAATTATGCAGAAGCCTTGAATTATGCGAATCTGTGTTTAGACATTCAAGATCATCTCTACGATTTGAATGTTGAAATGATTATTGATACCATCAATGATGAAAGGTATGATGGAACTAACATGTTTAATTTTGAAAACACATTCACCTCTTGGATGGATGAAGAGATCATTCTTCATAAAACCACATGTACGAGAACATCCGGAGGATCATCTTACCATTATAGTTATATGGTGACAACTCCCGAGGTGGTTGAAAATCTATACGACACCCTCAATGACCTGCGTTTTCGGCTAAAATTTGAAAAGAGAAATGAAGACGAATACTACACCGCAGCAGAAGTGGGAAATAGGTGGAGCAACGGGTACTATCCTGTAGTTGGCGTAACTGTACCCGAAATCTTGTTAACAAGAGCAGAATGCAATGCAAGATTGGACCATTATCAGGATGCTATGGACGATATCAATGCCATCAGAGAAAAACGGTTGAAGTCTGACGCTTATGCGCCATTAACTGCCTCCAGTCGTGAAGAGGCAGTGGAAATCGTCCTTTTAGAACGACGACGTGAACTTTGGGGCCGTGGACTTCGATGGTTTGACCTAAAAAGATTAAATGCTATTGAAAATGCTAATATTACCATTGAACGAAGCTTCACTGGACAACAATTAGTTCCGGGAGATTCCCATTGGGTAATGCCTATCGCTAATCTTTACATTACTCAAAATCCTGAGATAGTTCAGAATGAAGGTTATTAATCTATATTAAAAGGTCTTCCATAGCTTCAAGGAAACATTTTCTCATAAAAAAATAAAAAACTTGTACAAATGAAAAAGGTATGTCTTTTTGCATGCTTTGTGATTGGTATGGCTTCATGCAACACTAAAAATAACAGTTATCTGATCACGGGGGAAATATTCTCAGAAACAGACAGCATCATTGTTCTAAACAACTGGTATACGTCCTCTGACACCACCTATATCCAGAACCAGCGATATGTGTTTTCTGGTACCATCGATACTTTCCCCAAACTGGTAAGCATTGGTTTCCCCTATCCCTCACAAAAAAGAGCCCGCATTATTCTCGAGCCCGGAGAAATACGGGTAGACTATTTTGAGGAAACCGGATTTCGGATTGGCGGGACAGAGAACAATGTTACCCTCCAGAAAATGGTGGATGAAATGAAACCATTTGACGAACTGGTTTCAAAAACCTGGAGAAACTGGAGTCAAATATACCGGGATGAATATAGTAATATACGTAAACGTGAAAACTCTTGGGATGTGATGGAGTACGCAAAAGAAATCCAAAGGGAAAAACTCCTCTTATTGATTAGAAAGAATCCCAATTATGCGGGTTTCGTAATGTCCTTGGGAATACTAAGGTATGAATCCTTGGATAATTTAAAAACCTTTATCGAAGAGTTTGAACAATTTCACAACGACAGAAGATTTGAATCTCTTAAAGAACAATATGAAGCTGCATATTATACCAGTGGACATCCAGTCCCTGAATTTACATTTCCGGACCCGGAAGGTAAAATGGTATCCCTATCCTCTTTTAAAGGGAAATGGGTACTATTGGATTTCTGGTATGACGGATGTGGTTGGTGTAAAAGGCTGTCACCCATCTTAAAAAATATTTATTATGATTGGAAGGACAAAAAAGATTTTGAAATAATCAGTATATCCGTAGATAAAGAATATGAACGCTGGATAAAAGGAATGAAAGAAGAAAATCAACCTTGGATCCAGGTAAGGGATAGTACAAAAACTTACCCGCTGAAATATGCTATTAGCGGTTATCCAACTCTTATCCTTATTGATAAAGAAGGAAATGGTGTTGAGAAAATAATTGGTTTTCATGAAGAAGGAAGTCTGAGAAGAATTCTTGAAAAACATATTGATAAATAAATTTTTTAAACATATTATTCCAAAAATGAAAAATATTCTCATTTTCTGTATATTCCTGTTAACCTGTTGCATTCCTTCCAGGAAAAATGATGATAATATTGTTACTCTAAAGGGGAAAATAGATAATCTGGATAGTGAAACCACTTATCTGGTGGATGTTTCAGATAAAGCCGGATTGAAGGTCCCGGAAAATATCAAAATTTCTTTAAATCCAAATCACGAATTTCAATTAACCTTTTCCTTGGATCAACCTGCCTATTATGTATTAGGAAATAACACCCTTTTTCTTTCTCCAGGAGATAATTTAACCATGGCTATTGATTACCTTGATAAGCACAAAGCAACTTTCAAAGGAGTAGGAAGTGCAGCCTGTACCTACTTAAAATCAATACCTGAATTTGAAGCTACTGGATATCTGGGAAAAAACAATGAAAATATAAAAGAAAATCTCAATGAATTTATAAACGACATTTTAGTTCCCGAAACTGAAAAGGCGTTGAATACAATAGAAAATTTAGAAGGAGTATCAGATAAATTCAAAGAGCTGGAAAAAGCCAGAGTAAAATCCAATGTGGTACGTAGCATTATGTTGTATACAGCGGGTTATATGCGAAAATTTATTGAAGGTTATAGCATAGCAAATGATATGGACCTTTTCAGGGAAACAAGAAAAGACCACATAGATCAAACTCGTTATCTGTTGAAAAAATATGGAAATGGGTTGGCAAAGGCACAAAATATTATTCTTCCTGAATTCAGAAAGATCCTAACCTGGGTAACTGACACAACCGGAGTGGATATGCCCGCCTATGAACCTGTTACAAGAATTGATGAGTACCGGAATACAGAAAGACTTTTACAAAAATATGCAAGATGCTTTACCAGTTTTCCAACAGACCTAAATCCTAATGAGGTGCTGAATGAATTGGAAGCAGCCAAGTCTCAAATGGTTACAGAAGAATATGCATTGTTGATCGATAAATATGTTAGTGGATTCGCTAACTTGAGAAAAGGGTTACCAGCGTTTGATTTCACCGGTTTTGATATTCATAATAATCCATATAGACTTTCACAATTTAAAGGGAAATACATTTATATTGAATTTTCTGCCTCATATTGCCATGCCTGTATTGCTGAATATCCTCATTTTCAACGTTTATACAAAGAATTTAAAAACCGCAAAGACATTGTTTTTCTAACAGTCGGTGTTGATACGGAAAAATCCAAATGGGAGGAACATATAAAAACACATCCCCATGAAAACCTGACACTGCACGTCAACAGAAATTATCTGACTCCGTATAAAATAGCTTTTATTCCAAGATTTGTTGTAATCGATAAGGATTTCACTTTTTATGATCCTTTTGCTTCAAGACCTTCGCAACCCGAAACTGCCGAAATGCTGAAGAATCTAAAATGAGAAGAATGAAATGTTTCTGGAATATATTCCTCATGTTTAACAGGCTCAATATGTTTTTTTATATAAATAAAATTAGCTTGGAATTAAGAAAAAAAATATTCTTAATAATATTATTGTTGATATATGCGGAATCAGGCGTAGCCCAGATCATAAATCCTGTTACATGGGAATTCAATACAAATAAAGTTAATGCTGACACAATTGAAATCATATTTGAGGCAAAAATTACTGCACCCTGGCACATGTACTCCCAGGATATCCCCGTACAACCACCGGGCACACTTTTTTATTTCGAACCGAATGACGACGTTCAGTTCATTGGAAATGTTACGGAAGAAACCATTCCAAAAGAAGAGTATGACCCGAATTTTGATATGAACCTGAAATATTTTGAGGGAGTAGCCATTTTTAAACAATCTGTAAAATTACTCAATGCAAAACCTGTCCAAATAAAAGGGTATATTGAATACATGTGTTGTGATGAAAGCAGATGCATCCCCCCAACTGTTGAAAACTTTGATTTTACTATTAATCAATCGAATTCATTTGCCAGCGAAGAAAATATACCCTCCAGATCAGATGAAATCGATCAGAGTACTGAAAACAGAAAAAAACCACTATTGGGGTTTTTTCTGTTTTCATTCCTTTTTGGGTTTGCTGCTATTTTAACACCATGTGTTTTCCCCATGATCCCTTTAACAGTTTCCTTTTTTATCAAAGATAAAAACAATAGTGGGAAATTTCAGGCGATTATATATGGGGTCTCGATAATTTGTATTTATGTAATTATTGGCTTTTTTCTTGCCATTTTTCTTGGTCCTGAATTTGCAAATTTTCTCAGTACACACTGGATACCAAACGTGTTGTTCTTTGTGATATTTTTAATTTTTGCCTTATCATTTTTCGGCATGTTTGAAATTACATTACCCGGTTGGATGATCAGTAAATCTGACAGACAATCTGACCGGGGTGGCATTTTGGGTCCGATTTTCATGGCGCTTACTCTAGTGCTGGTTTCATTCTCTTGTACAGGTCCTATTGTGGGAATGATCCTGGTTGAATCTGCCGGTGGAATGGTCTTGAAGCCTATTGTAGGTATGTTAGGTTTTTCCATTGCTTTCGCTATGCCATTTACCCTTTTTGCTTTCTTTCCTTCCTGGCTGAATAAATTGCCCAAATCTGGTGGATGGATGAATTCCGTGAAAATCGTACTCGGATTCATTGAACTGGCTCTCGGGCTTAAATTTCTCAGTATTGCCGACCAAACTTATCACTGGCACATACTTGACCGGGAAGTATACCTGGCATTATGGATTGCAATTTTCACCCTGATGGGATTTTATTTCCTCAGAAAAATCAAGTTTGTGCATGACGACGAGGAATATAGAGTAACAGCCCCACGGCTCATACTGGCAATTATCACATTTGGTTTTGTGATATATATGGTTCCGGGGATGATTGGGGCACCTCTCAAAGCCATTTCAGGCTACATTCCTCCCCAGAGTACACAGGATTTCGATCTCCAGGATATTATCCGGGAAAATTATCAACATCACGGTCTTAATACCTCCTCTGAACCCAAACCATATCCATTGTGCGAAGAACCAAAATACGCTGATTTCCTTCATCTGCCCCATGGATTAACGGGTTATTTTGATTATGAACAGGCCCTTGCATGTGCCAAAGCACAAAACAAACCTTTGTTCATTGATTTTACGGGTCATGGATGTGTAAATTGCCGGGAAATGGAAGCAAATGTATGGTCTGATCCCAGAGTATTGAAACGGCTCATGTATGATTTCGTAGTGGTTGCTCTGTATGTAGATGATAAAACCAAACTGCCCGAATCTGAATGGACGATATCAGAGTATGATGGAAAAACAAAGAAAACAATAGGTGCAAAGTTTGCAGATCTTCAAATATCAAAGTTTGGTGTAAATGCTCAACCCTATTATGTCATTGCAGATCCCGAGGGGAACATATTAGTGGAACCGCATTCTTACGACTTAAATGTTGAAAATTTTATTGATTTCCTTGATGCGGGTAAAAATGCTTTTTATGAAATATTAAGCAAGAAGTAACTTCATATTAACGTGAGAGTTCTATATAATTTTTAAATGAGGTATAACGGATAAAATTTAGGCTATTTCAAACAGCATTTGAGTTGTGCAACTATTTGTCTGTAAAATTATCAGGCCACAGTTATTGTTTTGTTTTTTGAGCCTTGCTGCAAACTTCGTAA
>Ga0190344_1000969_pt1 | contig 11488 bp, 11 predicted proteins | sample 48721323_MG_FD_161662 | JGI IMG/M metagenome (GOLD analysis project Ga0190344, IMG submission 161662) | Hydrothermal vent microbial mat bacterial communities from Southern Trench, Guaymas Basin, Mexico - 4872-13-2-3_MG | ecosystem: Environmental > Aquatic > Marine > Hydrothermal vents >... | reverse complement strand
TGAAGCACTAGCAATGGTCCAAACAGAATGCTTTATGTCAAATTATATTTTTAGCAATAAAATTGAGATCACTGATATTGAAATGAAAGATCTGGAGTGGCTTCATTTAACTATCAGGAACACGTTTGAGCATTATATACCTATGACTTTCGTGATTGGAAAAACAAAATTACAAGAAGTAAGTTTCTTATCACTACGATTAACTAGGGAATTACTATTCGAATCTAAAAATACTATGGGAAGATATCCAACAGCTATTTTATTAAAAAAAATAGTAAAGTTAGAAGAAGATATTAGAAACTTCAGCTTCGAGTAAAGTTTGGCATAAACCATGCATGAATTGAATTGGACCAAGCCGTTTGTCATGCCTTTTGTGCCAAAAGTCGCGCCAATCTGGATTGGCCAATTATGCTAACGTTATAAGTCGTTATTGAACGGTAAAGAAATGGCTCTCTGCAAACTTTGTTTAAAAGAAAAACCATTGCGGGATTCTCATATATTTCCAGAATTCCTTTACAAACCATTGTATGACTCTGGACATAATTATTTAGTGCTTAAATCAAAAACTAATGTAGGTAAACGACCTAAGGGGATTTACGAAAAGTTATTTTGCGCATCATGTGAAGAAATCATTGCACGATATGAAGATTATGCTGCAAAAATACTTATGGGTGATGGAAAAACAGAAGTCCAAATTAACGAGAATAAATTCGGCTTTGTAATAAAAAATTTAGATTATACGAGATTTAAATTATTTGAACTTTCGTTAATCTGGAGGGCAAATATTGCATCTCGACCTGAACTTAGACGAATTAGCTTAGGGCCTCATAGTGAAAAAATTAGAGAAATGCTACTAAAAGAAGAGCCAGGGAGATACTATAAATATGGGTGTGCGATATTTTTTTTACCAGAACAACCACCTGAATTAAAAGAATTAATTATTCCTCCACATAAATTACCATCAATGATTGATGGGCATCGTGGATACAGAGCAATATTTAATGGATTATTTTGGATATTTATTATTTCGAGTCATACTGAAGAATTTGAAATGAAAAAGTATTTTTTACAAGAATCAGGTGATTTACCTATTGTAAATTCAGGCCATCATGGATGGAAATTTATTCTTAAATGGACAAGTGAATTGGCGAAAATGAAGAAAGACATATAACCCATGCATAAACCAGACAAAACCGCTTGTCATATTTTTGTGCCAAAAATCGCACCAATCCTGGTTAGCCAATTATGCTAATATTATGCACACAAATCAGAGGATATCATGAATTTACAAAATATTTTAGCGACATCAACAATTAGCACTGTTTTAATTGGTTTAGTAATGTATATTTTTCGAGATTGGATAAAGATAAAGATAACCAAATCAATCCAACATCAGTATGATATAGATTTGGAAAATTATAAGAATAACTTAAATAGGGAATTGCAATATATTAAATCAAAATTACAGGCAGAATTTGAGATATATAAAACATCAATAACACGTTATTCGAATGAACAGTTCAAGATATATAATGAATTGTGGATTGTCTTATGTGAATTAATGAACACCGTTGACCAGTTATGGGCAAATGCTAGTAATCATAATTTGGTAAAGTTGTCAGGTCAATTAATTGCAGCAAAAGATAAAATTAAAAAAAGTGCACTAATTCTAGATCCGTCTCATTATAATGAATTAATGAAAATAATTTGTGTCTTCGAAGAATATAAATTTGGTAAAATGAAATTAGTTGAGTATAAAAAAGAAAATATAGTTTCAATGGTAAAAACAGGTGAAATAATGACTTTTATTGGAGAGAATCAAATAATCAAAAAGAAGCTTCAAGAATATTTGTCTAAGATGCAAAGTGATTTTAGGGGGAAAATCAGTACTGGAATAATTGAATAAAATGATTCCGTGGGTACTGAGTACAAATATAGGAATCTAAATAGAGTCTTAATATATATAACCCTAAAATGCACCTTATGAAAACGCTGCCAGTTAAGAATTTAGTTTTGGTAAATAGGTGACATGAGCATTTGCTAACAAGTTTGTGGTAGGATTGGATTTTGCATTTAGTACTAGTTCCCCGTAAAAAGTGTCGGTCGCTGATTTAATCGTTATAACCTCTAAAAATCCCCCCCCTAAACCTCAAACCTAAACACCCACGCATATTTGCAAGGAGGATTGCCTGCAATTTTCTCAGGAATTGTAATAACTATGCCTGTGCCGGATTTTTGCCATTTAACTTTACCGAATCCCAGTAATTCCACGCCTGAGTCTTTTTTGGGAGTAAAAGATTTTAAAACAATTTTTTCAGGCATAGTATCATTTTCTGTAAGATAAATTGCATAAACAGCTTTTGTAAATCTGTTCTGAGTAAAGCGTAATCTTCCCTCTTTATAAGGCGGAACAGGTCTTGTTTTGTAAATTGCCTGCTTATTAATTTTCATCCATGCGCCGATTTGTTCCAGTCTTTCATATGCCTGTTTCTGCCATGTGCCGTCAGGTCCGGGTGCAATATTCAGAAGCAGATTTCCGCCTTTTGAAACAATATCAATAAGTATGTGCAGGATTTCCTGTGCTGATTTGTATTTTGCATTGGGAGTATAAGACCACCCGCCTCCTGATATTATGCATGATTCCCACGGAAAGGGTATGGGTTCATCAGGAATCCGGTTTTCCGGAGTAAGGTAATTCTGATTTGGTCCTGTTACTGCCCTGTCAACAATAATAAGACCAGGCTGTTTTTTTCTTGCTTTTTCAGCAAGTTCGTGCATTCTGATATCCTGACTTACAATTCTGTGTTTTAAAAATCCGGATTTTGAATGTGCAATTGATGTTTTATAAAATTCATTAATTGCTTTATCATCCTGCTTTGCAACCCAGCCTCCGTCTAACCAGAGAATGTCAATTTTGCCGTAATCTGACAGAAGTTCCATAATCTGATTATGAGTGAATTTAACAAATTTTTCCCATTTTTCAGGATATATTTCAGGATCGTAATTAACGTTTCTGTCAAGAGGCGGGAAACAGGGATCCCAGTAATAGGGAGAGTGCCAGTCAGGTTTGGAAAAATATATACCTGCCCATAATCCCCTGGCCCGGAATTGGTTAAGGATATTTTTTGTAATATCAGAATTTTTGTTTAAATGAAAGGGGCATTTTAAAGATGTGATTTTATAATCAGTCTCCTTAGTGTCCCACATGCAGAAACCGTCGTGGTGTTTTGTTGTAAAAACAACATATTTCATTCCTGCTTGTTTTGCTGCATCTGCCCATTTTTCAGGATTGAATTTTACAGGATTAAAAGTTTTTATAAGATTTTCATACTCTTTTTTGTATTCAAAATAATTACCAGGATTTTCTCCTTTTGTTCTTTTGCACCAGCCGTAATCTTCCGGACATAAAGACCATGATTCAACAATTCCCCACTGGCTGTAAGTTCCCCAGTGCATTAAAAGACCGAATTTCAGATCCTGCCACTGTTCGATTTTTTGTTTTACAAGAGGATCCTTAACCGGATAGTATGTGTATTGTTTAAAGTGTTTTGGCTGTGAGTACAGATTTAAACATATAAATAAAAACAGGATTGAAGTTGACCCTAATTTCATTGTTATTCTCCCTGAATTATTGAGAAGTCTTTTTATTGTAAAAAAGATTTTTACTATTGTCAACATTTAAAAGCGATTTGTATCTGCAAACAGTGCACTGTGTCAGGTTTTGAACATATCAATTATAAATAATGGTTGTGGCAGGGCTGCATGTATTTTAATATTTTTAATGATTTTTTTAACTGTTAATCTGTCTTTAATTCTATTGTTAAAAAATCCGTGTTGTGTGAACAAAACAAAGGTTATCCACATGTTATTCACATGTTTTGTAGCAATTATGCGACAGGGTGTATGATTCATTATACTTATTAGTACAGAGGTTATGTGTTCATACAATTTTAAGCTTATAACAGATAAAGTTACGGAGTGTGATGTATCTCATTAAAAATCAATAAGATACAGCCTTGCAGCGCTTTGGGCCGGAAATTATATATATTGCATCGGGTTGCGGAGTGATTTTGCGGCAATAATTGCGGAAAAGCAGGGAAATAAATAAATTTTGTTTTTGCAAGTTATCCACATTAAATTAACAATTTATTGTACATGTGCATAAACATTAAACTTAGGTATGTTTAGTTAAATTTAATTAAAAAATCTCTGTTAAAAATTGCAGGCATTCATATGAGTGATTTGTTAAATTAAATACAATATTTAAAAAATGTCTTGCACTGAGTGTTCAAATTTCATATATTCTAATGCTTAAAAACCACATGAAAGGAGGGTGAAGCATTTTATGCCTGCTGTTAAAGTTCGTGATAATGAACCATTTGAAAAAGCTTTTAAAAGATTTACCAAGCAGTGCGAAAAAGCAGGGTTAATGTCTGATATTAAAAAGCATCAGCACTATGAAAAACCAAGTGAACGCAGAAAAAGAAAACTGGCAGCTGCAAAGAGAAAACAGCGCAAGCTCCAGATGATGTTTGGTGAGTAAAATTTTAACGTCAATTTAATTGCATAGAAGGTGAAATGAGCATCCTTAATAAATTGCAGCAGGATCTTAAAGATTCACTGAAGTCAGGTGATAAGGTCCGTACAGATGCAATCAGAATGCTGATAAGCCGTTTGAAAAACGAACGCATTTCTAAAGGCGAGGATCTTACTGAAGATCAGGAATTTTCAGTTCTTTCCAAAGAAGCCAAAAAGCGTAAAGAATCAATAGCTATGTACAGGCAGGGAGGCCGTGAAGATCTTGCGGCGAAAGAGGAGCAGGAATTTGAAATAATATCCTCTTATCTTCCTGCAGAATTAAGCGACGAAGAGATTGAAAATATTGTAAGCAGTGTAATAAATGAAACCGGCGCCGAGAGCCTTAAGGATATTGGAAAGGTTATGGGGAAGGTTATGCCTCAGGTCAGAGGCAGAGCAGACGGTAAACGAATTCAGGAAATTGTGAAAAAGAAACTCGGCTGAGGTTTTTTTATGAAAAGTGTAAAAGCTCTGTCCTTTTATATGGGGAACAGAGCTTTTTCTGTATATAAATTATTTTAAAGGATTTTGTATGCTCAGAGAAGTCAGCGTAAAAACTACAGGCAGAACTCAGTTAATTGATATAACCGGAATTGTCTCAGATATTGTATCTGAAAGCGGTGTTGATGAAGGGCTTTGTGTTTTATGGGTTCCGCACACAACAGCTGCTGTAACAATTAATGAAAATGCTGATCCTGATGTGGTAAGAGATATACTGAAAGAGACAGAAAATATTGTTCCGTTTGAGCATAATTATCTGCACAGAGAAGGAAACTCGGCAGCTCATATAAAGTCAAGCCTTTTCGGGCCCCAGCTTACACTTATTATTTCACGTTCTGAAATAATTCTGGGGACATGGCAGTCAGTTTATTTTTGTGAATTTGACGGCCCGAGAAACAGACGGCTTTTTGTGAAAATCGTACGTGATTAAATCCTCCTGCAGGAGTAAAAATGGACATAGGCTCAATAGGTGAATTCGGACTGATTGAGAGAATCAGAAAGATCACAAAAGCGCATAATCCTGATAAGAATCTTCTTTTATCCATAGGTGATGACGCAGCAGCATACATTCCCCCAAAAAACAGGATAACAGTTATTACAACAGATACAATGGCAGAAGATGTTCATTTTGATCTGAGTTATACCACGTTTTTTGAAGTGGGCTGGAGAGCAGGTGTTTCCAATCTGAGCGATATAGCGGCAATGGGCGCAGAGCCCGGATATGCTGTTGTAAACATCGGCATTCCTTTAAAATGGACTGTGGAAAATATTGAAGAGATCTACAGGGGGATGACAGAGAGCATGTCTTTAAGCGGATGTGTGATTATAGGCGGGGATTGTGTGAAATCTGAAGCCAAAGGTTTTATTTCCGTTACTGTTACAGGATCTGCAGAAAAAAACCGGCTTGCAAAAAGATCCGAAGCAAAGCCCGGAGACTTTATTTTTGTAACAGGCAGTATCGGAGGATCAAGAGCAGGATTTGAAATACTCAGCAAAAACAGGGATCAGACAGATTATAAAAAATCCGTAAATAAATTTTTAAAACCTGTGCCGAGAATTAAGGAAGCAGGAGGGCTTGTAAAGAATTTTGATGTCAGGTGCATGATAGATATAAGCGACGGACTCAGCTCAGAAATCAGCCATATATGCACGCAAAGCGGCACAGGAGCGGAAATTATAGGAGACAAAATTCCGGTCCATCCGGAAGCAAAAAAATTTGCTGAAAAAAACGGTTATGATCCTTTGACCTATGCTCTGGCAAGCGGTGAAGAATACGAACTTCTGTTTACTGCAAGTCCTGAAAACAGTGAGAAACTGATTAAATCCGATTTTGTCAGAGATGTATGTCCTGTGACAAAAATCGGCTTTATTACAGATAAAAAAGGTATATTTGTCAGGATTAAAGATAACAAAGTACCAATAGCAGAAAGAGGGTGGAACCATTTTTCCTGAAATCCACAGGTTCTTCAAATCAGAAAGAGATTCATCTGTGGCGGATTACGATGTGTTTGCAGAAGTTTACGATTCGTTTATGAGCCATGTGGATTACGGAGAGTGGGCCGAATATATTGACAATCTGCTGAAAAAATACGGACAAGGCGTTAAATCAATAGTTGACTGCGGATGCGGTACAGGCAGTCTGTCCGGGGAACTGAAATTGTTGTCGTATAATGTATCCTCGTTCGATTTCTCTTTCAGCATGGTGAAAAAAGCGGGAGAAAAAAATCTTGCAACATTATGGCAGGGTGATATGTGTGCAATCCCGCTGAAAAAAGAGTGGGACAGCGCAGTTTGTCTGTACGACTCTTTTCAGTATTTACAAAAGGAAGAGATTCCTCTGTTTTTAAATGAAATAAAAAGGATTCTTATACCTGGCGGTATGTTTATAACGGATCTGGTTCCGGAATTGCATTTAATATCATATTGGTATGATTTTACTGAGAAGGATTCTATTGGTAAATGGGAAATTGACAGGGCCAGCAGGCTTTTCCGGGAAAAAAGAGAGCAGCATACAGATTTTGTTTTTACAAATAAACAGACAAAAGAAGTTTTTTATGAACACCACATTCAGTACGTGTATTCAATAAAGGAAATTTGCAGACTTTTGGAGGAAAACGGTTTTTCTGTAGAAGGAGTTTTTGATGAGTTCTCCGAAAACAGCGGAACCGAGTATTCTGACAGAGTTCATATTTTGTGCAGAGCGGAGGAATAATTTTGGTTAAACTGAACGGTGTATGGTACAGGGCAGACGGGAATACAATTCTTGAAAATATCAGACTTGATATAAAGTCCGGAGAGTTTGTTTCAATTGTAGGGCCCAGCGGAGCAGGTAAAAGTACTTTGCTCAGGCTGATACATATGGAAATATTTCCAACCCGCGGTGTGGTGGAAGTGGCTAATTATAAAAGCAACACAATAATGGAAAAAGAAATTCCGCACTTAAGAAGAAAAACAGGAGTGATATTTCAGGATTTTAAACTTCTTGAGGACAGGGATGTTTTTGAAAATGTGGCTTTTGCCCTTTGGGCAACAGGAGCAAGAAGAAGCAGGATTAAAAAGAAGGTTTTTAAAGTGCTGGCGGAAGTTGGCATAAGTCATAAAAGATTCACACCTGTTGTTCAGCTTTCCGGAGGAGAAAAGCAGAGGGTGGCAATTGCAAGAGCAATAGTCAATGATCCTTATGTGCTTCTTGCTGATGAGCCGACGGGGAATCTGGATCCTGATGCAACTGAAGATATTGTGGGTCTTATTAAAAGAATAAACAAAATGGGCGTTGCAGTACTTATGGCAACGCATAAAACCGAGCTTGTGAAAATTTTAAAAGAGAAAACAGTGCGCATTGAGCAGGGAAGGATTGTTTCATGAGTCTTAATGTTTTGTACTCATTTAATGAGGGAGTAAAGGGGCTAAAGCGGGTTCCAATGGCTACAGTTATTACAATTACCACTATTGCAGTAACGCAGATTCTTTTCGGGTTGTTTCTGTTTTTTACTGTAAATGTGCACTATCTTATAAACGAAATGAGAAACAAAGTTACTCTTGAGGTTTTTATTGATGCAGGCCTTTCTGATAAAGATCAGAAGCTGCTTGGTGAAAAAATATCTTCATTTCCCGGAGTTGCTTCTGTAAAGTATGTTTCAAAGGAAGAAGCATTAAAGGTTTTTTCCAAAGAATCGGGCATTGATCCGCTGTCTATTCTCGGAGAGAATCCTCTTCCCAGTTCATATCACATAACAGTTACAAATGAAAAAAGAACACCTGATGAGATAGAGAAGATTAAGCAGGGTATTTCAGATATCAACGGAGTTGATGAAGTTGTTTATAACAGTACTTTTTACAAATTGATATCAAAGTACAGCAGCAGAGTTCTGTTTGCCGACGGATTGATTTTCGGACTTGTGGTAATTGTAACAATTTTACTAGTTGCTAATACGCTCCGGTTGTCAATCCTTACACAGAAAAAAACAATAGAGATAATGCAGCTTGTAGGCGCAAGTAAAAAGTTTATCAGAATGCCGTATCTTTTACAGGGAATGTTTCAGGGGTTAATAGGCGGAGTATTCGGTTCCGTTGCAATAATTATCTGTGTGATTATTGTAAAGATATATTTTCCCAGACTTTTTACAGTATCTCTGCCTGCAGCAGCAGTACCGCCTTTACTCGGTATGATTCTCGGTTATATTGGCAGCAGTATTGCGCTTAGGAGATATCTTGCAGAGTAAGAAGCAGGATTGCAGATTAATGTTCTGTAAAATTCATTATTGATGTGGATTTTCAGACGCGGGCAAAAACGGAATTTTCAATTTTGTCATGCACTCCCGATAAAATCGGGAGGCATCCAGAGGTGGGGTGTGGGGGATGGCATACCGTATTGATTAACCCGCCCCCCTGGTTTCCTCCCGATTCTGATTATTATCCCGATTCTGACTATTATAACCTTTTCTGAAGGATAATCGGGATTAATAGATAGCTGAGTGTGTGTTTTATATGTTAAAGTTGGGTTAAGAGGAGCGTGTTTTCTTTTTATATCAAAATCCCGATTCTGATTATTATAATTTATATAGAGAATCGGGATTGCCTTTATCCTTGTCTTTTCTTTGCGTTCGTTGCGGGCGTTGCGAGAAATAATAAGATTTATCTTCCGCTGGCGCGGAATCGAAATGACGGGTTTGTGAACAGGGTGGAATAGATATGGTTAAAACAGGATGTTAATGCAGTGAATGCATATATGAATTCACTACTTGAGAGGAAATAAAGTTGATTAATATTAAATTTGTTTACAAACATAAAAAAATTGCCGACTCTTTCTCTGAAGAACCAAAATAGTTTAATAATTTGATTAAGAGGTAGATATGAAAAAAACAGTTTTTCTCCCGATAATTTTTTATTTTTTTGTTTCTCAGATGATTGCGGGAGCACAGCAGAAGGATCTTATAAACAGAATTTTTTGGCAGACAAGAAACGAAAATGCAATTGTCTGGAATGTGAGCCAGGAACAAAACCTGCCCCATGATGATAACATTGAAATGAGTGGTGAGAATGTGGCTGCAATTATAAAATATGAAATTGATAATACTAAAAAAGTCAGGATAACAAGGGATGTAATTTTTCCGCAGCTACGTATTTTTATCAAACCGGATGACTCAAAATGGAAGAAGTACAGAGCATATCTCAGAGGCAGATACAGCGATGAGATCCTTCCTGTTATTGTCTCTGATAAAAAACGAGTTGAACCGGGACAGGTTGATTCTGTGCGCATTGAAGGAGTACTCAGATTTTTCCACAAAGAGTATGGAGGATTAAAAATAGTCAGGACTTTTTTACCTTCAATGACAGAACGGCTTTTTGTAGAAAAATGGGAAATTAAAAATGTATCGGATAAACCAAAGAATATAAGCATAGGAAAAACAGAGCTGATTAAAAGCCAGGAAGGCATAAAGGGTAATTACCGCATTAAAATTTATTCTGATGCCAAAGACAAAATCAATTTAAAACCGGGCAGGAAATATGAATTCGGCATATATTTTTCTGCATATCTGAATAATGAGCCGGAAATAAAACAGACTTTTTACGGAGCTGAAAAAGAGAGGCAGAATTTTTTAAATGATATACATGAAAATCTGGTTTTAAAAACTCCTGATCCGGTATTGAACACGCTTTTTTATTTTTCCAAAATCAGAGCAGCGGAAAGTATCTACAAAACCAAGATGGGACTTGTTCACTCTCCGGGCGGAGGAAGATATTATGCAGGAGTCTGGGCAAATGATCAGTGTGAATACTCAGGGCCTTTTTTCCCGTATCTCGGATATAAAAAAGGGAATACTGCAGCGCTTAATGCTTATCTGATGTTCAAAAGAAATATTCCTTCCAAAGGAGGGCATTTCTGGTCATCATTTGAAATGGAAGGAGATCTTACCTGCTGCGGCGCTGACAGAGGAGATGCGGCAATGATTGCATTTGGCGCAAGCCAGTTTGCCCTTGCAAAAGGCGATGTTAAAATTGCAGAGGATTTATGGCCTTTGATTAAATGGAGCCTTGATTACTGTGATTCCAGGAAGAATGAACAGGGTGTTATAAATTCTGATACAGACGAAATGGAAGGAAGAATATCCACAGGAGGAGCAAATCTTGCCACATCCAGTCTTTATTACGGCGCACTTGTTAATTCGGCAAATCTTGCACACTCTCTTAACAAAGGAGACGATGTTGTCAATAAGTTAATAAATCAGGCTGAAGATCTGAAAAATGCCATTGAAAATTATTTCGGAGCGGAAATTGAGGGGCTTAAAACCTACAGATATTTTAAAGGGCATCAATATCTGCGGCACTGGATATGTCTTCCTCTTGTAATGGGGATCAACAACAGAAAAGAGGGAACTTTGGAAGCTCTTTTTACAAAACTGTGGACTCCCAACGGAATCAAAGTTGAGTTCAATCCGAATCTGAAGGAGCCTGACCTTTTCTGGGACAGAGGTACTTTGTATGCATTCAGAGGAGCTTTTAAAGCCGGAGCAAAAGACAGAGCTCTTGAAAAATTAAAATCATATTCCAGGGTAAGGCTTCTTGGTTTTCATGTACCGTATGTAGTTGAAGCATGGCCTGAGGGCAACATGGCTCATCTTTCCGCAGAAAGTGCGCTTTTTTGCAGGATATTTACAGAAGGGCTTCTCGGGATTGTACCTGCGGGATTCAAATCTTTTTACATGATACCAAGACTTCCTTCAGAGTGGGATCAGTATAGCTTTGAACATATAAGAGCATTCAATTCCGATTTTGATGTATTAATTAAAAGAAAAGGGGATAAAATACATATTAAAGTCAAAGAGTACCGGAATATTATTTTCGATAAGACAGTTCCGGAAGGGCAAAAAATTGATATTGTTTTAAAAGGTAAGAATCTGTAAGGATG
>Ga0190344_1000968_pt1 | contig 11497 bp, 11 predicted proteins | sample 48721323_MG_FD_161662 | JGI IMG/M metagenome (GOLD analysis project Ga0190344, IMG submission 161662) | Hydrothermal vent microbial mat bacterial communities from Southern Trench, Guaymas Basin, Mexico - 4872-13-2-3_MG | ecosystem: Environmental > Aquatic > Marine > Hydrothermal vents >... | reverse complement strand
AATTCCTGAGAAGATAAAAGAATTTGAAGAATTATTAGATAAATTAAAAATCATTTCTGAAAAAGAAATTAACAATATAACTTTAAACAATGAGGAATATGAATCTATCTGGAATATCGGGGGAAAACTTGCTTCCTTAAAGGAATTCCCCTCAGAAATTTTGGAAAAAATAACTTCCGATACCGATGAGAAGATGGAAATAGTGGCAGATGTTCATACTGATGTAAATACCGGACAGGTTTTGGAGGAGGGAGTTGGTTCGCCATTTAATATCTATGTTATAATAGATTCTGCCCGGGGAGCGAGAATCTGTCGGGGTGCTGTTTTTTCTTATTATGAATTTAAACATCCTATGGAAGATAGATTGACTGATGAAAAATGGCAGGAGATGGGAGAAAAGAGAGAAAGACCGAATCAGCCTGATTGGGTAAATTCTTTTGTCAAGGAGTAAAAAATGATATTTTTATTTTTCTACTTATTTATATTTGCAATTTTATTCTTTTTTGTAATCACACTTATCTTTATACCTTATGGTTTTACCATATATTCTTTAATTACTCTGGTTACAGTTCCTCAACAGATTATAAATATTGCCAAGAATAAAGCGATTCGAAGAAATCACGCCCTGGAACATGCTACCATTAATGTATTAGAAAAATATGCCGGCGGAAGGTTGCCTTTATCCGGTTTGGCTCAGAAAAATGGTTTCATAATTTCTGGTGCTCAAGACCCTAATTTAGTTGTAGAAGCTGCCCAGGAGGGATTAAATTTATTAAAAAGGGGAGAGTGCCAATTAGCTATTCATCGAAACTGCGGAACGAGTATTGCCATAGCAAATTTTATTGCCGCCTTGTTATTTTTAATATTTTTAATTCAAACCGGATATTTTAGTATTTTTGCCATACTTATCGCTCTTCTGGCAGCAAATCTTTTAGGACCTTATTTGGGTGAATTTACCCAAAAATATTTTACGACCTCTTGCGATGTTGAAGATTTGGAAATTGTGGGGATTCATCCGGAATTTAGGAGTGAAGGGCATTATAATGTATTGCTAAATTATATGCCTAAGGGATATTTTATAAGAACTGGTGTTATAAGACAACTAAGTAATAAATAATTAGTAATTAACTTTAAGTTACTGGTTACGAATTGCAAGTTGGGAGTTCTAAGTTGAAAAAAGCTTTTGTCTATAGTGAACTGAACACTGTGAACCGACAACTGGTTTTGCATTTTTCATTTAATACTAACAACTATTCACTAACGAATAACGAATAATTAATTGGGAAACTGATTAACCGGGCAACTGGATAACTAATACTGATTAGTAGATTGGCGGATCGGGAGATCGGCAGATTTTAAAGTTTTGAATTTTAAATTATGGTTTTTGGCTTTTCGCTGTAAGTTTTTAGTTTAAGAAGGAATTTGTATGTTCTTTAAAAAAAAGCAAAATGATAAAAAAGAAAAAGTAGTTGTCTCTTTTACACAGAAGTTAGGAATGGTTTGCCTTAGAAGTTTGGAAGAGTACATAGCAAAATATAAAATAATAAAGTGTTATATTCTTGTTCCCCATCCCCCTCATCCCAATGTGATTGAATATGCAGAAAATATTAACCAAATAGAAATAGTTATTTCTCCCGATTTAAAGCAGGAGATAGAGAAAATTAAAAAGTTGTATTCGAGAAGTACAATTGAAATAATTAATTTAGAAGATTTTGGCGAAAAAAATATGATGCGAGATGCAATATGATGCAATATAGAGATATAATAAATAATGTATTAACATAAAGTAGAAGAAAAAAAGTAGAAGAAAGGAGAAATATTAAATGAAGCAGATCGGACAATTAGATGTTACTGATAATAAAAGATTAGTTTTATCTATCGGTGAATTTCGGGGAGTAGAGAGAGTTGATTTAAGGCAATACATAAAAGTGAAAGACGGAGATGAGTACATTCCCACTCCTAAAGGCGTAAACTTTGCTGCCGAATGGATAGATGATTTTGTAAAAATGGTAGAAAAATTAAAGGAAGTTGATTGAGAAAATTAAAATATAACTAATTATTGTACCTTTAAGGAGAAAAATCTATATGAAAAATGTTAACTATTTATCTGTTGCCGGAGAAGTCATGCAACAGATAAAATCCAAAGGGGCATTCCTGATTGCTAAATCTAAAGATGGTGAAAAAATAAATCTTATGACTATAGGCTGGGCAGCCATCGGATATATGTGGAGTAAGCCCATAATGACAGTTATGGTTAGAAAGAGCCGCTTTACCCATCATATTATCGAAAAAGCCTCCGGTTTCACGGTTAGTATCCCAACTGATGACTTGAAGGAAGCATTAAATTTTTGCGGAACTAAATCCGGTCGAGATGTTGATAAATTTAAAGAATGCAATCTGACCACTATTCATGCCCAAAAAGTTGAAACTCCCATTATTGATATATCAGGATTTCATTATGAGTGTAAGATTGTCTATAAAAGTGAAATGAACCCTGATTTTTTATGCAAAGAATACAGAGAAGATGTTTATGCAGATAATGACTATCATACTTTTTATTTTGGCGAGATAGTGGCCTGTTATAAAACAATTAGCTAAATAAATTTTACCGTAAAGTGCAAAAAATCAATAAATAAAAAAGAATTAAATTAATTTGAAATAATTTTTACAAAAAAGAAGGATTATTTGAGACAGATGTAGAAAACAGAAAAGAGATTAATTTTAAATTGAAGGATACAAGAAAAAAAATAATAGCTGCAAGATTAAGTATTAAGTATTTGAAAAGAAGAGGGAGGTGATTTGTTTAGTATAGTTACTCAAGATAAAAGTTTTGTGAGGACTTAATTATTTAGAAAATTAATTAAAAAATATTTAAGGAGGATTTATACAAATATGTTGAGATTTAAAATAACTAAAGGACTGTTAATTTCCCTACTAACTTTCTTGTTAATTTTAGGTTCCGTATCCTTTATTTTTGCCGCTGAAAAAGAGATTGTTGTATTATCAATTAATGACTTTCATGGTGCTCTTGCCCCAGCCGGTAAAAATGTAGGAGCTGTAAAACTTGTAGATGCTATAAAGACTGAAAAGGCTAAGAATCCGGAAGGAACAATTATAGTATCTGCCGGTGATAATTATCAGGGTAGTGCTATGTCAAATCTCATGTATGGTGAACCTGTTTCAGCAGTCTTTAAAGAGATGGGTATAGAATTATCTGCAGTAGGTAATCATGAATTTGATTGGGGAGTGGATAGAATTAGCAAATGGGCCGAAGATGGTGGATTCGACTTTGTATGTACTAATATTTATGACAAAAGAACTAATCAGCCGGTAGATTGGGCAGAACCTTTTGCCATTATCGAAAAAGAAGGAGTAAAAGTTGGCTTTATTGGTTTGGCGACTCCGGAGACTGCTTATAAGACACTTAAAGCAAATGTTGTAAATTATGAATTTAGAGATCCCGTAGAAGTAATTACTGAATGGGTGCCTAAAGTGAAAGATGCAGGAGCTGATATTGTTATTGCCTTAACCCATCTTGGTTCATTTCAAGACAAAGAAGGAAATATTACCGGTGAAGCAGCCGATTTATGTGCAGTAGATGGAGTAGATGCAGTAATTTCCGCGCATACTCATCAAAGAGTAAGTGGTTTAGTTAATGGTAAACCTCTCGTACAAGCTTATAAACAAGGTCGTTCATTTGCTAAATTGACTTTTATTTTTGACGAGAATAACAAACTTGTAAGCGCAGAACCTTTCTTGGACAATCTTTACGCAAGAGCAGATACACTCAAAGATGATGCCAATACGCTGGCAATCTATAGAAAATATGAGGAAGAATTAAATCCTGTTTTAGGAAAAGTATTGGGCAAAACTACAGTAGATTTGGACCATGACAGGTATGCCGGACCGTCTTTATTGGGTGAATGGGTATGTGAAATAATGAAAGATAAAGCCGGAGTTCAGATTGCTATGACCAATGGTGGAGGACTTAGAACTGATGTCCCAGCAGGAGAAATTACTGCGGGTAAATTATATGAAGTTATGCCTTTTGATAACACTTTATATACTATGAAGTTATCCGGTGCAGACATAAAGGCAAATATCGAACATGGCATAATGAATGACGATATCGGCTGGATTCAGATAGCTGGAGTAAAAGTAACTTATAATCCTGAGGCAGAAGCAGGTAATAGGATTACCAGTATGGTTTTAGAGGATGGCACCCCTGTTGAGATGGATAAATATTACACGGTGGTAACCAATGACTTTATGTTTACCGGTGGAGATAATTACAACTTTGAGAATGCCAAAGATGGATTGAATACCTTTGTTCCTATAAGGGATGCTCTGATGGAAGCAGTAGAAAAAGCCGGAGTTATTTCTCCTAAGAAACAAAATTGGTTATCTGAAGAGAAAGTTGGCAAGCTTTACGTGGTAGAAGTCGGTGATTCATTATGGAAGATTGCCCAAAAATTTGGAACAACTGTAGAAAAAATTCTTGCCTGTAATGAAATAGCTAATCCAAGACTTATAAGACCTGGCCAGGAAATACTTATTCCTACAGAATAAGAATTAGATGTTAGATGGGGTCAGGTCTCAACATTTGACATAAGCTAATCTTAAACGATACAATCAGTTTACTTATGTCAAATGTTGAGACCTGACCCCTAAAATTTTTTATTTTATTATTTTTTTATTTATAGCAGAGATAGGTCTGTGGATAACAAAGATATTACTTATGTGAGGGCAAAAGTCTTAGAAGTAATCAGTAGTGATTTAACCGAAGAAGGAAACATCCCGGGCGTCTATATAGGCACTCAGGAATTAAAAATAGAAATATTATCCGGGGAATTTAAAGGTCAGAAGTTAAACTTAACTAATTCTCGATTACATGGTGATTTGGTTTACGATGTTGTGGCAGAAGAGGGTATGGAAATTGTTTTGGCTATAAAGAGAAGAGAAGGTCAATCGCCTTCGGTTGGAATAGATACTTACGCTCGGGATAAAGTTCTCTATATACTTATTTTTCTATTTATTTTTGTATTAATTGGGGTGGGAAGAATAAAGGGTTTAATGGCTTTAATTTCCCTGATTATTACCGGGCTATTAATAGCTTTTTTTATGTTACCATTGATGTTTAAAGGTCATAGTCCGATCTTATTGGCCATTATTACTGCCACGATTGTAATATTTTTATCTCTGATGTTAATTGGGGGATTTAACAAAAAGAGTTTAGCTGCCATAATTGGCACATCAGCAGGAGTAGTGATTGCCGGAATTATTTCCTTAATTTCAGGGAGATTAGCCCATCTTACCGGGATTACCGGAGAAGCCAGCGAACAACTTATTTATATAGTTAGCACTTTCCCCATTAATATAAAGGGAATAATGTTTGCCGGAATTATAATATCTTCTCTTGGGGCGGTAATGGATGTAGGTATGTCCATTGCTTCTGTCGTCTTTGAGATACATACAAAGGTTCCCGGGTTAAACAAAACAGAGCTCTTTAAATCAGGAATGAATGTGGGAAAAGATATAATAGGGACTATGGCTAATACCTTGATTCTTGCTTTTGCGGGAGGATCCTTATGTATAATGATACTTCTAATGGCTTATAATATGCCTTATTTTAGAGTGATAAATCTTAATACAGTCAGCACTGAAATCATTCAAGGGTTATCGGGAAGCATCGGATTAGTATTAACAGTTCCTATAACTTCTTTTGTTTCTGCTTTATTTATTGAGAATAAACAGAAGAAATACAAATAAATTTAAAAAGTAGTTGAAAAAAATTTGTGTTTTAATTAATTTAATGATAAAATTTTTATGGTGTTTTGACTTTATTATATTAATACTTCTAAAGTTGTAAATAAATATAATTAATTTTACATTAAAATTAAATTTATATTTGCTTATAAGGAGAATACTAAAACATTGATACGAACGCCTTTAAAGACGTTGTGCTTACCTCAAGATACTTTTATCTGTCCCGTCTTAACGGGAGCTTTCCTTCATTCCCACCTTTATAGATGGGGAGGTCCCACAAAGTAAAAATCAAAGATAATTATTTTAATGAGATGTTAAGGAAAAGTATATTTCCTACTTTTATCATGCATAATCATAATGACTTAAAAAATTAATAAAAATATTAAAATTAAAATAAGTTCAAAATATGTATAAAAATTGCTATTCCATAAAAAATTATCACTACAGCAGGAAGTAATTAAATATGTAAAAAGAAAAGTAAAATTTAATTGGGGGGTGAACAAAAAGTAAAAACCTTTAAGAGTTTGACAATTTAAAAATTATTAGTCGAAAAGGTTCATGTTTAAAAGGTTTATATTTTAGTACAAATTTTAGTATGAAGGAGAAAAGAAATGAGAAAAAGTTTGTTTGTTTTAACATTAGCTATACTTATAATTGCTATGAGTAGCGTAGTTCTTGCTGCTGATGTAATTAAACTTGGAATTTCTGAACCAATGACCGGTGCCATGGCAGTGGGTGGAGAGCTTTGTATGCGGGGTTATGAACTTGCCCATGAGCAAAAACCTGAAGTATTGGGAAAGCAAGTAGAATTAGTCCTTGTTGATAATAAAAGTGATAAGGTTGAAGCAGCCAGTTCGGTTTCGAGACTCATTGAAAGGGACGGTGTAGTAGGAGTTTTTGTTAGTTACGGCAGCGGTATGGCCATTCCGGGCGGTGAAGTTGCCAATAAAGCAGGCATCCCTTTGCTTTCCGGCACTGCAACGAATCCATTGGTTACCCAGGGCAAAGATTTTGTCTTCCGTACTTGCTTTATTGATCCATTTCAGGGTGAAGTCATGGCTCGTTATACTTTTGAAGACTTGGGAATCAAAAAAGCAGCAGTTTTAGTTGACATTGCTCAGGATTATTCAGTAGGTTTGGCTAATTTCTACAAAAGAACATTTAAAGAACTTGGTGGGGAGATCGTTAGTGACACGAAATATAATACCGGTGACCAGGATTTTAGTGCCCAATTAAGTCAGATTATTGCTTCCGGAGCGGAAGCACTCTTTTTCCCGGGTTATTTCGGAGATGTTGCTTTAATAGCTATTCAAGGGAGAGAATTAGGATATGAAGGTCAATATTTAGGTGGCGATACTTTGCATAATCCGGTTTTAATAGAATTAGCAGGAGAAGCAGCTGAAGGTTTAATTGCCAGTACTTTCTTTGCTGAAGATCAACCGGCTACTCCGGAGTCGGAAAAATATGCTACACTTTTCAGAGAAAAATATGATTTAGCGCCAGATGCTGTATCTATTCTTACCTATGATTCTTACAATTTAATGCTTGATGCCATTGAAAGAGCCGGTTCGTTTGACCCTGCTGCCATCAGGGATGCTTTGGCTGCAACCAAAAACTTCCCGGGTGCAGGTGGTTCCGTTACCATTAATGAAACCGGGGATGCCATTAAACCTGCCGTTTTGGTTAAAGTTGTAAACGGAGAGTATAAATATGAGACTACCGTTAATCCCTAAATACAATAAATTGTTTATTGATACTATAGAGAGATAGGATTCAATCCTATCTCTCTATACAAAAAAAGAACCTTTTCGACTAAGCTTTACTTAACAAAGAAAAGAGAAAATAGAATATTTTGATATATATCTGATATTTTTTATTTAACTAACAACCGAATAAATTGAAGAAGTTGAAAACTATAGATATTGTTTAATAACAATTCCAAATAATTATAAGGAGAATTCTATGTCACTAAATTTATTCTTGCAGAATGTTGCAAACGGTTTATCCTTGGGAAGTTTATATGCTTTAATTGCCATAGGATATACCATGGTTTATGGTATTTTAAGATTAATTAACTTTGCCCATGGAGAAATTTTTATGCTAGCACCTTATTTTCTTTATTTTGGAGTCTTAATTTTTCACTTACCCTGGTGGGCATCAATTATCGTTGCTATCGCCTTAACTGCCACGACCGGGATGTTGTCCGAAAGGATTGCCTATAAACCTTTACGTGATGCCCCCAGAATCTCTGTCTTGATTTCAGCTATTGGCGTATCATTTTTTCTGCAAAATTTAGCGATTGTTGTTTTTTCCGGGATTCCCAAAGCTGTTCATCGTCCCGAATTTTTCACAAGGTTATATAGGTTTGGTGAGATTCGTATACAATCAACTCTTTTTGCATCAATCATCGTATCCTCTATATTTCTTACCCTACTACTATATGTGGTTTATAGAACAAAGACTGGTCTGGCTATGAGGGCAATATCTACAGATATTGAGACATCCAGATTAATGGCGGTTGATGTTGATAAAACCATATCTATAACCTTTATTGTTGGTTCTGCTCTGGCAGCTGTGGGTGGTATTTTGTGGGGTTTAAGATTTCCACAATTATTTCCTACCATGGGCATGATACCCGGTTTAAAGGCTTTTATTGCAGCTGTGGTAGGGGGAATTGGAAATATACCGGGAGCGATGTTGGGTGGATTAATATTAGGCATGTCTGAAATATTGTTTGTTGCCTTCTTACCGGCACTATCAGGATATAGAGATGCCTTTGTCTTTTTAATTCTGATTTTAATCCTGTTGTTTAAACCCGATGGTATTTTAGGCAAAAAAATACAGGAGAAAGTGTAGCCAAATGAAAAAACAAAATGAAAAAATATTGACTATATTAGCTTTAATCGTGCTAGGGATATTGGTATACCTTGCCGAAAATAATTTAGATGCCTACAAGTTAAGGATTCTTAATCTGGGGGCTATATATGTTACGCTGGCTGTAAGTTTAAATTTAATTTATGGGTTTACAGGTCAATTTTCCCTGGGCCATGCTGGCTTTATGGCCATTGGTGCCTATGTAACCAGCTTATTAGTGCTTCCTCCTTATTATAAGGAGATGATTTATATACTTGAACCTTTAGCCTGGCCTTTCACGGTTATTCATACACCTTTTATCGTTGCCCTATTCTTGGGCGGATTATTTGCCGCTATTGCAGCATTTATCATCGGATTGCCCGTGTTAAGACTGAAAGGGGATTATTTAGGTATAGCTACTTTGGGTTTTGCCGAAATTATTAGAATCATAGCCAATAATATTCCCCAGGTAACCAATGGTGCACTGGGAATCAAGGGGATTCCGGAATTTACCAATCTTTGGTGGTCAGTAGGAGTGGCAGTTGTGACCATTTATATTATTAAAGGATTAATTGAGAGCAGTTACGGAAGAGCTTTGATGGCAATCAGAGAAAACGAGATAGCGGCCGAGGTTATTGGGGTTAATCTAACTTACCATAAAGTCATGTCCTTTACCATTAGCGCTTTTTTTGCCGGCGTTGCCGGAGGATTATTTGCCTGTCTACTTACTACCATAGACCCGAAGGCATTTATGTTTGTCATGACTTTTAATATTTTGATTGTGGTAGTGATGGGCGGTTTAGGCAGCATTACCGGAACAGTTCTCGCTGCTTTTTTATTTAATTTCTTTCTGGAATTTTTACGTCCTATTGAAGCAGGCTTTAATATTGGACCCATTAAAATTCCTCAAGTACCTGGTATGAGGATGGTCACTTTCTCAGCCCTTCTTTTAGTTATTATCTTATTTAAGCAAAAAGGATTGTTAGGAGGTTTCGAGTTCTCCTGGAAAGGATTTTTTCAGTTTATTAACAAATTGTTTGGAAATAAGAAATCTTCTGAAGGGAGTGTCAGGTAATGGAATTATTGAATATAGATAATATTACTATGAAATTTGGCGGTTTAACGGCTGTAAGTAATTTTAAGCTTAAAATTGCCCCGGGCGAGCTTATTGGATTAATTGGTCCAAACGGTGCCGGAAAGACTACCGTCTTTAATATGATTACCGGAATATATACTCCGACTATAAATAAGATTTACTTTCAAGATCAAGATATTACCGGAATAAAACCGGATAAAATTGCAAAAGTGGGAATTGCCCGTACTTTCCAAAATATCAGGCTTATGGAAAATCTGACAGTAATTGATAATGTAATGATAGGTTTTCATCTTCATCTTAAATCAAATCTTGCTTCCGCTATCCTTAAATTTCCAACTTATGTTCGTGAAGAAGAAAGCATTTACCATAAATCAATGGAATTATTAGAGAAGGTAGAATTAGAAAAATTTAAACTGGAAAAAGCAGGTAGTCTTCCTTATGGACAGCAGAGGAAATTAGAAATTGTTCGAGCTTTAGCTACCGGACCTAAACTGCTGCTTTTAGATGAGCCGGCAGCTGGAATGAATCCTCAGGAAACCAAGGAGCTAATGAATTTTATTCAGAAGATTCAAGACGACTTTGGTTTATCCATTTTTTTAATAGAACATGATATGAAAGTAGTAATGGGAATATGCAGAAGAATTTTAGTAATGGATTATGGAATAACTATTGCTGAGGGAAATCCCGCAGAAATTCAAAATAATCCGGAAGTAATTAAGGCTTATTTGGGGGTGGACGCAAACTATGCTTAAGATTAATAATTTGAATATTTTTTTTGGCGGTATACATGCTTTAAAAGGAATTTCGTTTGATGTTCCCATAGGAAAAGTTATTACTTTAATCGGAGCAAATGGGGCAGGTAAAAGTACTACTTTAAGGACCATCTGTGGTTTAATCAAACCACAGGAAGGTAAGATAAAGTTTAACGACAAAGAGATAGCCGGTCTTCCTACTGATCGAATTGTTAAAAGAGGAATTGCCTTAATACCGGAAGGAAGGAAAATATTCCCCAATTTGACAGTCCAGGAAAATTTATCCTTAGGTGCTTTTGCCCGGACTGATAAAAATGAAGTTACGAAAGATCTTGAGTGGATTTACGAATTATTCCCTCGGGTTAAAGAAAGGTTATGGCAAAAGGGCGGAACTTTATCAGGCGGAGAACAGCAGATGTTAGCAGTGGCCCGGGGATTAATGTCCCGGCCAAAACTTTTAATGCTGGATGAGCCTTCTTTGGGATTAGCGCCTTTATTAGTGAAAGAAATTTTTGATATTATTAAGCGGATTCACCAGGAAGGGATGACAGTTCTTTTGGTTGAACAGAACGCTTTTGCAGCATTGAAAATTGCTGATTACGCTTATGTGCTGGAGACTGGAAAAATTGCATTGGAAGGTACCGGAGAAGAGCTTTTAAAGGACGAAGGAGTAAAAAAGGCTTATCTGGGAGAATAATATTATTTTATAGTAATTAGCCAGGAAATTTTCCGCTGATATTGGCTGTTTTTGTCAAGAGCGGTAATATTTATAATATAAGACTTTTTAATTAAAGGTTTTAAAGAATCAGGGGTAAAAGAAATTTCTCGATTTTCCGGATTAAAATCGAATTTTACTTTTGCCCCTCCTAATTTCATAGAGAGAGAATCTGCATCATAATTGTTCCCCTCTAAAATTGCCCCTATCTTAATAAATTGATTGCTTTCTATTATGCCGTCATAAGGAAAGATTTTAGAAGTATTAAAGGGGCGTTGATTTAATATCCGGATAAAAGAATTGAGTGAACTTTGG
>Ga0190344_1000967_pt1 | contig 11501 bp, 11 predicted proteins | sample 48721323_MG_FD_161662 | JGI IMG/M metagenome (GOLD analysis project Ga0190344, IMG submission 161662) | Hydrothermal vent microbial mat bacterial communities from Southern Trench, Guaymas Basin, Mexico - 4872-13-2-3_MG | ecosystem: Environmental > Aquatic > Marine > Hydrothermal vents >... | reverse complement strand
GAGTTCACCCCCGGAACAGCTTCGAGTGGTTTGACTTTCTGAAGGCGATCTTCCTGGGCGAGCTGGTCGGTACCGATATCGAAGGCTTAACCATCGACACGACTACTGACATCGGCGCGGAACTCTTTGCTTTGGCTGATGCCCTCGCCAAGGGCGATGTACAACGGTCGATAATCTTCTGGGAAGCACACCCGCATCTGGCAACGCGGTTTGGTCTCCAGCTCCGCGCCGATGAATTAGGCATCACCTACGATGCAGGCACTGGCACCGAGGAGCTGCGGCAGTTGATCATCCTCGCCGAACGCACCAACGTTGGCACACGAGCCTGGTATGAGGCAGTCGTTCCCCTGGCGTTCCCCCAAGATGTAACAGAGGTAACAGTTGCTACATCAAGACGAGGTCCGGGCAGTATCGAGATCAATCTGTTCCGTAACGGCTCCCCTGTAGCCGATAGTGTCGTTGAGCAGGTGCAGGCATTCTTCGATGGTGAGACCGCTCGCCTGACCACTGATCGAGTTTACATCAGCTCCTTCATCCCCAACAGTCAGGTAGCCAATGACTGAGTTCAACTCCAGCCTTGATTACCTGAATGAGTTTGAGCCGATGGCCTTCTACGGAGGAAACCAGCGGCTCCTCTTCGATGCGTTCAGAGAGTGCTTGAAGCAGGACAGTCAGATGAATTCCGCCCTCTGGGAAGCTCTCTGGATGGTTACCGCTGAAGGAAGCAATCTTGATGAGCACGGCGTGGTATTCAACCTGCCTCGCAACGAGGGCGAAACTGATACCGACTACAGGGCGCGCCTGCTCACAGTTCTCCGGAGTCGCGCCATCGTCGGGACACCGGAGGCAATCCACGATGCTGTTGAGGCTGCACTCTCCGAGCGAGACTGCGGTGTTATTTACCTAAAAGATCGAGTGGCACTGGAGCAAGACGGCGAGCCAATCTGCCCCATCGGGTCTATCACCGCGCCGCCGGATATGAGCCTCTTTGCCTATCTGCTCTACCTCGTCCCCGGGCATGACCTTACCGATGTTGCTCTACTGGTCAACCAGCTGGAGCAGACCGCGGCGCTACGCGACAACATCATCATCTGCGAGGTGGACGAGGATTCGGTTACGCCGGAGCAACTCGTTGGCATAGCAACCTCGTCATCAACTATCTCAGCCGACTACGGACCAGGTAAGGCTATCGACGGTCAGCTTGGTGGACCAACAGGACTCAACGCATTCTATTGGGCTATGGACGATATGCCCAGTGAAAGCAACACACCCTGGTGGCAAGTCGAGCTTACCACCAGCAGATTCACCGACCTGCTAATGATCGCCCAACAGCCGCGCCACAACGTAAACCGACTGAAGGATGTGAGGATAACGCTCACGCCACCTGCTGACTGCGATGTGCCGGAGCTGGTTTATCAATTCAGGCTACCTGATATTGGAGCCGATAACTTCGACCGCTGGTTCTTTCCTCTTCCGCGCCCAACCTGGGTTGAGACGCTAAAGATTGAGGTGCTGAGTATCTACGATATTGGCATGACTCTCATCAATCTGGCAGAGGTTGAGCTGTACGCTCCCGACGCTTGGACGCGCATAACCCTCAAGGAGATTTAATGGCAAACCGCAAGCACACGAACGTTGATGTTTCAGCTTTCCGAGGGGATGCCGAAGGCTACCATGGCGACGAGCTGCCCTCTGACCGATACGCCAATGACAAAGTACACCTACTCGGGCGCGCCGACGATCACCTCCTCGACTTTCACGCTCCCCCAATCATCATCCGAGGATGGCAACTTGAGGTTGATGGCGGAACTCCGGGCGGTTACAAGCTGCTCCCCGGTGCCGGGATTCTGCTCAACGACACTGGTGAGCCAGTCAGGCTCGAGACTACCGCAGAGATTCTGGGCTTACTGCCTGTTGACACTACACCGGGCGCGGCCAATTACATCAAGGTTGTCGACGCAACGATCTTCTCAGAGGCAGAGTCCAGCCGCTACGACTCCAACACCTACTCCAAGGACATCACTCCGGGAGCCAGCGTTGAGGTGTCCACCAGCTACGATCCCGACGAGGACATTCTCGTTGGTGTCCTCTACCCAACAAGTACAGTTACCGATAATCGTCTGATGGCTCAGCCCTTCCGCACCCGCGACCTGAGCGGCGTTACCGGAGGGATTGATCGGGGCGAGGTCAACTACCTGCCCAACACCGATCTGATCTGCACTTCGACCCTCTCCGGCAGCGTGATGCAGCCGGACTGGTGGGAATGGAACGGCTCACAGCCCGATGTCTGTTCCCCGGTAGTATCTGGACCGCTTGCGGATTTACCGCGACTCGACTTAAAACTATCAGCTGGGCAGGGGATCGAGCTAAGGTTACCTGAGTATGCTGCTGGTCAACTCGACCGCTATGATCAATTCGTTTTATCCCTCGGCTTGCTGGCTCATGCCGATCCTGGGAATGCCCCCATCGTCTTCGAGCTTTACGCTCTAACCGTCTCCTGGGCTCTGGTCGGTTCAATGGAACTGCACCCGCAGTACATCACGGAGCACTCACAGGTGGGGCTATTCCTAGCACCCGGCAGCGGTTACATGGGATTCAAGGTTGTTATCCGCAATCCGTCAGGTTCTGGCTTTAGTCGGGTATATTTGGCAGAGCCACAACTCACCCGTGGTAAACACATGCCCCCGGCACTGCCGTCCTCGATGAGGAAGGATATGGTCTGGCGTTATGGATACAGCGGATCCATCGGCACTGGCGCCTACCTCGAAGCCGCAGGGATGGCTGGGGATCACTTCCAGCTGACTGAACCAGCAATTATCACCCGTGCCTGGGTTCATGCTGGGACTGCTCCCAACGGTGGCGACCACGACATCAGCATTCAGGTAGATGGTTCCCAGGTTGCTTCGTTCACATTGGGCAACGGAGAGAGTGCAGCCGCTAAGTTCCTTGGTCTTGGTCCCTACCCCGCTGGTAGTCGAATCAGCATTGAAGTATCTGGACTCTCTGGCCCAGGAATGTCAGCCATTGATGTTGCCGGTTCAATCGGGCTTGCCTAAGGAGGAACGTGGCAGTAATCAAGTTTGGTACAGATGGTAAGGGTATCGAGTTCGGCCAGCGATTAGCTGGCTTTGTTGTTGTGGCACTCCTCGTTGCCGCAGCTCTCACCCTCAATGCCTACCACCTCATAACCGATAGCATCATGGAGTGGGCGTGGGGTGCCCTCGGTGCCGCCGCTGTCGCCCTGCCCATCGCTCGTGGTATCGAGAAGGGAGGTAAGAAGTGAAGTACGACAAGAACCGCGACCGCTCTCTCGTCCTCTACCCGGAACACCTCGATGGACGAAAGATAACGAGTTGGCTTCTCAACAGCAAGGTTCAGCTTCAGCCACCCTTTGCTTTGGGTGAGCGCACCCGACTGACCTTCGACTTCGGAGAGAAGTTCTGGCGTTGCTCCGGCCCGCTCAAGTTGCACACCGGGATTGACATTGGCTCATGTCGGGGAGCTGCCCTATTGGCACCGGCACCGATGATTATTCGGCGGAGCGGCTGGGACAGGTTCGGCGGTGGCTTCATCTTCGGTGAGCTGATTGACCCATCAACGCCTGACGCTGTCTTCCTGAGGATGTTCCATGTCGGCAAAAAACTGGTCGAGGTAGGACAGCGAGTAGAAGCTGGTGAGGTTATCGGCAAGATGACACCCGACTCCGGTTCGAACTCCACTGGGCATCACCTGCACATCGAGATGCTCTACGGCAAACGCTGGCCTGACCCGTGGAAGTATGCTATTAACCCGCGACCCCTGGCTGATGGTATCGCCTGGGCGCGCGCAATCAGGGGGTATGATGAGTAGTGCTAAAAAGTGGAAGTGGATATTCCTGACCGTGCTGGTCATCGTTCTGCTCGTCGCCTTCTTCTTGGTCGGCTGGGCTTTGGACTGGTGGTCGCTCAGCGGGTTAATTTTCTAAATTGTTACATGACGAAAGCCGCTGTGAGACATGCTCCAGCGGCTTTCTTGACAACAAAGCTCGTAAACTATAACATGGAGAGCTGATGACGGACGGCAATAAATCGAACGGTGAGAAACGAATGCTTAACCGCGCCCTGGGTGTATCGGGGCTGACAATCAAAATCCTCATAGGAGCCGTGTTTGCACTGATCGCCCTGATGTGGACTGACCTCGGAACCCGGCTCACCACAATAGACGAACGCACCCTGGAGAACAGGGAGCGCATCATTCGCCTTGAGGAAAGAGTAGGGCATTTGACTAACGACGCCGTCTCTTTAGTCGAGCCTTAATTACTAGGGGTAACCTACTATCCCCCTTGGGGTCACCAACCATGTAAAAGAGACGCCCATCCGGCGTCTCTTTTTGTATCCCCAATGCCAGCAATTAACGAGTGATTATCCCAAGAATAATCCGTAATCCATAGCCATCGCCATCGATTTTATTCATATTACAAAAAGGGCGACTTTCACCATTTATTGCAGCACACTTTATCCTGCTTGTTCACCAACCCTACCCGATGCACTGATGGCGGTCAGTACTACCAGAGCGATGAGTAGTTTCTTCAACTTTCCTCCTGTGGTGGTTGTGGTTTAGTTAGGTTGGACTTCATGGAATGGCGCATTTGCGCCGACGAAACCGACCGGATGGTCGGGTGGAGCAAAACGGACTTGGATTGATGTTAGTTATTGTTCAGCTCGCGGGCGATATCGTGCTTGCGGTGGAGGTGCAGGTGGCTCTCGACGACGAAGAGGACGCTCTCGGCGATGTTGGTGGCGTGATCACCGATGCGCTCCAGATGGCGAGCCACCAGAATCAACCTCATCCACGGCTCTTTGGAACAAGCCGGATCGGTACAGTTGTTGTTCATGCTGGTCTGTAGCTCCTCGATGACGGCACCGGTCATCCGGTTCAGTTCCAGATCATCGACAATCACCCGCCGCGCCAGCTCCTCATCACCATCATCGTTTGCCGTAAGAGCTTCTTCAAGCTGGTTCAGCGCACGACCAGCCAGTTCTTTAAGCTCTTCGGGAATGGCGGTCTCCGGACGGTCGGTGATGTAAGCCGCGTGGTCGGCGATGTTCTCGGCATGATCGCCGACCCGCTCCAGGTCTCGGTTGGTGAGGATCGCCGAGACCAGCTTGCGAAGGTCCTTGGAGTTGGGTTGAAAGAGGGCGATCACCCGCACCGCCTCCTCCAGATTCCAGGTCTCCATCTGGTTTACGGTAACCTCGTCATCCTTGCTGATTCGCCGAGCCAGCTCGGCATCGCGGTTCTCCAGAGCATGGATGGAATCCTCCACCATCTTCCGACAGAGGTCAGCCATTTCTCGGAGTTGATTCTTGAGTGCGGTGAGTCGTTTCTTTAGCATGGTTCCTCGTTTGGAAGGCAGCTTAAAGCTGCACATAGACTTGTGGCTAGTCGTTATTTTCAGATTGTGCTTGCTTCCACAGATACGCTCTCTTTGTTTGCTACCTGTTGATAGATTACACCAAGGTGTTCTGGGCGAAGCCCAGCTTTAAGGTGCAGCGCACCGAATTGTTGAAGGTAGTTTAACGGAGCGACCAACGGGAACGCAAACGCGGGAGTGAACATCACCTAATCAACAATATCAGCCGCGAACCTGTGGTGCAGCGCACCGCGCTGCTAGCCGAAGATTCCTCGGAGGTAGTTTTCGGTGCGTTCGTCTTCGGGTGCGGTAAAGACTTCGTCGGTGATGCCGAACTCCACCAGTTCGCCGAGCATGAGGAAGGCGGTGTGGGTGGAGACGCGGGCGGCTTGCTGGAGGTTGTGGGTAACGATGACGATGGTGTACTTGCCTCGAAGCTGCTCGACGATCAGCTCTTCGAGGCGGGCGGTGGAGTGCGGGTCGAGGGCGCTGGCGGGTTCGTCGAGGAGGAGGACTTCGGGTTTGACGGCAAGGGCGCGGGCGATGCAGAGGCGTTGCTGCTGTCCACCGGAGAGGTTGAAGGCTGATTCCTGGAGCTTGTCCTTGACCTCGTCCCAGAGGTTGGAGTCGTGGAGTGCCTGCTCGACCCGCCGGGCGATGGTCTTTTTGTCGTGAATGCCGTGGAGGTGCAGACCGTAGGCGACATTTTCGAAGACGCTCTTGGGGAATGGGTTGGGGCATTGGAAGACCATGCCGACGCGCTTGCGCAGCTCGTAAACATCGGTATCGGCACCGTAGATGCTTTCGCCGTCGAAGAGGATGTCTCCCCGAGTACGGCAGCTGGGGGTCAGGTCGTGCATCCGGTTGATTGCCCGCAGGAGGGTGGACTTGCCGCAGCCCGACGGTCCCATGATGGCGGTAACCTCGTTGTCGGGGAGGTCCAGGGAGACATTTTTGAGAATATGCGCCTTGTCGAACCAGAGGTCGAAGTCGCTTATCCGCAGCTTTTCACTGGTGGTTACCATTTTTTCCTCTTCCTCGCTCGGGTGCGCAGGATGATCGCCGTAAGATTGATGAGAGACACCAGCCCCAGCAGTACCAGAGCGGTTCCGTAGGCGATGGCGGTGTGTTTTTCAGGATAGATACCCTCGCTCATCAGGGCGTAGATGTGATAGGGCAGTGCCATGACCTTGCTCATGATGCCTTCGGGCATCCGCTTCATAAAGAAGACCGTGGCGGTGAAGAGGATCGGCGCGGTTTCGCCGGCGGCACGACCCACAGCGAGGATGATTCCGGTGAGGATGTTCGGCAGGGCGGTGGGCAGCACGACCTTGCGGATGGTCTGCCACTTCGTTGCGCCTAGACCCAGCGATGCCTCGCGGAAGGAGTTTGGAACCGTCTTCAGTGCCTCTTCGGTAGAGCGGATAATCAGGGGGAGAATCAGCAACCCCAGGGTCAGGCTACCGGAGAGCAGGGAGGCTCCGAAGCCGAAGAGGATAACGAAGATCGCCAGCCCGAAGAGTCCGAAGACGACGGAGGGGACTCCCGCAAGGGCGTTGACTCCGATGCGAATCCAGCGTTTGAGTCGTCCCTCGGCGGCGTATTCGGAGAGGTAGATTGCCGCCAGAATACCCAGGGGGACGGCGAAGATGATAGCTCCCAGAGCCAGCAGCAGGGTTCCGATAATCGCCGGATAGATGCCACCTTCGCTCATCGCCTGGCGGGGCATCTCGGTGAGGAACTCCCAGTTGATGACCTCGGCACCCTTTGAGACCAGGAAGGCGATTATCAAACCGAGGAAGCCGACAACGACGACCATCGAGGCACCGGAGAGGCTGAACATCACCTTTTCTTTAAGCTGTCGTGCGTTTCGCTTCAGCATCAGAGGGTGGCTCCCTTCTTGTTGCGCTTGAAGGAGAGGTCGTTGCGCTGCTTAATCCCCTCGGCGAGGACGTTAAACGCCAGAGTGATGATGAAGAGCAGCAGTGCCAGCATGAAGAGGGAGTGGAGGTGGAGGCTGCCAGCGACGGCCTCGCCCTGTTCAGCGGCGATGGTGGCGGTTATCGGACGCACCGGTTTGAGCGGGTTGATGGTCATCTGCGCCGCGCCGCCTGCCACCATCAGCACGACCATCGTCTCACCGATGATTCGTCCGAAGCCGAGGAGAATCGCCTGAAAAATACCGTTACGGGCGGCGGGCAGAACCGCCCGGCTCATCATCTCCCAGCGGTTGGAGCCGAGGGCAAGGGATGCCTCGCGCAGGTCGCTGGGAACGGAGCTGATGGCATCCTCCGCCAGGCTCGCCATGGTAGGATATGCCATGAAGGCGAGGATGATTCCGGCGTTGAGGGCGGTCAGCCCCACCGGGAGGTCGAAGAGGTCTTTGAGGAAGGGGGCGATCATCACCATGCCGATGAAACCGAAGACCACCGAGGGGATTCCCGCCAGCAGCTCGATAATCGGCTTGACTGTCTCGCGGAGCCACGGTGGTGCGACCTCCGCCAGGAAGATCGCTGTACCTAGACTCAGCGGAATGGCGATGACCAGGGCAATTGCAGTAACGAGAAGCGAAGAGAGCAGCAGCGGCAGCATCCCGAACATCGGTTCTTCCATGGTCGGTCGCCAGGATTCTCCGGTGAGGAAGTCGCCCAGGGGGTATTCACCGAGGAAGGGTAACGCCTGAGCCAGCAGGGTAACCAGAATCCCGGCGAGGAAGATCAGTGACAGCAGGGCAAAGATCGCCAGCGCACCCTTGATCGGTTTTTCGCTTTTGAAGAAGCGTTTTGACACGGTGAAGTCCTCTGGAGAGGTTGTAACAGTGTACCCAGTGGGTTGGCTAATTTATTGACATTATCTTGGTTGCATGCGATTCTCAGCTACGCTTCCGGAACGGCTAAAAGTGGCAGGGCAGAGGCTTGGTCGATTTGATGATGTGGGGGTCTTTTACGGCTAGCGATCGGAGAGAGCGTGTCTATAACATCTTAAATTGCAGGTTGATGCGCTTGTTTCCCAGTGAGCATCTTCGTGTTCTTGCCTCATCAGCCGGAGCTGCATTACACCTCGAAAAAAAGGCGTAGGGACGGCGGTGGCACGCTTTGTAAAACGAGTTCTGCCTAGGTGTGTGCAGCTTCAAGCTGCCGCCACCGCCTCTCTCTTAGCCGGATTGCAGCTTAGGCATAATTTGCGCAACTCTTATTCGATTGGTCTAGTTTTGAGTGATTATCCCTTAAGTTTTGTTTCTTCTCTTGGCGGGGATTAAAATCCCCGCCCTACATTAAACGTCAATACCAAAACCTATTATTACAATAATAAAGGGAGGGGGCATAGTCGCCCCCTCCCAGGGGCATCCTGCGAGAGTCTTACTTCAGTGGGATGTAGCTCGCCTCGACGACCAGAGCCTGTCCCGCCTCACCAAGCACGTAGTCAACAACGGTCTTGACGGCATCGGGGGCATCGGCGAGGTGATAGAGAAAGAGGGTGCGGGAGATGGCGTATTCGCCGGAGACAACCTTAGCCTCGGTGGCGGCGACGCCGTCCAGCGTGATCGCCTTGACCTTGTCGTCCAGATAGCCTAGACCGAGATAGGCGATTGCGCCCTCGGCACCGACCAGGGTGCGGTGGACATCGCCGTTGGACTTCTGGGTCAGAGAGTCGTCGCGGAGGGGAATCTCCTCGCCCGCATCGTCCTTACCAAGGACGACCTTGTTGAACATCTCGTAGGTACCGGAGGAAGAATCGCGGGAGATGACAACGATCTCACCAGCGGTGCCGCCGACCTGACTCCAGTCGGTGAACTCGCCAGCGTAGATACCGTGAAGCTGTTCCAGGGAGAGGTTGGAAAGGGTGTTGCTGGGGTGGACGCAAACGGCGATTCCGTCCTTGGCGATCTCGACCTCAATAATGTCCAGATCGTTCTCTTTCGCCTGATCCCATTCCTTGTCCTTCATGGGACGGGATGCCATGGCGATCTCAGTGCGTCCGTCGAGGAGGGCAGCGATTCCGTCGCCGGAGCCGGTGCCGGAGACCTCGAGGTCGGAAGCTTCGTACTCCTCGGCAACCAGGGTCATAATCGGAGCAACGGTGGTGGAACCGTTAACAGAGACGGTAGCGATTTCAGTGCTTTCGCCGTTTTCACTGACTTCGTCGGTAGCTTCGTCGCCACAGCCGATCAGGCTGAAGAGAAGGGTGGCGAAAAGCAGGGCGGTTATGGTAAACTTGTCCATTGGTGCCTCCTTGAGATCCCCTTCTTCAGTGAAGGGAATCGGTTTCGTACTGCTTGTGGTTAGGTTGGCGGAACTATCCGGAGGTTTGGGGCTTCCCGTGGCGGCGGGAGGCTCCTTTTTTGTGTTTCTCCGGTCTTCCCCGGAAGTGGGGAAAACTATTTGCCTCTTCCTCTGGAAGGGGGTTTTTCAATCAGACCCTCAATCATAGTTGTGGTGGCGGCCACGGCTGGACTGAATTAGGCTGATTGAAGCATTTGATGAGGTCAAGACTACAAAAAGGGAACACCCTACAGGGCGTTCCCGGAATAGTTAGCGAATACAGCGAGCCACGAGGCTCGCGTTCGACCCAGCACCACCATCGGCATCACCCTTCGATGACCGATGATGATAGCAACCCATTCCCTGTCCCTGGGTCAGGGCGGGGAGCTGGGTCTGCCGTTTCTTGAGTCGCCAGTTGCTCATCTTATCCTGTTTGTCAATCCGAAAATCTATAGTCTCAGTTCATCGGCGGCAATGTAACATCGACTCCGGCGATCTGTCAAGGGAAATTTTTCAGCCTGAATATCCCAGGTGGGGTCTCTTTTTTAACCCCTCAATTGGTCAGCCTTTTATGTTAAGCTGATCCGTCTTAGCAGAGGATTTTCTGGACATTGACATTTTTCAAACGATTGTGATAAAGGAGCAACACGATGGCAGTGGATAACAAATCGCGTAATCTCGAAGCAGCCTTTGCCTCGATTCAGCGTAAGTACGGTAAGGGCGCGATCATGCGCCTGGGCGAGAGCAAGATCGGTGAGGTCGATGTCATCCCCACCGGTTCGCTGACCATTGATAAAGCCCTCGGTGTCGGCGGCTACCCCCGTGGGCGGATCGTGGAAATCTACGGTCCCGAGGCCAGCGGTAAAACCACGCTGACCCTCCACGCCATTGCCAGCGCGCAGAAACTCGGTGGTATCGCGGCGTTTATTGATGTCGAACACGCCCTTGACGTTACCTACGCCAAGCAGCTCGATGTCAACGTGGACGACCTCCTGATCAGCCAGCCCGACACCGGCGAGCAGGCTCTGGAGATCGTGGAGATGCTGGTACGCTCCAACTCCATCGACCTGATCGTGGTGGACTCCGTCGCCGCCCTGGTTCCGAAGGCGGAGATTGAGGGCGAGATGGGCGATACCCACGTTGCCCTGCAGGCACGACTGATGAGCCAGGCACTGCGGAAGCTCACCGGTATTGTCAATCGCACCAAATGCTGCATCCTCTTCACCAACCAGATTCGCGAGAAGGTCGGCGTGGTCTTTGGAAATCCAGAGGTAACCCCCGGCGGACGCGCGCTGAAGTTCTACACCACCATCCGGCTGGAGATTCGCCGTATCGGCGCGCTGAAGAGCGGCAGCGACAACGTGGGTAACCGCAGCCGGGTGAAGGTCAAGAAGAATAAGGTCGCTCCTCCATTCAAACAGGCGGAGTTCGATATCCTCTTCGGCAAAGGCATCAGCCACTCCAACGAGCTGATCGACATGGGCGTCGAGGCCGACCTCGTGGAGAAGTCGGGAAGCTGGTACTCCTACGATGGTGAACGCATCGGTCAGGGCAAGGACAACGCCAGAAAGTATCTGGAAGAGAATCCAGAGATGATGGGTAAGCTGGACACTCAGGTTCGAGAGCATTACGACATCGCCACCAAAACCAAACCCGTAGAGTCCGCTGAAGAAGCCGAACCTATCGAATAAGCATTCTGCCACAAAACCAAAAGCAGCCCGCAGGGGCTGCTTTATTTAAGTTTTGAATTGGAATAACTCCGCAAAAAACCTGCTACAGGCTGCTGCCATCGGGCATTAATCGCAGGGGGACATCAGCACCGGCCTCCTTCAGACTCATCCGGTGGC
>Ga0190344_1000965_pt1 | contig 11518 bp, 8 predicted proteins | sample 48721323_MG_FD_161662 | JGI IMG/M metagenome (GOLD analysis project Ga0190344, IMG submission 161662) | Hydrothermal vent microbial mat bacterial communities from Southern Trench, Guaymas Basin, Mexico - 4872-13-2-3_MG | ecosystem: Environmental > Aquatic > Marine > Hydrothermal vents > Microbial... | reverse complement strand
GTTCTGCTCCACAATTGTTGTTGCAGGCACAGCAAAAGTCTCGGATTTTACTTTTCTGTTTATTAAAATCTCGGCAGCCATTACAAAATCCTCTGTTTTCCCTCCTGTACAGGAACCAATATAAGCCCTGTCAACAAGTACATCGCTATTATCTGCTGCAGGTCTTCCGTTTCCCGGAGAATGGGGCATTGCAATCATTGGACAGAATTCTTCTCCTGTGTATTCAATAACATCGCAGAAAACAGCGTCATTATCGCTTTTCTCATAAAAATCAACACTTATACCTTTCTCATTAAAATACTTCTTCAACTTATTATCAACCTGGCAGATTCCGTTTTTTGCACCTGCCTCAATAACCATGTTGCAAAGAGTCATACGCTCTTCAATACTGAAATTTTCTAATACAGAACCTTCAAATTCAATTGCCTTGTATGTGGCGCCGTTTACTCCGAGATCCGAGATAATTTTTAAGATTACATCTTTTGCAGTAACTCCGTGTTTAAGTCTGCCTGTAATACTTACCTTGATTGTTTCGGGAACTTTAAACCATAGTTTCCCTGTACCCATTACAAATGCTGCATCGCTGTTGCCTACACCTGTTGCAAATGTACAAAATGCTCCTGCTGTGCATGTATGACTGTCTGTTCCGATCAATATCTGTCCCGGACGTGCAATTCTGTCTTCGCCTATAGTTACATGGCAGACACCTCTGTAAAATTCAGTGCCAGGATCATAAAAATGTTTTATCCCCTGGCTTATTGTAAAATCCCGCAAAATTTCTATGTTTCTTTTTGCATGCACATCCTCAGTAAAAATATAGTGATCCGGAATTACATATATTTTATCCGGATCCCATACTTTGGCATTCTCACCAAATTCTCTTTTAAAAATTGCGCTGGTCGGAGGTCCGCACACGTCATGAGTCATAAGCACATCCACATCAACCCATACAACTTCTCCTGCAGAGACCTTTTTGACGCGTGCATGATTTGCAATAATTTTTTCAGTAATTGTCATTCCCATGTTAAAAGTGACTCCCTTCAGTTTCTTTCCTGATTTGAACAAAAGCATAAGAGTAAAACTTTTCTACAATATTTTTCAGATCTCTCTCCGAGACCTCACCGTTTTCGTCCGCAATATTAATTACAATGTTATAAAGATCGTTCAGTTCATCCATTGTGAGATCCACACCAAATTTTTTACATTGTGCATGAAGCGCGTGCCTTCCCGAATGTTTACCGATTACAAGTCGTCTGTTGTCAACACCGACTGACTGAGGTGTCATAATCTCGTATGTCAACGGATTTTTAAGAACTCCGTCCTGATGAATCCCCGCTTCATGAGCAAATGCATTATCTCCCACAATTGCTTTGTTTGGCGGAACAGGTACATTGGTAATTCTCGATACAAGCTGGCTTGTGGGATACAACATCTCAGTTCTTATTCCGGTATCTCTGTTGAAAAATTGTTTCCTTGTACAGATTGCCATAACAACTTCCTCAAGGGATGCATTGCCTGCTCTTTCTCCTATTCCGTTGATTGTACACTCAACCTGCTCTGCCCCGTTCTCAATTGCAGCAAGAGCATTGGCTGCTGCAAGGCCCAGGTCATTATGAGTGTGTGCGCTGAAAATCACATCATTATTATTAATAAGCTCTTTTATTTCTCTGAACATATGCCCGTACTCTTCAGGCATTGCATAACCTACTGTATCAGGCAGATTTATCACTGTGGCGCCGCTATCTGCTGCGATCTTTACTGCTTCCGCAAGAAAATTCCTGTCACTCCTGCTTGCATCTTCTGCTGAAAATTCAATATTATCCGTAAAATTTTTACCAAAAGTAATGCTCTCTTTAATTGCCTGCAGGACCTGCTCTTTACTCATTTTAAGTTTGTATCTTATGTGGATGTCACTTGTTGCAATAAAAATATGAAGCCGTGGTTTTTCCGCATTTTCAAGCGCTTCCCATGCACGCATAATATCTTTTTTATTAGCTCTGCAAAGACCCGCTACTGTAACACCTTTTACTTTTCCGGCTATGTTTTTAACAGCTTCAAAATCACCTTTGGAAGCAATGGGGAAACCAGCTTCAATAACATCAACGCCGAGTAGTTCCAGTTGTTTTGCAATCTCCATTTTCTGGTTAATGTTCATACTGAATCCCGGAGACTGCTCACCATCTCTTAAAGTGGTGTCAAAAATTAATACTCTGCGTTTCATTGTTAGTTACCTCCACATTAATTTTGTTAATCTTTTTTAATAAAAAGTAATTGTATGAATCAACAAGAGCCTGCCAGCTTGCTTCAATAATATTTTCCGAAACTCCCACTGTTGACCAGGATTTTTCTCTGCACATCATCTGGATCAGAACTCTTACTTTTGAAGCTGTTCCTTTTTTACCTGCTTCGTTTATAACTCTGACCTTAAAATCAATAAGTTTAACACCTGCTATTTCCGGATAAAACCGGACAAGTGCTTTTCTCAGAGCATTATCAAGTGCATTTACAGGGCCGTTCCCGCTTGCAGCAGTATGTTCCACTTCTCCGTTCACTTCAACTCTTATACTCGCCTCGCTCCATAAATCTCCGTCAGCATTTTTTTCAGTGAACTGTCGGAAACCTGACAGATTAAAGAATGCCGTATCATGATTAATTGAGTTATGTACAAGAAGTTCAAAACTCGCATCTGCTGCTTCGTAGCTATAGCCTTTGTTTTCAAGCTCTTTGATCCGTTCCACAACAATTCTTGATTGTTCGGCATTCAGGTTTTCAAAGCCAAGTTCGGACATCTTATACTGGACATTGCTTTTTCCGGAAAGATCGCTTATCAGAACTCTCCGCTTGTTTCCCACAAGATCAGGATTAATATGTTCATATGTAGCAGGATTCTTCATCACTGCACTGACATGCACTCCTCCTTTGTGAGCAAAAGCACTTGTCCCCACAAACGGAGTTTCATTCCTTGGGACAATATTTGCAATTTCGTTAACAAGGGCAGAAATATCAGTAAGGGTTTTTAATTTGTATTCCGGAACGCAGAAATAACCCATTTTTAACTGAAGATTCGGTATAACAGAAATCAAGTTTGCATTACCGCATCTTTCTCCAAGCCCGTTTATGGTTCCCTGAACATGCCTGGCCCCTGCTTCAACAGCACTCAGAGAGTTTGCAACCGCAAGATCAGAATCATTATGAGCATGAATTCCGATTTCAATATCAAACATCTCACAAATATTCTTTGTTATCTCATAGACTTCAAAGGTAGTTGAGCCTCCGTTTGTGTCGCAAAGCACAATAGTGCCGGCACCTGCCTGAACCGCAGCACTCAACACATTTACAGCAAAATCAGGATCATCTTTATAACCGTCAAAAAAATGTTCTGCATCAAAAATAACTTCTATGCCGTGTTTCAGCATAAAATCTACCGAATCATACACCATTTGCAGATTCTCTTCAGCGCAAACCTTTAAAGCACTTTGTATATGCAAACGCCATGACTTTCCGAATATCGAGACTGCCGGGGTTTCCGCTTTAAGAAGAGCATTTAAATTTTTGTCCTTTTCAGGAGGCTGATTCTTTCTTCTCGTGCTTCCGAAAGCTACTATCTTTGAGTTTTTCCAGTCTCTCTGTGCGGCAGACTTGAAAAAATCCGCATCTTTCGGATTTGCTCCGGGCCAGCCACCTTCAATATAGTCCACACCAAACTCGTCCAGAATTGATGCAACAGCAAGTTTATCTGCAAGAGAAAAATTTATTTTTTCTCTTTGTGATCCATCCCGCAGGGTAGTATCAAACAGCTTAATACTTACATTTGCTTTTTTTATTTTTTCTGTACCCACTGCATCATTCCCCTTAATTTTTGACCGATTGATTCAATTTTATGACTGGCCAGCTTCTTCCGCATTGATTTTAATACAGGACGCCCGGCCTGATTTTCACATATCCACTCCTGGGCAAACTTGCCCGTCTGAATATCCTCAAGCATCTTTTTCATTGCAGTTTTTGTATTGTCCGTTATGATTCTGGGACCTCTTGTAAGACCTCCGTACTCTGCAGTATCAGAAACAGAATAGTACATCCCTGAAATTCCCGATTCATAAAAAAGATCCACAATAAGTTTCAGTTCGTGCATGCATTCAAAATATGCAATCCCCGGCTGATATCCTGCATCAACCAATGTTTCAAATCCTGCTTTAACAAGCTCGGAAACTCCTCCGCACAGAACTGCCTGCTCTCCGAAAAGATCTGTTTCTGTCTCTTCTGCAAAAGTGGTTTCTATAACTCCTGCCTTAGTTCCACCTATACCTTTACTATAGGCAAGAGCCTTCTCCTTTGCATTTCCGGTACTGTCCTGATAAACAGCCACAAGACACGGTACTCCACCGTTCTGCTGATAAACTCTGCGTACAAGATGACCGGGGCTTTTGGGAGCAACCATCCAGACATCCACATTTTCAGGAGCAACTATCTGCCCGTAGTGGATATTAAATCCGTGGGCAAAAGCTAAGGATTTACCCTCTGTCAGGTTCGGCTCAACATATTTTTCATATATCTCTTTCTGCGTCTGATCCGGAGATAAAAACATGATAATATCAGCCTCTTTTGCAGCATCTTCAACCAGGGCAACTTTAAGTCCTGCTTCCTCTGCTTTTTTCCATGACTTGCTTCCCTTGTACAGGGCAACAGTAACATCAAGCCCGCTCTCTTTTAAATTCAATGCATGTGCATGTCCCTGACTTCCGAATCCTATTATTGCAATTTTATTCTCTTTAATGACACTCAGATCAACATCTTCTTCATAGTAAATTTTCATTTTACAATCCTTTCCTGTTTTATATTGCAACAATTCCGCTCTGTGCAGATTCAACAACGCCAAAATTGTTTAATGTGTTGATTACAGACTGAATTTTCGCTGCTTCGTCAATAAGCTCAATTACAATTAAATCTTTTCCTTTTTTTACAATTCTCCCACCGAATGATTTTACAACCTCCATAGCATTGTGATACTCTCCGGAAAAAAGTTTAACTTTTAATATTGCAAACTGTCTTGCAACAAAAGATTTACTGCAAAGAGGTTTAACGGATATTACTGATATAAGCTGTTCAAGGCTGTTTTTTAAAACAGATGCACTCTCTATGCTTATTTCAGTAACAAGAGTGATTCTTACCATCCCTCTTTTCTCGGCAGGACCGGACGCAATACTTTTTATCTCAATGCCCTTACCTGTAATGTGATTTGTAATTCTCGCCAGAATATCCGGAGAATCTTCTGCTACTATTGAAAATAAATTCATAATCACTCCTCCTCTATCATTGCAATGATTGATTCACCTGCAGGTACCATTGGAAACACATTTTCTTCTCTTTCAATTATAACTTCGATTAAAAAAGGCGAATCATCATCTACAGCCTTTTTAAACGCGCTTTTAAATGATTCAATATCATCAACCCGAACAGCTTTTGCACCGTAACTTTCAGCCAGTTTAATAAAATCAGGGTTGCTTGAGCCTATTTCAGTACTTGCATATCTCTTTTTATAAAAAAGCTGCTGCCATTGTCTTACCATTCCAAGATACCCGTTGTTTAAAAGAACAATTGTAACAGGCACTTTATAATGAACTGCTGTTGCCAATTCTGCAGAAGTCATCTGAAATCCACCGTCGCCGATTATTGCCACTACATTTCTTTCAGGCATTCCTATTGCAGCTCCGATTGACGCCGGGAGACCAAATCCCATTGTACCTAATCCGCCGGATGTAATAATAGTTCTGGGGATTGTGAAAGTATAATGAAGAGCAGTCCACATCTGGTTCTGGCCGACATCCGTAGCAATAATTGTGTTCCTGCTTGTCATCTGCGATATTGTTTTGATTACCTTCTGAGCCGATGCGCCGCGGGAGGTCTTAATCTCCTTATAAACCGGATGTTCTTTTTTCCATTTATTAATTTTTTCTATCCATTCGTCGGAATCACACCTTGAAACAATTGGCGTTAATTTCCTCATAATATTCTTTGCATCCCCCACCAGTGCCAGTGAAGATTTAACATTCCTGTTAATGCAGGAAGGATCAATATCCATATGAATTATCTTTGCATCAGGAGCAAATTCAGAAATTTTCCCTGTAACTCTGTCATCGAAACGGGCTCCTATTGCGATAAGCAGATCAGCTTTAGTAACAGCGTTATTTGCATACCATGTCCCGTGCATTCCAAGCATCCCAAGTGACAGAGGATGATTCTCAGGAAACGAACCTATGCCGAGAAGAGTTGTTGTAACCGGCGAGTTCATCTTTTCCGCAAGTTTTCTCAGTTCTTGACCTGCACCTGAATTAATAATCCCGCCGCCAGCATAAATTACAGGCCTTTTTGATTTTGAAATAATTTCTGCTGCCTGTGTAATTGATTCCATATCAGATATTGTAAACGGGTTATAACCGGCAATTGACACCTCACTGGTATCAGGTCGGAAAGATGTTTTCGCTCTCATAACATCAACCGGAAGATCCACAACAACCGGCCCGGGTCTTCCTGTTCTTGCAATGAAAAACGCCTTTTTTACAACAGATTCAACATCATCAACACTTTTAATCTGGAAATTATGCTTTGTGATTGAACGGGTTATTCCCATAATGTCAGCTTCCTGAAAAGATTCTTTTCCTATGTAACTTGAAGCTACCTGTCCTGAAAAAACAACTATAGGAATACTGTCCATAAAGGCAGTGGCAATTCCTGTAACTGTATTTGAGGCACCTGGCCCGGAAGTAACTATTACCACGCCCGTTTTTCCTGTTGCTCTTGCATATCCGTCTGCCGCATGAGTGGCTCCCTGTTCGTGCCGTACAAGAACATGTTTAATCTCTTTTGTGTCGTACAAAACATCATAAATGGGAATAACACTGCCTCCGGGAAAACCGAAAATAGTGTCAACTCCCTGCTTAATCAAAGTACAGACCAAAATTTCCGCCCCTGTTATTACAGGAGCGTTTCTGTCTGTCTGAAACATCTGCTCTCTCTCTGCTATTTGATTTACAGTGGTTGTCAAATCATTCATTTGCTTGCCTCCGCATCTATTACAGCACCTGTACTTGCCGATTGAACCATTTTACTGTACCTGTACAACCAACCAGTTTTTACAGAAGGTTCAGGCGATTTCCACTCATCTCTTCTCCTGGAAAGTTCATTTTCATCCACATTCAAATTGATTACTCTTTCATGAATATTAATATAAATTTCATCACCGTTTTTAATCAGTGCAATATTGCCTCCCATTGCAGCTTCAGGTGCAATATGACCTACACAGGCTCCTCTTGTCCCGCCGGAGAACCTTCCGTCTGTTATAAGGGCTACGGAATTACCGAGCCCCATGCCCATTACAAGGGAAGTCGGCTCAAGCATTTCCTGCATTCCGGGACCTCCGACAGGGCCTTCATATCTTATCACAATTACATCTCCGGGTTTAACCACTCCTTCATGCAACCCGCTGATGCACTCCTCCATTGAATCAAATACAACTGCAGGACCTTTATGAATCATCATTTCCGGATCAATAGCAGCGGTTTTAACAAGACCTCCCTCAGGTGCAAGATTACCGAACAAAACGGCAAGCCCGCCTTTTTCGCTGTAAGGTTTTTCAACAGTCTTGATTACAGAAGGATCTTTAATTTCTGCATCTTTAATATTTTCGCTTATAGAGCCCCCTGTTACCGAAGTCTGATTTGGTGTAAAATATTTTGATTTTTTGGAGATCTCCTTTAACAATGCCGAGACTCCACCGGCTCTGTCAAGATCTTCAATGTGAAAATGAGAAGACGGAGCTATTTTGCATATTGTCGGGGTATCGTCTGCAATTTCATTAAGCCTTTTAATATCATATTCAATACCTGCGCTATTTGCAATTGCAATAAGATGCAGAACCGTATTTGTACTGCCACCCATTGCAAAATCAAGAACAAAAGAATTATCAATTGACTTTGACGTTACAATATCACGAGGTTTGAGATCCTGCTTTACAAGATCAACAAGCCTCTTTGCAGCTTTTCTGACCAATTCTCTTCTTTCCTGCGAATCAGCGAGTATCGTACCATTCCCCGGTAACGCAAGTCCGAGAGATTCAAGAATACAATTCATTGAATTTGCAGTAAAAAGTCCGGAACACGACCCGCATCCCGGGCATGCATTCTTTTCTATTTCGTAAAGTTCTTTCTCATCAATCTGATTTTTGGAGAATGAGCCCACTGCTTCAAAAACGGAAATAACATCAATAGAATTATTAAGCGGTGTTTTGCCTGCACGCATAGGTCCGCCTGAGACAAAAATTGTAGGAATGTTTACCCTGAGACTTCCCATTATCATTCCCGGAACAATTTTGTCACAGTTGGGGATACATAACAGGCCGTCAAATTTATGAGCATTTACAACAGTTTCAACCGAATCTGCAATTAACTCTCTTGAGGGGAGGGAATACTTCATCCCGTCATGCCCCATTGCAATACCGTCACAGATTCCAATATTGTTGAACTCAAACGGTACGGCTCCTGCTTCACGGATGGCTTCTTTTGCTATATCTGCCAGCTCGCGAAGATGAATATGTCCCGGAATTATTTCATTGTAGGAATTTGAAATGCCAATGAATGGTTTTGAAAAATCGTTGTCTTTAAGTCCTGTAGCTCTTAAAAGACTTCTCTGGGGAGCCCTTGTAAAACCCTTTTTTATTGATTCGCTTCTCACTTAATCCCTCCGATAGAAATTAAAATACACTTTTCCCACCTGAAGCGAATCTTTTTATAGTATGATTATATAGATATTTTGGTATATTTTCTCGGGATTCGCTTCAGGTATTGGACTTAGCCTATAATACCTTTTAGCACAATCCCTAGTAGCACAATAATGAGGACCTGTATAGCGATGTTAATAATTAATACAGGTAGATTGATTACTACTGTGGAAACAGAAAATTCAGCCGCATTTATCCCTTCACCTTGGAAGGCATATCCTCTTTTTGGGGAAGTTTTGGCTGAATTATCGTTCATTATTTTTCTTTAATTAAAAATTATTAGGACCAATTAAATAAATATTTTATTAAATGTCAAGAACTTTCTAAATTTTAAGCTTTTTTTATTCTCTCCAGATATACGTGCATGGATTTTTGTTATTAACCCATGCACGTAATTACCCTTATGATTTAAGGCATAGGAGGTACATGTCAAGTACACATTTTATTGAGGTATTGGTTTTAATATAGTTGATTTATTTAATTAAGTCAAATACTTTTTAGATTTATATCGATTTTTATGCATGTTTTTTTCATTTTATTGAATTTTATTACTTTTTTCGATATTTTTTCAATTTTCTTATTCCAATTGAATTCTTTGTATATAAATGAAATTAATGTTATTGATATTGGGAGCTATTCCCCACCTTGGTAAATAAATTTTTGAAGTGCAGTTGAGGCTCTAAAAATAATGTCAGTTTTTTGGGCAAAATTAATTCTTATAAAATCTTTTTTAAAAGGAGAAAAATTCTCCCCTGGCACAACAGCAACTTTTTGTTTTCTAAATAATTCTAATGCAAATTCAAAACCATCCTGAAAATATTCAGGTATTTTTGCCCATATAAAATATCCGCCATCTGGTGCATAAACGTTCAGACCAGCATCATTAAGGCTCTTAACTATAATCCGCATTGATTTTTTACATTCATTTCTTAAATATTCAGTATAATCTCTCCCGAAATTATTTTCAGAAAGATAGTCTCTGACAGCACATTGAAAAATATACGGTGCGCTCAGACCAGTATAATCATGAATACTGAAAATCTCTTTCATATGAACATAATCAGCAATTAAATATCCTATTCTCCAGCCTGTAATGCTAAGCATTTTGGAAAAAGAATCTACATAAAAAATATTTGGGTTATCTCCAACCTGGAAATCTGCAGGTTTTGACGCATGGAAATAGATATCTTTATAAACAGCATCAAAAAGCACAAATATATCATATTTTCTTGACAGGTCATTAATTCGGTTAAGTTCATCCTCACTTAATATTTTGCCCAAAGGATTGCCTGGTGATCCGAAAACTATTAATTTAACATTAAGTTCTTTTACGGTTTTTTCCAGCTTAATAAAATCAATGGAAAGATCATCGTTTAAATCAAAATATTTAAAATTCAGGTTGTAATACTCGGAAAGCCTGGTGTAGCTTTCATAAGGTGGATCAAAAGAGAGAACTGTAAATTTGCTCCCAATAAGTCTTGAAAGATAAAAGAAAACAAGGTGTATTGCCTCTGTTGCTCCTTGTGTAATAAGAATATTATCTCTGCCCAGTTGTGAATTTCTCCTTAATTCCGAGATAATCAAGTCAACCAGTTCAGGATATCCCCTTCCCGGAGCATATTGGTGTAGTCGTGCATTGGAATAAATAATGGAATTCAGGATATCCAGCAGTTCTTCAGGAGGCGCAAAACCAGGTATACCCTGAGCAAGATTAATACCTTTTTCTGTTTCCGAAAGATTACTGAAAAAACTAATTAATGAGCCTTCCGGTCTTTGCATGATTGCACCCTTAATAATAAATCAGGGGCCGACTGTTCCTGACGGCCCCCTTTGTCGGGGCGGAGAGATTTGAACTCTCGACCTCATGCTCCCGAAGCATGCGCGCTGACCGGGCTGCGCTACGCCCCGATTTATACTATTTTGATAAAACCTATAATACCCAGTGAAGCAAGAGTCACAACAACTCCTGCCAGCAGTATTCCTGCAATTATGCATGGTACTGCATATCTTAAAGGAATACCGAAAATAAACGCTGCTATTGCTCCAGTCCACGCTCCTGTAACAGGCAGAGGTATTCCTACAAAAATAATCAATCCTATTGCTTCATACTTTTCAATAACGCCGCTTTTTTTTCTCGTCCTGTTAAAAAGCCAGTTTAAAAATCTGTCTCCTGCTTTAGTTTTTCTGATTATTTTTGAAACAGGTTCCAGAAGCAGTAAAATCGGAAGAACAGGAATAAAATTCCCCATTACTGCAAAAACATATGCGCTCTGCCATGAAAGACCTCCGCCAATAGGAGGAGCTGATAAAGCCCACGGTATTGCGCCTCTTAACTCAAAAACAGGCAGAGTTGCGATTATCAGTGTAATAATCTCTTTTGGAAGAGATTTTAACAAATTAACCACGCTGTCAATCATACTATCTTTTTCCAACCATCTTTACAACCATTTTACAGAATCGCAATGTATCGACTGTCCTGTTAATACTGCTGCCTGATCCGTTATATATTACAGGGATCGAACAAAAATCAATGTTCCAGCCTTTTATACCTGCCAGTATTATAAGTTCGCTTTCAAGCTCGTATCTTTTTCCTGTCAGAATCAGATCTCCTAATTTTTCAATTCGTATGAGCCTGAATCCGCACTGGCTGTCTTTAATTGCTCTACCACATGCTAAAGACACAATAAACGAACTTATTTTATTTGAAAGAACTCTGTCAAAAGGCATATTTGAAAAATTCAGTGA
>Ga0190344_1000964_pt1 | contig 11538 bp, 8 predicted proteins | sample 48721323_MG_FD_161662 | JGI IMG/M metagenome (GOLD analysis project Ga0190344, IMG submission 161662) | Hydrothermal vent microbial mat bacterial communities from Southern Trench, Guaymas Basin, Mexico - 4872-13-2-3_MG | ecosystem: Environmental > Aquatic > Marine > Hydrothermal vents > Microbial... | reverse complement strand
CAACGATTCTTATGCATACCGGCTTTCCGCCGACGACGTCCAGCCTTTCCATGTCCTCCAGTGCACCGAAGATGTTCTTCTGCCTGGCCGGGTGGGTTGCTATAACTACCGGTACGGTGTTGTCGGGCCCGGTATCTTCGTGTTGTATGGCGCCGGAGATGCTCACATCATGGTCGGCAAGGACGCGGCTCCACTGGGCGACTACGCCGGGCCGGTCTTTGCACATTATCCTGATATAAGATCTGCTAACAAGGTTGTCGATATTTTCTATCAGCGGGATGGCTTCGCTCCGGGGCCGCAGGTTCAAGTGATCGAAAGTCGTGCCGGAGTTACCCAGGGCCACATCGACAATGTCGGCTACGACTGCGCTGGCGGTAGGCATCATTCCGGCTCCCCGGCCGTAGAACATCACCTGCCCGACTGCGCTACCGAAGATGCTGACCGCATTGAACGGTCCCGCCACGCGGGCGAGCGAGCAGTCTTTGGCAATGAAGGACGGATGCACACGAAGCGAAATCCTGCCTTGCTCATCTCTCTGTCCGATCGCCAGCAGTTTGAGACAGTAGCCCATTTCCCCCCCGTAACGAATATCGTCGATCGAAATTCCTTCGATACCTTCTACGAAAATATCGTCGAGGGCTATTTCGTACCCGAAGCCGATAGAAGCCAGGATAGCCAGTTTGTGGGCGCTGTCGCCGCCGCTGATATCGAGCGTCGGATCGGCCTCGGCATAACCTTTCTGCTGGGCTTCGGCGAGAGCTTCGGCAAAATCCTGGTTCTGAGCGGTCATGTTGGAAAGGATGTAGTTGCAGGTTCCGTTTACGATGCCGTACATGGAATTTATTTGGTTCGCCGTCAGCCCCGTTCGAATTGCCGAGACAATCGGCATGCCCCCGGCACAGCTTGCTTCAAAGGCTATGCACCTGCCGCTTACCCTGGCGGCCCTAATGAGTTCATTCCCATGTTCTGCGAGCAGCGCCTTGTTGGCCGTAACCACATCCTTGCCGGCCGCCAGCATTTTCAGTTGAACCTGTTTCGCCACATCGGTCCCGCCGATCATTTCGACTCCAATGTGAATTGAATCGTCGTCGTAGAGTCTGTTCAAGTCGTCTGTAAGGACACCGGCGGGCAGTGTTACCGGGCGTGGGGAAGTGGTGTCGATATCCACGACACACGCCAGCTCCAGCCGAAGACCGGTTCTGGCCGCGATTGCATCTGCGTCTTCGAGTATCAGTTTTGCGACCCCGCTGCCGACGGTTCCGAAACCGGCAAGCCCAATCTTAACAACACGTTCACTCATGAGAGTACTTTCCTGTCAACGTTCCAAGAATTTGTCGATTCTGCACGTAGACTATGCAAGTCCGATATTTCTCCCCGATCCAGGTTCAGAGGATTGGCGAGCGAACCAATGGATTCGAGTAAGAGATTAAATAAAACGGTTTTCATAAGGTCAAGGAAAAACCTCCCAATCGCGGGAACTAAAATAGTATTGACTTAATCGGCCAATCTGTGTTAGAATAGGTAAAGTTTTTTGGTTAAATACTGCAACTAAACCGCAGGGAGCAGCACCGGGCGATTAGTGAGCGGACTTAGCGGATCACAAGAGGCGGGGTCTGTCCTATAATATGGAGCAGGGGCCGCAAATCGTTTTGTCGAGCTGAGTTTACGGCAATCGCAGGGTCTGGTATAGAACGGCTTGGTGACGAAGGTAGTTATGTTGGAAGGCAGATCGGTAACGCGAGCTTCCGGGAAGAAGTATAAGGGTGCGCGCCAAGGCACGCCGCACACATCGCCCGAGCCGGTTGAGTTGCCGGACCGCACGCTTGCGTGTCGCTATGAGATGAAGTACCACATAACCGAGACGCAGGCCGCGGCGATAACCGAATTCATAAAACCTTTCGTTCAACTGGATCGGTACTGCAAATTGCAGCCAAGCCGCGACTATCCCATTGTGAGCATGTACCTGGATTCGGGCGACTTGCGACTCTGCCGAGAGAGTCTCACGGGGCACAAGAATCGCTTCAAGCTGCGCATTCGCAGTTATACGGATGAGCCGGAGTATCCTCGCTTCTTCGAGATCAAGCGACGGATGAACACGATTATCATCAAGAGCCGCGCTCGCGTAATGGATCCCGACGTGGATGTCTTGCTGGCGGGACTGCCCCTTCCTCCGCAAAACTACACCGCTGATATAGATACGATCAATCAGTTTCAATTGTATGCGAGCAGTATTCGAGCCAAACCCACTGTGCTTGTGCGTTACATGCGGCAGGCATATGAGGGTGATGGCCAAAACAGGGTGAGAGTGACTTTCGATCGGGATCTCGCTTACAACATTACCAACGCCGCTCAGGTGCGTCTGGGAGGCGGGGGCTGGCAGCGCAATCCCTTTACGATGGGCGGGGTGATTCTGGAGATCAAGTTTACGGATCGTTATCCGGCCTGGCTGGGCCGGCTGGTAAGGCACTTCAACCTGCGGACGCGGTCGATATCGAAGTATGCTTCGTCGCTGCAGGACTCTTGCGCCCTAAAGTTTTGCGCTCCTGAAATGATGGCTTAGTGGGTATGGATAGAATCTGGCAAATTCTGGAAGGCGGTGCTCCGGCCGGGGTCTCTTTTACGCCCGAGACCGTTTTGCTTTCATTGCTGCTTGCCTTTGTCCTCGGACAGGTTCTGGCCTGGGTCTACTACTTCACACACAGCGGGTTGTCATATTCGAGGTCTTTCGTACAATCGCTGATTCTCATCACGGTTGTTGTGGCGATGGTGATGGCCGTCATCCAGACGAGCATCATAACCGCCGTGGGATTGATGGGGGCGCTGGCAATCATTCGTTTCCGCAACATCATAAAGGATACCAGAGACATAGCCTTCATCTTCTGCTCGCTTGTCGTAGGCATGGCATCCGGCTCTCAGCGTTACGCCGTGGCCATCGTGGGGACCGTTATTCTCAGCTTGATAATCGTATATCTGCATCTTGCGAGCTTCGGGACGCATCAGCCGCACAACGGCTTCCTGCGGTTCACTTTCAAAGGCCACGTCGAGCCCGATAGCGACATCCTCACAATCCTCAGACGTTTCTGCAGCCGGTTTACTCTGATATCGGCGCAGGACAGCGGCTTCGGGACATCCGAAGTTGAGTATGCCTATCAAGTGATGATACGAAATACGGGAAGGAACCAGGAGATGCTGTCCGAGTTGCAGGATGTTGAGGGTCTTGAAAACATAAGCCTGACGATGCAGGAACGATTGCTGGAGGTCTAGACCGAACATGAAAAGGATAGACATCCGAAGTTATCTGTTTCGTCTGCGTCTCCACCTGTTGCCGATCCTGGTGTGGCTGGGGGCCCTGGCTTGTGTAATCGGTCTCTTCTCCCGCCGCTCGCAACGCTTCGAGGTCCTGGGCATGGCGCAAGGCCGGTTGCGTCAGATATCAGCCACTTCCACCGCCCGAGTCACAAACGTCTCGGTTGGCTTGTTCGACAGAGTCGAGAAAGGACAAACCGTCGCAGTGCTGAACTCTGTTCTCGACGACGAGCAGTCGCGAGACCAGTTGCAGGCGCAATTGGATACGGTGCTGGCCGAAACGGAACGGCTGACGGCCCAGTTGGTCCCGACCCAAGAAGCCCTCTCCGCGGAAAAGGCCGATCGTGAGACCTCGCGGATCAGCGACGGCAGGAGGTTCGCCGTCGATGTCGACAACGCAAGGCTTGAAATACTCAGACTCCGGGCGATGATCGAAGCCGATAGAATAACGCTCGAAGACCTGGCTCTGGATGTCAAGATTGCCGAGAAGCTTGTAGCCGAAGAAGCCCTCGCGCCATTCGAGCTGCAAAAGACCAGGGCCCAGTATAATGCACTGGCCACAAAGATCGAAGAAACGGAGAACCTGCTGGAGCAGGCCAAAGCGGCCCTGGAGCAGACACAGCAGCGCCGTGATGAATACATTCAGCATCAGCCGTATCACCCGTCGGTTGACGATGCTCTGGAGGTGATTCGCAAAGCGATAAGGGTGCAGGAAAAACGGATGGAGGAGTTGGTCAGGGAAATGGAATCCCTGGATCGCCGCGCGGAGCTGGAGTTGAAAGCCCCGATGGACGGCGTCGTAAGTGGTATCCTGCACCGTCAGGCGGAGGTGGTTCTGGCCGGCGAGCCGATACTCACGATTGCCGAGGGTGACATAACCGACATCATTGCCTACGCCGACGAGAGCATGATGAGCGAAATCCGGGAAGGGATGGTTGTCCAACTGATTAAGAACAGCGAGCCCTCGAAGGTCCAGGTCGAGTCTTCAGAGGTGACATATGTCGGCCCGGTGGTCGAGCAGATTCCCGTGCAGTTGTGGCTTAATCCGAACATTCCGCAGTGGGGCCGTCCGTTTCTAATCAAGGCTCCCGCTCAAATGAAGCTGATAGCGGGCGAGAGAGTCGGTATACGCACCCGGCGGAAACTGAAGATATGAATTGCGGTTGTTTCACCATGCAAGTAACGCGTTTGGCCATGCTGGGCTTGGCGGGCTTGTGCACTCTGGCCGGCTGCACCCGGCACAACTACAAAAAGGAGGCGGACGAACAGGTCTATAGCATCATCGATCAGAAATGGGACGACGATTTCGGCTCCAAAGCCAATTACACTATCAGCGACGTGGCGCCGTCGCCAAACGATATACAAATCGAGAAGAAGTTGGCTATCCCCGGCGTCCTGACTCTGCCGCAGGCCGTTGCCCTTGCGACCGCTCACAACCGCGAGTATCAAACGCAAAGGGAAGCTCTATACATGAAGGCACTGGACCTGCGGCTGACGCGGCACGAGTTCGAGACGCAATTCTTCGGTGGCTTCAGCGCCGGATACAATGCCGATCGCAATGACGAGACGGTTGGCGCCGAAGCCGGCGCCGGCTTCAGTAGGCTGCTGGCCGGGGGCACGAGAATCAGCACGGAAGTCGCGGTCGCCTGGGTTGATGTGCTCACGGGCAATCTCCGCGGCGGTCTGGCTTCGATCCTGAGTGCAAGTGTTACTCAGCCTTTGCTCCGCGGCAGCGAGCGCGAGATCGTCATGGAGGGGCTGACCCAGGCCGAGCGCGACACACTGTATCAGATACGCACGTTCAATCGTTTCCGAAAGACTTTTGTGGTTGACGTTATCGCTCAGTACTACACGGTCTTGCAGCGGCTGGAAGACGTGAATAACGCCAGGACAAACTACGCAACCCTGGTCTGGCTCGCCGAACGTGTCGAGAAACTCGCCAATGCCGGTCGTCTGCCAATTCTCGAACTTGACGAGGTCCGACAGGAAAAACTCCAGGCGGCCAACGTGTATTCTCAGGCGGACCGAGATTACCGGCAGGCCGTCGATGAATTCAAGCTGACTTTGAGCCTTTCCACCAGCGCTGAATTGCGGCTGGACAAAAACGAATTCAAGCTTCTCGGAGCGGCTGAAATGGCTGCCCCCGATTTCTCCGAGGATCAAGTTCTCGAATCGGCCCAGCTTGCCCGTCTGGATCTGGCCAACAGTGCCGATGCCGTCCTTGATGCCCAGCGCAAGGTCCGTGTTGCCGCCGACAGTCTCCGAGCGGAGGCTAACCTGCTGGGCACGGCGGGAGCCAGCTCGGCCAAGAGGGCCGACAGGCAGACGCTTGACTGGCTTGCGGAAGACTATGGCGTAGGGCTCGATCTGGATTTGGCGCTGGACAGGGTCCCGGAGCAAAACGTCTACCGCAAGGCACTGATTGGATTGAACCAGCGACAGCGGGAATACGAGCAGGCCGCCGATACCGTCAAACTCGAGGTGCGGCAGGCCCATCGTAATCTTACCGAAGCATCCGATCGCCACGGCGTGTTGTCGCAGGCCCTGGAATTGGCTCAGCAGCGATTCAACAAGACCTTTCTGTTGGTCCAGTACGGCAAGGCGAGCAGTCGCCGGGTGCTACAGGCCCAGAGAGATTTGTTCGATGCTCAAATCGACGCAGCACAAGCCCTGGTTGACTACAAGATCGCAACGCTGAGCTTCTATCGCGACACGGGCGTCCTCCAGGTGCGCCCCGATGGGATGTGGGAACTCAGCGACACGGCCAACTGATCCGGCTGCACATTTGCACTCGCACCGCACGCACATTAGCCAACGCTTCAGAATTTAGTGGATTTTCCAACCCGATTATTCTACGGTATGCCGAAAAGACTGCGTTCTACTTTGATCAGGAGCTTAAACTCACAAATGTGTTCGATGATGGGGCTTTACAAATTCGGTGAAATCGAAAAGAAGTGGCAGCGGTTCTGGGAAGAATCCAAAACGTTCAAGGCCCGGGACTGCGACGATTCCAGGCCGAAATATTATGTATTGGATATGTTCCCTTATCCGAGCGGCCAGGGATTGCACGTCGGCCATCCGGAAGGTTATACCGCAAGTGATATAGTCGCCCGATACAAGCGGATGAAAGGCTTCAACGTCCTGCATCCCTTCGGCTGGGATGCGTTCGGCCTGCCCGCCGAGCAATATGCGGTTCAGACCGGCACGGCGCCCGAGGAAACGACGAAAAAGAACATCGACAATATGCGACGTCAGACCAAGTCGTTGGGTTTCAGCTACGACTGGGACCGCGAGGTCGCCACTACCGATCCGAAGTATTTCAAGTGGACGCAATGGATTTTCCTGCAATTGTTCAACAGCTACTTCGACGAGGCCGAGCAGAAGGCTAAGCCTATAGAGCAGTTGCCTATTCCGGAGGGATTGAGCGAAGCCGAAAGGCAAAAGTATATCGACGATCATCGCCTGGCCTACGAGGCGGAGGTGGCGGTAAACTGGTGCCCGGAACTCGGGACGGTGCTGGCCAACGAGGAAGTGATAGGGGGCCTCAGCGAGCGCGGCGGACATCCGGTGATCCGCAAGCCGCTGCGCCAGTGGATGCTGCGGATCACGAAATACTCCGAAAGGCTGCTCGACGACCTGGAGCTGGTGGACTGGCCTTACTCAATAAGGAAATTGCAGACCGACTGGGTTGGCAAGAGCATTGGAGCCGACGTAGATTTTGCGGTCGACGGTTTCGACGAGACCATCCGGGTCTTCACGACGCGGCCCGACACGCTATTCGGCGCGACGTATATGGTTATGGCGCCAGAGCATCCGCTCGTAGATAAGATCGCCGCCGAGGACCGAAGAGAGGCGATTGAGAAGTACCGCGAAGAAGCCTCGCGCAAGAGCGATCTGGACAGAACGGATCTGGCCAAAGACAAGACCGGCGAACCCATAGGTGCTTATGCGATTAATCCGGTTAACGGCGAGAAGATTCCGATCTGGATAAGCGACTACGTCCTGATCAGCTACGGGACAGGGGCTATTATGGCTGTGCCCGCCCACGACGAGCGTGACTTCGAGTTTGCGACCAAGTTCGGCCTGTCGATCATCCAGGTTGTCGAGCCGCCGGACCCCGAGCAGGCCGAGGCCGCAAGGCGGGGCGCTCTGTGTTTCGTGGGCGACGGCAGGGCGATCAACAGCGGGCAGTTTGACGGCCTGAGCACGGCCGAGTTCAAGGAGCGGATTTCGAACTGGCTCGAAGACAAAGGTCTGGGCAAGAAGTCTGTCAACTACAAGCTGCGCGACTGGCTCTTCAGCAGGCAGCGCTACTGGGGCGAGCCGTTTCCGATTCTGCATACCGACGACGGGCGTGTCATCGCGCTTTCGCAGGACGATCTTCCGTTGGAATTGCCGGCGGTAGAGAACTATAAGCCCTCGGGCACTGGCGAACCTCCGCTTGCGAACGCCGAAGACTGGGTGAACGTGACACTCGAAGACGGCACAAAGGCCCGGCGCGAGACGAACACGATGCCTCAGTGGGCCGGGAGTTGCTGGTATTATCTGCGCTATCTCGATCCCGACAACGACCGGCAGGGCTGGGACCCGGAGAAAGAGAAATACTGGATGGGTGACACCGGCGTCGATCTTTATATCGGCGGCGCCGAGCACGCGGTGCTGCACCTTCTGTATTCACGGTTCTGGCACAAGCTTCTTTACGATCTCGGCTACGTCGGTACGAAAGAGCCGTTCAGGAAACTCATCAATCAGGGTATGATCCTGGGCGAGGACGGCCAGAAGATGAGCAAGTCGCGCGGCAACGTAGTCAATCCCGACAAGGTCATCGCCGATCACGGGGCCGATTCGATGCGGCTGTACGAAATGTTCATGGGGCCTCTGGAGGCGGTCAAGCCATGGAACATGCAGGGTGTCGAGGGCGTGCACAGGTTCCTGCAAAAACTCTGGCGACTGGCCGTTGATAAAGACACGGGCGAGCTTGACAAAGCTGTTCAAGACGCCAAGGCCGACGAAGCAACGCTTCGATTGTTGGATCAGACGATAAAGAAGGTCGGTGACGATATCGAGAGCTTTGGCTTCAACACTGCGATCAGCGCGATGATGATCCTGCTCAATCATCTGGTGAAGCTGACGGTTGTCCCCAGGGTGGCCGTCGAGAAGCTCGTCCTGATACTCGCTCCTTTTGCGCCTCACATCGCCGAGGAGCTGTGGCAGAAATTGGGTCATTCCGAGAGCCTTGCTTACGAGAGCTGGCCCGAGTACGACCCGGAGCTTGTCAAAGAAAAGGAGATCGAGCTGGCGGTGCAGGTCAACGGCAAGATAAAGGACAAGATAGTCGTCGCGGCCGACGCAAGTGAAGAGCAAATAAAGCAACAGGCGCTGAGCGCCGAGAAGGTGGCTGCCGCAATTGGCGTCAAAGAGCCCAGAAAGATCATCGTCATCAAGTCACGATTGGTGAACATCGTCGTCTGAACCGGGTGCGGCAGTAATATTGATGTGTGTCGAAATTGAAGCAAAGCTCAAGGTTGATTCGCCGGCGGAAGTGGAACGCAGGCTGTCCGAACTCGGCGCAGAGTTCGTAGCCGAACAGTTGCAGATCGATTCGCTCCTCGACGACGCCAACGACACTCTGACCTCTTCCGACCGGTGCCTGCGAATTCGCCGGCAGACGACGGCCGGCAGCGAGAGGTTCTTTCTGGGCTATAAAGGCGGCAGGGAAGACAGCAACTTCAAGAAGAGGCAGGAGATCGAGATGGAAGTCACCGACGTCGACTCCCTGCTCAAGCTGTTCACGGCGCTGGGATACGAAGAAAAGGTGGTCGTGGAAAAGAGACGTCGTCTCTGGAGACTCGCCGGGTGCGAAGTTGCCCTGGACGAACTGCCGCTGCTCGGCGATTTCGTCGAGATAGAAGGACCGAACGAGGAGGCAATAGCCGATGTGCAGACCAGACTCGGATTGGAGACGCTGCCGCACATCGCCAAGAGCTACGCGAATTTGATTGAGGAAGAACTCGGCCGTCGCGGCGCGTGAATGGCGCGGCGGCTCAGAGACGACAGAGTATGAGACCCGACGATGGCTACATCGCCTACATAGTGAATCCTAAGGCCGGCGCCAGCAGCAGCAAGCTCATCGGACGCCGCTTCGAGAAATATCTCGTCAAGAACGGCTACGGTGTCAAAGTCAGCGTAACGCGATCTCTGGATCACGCCCGCGAGCTGGCGACCAATGCGGGAATCGAGTACGACTGCGCGATGATCGTGGCCGTCGGCGGCGACGGGACCATCCGGGAAGTCGCTCACGGCCTTGAGGGCAGCAACAAGCCTCTGCTCATAGTGCCTCATGGGACGGAGAATCTTCTTGCGAACGAACTGGGCTTTGACGAAACGCTCAAGACGCTGATAAGAACGTTCGAGGCCGAGTACGTCCGCCCTTTGGATCTGGGCCTGGTTAACGGCAGGCATTTTACTTCGATCGCAGGGTTCGGTTTCGACGGCGCCGTCGTCAAGAGAGTCAGCGATCAGAGACAGGGACACATACGCCACTCTGACTACTTCTGGCCGATTTGGCGAACCTTCTGGAGCTACAAGTTCGATCCCATGAGAGTCGTGCTTGACGGAGAAGAGATATTCGACGGCCCGGGACTGGTCTTCGTGGGCAATATCTCCCGCTACGCCGTGGGGTTGCAGATACTGCATCATGCAGATTACGGCGACGGCCTGCTGGATGTCTGCATATACAAATGCGCCTCTCAGCTTCGTCTTGCCAAGCACTCTGTCATGACCGTGTTGAAACATCATGCCGGCCGCCGCGACGTCATATACCGCCAGGGCAAGAGTGTTTCCATAAGCTCTGATGCGACCGGCATACAGACGGAAATTGACGGCGATCCCGGCCCGGCCCTGCCGGTTGATATCAGCGTGATCCGGCACGCGGTCAACTGCATTGTGCCGGAGGGCGCCAAGCCGGCCGGCATGAGGACGAGGATTGTCAGAGCAATAGGGTGAGGATTTGCCATTTACTATTTACTATTGATTATTGACTGTTGGAACAGATATGAACGATGCGTGTTTCGATATTGGAGAGGTGAAAGTTGGTTTGGATGCACCTCTGTTTGTAATGGCCGGGCCTTGTGTTATTGAGAGCGAATCGCACTGCCTGGATATTGCGAGCCGGCTGGTTGAGGTCGGGCGAAGAACTGAAACGCCAATGATCTTCAAGGCGAGTTTCGATAAGGCCAATCGCTCCAGTTTGCAGAGCTTTCGCGGGCCGGGCCTGGAAAAGGGTCTTGATATCCTGGCAACGGTTCGTCGCGAGAGCGGCCTGGCTGTCATGACCGACGTTCACGAGCCGGCTCAGGCCGAGGCGGTTGCCGAGGTTGTTGATTGTCTCCAGATTCCCGCTTTTCTGTGCAGGCAGACTGATTTGCTCTGCGCATGCGCTCGGACGGGCAAGCCTGTCAATGTTAAAAAGGGGCAATTCCTCTCGCCCGAGGAGATGCGGAACGTCGTCGAGAAGATTCGCGCATGCGATAACGAGCAGTTGCTGCTCACCGAGCGGGGGACATTTTTCGGCTACAACCGTCTGGTCAACGACATGACGGCCATCGAGACTATGAAGGGGCTGGGCTGTCCGGTTGTGTTTGACGCGACACACAGCACGCAGCAGCCGGGGGGGCTTGGCAACGCAAGTGCGGGCCGGCGAGAAATGGCGCCGATACTTGCAAGGGCGGCGGTCGCCGCCGGCGCCGACGGGCTCTTTCTTGAAGTTCACACGGAACCGGAGGCGGCGAAGTCCGACGCCGCCTGTGTCATGCCGTTGGACTGGCTCGAAGAAGTAGTGGTCGTTTGCAGAAAAATATTCGGACTCGTGCGGGGGGTGACAAAGTGACCGGTGAAAGGAAATATCTATACGGACCTGTGCCTTCGCGCAGGTTGGGCCTTAGTTTCGGTGTTGATATAGTGCCGTTCAAGGTCTGCACACTGGACTGCGTTTACTGTCAGCTCGGAAGGACGGTTGAAAAAACGGTCGAACGCAGGGACTTCGGACCCGTCGAGCCCATTTTGGCCGAGTTGAGAGAAGCTGTTGCCGAAGGTCTGAAAGCCGACTTCGTCACTATAGGCGGGTCGGGTGAGCCGACGCTGCACCTGCGGCTCGGCGAACTCGTTGACGGTATAAAGGAAATCACCGACATTCCCGTAGCGCTGCTGACGAACGGGACTCTGCTGAGCAGG
>Ga0190344_1000961_pt1 | contig 11595 bp, 5 predicted proteins | sample 48721323_MG_FD_161662 | JGI IMG/M metagenome (GOLD analysis project Ga0190344, IMG submission 161662) | Hydrothermal vent microbial mat bacterial communities from Southern Trench, Guaymas Basin, Mexico - 4872-13-2-3_MG | ecosystem: Environmental > Aquatic > Marine > Hydrothermal vents > Microbial... | reverse complement strand
CTGCTTGACGTTACCGCCGTCTCCGCTCGTCCATCCATCGCCGTTGCCGACCTGGAGGCGATCGGTTGTGAGGAATCCATCGGTCAGGCGGTGGCAGAGATTATGCTCACCGAGGTTGCCCGGGGCGACGAGTTCACCGTCATCGAGCGCGCCCAGCTACAGAGCCTCCTCGCCGAGCAGTCCCTGGGAGCCTCCGGGCTGGTTACCTCCGACACCGCCGTGGGCATCGGAGCCTTGCTCGGTGCCGATGTCATCGTCGTCGGCTCGGTCTCCAAGCTCGGCGATACCTATACCCTCAGCGCGCGGGCGGTCTCTGTGGCTACCGGCGAGGTGCTGGCGTCGAAGACCGACTCCTGCCGTAAAGAGGACGGGCTGGTGAAGATTGCCACCGCAATGGCAGAGCTGGCACGAAATAACCTGCCGGAGATGATCTCTCAGCACGGCAAGCCGGCGGCGTGGGAAGCCTACCGCACCGGCGTTGCCCAGCTCCAGGCGAAGCAGCCGGAGCAGGCACTGGAGTCCTTCCTGGAGGCGATCAAGCTCGACCCGGAGATTCCGGCGATCTACCTTGCCACGGCGAAGCTCGCCAACAAGCTGGGCAAGGTTATCATCGCCAGGCGGGTGGCAAGCGCCTATCTGGAGCAGTTCCCCGAAGGTCCCCACGCAACGCAGATTCGCAAGGCAATCGCCGAAGCCGATGCATCAGCGATAGAGCTGTCGCCGTAAGGCAACGCCAAGCGTTGTATCACAGGACTTCGCCCAGAAAATCTTAACGTTTTGATGTTGTAGGGGCAGCCCCCTGTGGCTGCCCTTTTCCATATCTGACAAAGGGCGGACACACAGGTCAGCCCCTACCAACGTATTCCGTGCTACTCGTTCTTTTTGCTTTTCTTTACGGAGATGTGCAGCTCGTCCAGCTGCTCCTCATCCACCGCTGACGGTGCCTCGGTGAGCGGATCCCACGCCTTCAGGGTCTTCGGGAAGGCGATGATCTCGCGGATATTGGCTCGCTTGAGCATCAGGGCGATAGTTCGATCCAGACCGGGGGCAATCCCGGCGTGGGGCGGGGTTCCGTAGGAGAGTGCCTCGATGAAGAAGCCGAAGCGTTGCTGTACGGTTTCTTCGCTCAGCCCCAGGGCGGCGAAGATCCGCTTTTGCAAAGCGGCGTCGTGGATTCGCGGGCTGCCCGAAGCCAGCTCGACCCCGTTGAGAACGATGTCGTAGCTTGCCGAACGCACGGCAAGAGGATCACTCTCGATCAGGTGCTGGTCGGCTTCCAGCGGCATGGTAAAGGGATGGTGCGAGCTGGTGATCGTCCCGTCCTCGCTCTCCTCGAACTGAGGGAACTCCGTAACCCAGAGGATGTCCCAGCGGTTCTCGTCGATCAGCCCCAGCTCTTCGCCCAGGTGCAGGCGGAGCCGCGCCAGCGCGGTGTTGACCCGGCTCTTCGTTCCGGCGGCGAGGAGGAGCAGGTCGCCCTCCCCAGCACCAGAAAGCTCTCTGAGTTTGGCAATGTCGTCTTCTGTGAGGAACTTCTTGATGCTGGCGTTGAAGCCTTCCTGCGCCCACTTTGCCCACATCAACCCGCCAGCTCCGGCGGAGGTTGCAACGGTCTCCCAGCCTTTAATGGTCTTGCGGCTTGCCGCCGCCTGACCGGGAACCACGATGCCCCGCACCGTGCCGCCGACTTCCAGAGCGGCGTTGACGAATTTCAGTTCGGTTCCGGCGAAGATATCGTCCAGCGTGGTAAGCTCCAGCCCGAAGCGGGTGTCCGGCTTGTCGCAGCCGTAGCGATCCATCGCCTCGGTAAAGGTGATTCTCTTCCACGGCGTGGGCAGCTCCTGCCCCAGCAGCTCCTTCCAGAGCTTGCCGAAGAGTCCCTCGCTGACCTCCATTACCTCTTCAACTCCGGCGAAGGACAGCTCCAGGTCAAGCTGAGTAAACTCCGCCTGGCGGTCGGCACGGGCATCTTCATCGCGGAAGCAGCGGGCGATCTGGAAATATTTTTCCGCCCCCGCCACCATCAGCATCTGCTTGTACATCTGCGGAGACTGGGGCAGGGCGTAGAAGCAGCCCTCGTAGAGACGGCTGGGGACGAGATAGTCCCGCGCGCCCTCCGGGGTGGACTTCGTCAGGATAGGGGTCTCGATCTCCAGATAGCCCCGGGCGGAGAGGTAGTCGCGGATAATCAGCATGAAGCGATGGCGGAACTCGATCATTTCAGCCATCGGCTGGCGGCGGAGGTCGAGGTAGCGATGTTTCAGACGCAGCTCCTCGTTGCTGATTGGTTCGTCGGTCAGCGGGAAGGGGAGAGGCTTGCTCCGCGAGATAATCTCTAGCTCATCGCCCAGTACCTCGATTGCCCCGGTGGTTTCGTCGCCCCGGACCTGTTCATTCGGGCGTTGACGCACTCTTCCCCGCAGAGAAACCACATACTCCAAGTGCAGCTCCCCGGCAATCTTCAGCGCGGCGGGGGCGTGGTCGGGATCGAAGACCACCTGGGTCTCGCCGTAGCGGTCGCCGATGCGGATGAAGATCAGCCCGCCGAGGTCGCGGATCTGCCGCACCCAGCCAGCGAGGAGGACCTCGGTTTCCAGATTAGCGGTGGTAAGCTCACCACAGCTGTGGCTGCGTTTGGTGTAGTCGAGGGACAAGGTGAAGCTCCTTTATAAAAGGTTGATGCGAAAATCGCTGTCTGTAAAATAAAACGCCCCGACTCCCCGGCAGGGAGTGAGGCAATGCTAACAGAACAGACCGCTGAGGTGAACCGTGAGATTTTTGCCTGGCTTGCCGTTGTCTCGCGAGTCCGGCTTTGGCTGAAACCGACGCTGGCTCATAATCAATGGTATCCGTCAAAGTTACGGACAGATCAATGATCGGGCGGCAGCCTCCGCTGTTGGCGAAAAGTCATCTCCGTCGGGTTATTCAAAGCTATCATCGTGGGATTTTTGCCGACTCACCCTGGGTTTCGTGAGCTGCTAGCCGGTTCAAAAAAATATCGCTGGGGGATTTTCCTTGACACGGTAAAGCTACTGTATTACCTTAGGATAAGCTCGCATTAGGAATGGGAGAGCTGCGTTTTCTGCCTTTTGACGCTGTTAGCGTAACTTGTTTGATGTCAAGCAAATGTGCGTAAAAACGGTGCTGAGGGTAGATAATGGGTGGTGTGTTTGACCTTCTGGTAGCACAGGGCAAACACAAATCCAGCAACGGCATCTGCGTTATGTACGAGACACCGCTGTCGTTAGTGCCACTTTCTCATGCCGGGTGGGCTGGTAACTGGTCTTATTCTTAGACGAAGGAAATGGCTGTCAGAAGAGTATGTTTTTTGAGGAGGTTAGCACGGACTGACTTAACCGTTCGCTATTGAACCTTTTTGTACCAGAGCCACCTGTTTTAGAACAAAAAACGAACCACTATCTGAACCATTCGCAGTAGAAACTTCGATCTCCCAGACCAAAATCTCAACCTTTTTAGGGAGGGTAGGATGGACTACAGGAAACTAGCCCTTGCCTTGATGGCTGTTCTGGTGCTGACCGGCCCCGCATTGGCCGGTACCACAGCTCAGATTTCGGGTACCGTCGTTGACGAAAGCGGCGTCCCGATTGAACTGGCTACCATCAAGATCCTGGGTACAAGCATCTTTGTTACGACCGACGAGGACGGTTACTATTCCCGTACCGATATTGATCCCGGAGTTTACGACGTGCTTTGCACCGTCGCTGGCTTCCAGGACTTTAAGGTTACGGAGGTCACCTTCCTCTCCGATGTTCGACGTAACATCAACTTTACCATGCAGAAGCCGACCGATGTTACCGGGACCGGTATCGTGGTCATCGTTACAGCGGAGCGTCGTCTGATTGAGCGAGACAACACCAGCTCGATTGACTACATCACCGCCGAAGATATCGAGGCTCTGCCTGCCGATAACTTCTATGACCTGATGGCAAACGAAGCCGGAGCGGTCAACGATGACGGCTTTATGCACGTGCGTGGTGGTCGCTCCACGGAAATCGTCTACATGGTGGACGATATCCCGATCATCAGCCCGATCAACAATGCGGCCGGCACGGCGGTTAACAACACGGCGATTGCCGAGATGTCGATCATCTCCGGTACCTTCTCTGCGGAGTACGGTAACGCCCAGTCTGCTGTTGTTAACATCGTTACCAAGTCCGGCAGCACCGATAATTTCCACGGAACCCTTCGGGGAACCATGGAGATTTATCGCTCTACGAAGGAATTCGACTCCGAAAAGGTCCTGGCTTCCACCTACGAGCCGGATCCGGACAAGGTCCCAGTTACCTGGACAACCAGGACCCGCCAGGGGAACCTCTGGAAGGGCGAGGCAGCCATCGGTGGTCCGATTGCCGATTTTGCCACCTTCTTCCTCTCCGGTGAGTACTTCGAGTCCGGTGGATCCTTCATCGTTCCCAACCCGCGCAAAGAGTACACCGCCCAGGGTAAACTGCGTTTCAAGTTCTCCAACGATATGCAGCTGACCTTCTCCGGTACCCTTTCTCAGCGTACTTTGGGCTACTTCGACGTCAAGTGGCAGTACTCTCTTGACAACTACATCAAGCAGTGGCGCGACACTTATCAGGCTGGCTTCCTCTGGAAGCACATTATCAGCGAAGACACCTACTACACCATCCGTGGTAACTATTACAACAGTTGGCGCCACATTGGCACCGTCTGGGGTGATGACGACTGGAACCACGTTGACGATGGTAATGGTGGCTTGGTTCGTCAGTGGAACAATGGCGATGCCTGGGAAGACCATACCCTCGGCGGTATGAAATGGTGGGAAGACTACGATCTGGATCGCAGGCTCAGTGGTGCCGACGGCTGGTTCTACACCGGCGGCGACATGCGCTACTTTGAAACCACCAAAGAGATCATCAACACCGCCAAGTTCGACATCTCCTCAGAGCTTGACCAGCACAACCTGGTCAAGGGTGGACTGGAGTATAAGTACTACGATGTCTCGATGTTCCAGCGTCAGCCACAGGCCAGCAACACCTACGGCGATAAATACCGGGTGTTCCCGTGGCAGGCAGCGGTTTATGTCCAGGACAAGATGGACTACTCCGAGATGGTCATCAACCTCGGTCTGCGTTTCGACTACTTCGAGCCGAACACCACCTATGCTGAGAATCCGATGGAATCTCGGGAGACCTACAGCGACGCTCTTTACGAAACCTTCGACGATATTCCTCGCGTAGAAGCCGATCCTAAATATCAGCTTTCGCCACGCCTGGGTATCGCCTATCCGATCAGCGAGATGGACAAGATCCACTTCTCTTACGGTCACTTCTTCCAGATGCCGCAGTTCAGTCACATGTACCGCAGCAACTACGAGCGTCCCCAGGGTTCGTTCCCTATCTTTGGTAACCCTGATCTGAAACCGGAGAAGACCATCTCCTATGAGGTCGGTGTACAGCACCTCTTCACCGACGATATTCTCGGTGATCTCACCGCCTTCTACAAAGACATCAGTGGTCAGATCGACTCCGAGATGTATCGCCATCCGCTAAACATCTATAACTACACCCGCACCACCAACGCCGACTGGGGTAACGTTAAGGGTGTTGAGGTTGTCCTGGATGGTCGCTGGACCGACTGGTTCAGCTCTAAGCTCTCTTACACTTACTCAGTCGCTCGTGGTCTGGCTTCAAACTGGCGCCAGGGTTACAACTACGCATACCAGCGTTACAACCTGCCGCTTGAGGCAAACCTCCTCGACTGGGATACCACCCACACCTTCAACGTTATGTTCGACTTCCGCTACGAGGCGTTTGGTCTGAACATTAACTTCAACGTGGGTTCCGGTACGCCTTACTCGCCACCTTCCGGCGTTGGCGGACAGCCAGAGATCAACACCAAGCGGATGCCCTGGACGATGGGTCTTGATGCCAAGGCTACCTACGCCCTTGAGCTTGGTGGTATGACCATTGGTGTCTTCCTTGAAGGCTTCAACCTGATGGATCGCTGGAACGTTACCAACTTTGGTGCCGATGAGGGCGATGGTAACAATCAGGACTGGACCTATGCCTACGAAGACCATGACGATCCCAATGGACCCTGGGATGACGTTGAGGTCTATGGCGAGCCGCTGCAGTTCCGTGGTGGTGTTAGCTTCTCCTTCTAGTTAAACAACGGTGTTGGGGTCGCGTCATAAATACTACCGCTGACCCCAGCACTCCACTTGTAACCTTCCACAGATTTCTAACTTCAGGGAGGGACTGTTCATGAAGTTAAAACTAACGCTAGGTGTCCTGGGGACGATCCTTGCCGTAACCCTGATTGCTTTCATGGTTGGCGGTTTGGATCTCACCCACGCACGCACTTCGTACGGTAGTATGGCTGGTGGTGGCTATGCCCCCCTGGCTGGCAATGAAAGCTACCGTTTAGAAGTTGGTAATGTTGGGCTTAACGTCTACAACAACATGCAGATAGGTGACGCTAACGCCGATATGGAATGGCCGCTTGGCTCAGGGGTGAACTACCTCTGGATCGGTGGTATCTGGTTCGGACACAAAGACTCAGTTATCCATGTCGAGTATGGTCAAAGTGATTGCTACCCACTGAGCGAGATGTTTGACACTATCCCTGGTGGGGATACAGCGGACTTTGAAGACTCTTTTGGTTCTCATGAAGGGGTCGACTTTAGCTGGATGTCAAATTTCTGGCGTACCAGCACCCCCAGTGGAGTTGGTGATCAGGATGTTCAGTGGTATGCCGATGATACAGAGTCGGATAACGACGCGCTGGGTCTGAACTTCTTTGCCCAGTCAATGGCTTGGGGAGCTCCCGGTCACGATGAGTGGGTCATCCTTAACTACTTCATCAAGTACACCGGAGCGAGCGAACTGGATCCAAATAGCTATATGGCGTTCGCTATGGATCAGGATATTGGTTCTACTCACCTCGATGACCTGGTTGGCTTTGATACCGCTGATGATACTATCGATGAGTATGACAACCAAACCTGGTCGGAAACCCCTGATGGTATCCCCGATGCCTACGATGCTGTCAACTTCCCGATTCTGATTGATGGCGATAACACCGCTCAGGATTACCGGGACTATTACGCCGGAACCGATTATGCTGGCGAGATAGCTTCGCCTCGCCTGTTGGGCTATATGTTCAACAACGAGGTGCTTGCTGGTGAGACAGGATATGCCGGACTACGTGTTCTGCGTGCCTGTGTCAACCCGGGTATGGCAACAGAGCGGGAGTATATCGTTACCGCTTCTCACTCTTGGGACTGGAACAACGATCCTGAGAACGATGCTTACAAGTATGCCTATATGTCTGATCTGGGTGTTTTTGAAGAGGTTGATAATCCTTTCGATTGGCGCATCTGCCCATCGTTTGGTCCCTTCAAAGATCTCAATGGTCAGGGACTACAGACTGGTGATGTCCTTGAAGTTCGGATGGCTTACGCCGTAGGCGAGGGTCTTGCGGGACTTCGTGGTAACATTGACCAGGCAATGGCCGATTGCTTAGGATTCAACGGCAGGTTCGATGATCCCAAGCAGGGCGATGAGGTTGACGATATGATCGTCCTCTCACCACCCGCCAGCCCGCTGCTCAGTGGTGTTGTAACCGGTAGCCGCGAGGTTACCCTGCACTTCAACCCCGAGTACGAAATTGGCAGGAACCTGGAACTTGAGGGTGATGTCAGTTCAGACAATCAGGTTGACTTCGAAGGTTACCGCATCTACCGCGCCCGTACCCTCGATCAGCTCGGCGATGGTGCCGATCTTGAGCCATGGGGCGGATCGGGTGATCAGCCGAGCTATCTGCGTCATACTCTGACCCAGTGGGATAAAGACATCAACGATGCCTCCCATTGGCCGGCAGGTAGTGAGCCTTGGAAGGCTCCGGGTTACGAAGGCAACGATAACGACCAGTATGAGGAGTTCAACCCCCTCAACAACTGGACGGCGATCTTTGCCGACCCCTACGACGGTGAGGGCTTTGCTGCCAACACCGGTGGCGCTATCTATGAGTTTGTCGATAGGGGTAGCTATACCTACTACGACAAGTGGCCCAACGACGGCTACGATGTTCCTGCGCCCACGGCACCGCAGAACCACTTCACCTACTACTACTCCGTGGTCGCCTTCGACTATGGTGCCAGCCCGCTCTACAACACTAAGCTCTCTCAGCCCTACATGAGCATGGAGGGTGGCGTCCGCGCTAACTACATCACCGTAACCCTGGAGACTGTTCCTGATAACGACTCTCTGGATTCGGTACTGGTAGTCCCCAACCCCTACGTCGGTGGTGTTGATTGGCAGCAGCGTTCCAGCACTGGTATTGTTCAGCGTAAGCTGGCATTTACCAACCTGCCGTCGCGTTGCTCCATCCGTATTTACACCATCTCTGGCGACCTGGTTGACATCATTGAGCACAATGACTCAACCTCAGGAACCGCCTGGTGGGATCTCCAGTCACGTAACAACATGGAGGTTGCCTCAGGAGTGTACGTTTACCACATCGAGGCTCCGGGCCTTGGGACGACGATTGGTAAGTTCGCCGTGCTGATGGGCGAACGCTATTAGTTAAAAAGTCGGGCATGGGGCGGTTTTGTCTGCCCCGTGCCCTGGGAAAGGGGTGTTTAGCACCCTGTTCCCTTCACCCTAAGAGAAATTTCCCTCAGCATGAAGAACTCATTACCTGAGAGGGGGCTAGTTAGTGATGAAGACTAAAACCCTGGCAATTCTCCTGGTGTTGGCACTAGTTATTCCGGTGGTAGCACAGGAAAAATCAGGAATCGCGACCGCCCAGTTCCTTAAGATTGGGATCGGTCCTCGCATGATCGGTATGGGTGGTGCCGCTGTGGCCACCGGACCGGCAGATGCGTCGATCGCTTTCTGGAATCCGGCTGGCATTTCCCGCGTTCCTGGTGTTGACGTCTTCTTTGAAGACAACGAGTGGATAGCCGATACGCGCATGATGAGCGGTGCGGCGGCAATCAACTTCGACCAGGTTGGAACCTTCGGCGTAACCTTCCAGTATCTGGATTACAAAGATATGGACAGGACGACTCAGGATACCCAAGACGGTACACTGGGTACCTTCAGTGCCAATGACATGGCTGTTGGACTTGTCTATGCCCGTCGTCTGACAGACCGCTTTGCTGTCGGTGGTCGAGTGAACTACATTCGCTCCGCCATTGACACTTACTCCATGCAGACCTGGGCGATTGATATTGGTACGCTCTACGATACCGGCTTCAAAAGTCTCCGTGTTGGTATGGCTCTCCAGTACTTCGGAGCCGATGCCGCGTTCGACGGTACCTATGGCGAGCGTCTGCGCGATGGCTCTGGCTATGACGAGACCGAGTTCAACACGGCGATTCTGCCGATGACCTTCCGGATTGGTGTTGCCTACGACCTGCTCGAAGGCGAGGATCACTTCCTCACTCTGGGTCTGGATGCTCTCCATCCTAACGATGCCGACGAGCGGATCCACGTAGGTGTGGAGTACAAGATGTTCAATCTTGCCTCACTCAGGGTCGGCTATCAGGCGAACTACGACTTCTTCGTTGGCGACCAGGATACAGATTCATTTGCTCCTGGACTCACCGCCGGTGTTGGTGTCAACGTTCCCCTGGGACGTACCGAAAGCGTGCGCGTTGATGCTTCCTATTCCGATATGGGACGTCTCGGCTACTCGCTGCGCTTTGGTCTGGGGTTCTCGCTCTAAGAACTCTTAGCCAAACCCCTGTAAGTGTAAAAAAAGTGGGGGGCCGCCTGTGCCCCCCACTCTCCTAAAGGGGCTGGACTGTGGGGGCGGACGAGATGCCTTCACTGTCGAGATAGTGTCGGAGAAGCTTAAGACAGGATAATATAGATCGGCTAATGGAAATGATATACAAGCAAGTTTCATCATGACCAAAGATCAAAGCAATTTTTCATCGTAGTAAACTGTTCGCAGTCATTAGCTATGCAACAGTTAAGTGAGTAGTACGGATAGCTGACCGTAGCAGTTTTCGTAAAGCGGTTGTCTCTTCCTCCAGCGGGAGCGAACGACTCTGAGGTCTTCCGGACAAAGCCCGGTTCTGTGAGGCAACGTATTGCGTTGCATGGGATGGTATTATGCGCTCATTAACGATTGCGATTATGCTTCTCCTTATTCCCTTTGCGGTTATGGCGGAGTTCGAGCCGGTAGAATCCGAGGGCGAGATTGCCTTCACCGTGGATAGTCGTCAGTTCTTCGGCGACCGGGGGATTCTCCTTGAGGTCTATACCCAGCTTCCTGATGGTGAGCTTCAGTTCACCCTCGCCGAAGATGGCAAGTATCAGGCGACCTACGTTACCCAGCTGGAGCTGGAGAACGACGAAGGCGAGATAATCTTCCGCGACAGCGACGTGCACGACCTGCGGGTTGGCGATCTCCATTCCATCGAAAGCGGCGGTTCCGAGCGGCTCAACGCCTACAGCGTCGAGCTTGATCCTGGGTTCTACGAAGCCGTTGTAACCGTCGGCGATCCCAACTCCAAAGAAGAGGGAACGGTTCGCCTTCCCCTGGAAATCCTCGAACAGCCGGAGTTGGGGCTGAGCGACATCGAGTTCGCCTACCACGCCCGCGCCGTATCGCCCGATGACTACGACGACGAGAACAATTTCCGGGGGAACGAGAGCTTCGTCAAGCTCGGCTACTACGTAACCCCGCTGCCCAGTCGCCGCCAGGTTAACCCGGTCAAAACACCGCTCTACTTCTACACCGAGGTACTCTCCCCGCCAGGCGAATATTCCTTCAGCTATCAGGTTTACGACGAGCCGGGCAGGTTGATCCACGAGGAGACCTCCCGCTTTGCCGCCGAGTGGCTCACCGGGTTGATCTTCTCTATTGACGCCGCCGAGTGGGAACACGGCAAATATCGCATTCACGAAGAGATCAACGACGGTACCGGACTGATCGCCACCAGCGAGACCACCTTCTGGCTTGGTCCCAAAGCAGACGAAGCCGAGACCGAGGTTATCCACTACACCGGTGGCATGATGACCGATGCTGAGTTCGCTCAGGTGATGAAGGAGATCAACCCAATCATCACCGAGACAGAGCTTGATCAGTTCGCCTCGGTTTCCAAAGAGGGTCGGGCGACGCTCCTCGACATCTTCTGGGAGAAGCGCGACCCGGACAAACTCACTCCGGAGAACGAGTACAAAGACGAATACTACCGCCGCCTGCTCTTCATCAAACACAACTTCGCCCACGGCGTAAGCGACGGTCTCGGTACCGATCAGGGGCGAATCTACCTCACGTACGGCGCGCCCGACGAAATCGTTGATAACCCCACCGGGATGAGTATCACCGGCGACGACAGCATGATGGGCGAGGCGACCGAGCTTGAAGGACGCATCGGCGCAGGGGGACGCGGTGTTTCCAGCGTGGACTCCTACACCGAGGAAGAGGGCGAGATGGTCGGCGATTTCTCCGGCGAACTCACCGACCTCAGCAAGGCAAGCCTCCTCTGGATCTATTACAAATCCGGCTCCGATTCCCACCAGATGAAGTTCCTCTTCTCCGACCGTTCCAGCACCGGCTTCTACGAGATCGTCTGGTCCACCGAGAGCG
>Ga0190344_1000960_pt1 | contig 11599 bp, 9 predicted proteins | sample 48721323_MG_FD_161662 | JGI IMG/M metagenome (GOLD analysis project Ga0190344, IMG submission 161662) | Hydrothermal vent microbial mat bacterial communities from Southern Trench, Guaymas Basin, Mexico - 4872-13-2-3_MG | ecosystem: Environmental > Aquatic > Marine > Hydrothermal vents > Microbial... | reverse complement strand
CGAGATTGGAGTGCAAAATTTATTTTGCGAGATTGGAGTGCAAAATTACGGCAAAATAAATTTTGCACTCCAAGATCACGGCAAAATAAATTTTGCACTCCAAGATTACGGCAAAATAAATTTTGCACTCCAAGATCACGGCAAAATAAATTTGGAACGAAGCTGCAAAATAACAGGCATTCCAAGATCACTGGAGAGATAACCAATGTCCCCTAAAATTTTAATTGTAGATGATGAACCAAACAATTTAGACATACTGCATCATTGTTTGCAGGAAGCCGGCTTTAAAGTGCCCGCTGTTAAAAGTGGAGAAGCGGCCCTCAAACGGGTTAGTTATATCAAACCTGATCTCATTCTGTTGGATGTGATGATGCCAGGAATAGATGGCTTTGAAACTTGCCGTCGTTTGAAAAAGAAAGAAGTCACGAAAAATACGCCCATTATTTTTATAACGGGCAAAACGGATTCCGTTGATAAAATTAAAGGGCTTGAAATCGGCGCAGTTGATTACATTAGCAAACCCTTCCAAGCTGTAGAGGTACTCGCTCGTGTCAACAAACATTTAACTATCAGCAATTTGCAAAAACAATTAGAAGCCAAAAATGCACAATTGCAAGACTATGTTTACCATCTTGAGAGTTTAGCCGCTCTAGGGAAAGCCACCAATGAAACACAGAATGTCGCTGAAATGATGGAAAATGCCATGAAGGTGACTTTGACAGTGTTCAACTGTGATCGCGCCTTGCTCCTATACCCCGCCGATCCGAATGCACCGAGTTGTCGTGTACCAATAGAGGTTACAAAACCAGAATACCTCAGCACTAAAAATACAGAGATTCCGATATCCCCAGAGATATCAAAAGCGATCAGAGAAACTTTGTCAGCAACGGGGCCGATTGCCTTCGGGCCTGAGTCTGAACACAAAGTCCCCTCCCTCATTGCCAAACAGTTTTCCGTTCAATCCGAACTCTGTTTAGCCATCCATCCCAAAATTGGCAAACCGTGGCTATTTGGATTGCAGCAATGTTCTGATGAACGAATCTGGACAAAAAACGAACTCAATCTTTTCCGCGAATTTGGACAGCACATTGCTGTAAGCTTGGGACTCTCCATTTCTTTTGAAGAACTGGCAAAGAGTGAAAAACGGTTATCCCGTAAGCGTTATCATAGTTTTATAGGTGCTTCTAAACCAATGCAAACGATTTACCTTATGATTGATAACGTGGCTACCAGTAAAGCATCCATTTTGATTACGGGCGAAACGGGCACAGGTAAAGAACTGTGTGCAGAGGCTATTTATAAGGAAAGTCAACGCGCGGATAAGCCTTTTATGATCTGCAATTGCGCGGCTATTACAGAAAATTTGCGGGAATCCCATTTATTTGGTCATGTAAAAGGGGCTTTTACAGGAGCGGTTAATGATCAAACAGGGCTAGTCTCTCAAGCGAATGGAGGCACTTTATTCTTGGATGAAATTGGAGAACTATCCCTTTCAACGCAAAGTACCTTATTGCGTTTTGTGCAAACTAAGACTTATTCAAAAGTGGGTAGCCATAAAGTAGAGAAAGTGGATGTTCGTTTAGTTTGTGCAACTAATCGGAATTTGGCGGCCGAAGTCAAAGCAGGGCGATTTAGGGAAGATCTGTATTATCGTATTAGCACGATAGAGATCAAATTACCGGCTTTACGTCAACGTGGGCAAGATATTTTACAGTTGGCGAAATTTTTTCTGCATCAGTTTGCGACAGAAGAAGAGAAAGAGTTTCAGGATTTGAGTGCTGACGCGAAGAAAAAGTTATTGAGTTATGAATGGCCCGGTAATGTACGGCAATTGCAGAATACGATTCATCAATCGGTGGTATTAAATAAGGGTAAAGTGATTACTGCCGAGATGTTTAGCACACGAAAGAATGAGGTAATTCACCACACAACCCCGCCTTCTATACCCAATACTGATTCATCTCATGAAATAACCTCTTCAGATATTGTAACCGTGAATAGATTTTGTGCTTTTAAAGAGATTGAAAAAGAGGTGATTAGTAAAGCCATTGAACATTGCAATGGCAATGTCACACAAGCCGCTAAGTTATTGGAAATTAGTAAAGCCAGTATTTTTAATAAATTGAAACAATATAAGGAATCCCCTGATAGAAAATAATTTTGAATAGAACGCAGATAATACTGATTGTCAGGATTTAGCTTCGCTGACCTCCGGTTGCGCTGATTTTTTTTAATCATTTTAATTTAATACACATCATCGTGTGTACCAATATCTATAAAAATGGCTTGATTTTCACTGGCAAAATAAAAAATGACTCGTACATCGTATTCAACGCTAAAACTCCATAATTCTTGGAGCTTACCCGAAAGTTTATGAGTCCTTAAACGCCCATCGAAGGGATTTTCTTTAAATAGTTCTACTTTTTGCCAAAATTTGGCTTGTAAATAAGTTTGCCCTCTGATTTTTTTACGAAATGCTCGTTTAAATGAAGGGCTAAAAGCAATTTCAATCATTTAACATTTCCTCAAGCCGATTCATATCGCTGGAAAATTCCAAAAGATTATCACGATGTTGTTGTTGACTGAGGCGATAATTTTGATAAATCTCTTCACGTCGTTCTTCGATGAGATCTTTTTCCAGTAATTCTCTTAATTGAGATTTTTCGTGATAAGATAAGTTGTGAACGTATTCAACAACTGTTGCAAAATTGACTGACATATTTAAACTCTCATTTATGGTTTTAAGTCAAAATGAAGTGCTCATCCAAATAGTATCTCGTACTAACCCTTCGTCGTATATTGTCTTGCAGATAATTTCTTTAAAATTTTAATGCAACACAGAGAACACAGAGAATCACAGAGAATCACAGAGAAAACCTAGGAGAAAAATGGCCTTGAGTGGTGATGATAAGTTAAAGATTTAGACTCTGTGGTACTCTGTGTTACTTTGTGCCTCTGTGTTGAAAAAAAGATTTTAAGCATCCCGAAAAAAAGGGGCAACCATTATTTTAATTGCCAATTCCCAATATCTGCATTCATATCCGTGCCATCGGGTTGCCCATCAACACCTTGCGAATACAAATCAAATTCCCCATGTATACCAGGGTTGAGATAGTTATAATCAAACCCCCAAGGATCCTTAGGCATACTCTCTAAATAACCCCCTTTTTTCCACTGACGCGGCTCTGGCGGAATCGGCGTTCTAACAACAAGTGCCTCTAAACCTTGATCCGTGGTAGGATAAACATAATTATCCAATTTATAGAGTTTCAAGGCCGTTTCAATAGCATGAATATCTTGCTCAGCCTTCATCCGCCGCGCTTTTTCAGGATTATCCATAATCCGAGGCACAACCAAAGCCGCCAAGACACTCAAAATCACCACAACAACCATCACTTCAATCAATGTAAAACCTTGATTTAAAAACGTTTTTGACATTTAATACGACTCCAATTTTTCTGATGTAGGGGGCAGGTAACAGAGTGTTGCCAACCAATCTGATACAGTACTCTTGCGTCTTTTGCGTCTTTTGCGTTTATTGCTTTCTAAAAACAAAAGTATAGTACATAAGATTGGTGGGCAACAACGTTACCCACCCTACATAACTGATAACTGATAAACTGATAACTATGCAATTATTTGCTCTAGGCCTCAATCATACCACGGCCCCAGTTGAAATCCGTGAACAAATTAATTTTACACCGGACAGACTCAAACAAGCCCTGCCCGATATCATCGAACGTGAACTGGCACAAGAAGTCGTCATTCTATCAACCTGTAATCGCACCGAGCTATACTGTGTACTGGATTGTGACACCACACAAGCCATTATTAATTGGCTCAGTCATTTCCATAACGTCCCCCTTCAACGTTTACAAGACTACTTATACACCTACTCACAAAGCGAAGCAGTGCGTCATTTATTACGAGTCGCCTGTAGTTTAGATTCCATGATTCTAGGCGAACCCCAAATTTTAGGACAAATCAAATCCGCCTATAATAGCGCCCGTGATAAGGGCACAACCGCTAAATTACTCAATAAATTATTTGAACACAGTTTTTCCGTCGCCAAACAAGTGCGTACCGATACAGCAATAGGCTCAAGCCCCGTATCAGTCGCCTTTGCCGCCGTGCGATTAGCACAACAAATTTTTGGAGACTTAAGTGGCTACACCGCCTTACTGATTGGAGCCGGCGAAACCATAGAATTAGCAGCGCGACATTTACATGAAAGCCAGATCAATCGCATGATCGTTGCCAACCGCACCATAGAACGCGCTCGCACACTGGCCAAAGAATTTGCAGGCTACGCCATAACCCTAGAAGAAATACCCCTGCATCTTGCAGAAGCCGATATCGTCATTTCCTCCACAGCCAGCCCAGATTATATTTTAACGCAAGCCGATGTCAAACAAGCCATAAAACAACGCAAACACCGCCCCATATTCATAGTAGACATCGCCGTACCGCGAGATATTGATCCCGCCGTTGAAACATTAGACGATGTTTATTTATACAGCGTCGATGATTTAAACGAAGTGATACAAGAGAATCTACGCTCCCGCGAACAGGCCGCGCAAAAAGCCGAAGAAATCATAGACACCCAAACCACACACTTTATCGGCTGGTGGCATTCACAAGAAGTCGTAGACACCATCTGCTACTTACGCGATCAAGCTCAAGATACTCGTCATCGCCTAGTCGCAAAAGCTAAACGCATGATTGACAAAGGAAAACCCCCTCATGAAGTCATTGACTACCTAGCCCACACCTTAACCAATACATTAATGCACAACCCATGTGTCCAATTACGCCAAGCAGGTTATGATGAACGTGACGAACTCGTCACCGCAGCACGCGAACTCTTTCAATTAAAAGCTGAAGAATAATCTGTAGGGTGGGTAAGCGGGCGACAATGAACTCAATAATAAACCCAGATTTCACCGCCCGCTTGCCCACCATTTAATCATTAATTTAGAAAAACCATGCAATTACAAGCAGGATATATTTTACCCCTCGTCAAAAAATTATTGCTTCAAAACGGCAAGCCTATTAAAGACATTGATCATAAAATCAATTCTTTGTTAAAACACCTTTGTTATTTTGAATTAGAAACCAATACCGATCTGTCTTCAAAAAAACAAGATTTGGAGCCACTGGTTGCCGTCGCGAACAACCTCATCACCAGAGGTTTACCGACACAAGCTTCAATTGAAATTGAAACCGTTTTTTCAAACACTTTTCGATTCACTCAACAACAAATTGATGAACTGGGCAATATTGATTATCACTGGAATCATAACCCACTGGATTTTGAGCTACTTTATGCCGCATTACATCTTATCGAACCCCGATTAAATCGTCATAACCGCTTATTAAACGCTTTAACCGATTGGGAAACATTAGACAGTGATGCTGAAGAAAATTTTTTGTATCAAACTATTCCCAGTCAAATTGGCGACTATTTGATCCAACTCTTAGAACCACAACGCCCTTTTACCAATATTATCAACGATCATGCTGATTTTACACAGCAACGAGTCGATTTTTGCCTTCAATTCCCTTATCCCATTGCCGGCAAAAAAGGACTCATCATTGAAATTGATGGGCCTCAACATGAGGAGATTCAACAAGTTATCATGGATCGTAAAAGAGATCGGGCCGTCGAAAATGCCGCTTGGGCAAAGACTTTGCGTATTAAAACGGATGCGCTTGATCAAACCGATGCTCAATTTAACCGCTTTGAAAAAATCGATTCTCAACTGAACCGTCTTAAACAAATGGTTAAAAATGATTATTTTAAAAGAGTCAGTCACAATTACAACAACCCATTGTATCAAACAAAACAAGGTTTAGAAGCCTTGCAATTCATCTTAACGCCTTTTGCCATAGCCAGAATAAATAAAACCTTGATTGAATTGATATTAAAAGGTGATTTAGACTTAACCGCACCCTTCTGGAATCTCGTTGTTATTGAAAGAGACGTACCTTGTGCGTTTTTGGCAATCGAAGAATTTAAAACATTATTTGCAAACCTGTTTTTATTAGAAGGGCAAAACAGAACATTACCCCCTATCACCTTACGTGTTTTTGTCACAGAAGAATTTAAAACCGCTCAACTCAATCAACTTAATCCCGTTAAAACGATAAACAATCTTGAACAGAATATCACTTGCGATATATTGATTGATATTGCCATGTTACAAAGAGTCGGTTTCACAGAAAGAGACACACGCATTCATTGCCAACATTTTGTCACCATTCGATCAGCACACGCGCCAACCACTAAACGTGTTTTTTATAGCTCAGATTTAATTCAATATCGGCAAATCGCTAAACAGCTTGAAAATGAAACTCATGAAATTCAGCCTGAAGCTGAACAGTCATTAACTTACTTTTTGCAAAATATCTTTAGAAAAGAACGATTTAGGCCAGGCCAATTAGAAATATTAAACCGAGCTTTACAACGACAAAGTGTCATTGGACTGTTACCTACAGGCGGAGGTAAATCATTAACCTATCAATTAGCCGTCTGCCTACAACCTGGACTCGCCTTGATCATCGATCCCATTAAATCTTTAATGCAAGATCAATACGAGAATTTATTGAAAAATCATATCGATGCCTGTATCGTCATCAACTCCTCTTTGAACACCAAGGAAAGACTGATAGCCACTGACAAACTGATTGAAGCCCAAGTTTTATTCACCTTTATTTCACCAGAAAGGCTGCAAATACAAGCCTTTAGAGAAGCACTGCTCAGCATGTCTCGCCAAGCCAAGTATTTTAGCTATTGTGTGATAGATGAAGTGCATTGTGTTTCCGAATGGGGGCATGATTTTAGAACCGCGTATTTAAAACTCGGGCATAACGCCATAAAGTTTTGCAAAACAAAAAATCTGCCCACGATTCCTTTATTTGGACTCACAGCAACCGCTTCGTTTGATGTCTTATCCGATGTACAAAGGGAATTATCAGCCAATAATCAGCATCGTCTTGGTGAAGAAGCCATCATTCGTTTTGAAACCACTAACCGAGAAGAATTACAATTTGAAATTATCCAAATTGAGACAGGAAATGCTCCAAATAAGCCAAAAATAGGTTTAGCCAAGCAAGCACAATTAGATCAAGTATTAAAAACCATTGCTGAAACCCTTGAGCAATACAATAAGATGCCTCAAAATCAAAATATCGCCTTGAAAAATTTTGAAGCGAATCACTTCTTTAATGAAAACGGCACCCATGCCGGTTTAATCTTTTGTCCGCATAGAAGTTGGTATTTTGGCGTGACAAATCAGTATAAAAAACAGGGGAAAAAAGTAGGCATATATGAGAATCTTATTGATTTACCACATCTTCGCGCAGGCACCTTTATTGGCTCTGATGATCAAAACAAAAGCGTTGAAACGGATTCAGCGCGTCATCAAGCTGATTTTATTCAGAACAAACTCAATCTGTTAGTCGCCACTAAAGCATTTGGAATGGGAATAGACAAGCCCAATATTCGGTTTACAGTGCATATTAACTACCCCAATTCTATTGAAAGTTTTGTACAAGAAGCGGGAAGGGCCGGTCGAGATAGAAAATTAGCGATTTGCTATATTCTCTTTAATGATCAAATGGTTAGAGGAAAAATAGGCGCGAGAGAAGCCGATAAAGATATTTTAGAACACTTTTACAGAAGGGCCTTTAAAGGTAAAGGCTATGAAAAATTATTACTTTATCGTCATTTTTTAAACAGCATTATCTATCCAGAGCATGATAGACTCAAGCTCATAGCGGAAAAATTATCAGAAGCCTTTGATATTGAGATTCACCTGAATATTTGGCGGCATACTCGTTTATATCTCAATCAAGGATTTGATAACCATTACGGATACCTCAATCTGAGCAATTTAAAAATACACAGCAATCAAAGTGACGATAAAGCGTTATCTTATCGCATGTTGAAATGGATCAAATCTTATATTGAGAGAGAATGCCCTCAGAATATGAATTTACTGGATTGGTTACAAACGTCCAGTCAAACGAAACCAGTGCCCGGTATTGAAAAACAGTTAGCCGAAATAGAAATCGGCGAAAAATTAGCACCCATAATCATCCCTTTTCAGCTTGGTGATGATAAAATGGACAAAGAGAAAGCGATTTATAGACTCTCAACGATTGGCGTTATTGACGATTACACCCTAGATTTTAACTCAAAACATTTTGTACTCTATATCACGAAAAAAACAGAAAACGCTTACAAAGGCTACCTGTGTGATTATATCAAGACATTCTACTCCGAAGTCAGGGCCAATGAAGAACTCAAAAAGCTTGAAGCTTATCAAGGCGAAAGCACCCTCCAAAAATGTTTAGGCTTTTTGATTGATTTTGTTTATGAAGAAGTCGCCAAAAAACGCCTTGAAGCCATCAATACCATGAGAATGGCCTGTTATGAAGGCCTAAAAGAAAACGGTAATCAACTCTTTAAAGAGTTTATTGACTACTACTTTCATGCTAAATACGCCAGAAAAAATTACTTTGTTGCGGATCACAACTATTCTTTAAGCGATCTAACTGATGAAGGTAAAAATCAAAATATTCAATGGGTTTGGAAATTTATTGGTATTATTGATCAAGACAAAAGCGGTTCACAACTGAATAATTTAAAACATTTACGCGGAGCCTGTTTACGTTTATTAATTGATCATCCTGATAATGCTTGCCTGTTGTTATTAAAAGCCTTTACCGTGTTCATTTTGGAAACCGACAATGAGAAGCTCATAAAGGAAGCGAAAGAGAGTCTAATTAAAGGCTTTCTTATCTTTAAAGCCACGCAATCTATCAGTGAATACATTTCAGAAGTGTTCAAATATCAAAAAGAACTGGAAAAATATCACCTTGCTCAAATGATCGAAAACGAAATCAGCTTACTGGCTTTAAAAGCGCATAGCACTTGGTTAGAAGACTTTAACAACAACTTCTTGGAAGACTATGAACCCAACTATTCATAACGAACTGACGAAACTACAAGAACAACTCACAACACTTGATAAGGCCGTCAAACAAATTGCTTATGCCGGAGAAATCTCAACAGCGGTAGTCAAAACAACGGAAGCCATACAACAAGAATATGCCATTCACCTGAAAAACATTCAGGAATTGCTAGAGGGTTCAGTCTCAGACACACAACAACAAGTCAATACCCATTTTGAACGATTCAAAACAGAATCAACTGAGACTTTAAGCGCATACCAAAGCCAACAGACTGAATTTTCAACGCTATTGTATGACTATAGGCAAATGATTGGCGCAACTCAACATCTGATTGACAAGCTGAATCAAATTGATTTTTCAAATCGATTAGACAAACTTGATCAGACAATCAGTAGCATCAATCAAACTGTCCAAAACACATCAATCAGGATTGAAAGCTTAGAAAATCTATTGATTCAAACAGAACATCAAAATAAAGAAATCAAAATGATTAAAGGATTACTCTTGTTATTACTGGCTATATCACTTGGCACAATAGCCCTAGTGTTGTAGGCAGTCGATTAATAATTACCCAAAATGTGCAGCCCAAATAACGCTTATCGCTATTTGGATCGCCATTGCAATGACTTTGGCAGATTTGTCATCAGAATTGAAAATTAGAATCGCGGATTATGCTTTTGAGCAGATTTTGGTGAGAAACCACCGTGACAGGCATAACAGTCACCGAAGTATCCTCATTTCAAGCCTGTTGAATTGCTAATTTATAATTGCTAATTTATAAGTACTGAAGCATAAATTTTCGTGTATTTTGAAATGGGGCAACCACAAGGGATTGCCCCTACGCAATGCCATGTAGGGGCAATCCCTTGTGGTTGCCCTTTGCGCTAAAATATCTGTTTATTTGTGCTTCAGTACTTAACTGCTACCCTACAATTATTTTCTTTAGGCAAAATAAATCTTGAACTCCAATCAAGATAAATCTTGAACTCCAATAAATCTTCAAGGCTCGATTTTCAAACAAAATTTATTTTGCTACTATGAAACCTTTTTACTTTCAAAGCCTTACTTTGTTGACTGTATTGTTGAGTTTAGTCGTTGACACCTTGGCGACGGATAACCCTATAGCGTTTCCCGATTGAATGAAGTACAAATTTGATTTTCGTTCCAAATTTATTTTGCGGCCCTCTTTTCAAACCAAATTTATTTTGCGGCCCTCTTTTCAAACCAAATTTATTTTGCGGCCCTCTTTTCAAACCAAATTTATTTTGCGGTTCTATTTTCTGGATATAACTGTACGTCATGAGATCGGGAAACGCTATAGTCAAAGTGCAAAGGTGGCAGATTAAATTTCCGGTAGTCAGGCATAAAGATGATATGATAAAATGCCAGCGATGCTTGATTCTCATGCTCTGCGCTGATTTTTGTTCTGACTACAGACATTCATTTTTAGGGTAAAATAATGGCAGAAACAGATAACCCACTTAAAAGATTATTTAGTGACTTTAGTACCGATTTTGCGATTTGGTTGCTGGGAGATCAAGTCGCATCAGTACGTCCAACTAATATTGCATTATTGCCCAGTGAGGATGAAATCAGGGCAGATGAGATATTTGATGTGACTTTAACTGATGGTCGGATTTTGAACTTACACATTGATTTTCAAGGGATTCGTAGCCACCGCCCAATGCCTTGGCGCGTGTTGGATTACATCAGCCGCATTGCGGAAACCTATCGCCGAGACGTGTGTAGTGTGGTGATTTATGTTGGAAATGGCGCGGGAACTAATGATAAGGGGCGACACCAAGTTAAATGTTCTGATGGTAAAGTGATACTTTCTTGGCGTTACCGAGTCATCCACTTATGGAAAATGAAAGCCGAAAAGTTGCTGAAATTGAATCGGCCTGCTTTACTGGCATTGATTGGGCAAACACAAGTTGACAATCCCCAAAAAGTCTTGCCTCAAGTGGTTAAGCGATTACGCGCCGTGGCAGATGATGAAATGCGAGGGCAATTATTTACTGCACTCCTCGCGTTAATGACTGATCAGGAGATGATAAATATGATCGAAAGCATGATAGCCAGAGACAATTTGTTACTGGATACGCCTTATATTCGCCGTTGGCGTAATGAAGGCTTTAAAGAAGGCCGTGAAGATGGACGTCAAGAAGGTTTTAAAGAAGGTGCTGTTATGACACGTCGTCGCACTCTTTTAGAGGTACTCGCCTCGCGTTTTGAGCTACCTCTCCCTGTTTATCAAGAAATAGAAGAGAGAGTCTCGACGCTTAATAACGAGAAAAAACTGAAAACCTTGTTGACAACGGCAGTGCAATCTGAAGATTTGACGGCTTTTAAAAACGTTATGGATAATCTCTAACGAAAATTCTGTTAATTTTTGTTCAAAACATAGTACAACGGATCAGGGGAGTGATCGGATTGGTGTGTGAGGTGTTTTGAGTCAGAAAGTGACAGTCTAAGTACAGCGGATCAGGGGAGTGATCGGATTGGTGTGTGAGGTGTTTTGAGTCAGAAGGTGACAGTCTAAGTACAGCGGATCAGGGGAGTGATCGGATTGGTGTGTGAGGTGTTTTGAGTCAGAAGGTAAGAATATAAATCAAAGGCT
>Ga0190344_1000959_pt1 | contig 11601 bp, 11 predicted proteins | sample 48721323_MG_FD_161662 | JGI IMG/M metagenome (GOLD analysis project Ga0190344, IMG submission 161662) | Hydrothermal vent microbial mat bacterial communities from Southern Trench, Guaymas Basin, Mexico - 4872-13-2-3_MG | ecosystem: Environmental > Aquatic > Marine > Hydrothermal vents >... | reverse complement strand
ACTTAAATTTATTGCTATCAAAGATTCCCAGTGTAGAGATAATCCTGCAAAATAAAACCCTAAAACCTTTAATACTAAAACATTCCCGAAAAATACTTACCCAGGCGGTAAGAAAGGTTATCTCTGAAGAGAAAAAAAATGCCTGCAAAAATGGCCTCCTCTACTCAGCGCAAGAAAGGATAAATAAAATTCAAAAATATTTAGAAAAAGAAAATCGAACCCTTTTGCAAGGAGTAATAAACGGCAGCGGAGTAATTCTTCATACTAACCTGGGGAGAGCACCACTGGGCAAAGATATGCTGGCAGCAGTTCAAAGCTCTCTACAGGGATATACTAATTTGGAATATGATCTTACAGAAGGCAGCAGAGGAAAAAGAGGAGAAATTGTCGAAAAATTACTTTGTACTCTCAGCCATTCAGAAAAAAGTCTGGTGGTTAATAATAATGCCGGGGCAATATTTTTGATATTAAATACTCTGGCTAAAAATAAAGAAGTGATCGTCTCCAGAGGGGAATTGGTGCAAATCGGGGGAGGATTCCGTATTCCGGAGATATTAGAACAAAGCAGTGCTCATCTTCGAGAAGTCGGAACTACTAACCAGACCTTTATTGAAGATTACGAAAAAGCAATTAATGATGATACTGCTTTAATATTAAAAGTCCATCAAAGTAATTTTCATATGAACGGTTTTGTTCAGCAAGTTGAAGTTAAAGAACTTAAAAAATTAGGGAAAAAATATAATTTACCGATAGTAGAGGACTTGGGCAGCGGAACATTCTTAAATACTGAGGATTTTGGATTAAAACACGAACCAACCGTTCAAGAAAGTATCAGAGCCGGTGCTGATATTGTATGTTTTAGCACAGATAAACTCCTGGGAGGTCCTCAGGGAGGGGTTATTTGCGGAAAAGAAATTTATCTGAAGAAAATTTCGCAGCATCCTTTATTTCGAACATTAAGAGTGGATAAAATAACCTTAACTATACTCCAGGAAATTTTATTATCTTATCTAAAGGGTGAGGCGGTAAGCAAAATTCCCATTTGGAAGATGATTTCCTGTCCCTTGAAAAAAATTGCTACACGCAGCCGGAGTATCTGCCAAAAACTGAAAAAAGAAGATATCCCGGCATTTACCAAAGAAGGGGAAACTGCTATAGGTGGGGGCTCTTTGCCCGGACAAACTTTACCAACTAAATTAATAATGATAAAACCTCCCTGCCCGGTAGAGATTTTCTCCAAAGAATTGCGTTTATTCAGCCCTCCGCTCTTGGGAAGAAAAGAAAAAGAATTTTTTATTCTAGATCCTCGCTGCATTGACCCTTCTTCTGATAATTTAGTAATAAAAATCATTACATCAGTCTATTCTAAAATGAAATAAAACCTAGTACTCTGCCATTTCCTATGGCAGTAGCTTTTAAAGAAAATACTATTCCTGTCATTCTTCACTTGATGCGGAATCCATAAGTAGGGGCGTATTGCAATATAACCCCTATAAGGATAGATTCCCGCTCCCCGATCAGGTCGAGGACAAGTTTCGCGGGAATGACATAAAGTGAGGGAATGAAATAAAAGAGGTTTTTATGTTTGTTTTCGGTACAGCCGGCCATATTGACCATGGTAAAACTGCCCTAATCTATGCTCTAACTTCTATAGACACCGACCGCCTACCTGAAGAAAAAGAAAGAGGGATGACTATTGATTTAGGGTTTGCCTGGACGAAGCTTCCTTCCGGGGAAAAAGTCGGGATAGTCGATGTGCCCGGACACGAAAATCTTATAAAAAATATGATAGCCGGGGCAACCGGAATCGATGCGGTAATTTTAGTTATCGATGCTAATGAAGGCTGGATGCCCCAAACCGAAGAACATTTCCAAATCGTAGAGCTCCTTAATATAAAATACGGCATCATCGCCATAACCAAAATCGATCTGGTAGACCGGCCTAGATTGGATTCTGTGGAAAAACAGATTAAAGAGAGGTTGAAGAACACTGCGCTCCTCAACGCACCCATAGTAAAAGTAAGTACGGTAAAAAATATAGGAATTGACCGGATAAAATCAGCTATCCAGGATTTAATCCCTCTGATGGAACCAAAAATAGATATCGGAAAACCGAGGTTATCTATCGACCGGGTTTTTAATATTAAAGGAAGCGGCACGGTGGTTACCGGCACTTTGATAGGAGGTGTTTTTCGTCAGGGTACGGAAGCAACCATCTTCCCTTCTTATAAAAAAATCCGCCTTAGAAGCTTACAAACCTACAAAGAAAAAGTAGAAAAAGCCTTCCCCGGAAGCAGAGTAGCCCTTAATTTAGTAGGGATAGAAAAAAAGGAGCTGCACAGAGGAGACATTATCTTTGGAACCAAACAGATTAAAGCCAGTAAGAACATAGATGTCCGGATACAGCTTCTCCCCCAGCTTAAAAAATATTCTTTAGCAAACAGATCGGAAGTAGCTTTCTTCACCGGGACAAAAGAGATCTTGGCTAAAATATTTTTTCCTGAAACGAAGTCCTTTATTCCCGGTGAAACAGGATTTGCTCAACTTCGCTTTAAAGAGCCTCTGGCAACTTATTTGGGAGACCGCTTTATCTTAAGAATACCCAGCCCTCCCAAAACTATTGGTGGTGGATTGATTATCGACCCTTTAGCCCACAAACATCATTTTAAGGATAAAAATATCGTTAATCTTTTACAAAAAAGAGCAAAACTTGACTTGGGTGAATTGATTTTAACTGAATTAAAAAAGAATTCCTTTATAAAAAAAGATGATTTATTAATTAACAGCAACTATGCTGATTCAGAAATCAAGGAAATAACAGGATTACTGGAAAAAGAAAGCAAATTAATTACTGCTAATTCCTGGCTGATCGATAAAAACTACTGGCAGGAGCAAAAAACAAAATTTATGAACAGGTTAAACCAGGAACATGAACTTTATCCTTTACAATCAGGTTTTCCTTTAAATAAATTCCAGAGTTATTTTTATTATTTAAAACCGGAAATATTCAATTATTTAGTAGATTCTCTGATTAACACAGATAAAATAGGTTTAAAAAAAGGAATGTTATTTTTACTCTCCCGCAAACCTGAAGTTTCTTCACAGCAAAAAGTATTAATTTCTAAAATATTAAAAATTCTGAAAGATAATCCTACTAATCCCCCCAATGAAAAAACACTTACCTCTCAAATTACCGGGGGCAAAGAGATAATAGATTTTTTAATTCAAGAAGGAGAAATTGTCAAATTAAGTGACGGAATTTTACTTGAAAGCAAGAATTATGATATTATGAAAAATAAATTAATAGATTTTTTGAAAATAAATGGTTCTATCTCTATTGCCCAGGTTCGGGAATTGTTGGGAATCAGCCGAAAATATATTATTCCTCTGCTTAATAAGATGGATGAGCAGAAAATTACTCAGCGCAGAGAAAATGTTAGAATATTAAAAACTAAACTTGGCTAATCTATCAGAAAGGAGACAGAAAGAGTTTGACAGACAAAAGGAAATTGACCCAAATGGTTTCTGCTGCCGGATGAGCAGCCAAATTAAATCCTAAAGATCTCGGTGAGATCTTAAAAAAAATTGATGTTTTAAAAGATAATAATCTATTGGCCGGATTTGAAAAATATGAAGATGCAGCGGTCTATCGATTAAGCGATAAGCAAGCTCTAATTTTTACCCTGGATGTCATTACACCTATAGTTGATGACCCGTATACTTTTGGGCAAATCGCGGCATCTAATGCCTTGAGCGATATCTTTGCCATGGGAGCAAATCCCCTTATGGCTCTAAATATAGCTTGCTTCCCCGGTGACAGGTTAGATGATCTGGAACTTGTCTTAAAAGGCGGAGCGAAAAAAGTCGCGGAAGCCGGTGCAATCCTGGTGGGCGGGCATACCATAAAAGATAAAGAACCAAAGTACGGTTTAGCTGTGGTGGGATTAATTCATCCTCAGGATATTATTTATAATGATACTCCTCGGGAAGAGGATTTACTGATATTGACCAAACCTCTGGGTACGGGAATATTATCTACTGCCCTTAAAGGTGATATTGCCGAACCAATGGCCGTAAAAGAAGCTACTTCTTGGATGACCAAGTTAAATCAGCTTTCTGAAGAATTGTTAAAATTACCCATCCACGGCCTGACCGATATCACCGGTTTTGGTCTAATCGGACATTTAACTGAGATGCTGACTAAAAATAATTTGGGGGCTGAATTGTGGATTAATGACGTCCCTTTAATAGACGGACTGGATAAATACATTTCTTCGGGAATGATTCCGGGAGGGACATTAAAAAACAAAGAAATTTACTCCTGTTCGGTTGAAACAAAACAGGGCATTCCTTCGGAACAGGAAATTGTCCTGTATGATGCCCAAACTTCGGGTGGATTATTACTATCTATTAGTCCTGAACAGGCCGAAAAGGCAAAAGAATTACTATCCCAACAAGGATTTACTTCCAGCCAAATTATTGGTAAAGTTATAAAAATCCCTTCAGGAAGAAAAATACGAATAATTTAAATAATATGGTTTAAGAAATAAATATATACAAAAAAAGGCAATTTTATCTTTTTGGATTAATACGCTTTCTTTAGTTATTTGACAAAAATATTTTTTTATATTATAATTACTACTAATGTAATAGTAATGGTAGTAATTATTCAATAATCCTCAAGAAGGTTATGTAAATTCTTGAAGGAAGTATGAGGTTTGTGGAATGGATAATAATCCCTCTGCTTGCTCCCGAGTTTCTAAATGTGTAACTCGAGATACCTGGAAAAATTAAAATAATATATACAAAAAATATCTTTATTTACTTAGTTGATTATGGTAGCATATAATTAATTTACAATAAAATATTTGTAAAGACTATAATATATTCATCTGTGGAAAGGAGGTGATTATCATTAAAAATAAGAAATTATTACTCAGCTTAAGCGTATTTTTAATTGCATTTTTATTTACAGGCTGTTTCCTTTTTAATAATTCACCGATTATTGAATCCGATCCCATAACTACTGCAAAAGAAGGAGCTGTATATACTTATGATGTAGAGGCTACCGACCCTAATGAAGACACCCTAACTTATTCCCTGACTATTAGTCCCACCGGTATGACTATTAATCCTACCACCGGAGTAATTACTTGGACTCCGACAGAAGACCAAGTTGGTGAAAATGAAGTCGTGGTAGAGGTATCTGATGGGAACAGATCAGCAACTCAATCATTTACCATTACAGTTGATGAAACTTTGCTTACTTCGATAGTAGTGCTGCCTGCCACTATGGAAATAACTGCAGGTAGCTCAAAAACAATAACTTCTGTTACCGCTCATTATGATAATGGTACTTCTGCTGGTATAGCACTTAGTGCCTGTACATATATATCGAACAACCTTACTTATGTCACAGTCCTAAATGGAGTAATTACGGTATCGGGATCGTGCACGGGAACTACTGCAATTATCACGGTAAGTTATACAGAAGACGATGTAACTAAAAGTGATACCGTAACAGTTACTGTTCCTGCTCCTGCCAGTGGTGGCTGAGGAAGCTAAGTACCATCGGTAGTTTACCGGTGAAAATAAAAACCTTTCTAAAATTTTAAATTAATTTAAATTTAATGTTGACAAAATTACTCATGTATAGTATTATCTTATTCACAAGTTAATTTTAAATAAATATTTTAATTATTTGGAAAGGAAAGAAATGAATATAAACGTAACCAATAAAGCTTTGAAAGAAATTAAAAAAGTTTTAGAAGAAAAAAATACAACAAGTAAAAAAATAAGAATATTTTTAGCGGGAATTGGTTGAGGCGGTCCAACATTTAATCTTGCTCTGGATGAGCAGAAAGAAAACGACAAAATTTATTCAGAAAATAATGTTGATTTTATTGCAGATAGAAGTTTAATAGATCAATATGAAGGTTTCAAGATCGACTATTCTAACTTTTTTCTACAGAGGGGATTTTCAGTCCACCCCTACAGCGGACCAGCTTCCACCTGTTAACAGCAGATTATAACAAAAAAACCTATCAGGAATTAAATCTCCCGATAGGTTTTTTTGTTTTTCTCTTACTTAAGAAAACTAACCTTCCGAAAACCAGCCTTCCTCTTTCATTACTTTAAGTGTTGCTTTACTGCTTGGGCCATCTCCTCGGGCTACAGAAACTCCAACATTTTTCCCCACTGCCTCTGATATCTCGGCGACATTCTGATGGGTAAATCCCGGGCAGAGGAGTATGGAATGAATACCCTCTTCCTTAACCAACCTTTTACAAACTTCCACCGCCTGCTCTTGGTTCTTTACTAATTTTACCAAGAGTTTATATTTGGATGTCTCAACAACACACTGGTGTTTTTCCGGTTCGGCATCAGGGGTATGAGCAATAAAAACTACCTTAAAGGCCATGTTAATTACCTCCTATTTTATTTTTTAAATCCTATTATTTTCTATTTACTAAATTATGTATGCGTATTATATATATTATTCTACAAAATTTTTAAAAATCCTCTTTTTTGGTAAAAATAAAAAATATTATTTTGCTATATAGCTCGAATCATAATCACCAGACCTACCACAATTATTATCACCGGCCAAAAAGTACCCCAGGCTATCCAGGTAATCCAGGGGAATAAAGTACTCCCCATAAAGATTAAACCTGCAATTATAAGAATTATTCCTAAGATAATATTTCTATTTCTTTCTGAATTACCTTCTGACCTTTCTTCTACTAGATTTTCTTCTACCTTCTTACTTACTTTATCTGTATCTGTCCCCTTCTTGGTTTTTCCTTTAATCTCACTTTTGTTCTCAGAATTATCTTCTGTGTTTCCGTTGGGATTCTGGGGAATTATGATCCAACCAATGATATAGGCAATAATGCCGCTTCCCCCAAAGAAAAATATAAGTATAGCCAGTAATCTTACTAAAGTAGGGTCAACATCAAAATATTCCGCGATACCCCCACATACTCCACCGATTACACAATCCTTTTTTGATCTATAAAGTTTCTTTTTCATGATTAAATTCCTTTCCTTTCTACAAATATTTTTTTAAAATTTATTTATATAAATATCTCCCGAAACAGTATCAACTACGATTCTATTATCTCCTGTTCCCACAGTGCCTTCAAGTTGATTCATTTTATTAAAAGTAATTATGGTAATGGGGAACTTGGCAACAACCTCTCCTGAAACAGTATTAGTTTTTAGGTAAAATTCTGCATATTGAGGTAAATCAATTTTAACTTTTCCGGAAATTGTTTTAACATCAATATTATTATCGAAAACCTTGTATCCAACATCAATATCTCCTGAAACTGAATCAGCTTTTAAGTTTCCCGAAAAACCTACTATATCCACATCTCCGGAAGTAGTATTAAGTGTTAGATTATCTGAACCAAGAGATTCTATCCTTAAATCTCCGGAGACAGTTTTACATCGAAAATTATTCAGGTCTAAATTGCTAATATCTACATCTGCTGATACTGTATCTATAATAATACTCTCCCTATAATCTTGAGGGATATAAACATCTAAAACCACATTAGCATTATAAAATAATACTCTGGGATATTCTATTTCGATTTTTAATTTACTTCCTTCCAGATTAGTTATTAACCTGGGCAATGCCTTCCCAGACTTAAGGGCTGATCTGCCATAAAAATGAATTTTAATATCTTCTTCATCTGTTGAAAATACACTAACATCTGAACTCACTGAACGAATATAAATTTCCTTCAATTGATCAATGCCAAAAGTCGTAACTTCGTCTATTGAATTTCCTTCAAAATTATTTCTATCCCTAAAATTTACCATATAGTTCTCTGTGTTGAAAAAAGCTATTGCTGCTATAGTAAGTGAAACTGCAGCTATAATAACCAGCCATATTACCATCTTTTGGATATTTGTATTGTTTCTCATTCTCTATTCCTCCTATTGGTTATAATCTGTAAATTCATTTTTAAATAACTGATACTTAATTTATAAAAGAACTTGGTCAAATAGAATGTTCCGATTATAGATAAAAGACCCAGAGCAGTAAGACCAATGCCCAGCGGAATGCTAACTACCGCTGCAAATGGAATATATACATTCCAGGCAAAAACAGGTCCCAGTAAAGTTCCTAATAATACAGCAGCCCCCGAAACAGTAATAGCAAATGCCGCAGCAAATAATGCTACAAGTATACCTATTAATCCGATTGCAGGACCCAAAACAATTACCAAATTAAAAAATCCTAACCCTACGGCTGCAAAGATTGCTCTCATTATGTTGCTTGCAGAAGTTGTTTTTTCTGCCTCTCTTAATATACAACTTGCTCTGCTTTGTTTAGCTATAACCTTCGGATCTCCGAGTGATGCGGCGATCTCCTCTTCTTTTCTTCCTTTCTCCAATCCAATTCTAAAATGTTCTTCATAATCAAACAATATATCTTTCTTTTCTTCTTCAGGTATATCTTTAATTAATTCAGATAATCTTCCTAAAAATTCTTTTTTATTCATTCTTTCCACTTCCTTTCAAAAAATTATTAACATCCTTTACGAAAGTAAACCATTCTTCCTTTAATTCCTCTTCTTTCTTTCGGCCCAATTCAGTCAATTTGTAATATTTCCTGGGCGGACCTTCCTGAGATTCTTGCAAATATGTAGTTACTAACTCCTCGGATTTTAACCGCCTTAATAACGGATATATTGTTCCTTCGGAAATTGATATACTTTTGGAAATTTCATTGACCAATTCATACCCATAACAGACCTCTCTTTCCAGCATACTTAAGACACATAACTCCAATACTCCTTTTTTAAACTGAATATTCAATTTATCACCATCCTTTTTCAAATAATTTTTAAAATTATTATTTAATATTACACTGTACCTTTTAATGTACGGTAGCATTGTATCACACAGTATCTTTTAATGCAAGGTAGTAATGAATATTTTTTAATTGACGGAGTTTTCGAAATAGATTATCATAAAACATATAATGATGCAAAGAATAACCACCCCCAACATTATATAAAGGAGTGAGGAAATTGGAACAAATTCAATATCATATAAGATGCAAGAAAGACGAAGTGAATAAAGCGGTATTGCTACCCGGAGATATCGAAAGAGCAGATTATATCGGGACAAATTTTTTCCGGGATTCTGAAAAAATTGTAGAGAATAGGGAATTTCATATTTATAACGGTAGCTATGAAAATAAACCGGTGGCAGTCTGCTCCACCGGAATCGGATGTATGTCAGCTGCTGTAGCCATAGAAGAGTTGACCAATATAGGCTGTAAATATTTTATCAGGGTGGGAACCTGTGGTTCCCTCTCCCCCGAAATAAATCCGGGAGATATAATTATTGTAACCGGAGCTGTTCGGGGAGACGGAGCCTCTAAAGAATATGTCCCCATAGAATACCCGGCGGTGGCGGATTACCGAACTGTTACTGCTCTGCGAATCCGGGCTAAAAAGGAAAACACTGATTATAGTTTAGGAATAATCAGAACCCACGATGCCTTTTATATGGAATCTCCTTTTGCTTTCGGAGATTACAAAAAAAGAGTCGCCATCTGGGCTGAAGCGGGAGTCCTGGCTATCGAAAATGAAGCTTCTGCTCTTTTCGCAATAGGTTCTTTAAGAAATGTACAGGTTGGGAGTATACTGGTCGCTGCGGGAAATTTAATCACCGGCAAAAAGGGTACAAAAGACGAGCTGCAAAAAAGTATTGATAAGGCAATAACCATCGCTGCCGGTGCTTTGGTCGAGCTTCAAGGGGGAGAGGAGGAAAAGATATGAAAAAGATGCATCATCTTCAGATAGAACCGGGTCAAATAGGAGAATTTGTAATAATGCCAGGTGACCCCGGCCGCTGTCATCTGATAGCTGAACATTTCGAAAATCCTCAATTAATTGCCCAAAGTCGTGAATATATAACCTTCACCGGAAAATATAAAGGACTGACTGTAAGTGTTACCTCAACCGGCATGGGCTGCCCTTCTGCCGCCATTGCATTAGAGGAGCTTATCATGTCCGGGGCAAAATACTTAATCCGTCTTGGTACCACGGGAGCCCTACAGAAGAATATAAACTTGGGAGATATCATAATCCCCACCTCAGCGGTTAGATTAGAGGGCACATCGGTGGAATATATACCGATTGAATTCCCGGCTATTGCAGATATTGATATTGTAGATGCCCTCATAAGAGCAACCCACAACAAAAATCTGAAATCCCAAATAGGAATAATTATGAGCCATGACGCCTTCTATAAGGGCTCGGTGTTTGCAGACCCTGATTTCTTAAAAAGGGAACAGGTATGGATTGATTCCAACGTTTTAAGTGTAGAAAATGAATCCTCTGCCCTCTTCACTATCGGTTACCTCCGAAAAGTTAAAGTAGGAACCATTCTTACCGCAGTGGCTAATCACCTGACCCGGGAAGTTATTACCGATGAAGAAAAAATAAATCCCATATTTCACCAACTGACTGACCTCTGCCTGGAAGCTTTTAAAAATATGGGGAAGGAATAAAAAAGGGCGGCTGCCCTCTTGAAGGTTGCCGCCCGATTTTTTTAACTTCTATTATCCTATTCCCAGGGGCCGACGATACCATCCACCGCCCAGTCTATAGTGGTTAGTTCAAACACAGACATGCGTAGACCCTCAGGAACTTTCAGGTTGCCATCACGGTCGTATATCGGTCCGTTGAACGGATCGAAGACCATCGATGGATCAGACATCTGCTCCAACCGTTTCATAACCAGATCATAAACGCTAATCATACCCAGAACGGGATCATTAACCTTTTTTTCCTTTAATTCATCCTCGTATACAGGGTTTATCAGCATACCCGGTTTAGCTCCCATCTCCACTGCTTTTTCCTTCAGTAGCCACCAGTAGTCAACATCTCCAGCGTTGTGTGCAGTGTATACACCGGCGTAGACTTTAGCCAGGAAATCAAGATAAACTGCTTCCCAGTGCGCGATCTGTCCGGAGACAACATATTCGGGGCTGAAATCATACATCGGGGAGTAATGACCGAAGGATGGTAATCCTTTTTCTCCGGCAACCTGCACAATTGTCGGCGAGTCTTCTGTGAACGCAAACACATCGCACCCGTCGGCAATCAATGCCTCAGCAGCCTCTTTAGCCGCAGTAGGACTGAACCACTCGTATATCCAGCGTACATACACCTCGGCCTTGGGTTTGACCTCTCGTACACCCACGGCAAACGCATCCATGTGGCGTTTTACCTCAGGGATTGGGAAGGCGCCTATATAGGCAGTCTTGTTTGTTTTGGTGAGCGCTCCGGCAATCAACCCATTCAGATAGTAAATCTGGTAGAAATCAGCCATATAGGTCATCATATTAGGATTACGTTTAAACCCGGAGCAATGAGCAAAGATTTTATCCGGGTATTTCTGCGCTGAAATCAGCGTACCATCCATAAAACCAAAGCTGGTGGTGAAGACGACATCACAACCTTCTTCCACGATCAGCTTGTCAATGTAAAGTCCCTCGTTCCCCTCTGCAACGCTCTCTACATAGACTGTCTCCAACCAGGGGAAAGTATCCTCACAGATTCTCCGCGCTAC
>Ga0190344_1000955_pt1 | contig 11626 bp, 5 predicted proteins | sample 48721323_MG_FD_161662 | JGI IMG/M metagenome (GOLD analysis project Ga0190344, IMG submission 161662) | Hydrothermal vent microbial mat bacterial communities from Southern Trench, Guaymas Basin, Mexico - 4872-13-2-3_MG | ecosystem: Environmental > Aquatic > Marine > Hydrothermal vents > Microbial... | reverse complement strand
TCAACAGTAGCCCGATAGAGCCGATGAAGTTCATAAAGATAGCGAAGAAGAGGGCAGCAATACCACCGAGTCCAAGAACCAGGGTCAGCGGTCCGCAGACGAGGAGTACCAACGCCTTGAGCAGCCCGGGCATCTCTGAATCAAAGGAGGAGAGGAACGCCATCATCGTGTTCGCAGCGAGATAGAGCAGCGGCAGCAGAGCCAGCAGCACCAGGGATTGAGCGAAGGTGCCGACGCGGACGATGTCCCAGATAATGTCGGAGCCTGCCCCCGACGCGCCGAGGTTCATAATGGCGTGGACGCTCTCGCTGTAACCTCCGGTAAACCAACTGGTTACCCAGGGCAGCCCGATGTAGAACCACGCCAGCAGTGCCAGCTTGCCCAGGGCGATGCCGATGTCCCGGGACATGAAGATGTGCTTCTTCTTCTCCGGCACAGCGATGATCGTCGAGGGCAGCCCCAGGAAGAGCAGACCGATAACCGCCGCCAGCCCGCTCACGCTCAGGCGAACCCAGAGGACGGTGTGGATGCCGGGGAGCTTGAGCCAGTCGAAGGCGAACCACGCCAGCAGCCCAAAGCCTAACGCGCCGATCAGCCCCAGCAGCGGGACAAATCCAGCGAGGGTATATTTTGGTTCGGTGTCGTCAAACATCACAAACTCCGATTCTGTAGGGGCGCGGCGTGCCGCGCCCTCACGATATCTACAATTGCGCCGCCAGCTCCCGTGCCGTTGCCCGTCCGGCATCCAGCGCGAAGCGTACCTCGTCCAGTGTGCTGTAGTCGGTCGCGCCGAGTCGTTCAATCACAAGTTCAAGCAGCCGGGGGATGTCGGTGAACGCCAGCTCGCCTTTGAGGAACAGCTCTACTGCCACCTCGTCGGCGGCGGAGAGGTGCGCTGGAGCGAGTCCTCCCGCCTGCCAGGCTTCACGGGCAAGTCGCAGCGAAGGGAACAGCTCCTCGTTGGGGGCGTGGAAGTCGAGGCGGTTCCGCTCCAGCAGATTGAGCTTTGGCACCGGACCTGATGAACGCCGGGGCCAGGTGAGGGCGTACTGAATCGGCAGCAGCATCTCCGGCTCGCCTAGCTGCGCCAGCACCGAGCCGTCCACGAACTCCACTAGGCTGTGGACGATGGACTGCGGATGAACGACGACATCAACCCGGGGAATGCCGAAGAGCCAGTGCGCCTCGATCAGCTCCAGACCTTTGTTGAAGAGGGTGGCGGAGTCGATGGTGATCTTCGCCCCCATCGTCCAGTTGGGGTGCTTCAGGGCCTGCGCCGGAGTGATTCCTTCGAGGCTGCTCCGCTCCCGGAACGGTCCGCCGGAGGCGGTGAGGATCAGCCGCTCCACCTCGCTCTTCGGATGGTCGGTCAGACACTGGAAAATTGCCGAATGCTCGGAATCCACAGGGAGGAGCTTGACTCCGGCTTCTTTCACCGCTTCGGTGAAGAGGCTGCCCGCCGCGACCAGGACCTCTTTGTTGGCAAGGGCGATGTCCTTGCCAGCGAGAATGGCGGCGTGGGTCGGCTCCAGCCCCACCGAGCCGGAGCTGGCGGCAACGAAGGTATCGGCTTCGTCGAGTCGTGCCAGAGCAAGGAGTCCCTCGTCTCCGCCGAGGACTTCAGTATCGTAGCCCTTAGCCTTGACCCGCTGGCGGAGTCTGTCCGCCGCAGCTTCGTCGTAAAGCACGGCAAGGCGGGGGTGGAACTCCGCTATCTGAGCGAGGAGATCGTCCACCTCGTTCAAAGCTGCCACGCCGATGACCGGCAGCTCCAACGCCCGCGCCACGTTGAGGGTATTGGTGCCGATGGAGCCGGTGGAGCCGAGGAGAGCCAGTTTTCGTTTTCGCACGGTTTTTCCTTCAGAAGCTGTTAGCCAAACTCCTGCACCATTTCACCTACGACATTATATCCAGGGGTTGGGGGATGGTGGCACGGACAGTTGACCAAAATCCTTTGCGATTTCGCTCACGGTGGCATGAAGCTGATCGTAGCGGGCGATTGTGGGGTTTAGTCGCAGCAGTCGATTCAAGCCGATTGTTTGCTGCTCACCGCAGTTTTCGTCAAGGTCTTTCGTTCTGATTACCAGAAACTCCCACTGGTCGAGATTCAGAGGATTGACTTTATCTCGGTCTTTTTCCTTTAGCAGACAGAAAATGTAAATATCTGAGCTTCGATTCTTGCTGGAGCCTCTGCCATTCTCTTCGCTCCAGCTTGATTTCTTTGCGATGTCAAACCTGATTGTGGAGAGCCGCTTCTGCTGCCAGCTCTGCAGATAGCTGGCGGATTTAACCTCAGCCTTCAAACCATCGGTCGAGGTAAGGTCATAATCAGTCCAGTTCACCCAATAATCGTAATCAACCCCCAGGGCTTCTTTTACCAGATACTCAGCCAGAATGCCCCGTTGGGTGTTGTTCAGAAGCTCGCTGTACGCCCATTGCCAGAAGCCGAGGAGGGAGAGGTTCAGCGGTTTGCCGTTGGCGGTGAACCGCTCGTTGCCGCTTTTTACTGTGCTGTCCGGAGGCTTCCCCATCACAGCGTTCTTCCCACCGACTCGGTGAAGAAGGCGTGTTCCTTACCCACCAGCTCGCCGAGGCGGTTCAGCAGCTCGACGCTCCCGCTGACCCGATGGTTCGGTCCGGTGCGCAGGGTAACCTCGTGGGGTGGGAAGCGCAGGTGGATGAAGAGCTTCAGGTCGCCGGGATACTCCCGCAGGATTGCGTCGAAGTGCTTGAGGTCGTCGTTGGTCAGACCATCGCCCAGCAGCTCCAGGTGCAGCTGCCCCGCCCGCTGCTTCGGAACCTCTTGCAGCTCGATCAGCTCCTCGGCGAGGATGGTAGTCTGGTCGCGGTTGATCTGGGTTCGCCCGATCACCAGCAGCACCCGGTCTTTCTCAATCAGCTCGGCGTGGGCTTTGTAGGTGTCGGAGAAAATCGCCACCTCGATTCCGGCAACGCCGTCCTCCAGATTGGCAAAGGCTATCCGCTGCTTGTTGCGGTCGAGCTTCTTCGACAGCCCGGTGATGACCCCGGCGACCCGGATACTCTTGCCGCCGCTCAGGCGCAGGGCTTCCTTTACACTGTGAGTGGCAAAGTGGCGGATAATCTGCTCAAAGCGAGTCAGGGGGTGTCCGGTGAGGTAAACCCCCAGCACCTCTTTTTCATATGTCATCCGCTCATGTTCGCTAAAGGGCGGGATGCTCTCGTCGAGGTTATCGCTCGGTGCGCTGTCCTCGGTTGAGCTGCTGAAGAAGTCAAAGCCCGCCTGCCCCAGCTTGTGATCGTCCAGGGCGCTGTCGTCCTGGGGATCAATCGCCAGCTTCTGCGCCCGGTTACCGGGCATACCGTCCAGCGCGCCCGCCTTTACCAGACTCTCCAGCACCCGCTTGTTGACGTTGCTCTTCTCCAGTCGAAGGACGAGGTCGGACATCGAGGCGAAGTCGCCGCCGAGCTTGCGTTCCTGGACTATCTCCCCGACCATTCCATGCCCAACGTTCTTAATCGCGCCCATCCCGAAGCGGATCTCCGCTCCGCCCGCAGTCTGAATCGCCCGGAAGCCGAGGTCGCTCTGATTCACACAGGGCGGCAGCACCTCGATTCCGGCGCGGCGGCACTCGCTGATGTATAGCGCGATACGGTCTTCGTTGCTCAGGTCGTGGGAGAGCAGAGCCGCCATGAACTCCGGACGATAGTGCGCCTTGAGCCAGGCGGTGCGATAGCTGACCACGGAGTAGGCGGCGGAGTGGCTCTTGTTAAAGCCGTATTCGGCGAAGGGGATAATCTGGTCAAAGACTCCCTGAGCGAGCTTTGGGTCAATCCCCTTCTCCTCGGCACCGGCGACGAACTCCTTGCGATGTGCCTCCAGAACACTTCTGATCTTCTTTCCCATCGCCCGACGGAGGATGTCTGCCTTGCCGTATGAATATCCTGCCAGGCGGCTGGCGACCTGCATCACCTGTTCCTGATAGACCATTACGCCGTAGGTCTCGGCGAGGATCCCTTCCAGCGAGGGATGGGCGTAAGTAATCTCGATCTCGCCGTGCTTGCCCTTGATGTACTTCTCGGTCATGCCCAATTTGAGCGGACCGGGGCGGTAGAGAGCCAGGATCGGAACCAGCTCGTTAAAGTTCTCAGGGGCGACCTTGCGCAGAACATCGCGGGCGACCTCGCTCTCCAGCTGGAAGATGCCCACGGTGTCGCAGTCCCGCAACAGCTTGTAGGCGGCGGGGTCGTTATCTTCGATCCGAATGTCATCGGGGTAAAGCTCAACGCCGTGGTTCTCACGGATCATCGCGCAGCAGTCCCGAATTACCGAGAGGTTGCGCAGACCGAGGAAGTCCATCTTCAGCAGCCCGACCTTCTCCACGGCACCGCCGTCGTACATCGTCGTGTTCTCGTTGTACATCGGAACCAGATTGACCAGCGGCTCGTCGGAGATCACGACCCCGGCGGCGTGGGTTCCGGCATGGCGGACGAGTCCCTCCAGCTTCGGTCCGTACTTGAGCAGCCGCTCTACCTCCGGGTCATCTTTGGCGGCTTTTCGAAGCTCAGGGGTGCTTTCCAGGGCTTTCGTTATCGTAACCCCGGGACCGAAGGGGATCATCTTGGCGGTTTTGTCCACCACCGAGAGGTCTATCTCCAGCACCCGCCCGATGTCGCGGATAACCGCCCGCGCGCCGAGCCGGGAGAAGGTAATCAACTGGGCGACGTTCTCCTCACCGTACTTCTGCCGAACGTAATCCAGCACCAACTCTCGCTGGTCGTCGGCGAAATCGAGGTCGATATCGGGCATGCTTATCCGCTCTGGGTTCAGGAACCGCTCGAAGAGCAGACCATGCTCAATCGGATCAACATCGGTAATTCCCAGACAGTAGGAGACCAGCGAGCCGGCGGCGGAACCACGCCCGGGACCGACCTCAACCCCCATCTCCCGCGCTTTCTTCACAAAGTCCCAGACAATCAGGAAGTAGCCGGGAAAGCCCATCCCGTTAATGACCTCGAACTCGCTTTGCAACCGATAGCCGTACTCCTCCCCGCGCCCCGGTCGCTTGACCTCCAGCCCCTCAAGGGTCAGCTTCTCCAGGTAGTTTTCTTCGGTGAAGCCCTCCGGAACCGGATAGGAGGGCAGCTTGCCGCCGACAGTCTCCAGGTCAAGCTCGAAGCGGCAGCGGTTGGCAATCTCCACGGTATTGGTCAGCGATTCCGGCAGCTCGCCGAAGAGCTCGTACATCTCCGCCGGGCTGCGGAAGTAGAACTCCTTCGAGTCAAAACGCATCCGATTCTCATCGGACATCGTCTTGCCGGTCTGGATGCAGAGCAGCAGCTCATGAGCGTAGGCATCACCGTGGTCGAGGTAGTGGCTGTCGTTGGTCGCCACCAGCCCCAGGTCGAGCCGCTGCGCCAGCTTCACCAGTTGAGGATTGACCTCCAGCTGCTTCTCCAGCCCGTGATTCTGCATCTCCAGATAGAAGTTGTCCTTGCCAAAGACCTCGGAATAGAACCCCGCCGCCTCCCAGGCAGCGTCGTAGTTGCCGTTCAGGAGTTGCTTTGGTACCTCACCGGAGAGACACGCCGAGAGACCGATCAACCCTTCTGAGTGCGCCGCGAGAAGCTCTTTATCGATTCGAGGCTTGTAGTAAAAGCCCTCGGTGTGCGCCAGCGAGACCAGACGGATGAGGTTCTTGTAGCCAACCTCGTTCTGACAGAGCAGGACGAGGTGATAGCGGGTACGCTCGGAGGGATTCTTGTCGTGGCGGGAACCCGGAGTCAGGTAAAGCTCGCAGCCGATGATCGGGTTGATGCCACGCTTCTTACAGGCGTTATAAAACGGAACCACGCCGAACATCACCCCGTGGTCGGTCAGTGCTACGGCGGACATGTTGTACTCGACGGCTCGGTCAACCATGTCGTTGACCCGACACATTCCGTCGAGGACCGAGTATTCGCTGTGGTTGTGCAGATGAACGAAGGGGAGCTGTTTCATGAGGAGTTTTCTGATTTCGTGGGTATCTTTGTGAGAATCTTGCTTCCTGGTGTTAGCCCCTCACCCCGACCCTCTCCCCAAGGGGGAGAGGGAGTAAGGGATAGCGACCAACGGGAGCGGACGATCTCAAGGTTTTCCGGGCGAAGCCCGATCTGTGGTGCAGCGCACCGCGCTGCCAGCTTCAGGCTGCTATTCCTCTTTGCCATCAAACAGCAGCAGCTTGCTTCCCGACACTGCAACCACGGCGTATTCGCCGGTCGGGCTGGTGTTGAAGATTGCTGGTGGATAATCCACCGTTGGCAGATCGGAGGGGATCGGGGTCAGGCTTGCCGCGCTTACCAGCATCAGGAGACCATCACCCCGTCGGAGCAGTAGCTCAGTGCCGCAGATCAGCGGACGCTCCAGTGCCAAATCCGCTTCCAGATCCCAATGCCCGGCGACCTCGCCATCTTCCGCCCTGAGGCGGAAGAGCTTGCCGTCGAGATCGGTCATGAAGAGTGAACCTTCGTGGAAAGCCGGATTACCGAGAACCGCGGCGGAGAGCTGCCGCTCCCAGATCGGCTTGCCGTCGGCGAGTTTCAGAGCCAGGGCGCGATCTTCCACGCAGAGGTAGATGGCCTCCGCTGTAATCAACGGTCGGGGGTGCGTCGAGGTCGGTACGGTTCCGTCGATCAGCAGGCGAGTGTACCAAAGCTCGCCACCGTTGAAGCCGTCGAAGAGGGCCAGTTGACCATCGGTGAAGATTACCAGGAGCCGCTTCCCCGCCGGCGCGGGATAGAGTCCCGCTGGGCGAGAGCCGAAGTTGATTGACCAGAGGAAGCTGAACCTGCCCGGTGTGGAGAGGTCAAAGGCGAAGATCGTCCCCTGCTCGTTGGCGGCGTAGAGGGTTCCCTCTTTGCTCAAAGCCAGCGGGGCAGCGGGACGCGCCCCCAGTTCATAACGGGAGGCGAGCTTGTGTTCCTCGTCGAAGAGAACCAGCTCGCTGCCGGAGATGGCGATGACCTCGTCAGAATAGACAAGGGGAGGATACTCCGCCGAAACCCCTTCCAGTCGCCACGGTTCCTCCGCGTTCAGCAGCGAGTATGCCACCAGCTCGGAACCGACCGTCGGAATCAGAGCCAGATCACCGGCAAAGATCGGTGTTTCGATGGGTCTGACGGGAAGCTGCAGCTCACGAGGTTCCTCGATGGAGCTAATCAGTGGTTGCAGCCCGCCGGGGGGGAGTCCCCGGTCGGTGAGTAGGTTTCCCAGCTTGCCTGGCTCGGTACCTCCGGTAAAGAGGAAGATAACCAGAAGAACCACGCCAAGCGCAGCTCCGATGATTGTCGGCAGCAGCCAGCGGGGCTTTTTCTTTACTTCAGCACTCTGCCAGAGGGTGCTGACATCACCCAGGGCGTCGAGTCCCTCCTGAGCCTCCAGACAGTTCGGGTCATCGCGGAGAGCCTGGGTATAGCTTTCGGCGGCGCGGCGGAACTCGGTAATCAGGTTGTTACCCAAAATGAAGCGGGCGCGTTTGAGCCGCCGCTCCCGCTCGGCAACCCCGGTCAGGAAAAAGTGAGCCGAGGTCAGTGCCTCGCCGCTGCTCAATCCCAAACCTTTTTTAATAACCTCAACTCCCGCCTGGGAGTCTCCGCCTCGCGCCCGATTCAGCGAGTCGTCGAGAACGCTGTAAAAGGAGAGACGGGCGATGGAGTTCTTCGGGGCTGGTTCACCCCGCCCCAGGTGGCTCAACGCCTCTTCATCGGAGGGCAGAGTACTGAGACTGGTTAGCCGCAGATCGCTACCCAGAGCCAGCAGCAGCCCCTCCACAGTGCGGCGGTGGTCATTCTCCTGTGCCACCGAGAGCCGGGTGAAGTCAACGAACTCACCCTCAAGCTGCTCCTCGCCGGAGAGCGAGGTGATCGAGAGTGAATACGCCTGGCGCAGCTGCTCCCGTACCTCATCCACCGAGCCCACCCGGTCTTCGGGCTTCTGCTTGAGCATCGAGAAGAGCAGCTCCTCCAGAATCACCGGAATCCCCCGGGTCGTTAGCTGACCATCCTCCTCGGCATCATCGGCAAGGGCGGCGTAGGGCGGATGCCCGGTGAGCAGGTGATAGAGCAACGCCCCGATGGAGTAGATGTCGCTGCGGGCATCGGCACTCTGCCCCAGGGCGATCTCTGGTGCCTGATAGAGCTGCTCGTTGGCGGTGCGTTCCAGATGAACCTGATGCTCGTCGTCACCCTGATGCGGCGAGGAGAGGAAGTACATATCGCGGAGGATGACATGACCGGAGTCTTGCAGAATGAAGCCCGAGGCGGCGATGCGCCCGTGGATGATGAACCGCTTGTGCAGATAGGTAATTGCCGAACTGAGCTGGATGCCGATTCGCAGCACCTCCAGCGGCGTTAGCGGAGCGCGCTTGCTGATGTGCCGTGCCAGGGACTGCCCATCGGCGTGCTTCAAAACGACGAAGTAGTTATCGCCAAAGCGACCGAAGTCGTGAACCGGCAGGATGTTGGCGTGTTCCAGTCCCGCCGCTAGGTTAATTTCATCACGGAGGTCTTCGATCATCCCTGTGTTATTCGACAGCTCGGCGGGAATAACCTCCAGCACGACGATTCGGTCGAGCTGGGTGTCCAGGGCGCGATAGACGTGGATGTGCCGCTCGGCGGGGTCTTTGCTCTTGTCAATATCGCCGGGCAGCGGCACCGAGTGGTAGTGCAGCTTCTTCAGCACCCGATAGCGACCGAGGGTCTTGCCGACGAACTCGCCCTCTACCTCCAGCAGCTCCAGCCCCTCGCCACCGGTGGTCTCCGTGGTGAGGTCGGGGAGGTGCGAGCCGCAGTGGCGGCAGTACCGCGCCTGGTCGGGATTATTCTTTCCGCAGCCGGGACAAAACAATTAGTCCTCCATCCGTTGTTTGAATCTATGGTTTTGGCAACCGCAGGTGATTCCGAGGTTTGGCGACTAGATGTTTTTGACTTTAAGACAAGGGGTTTCAACCCCTTGTGGAAGTTGAGATACCCTCCAGAGCTGCAAGGGGCTAAAGCCCCTTGTCCCAGACAGGGCAATTTGGAACTTACGCCTCTAGCTTCGCTTGCTGCGAGGAGAGATTACTCTGTACAAAAAGACGAAGTACCAGCCGAGGGCAGTTCCCGCAAAGAGCATCACAGCACCAGAGATAATCCAGTCCCAGGCTACCGGAGCGTAGTTCGCAATACAGCCGTCGAACATCATGGCAAGCAGCGAACCGATGATCGTAACGAAGCTGAGTAGCAGGGGTATCCAAAGCTGCTGAGATTTTTGGATTTCTTCGCTTGCATGACGAAAACGATTTCGGAAGTCTAGCAGGTCAGATAATACTACGTTATCAAGTTCAGCTTCCTTGCTTTTTGATATGTCCTCTTCGGTTATGTTTGTATTGAGAAAATCCAAATAATCACTACAGTTAAAATATTTAATAATACGTATTTGCTTTGTGCTTACTCTCATGATGTATTTAAGAGCCTTATTTGAAGTCTCCTCCTGAATTGCCCGCTGTCTCTGCACCCACATAATATAGGCTGCGAGGATGATCGCCGAGACAGCCCCCAGGGTCTGGGCAACCGTACTCAAAAACCAGCGGAAGGTCTCAAGAGCCATCGCTACTTCTTCCCGTTGCCATTGCTGAGACCATTCCCGTTGGTCTTCAGCTTTCTTGGATTGTCGTCCTCAGGATACTCAATCCGTGAGTGCAGCAGCCCGGAGAGGGTCTGGACGAAGCTCTCCACGATGTTCGTCAGGTCGGAGATCGTCAGGTCGCACTCGGCAAGCTGCCCGTCAACGAACTTGGTATTGATGATCTTCCGCACCAGCAGGCGGATCGCCGAAATACTGGTATTGTGCAGGCTGCGGCTGGCTCCCTCTACAGAGTCGGCGAGCATGATGATTGCCGATTCCTTGGTCTGCGGCAGCGGACCGGGATAGCGGAAGGTGTCTTTCTCCAGGATGTTATGCTCGTCCTCTCGCAATGCTCGCTGATAGAAGAAGCCGATCAGCCCCCGCCCGTGATGCTCAGTGATTGCCGAAATGATCGGTGCGGGCAGGCGATGCTTCCGTGCCAGCGTCAGCCCGTCGCGGACGTGATTGCGGATAATCAGGCTGCTCATCGAGGGAGTCAGCTTGTCGTGGGGCGACTCACCGCTGATGTTCTCTGTGTAATACTCGGCTTTGGTAATCTTGCCGATGTCGTGGTAGTACGATCCGACCCTTGCCACCAGCCCGTCGGCACCGATAGCTCCGGCGGCGGCTTCGGCGAGAATCCCCACATTGAGGCTGTGGTAGTAGGTTCCCGGAGCCTTCCTCGCCAGACGACGGAGGAGCAGATGGTTGAGATCGGTCAGCTCCAGCAGCTGCACCGGGGTGGTGATGTGGAAGAGAGCCTCGAAGATCGGCAGCACCAGACTACCGATAAAGACGGAGAGAATCGCTCCGACGCTGCCGATGAGAATATGGTTGAGAGTCTCGGAGAGGGGATCGGAGAAGGAGAGTCCGATGGCGGCGATGATCAGCCCCTTTGCCAGAATCACCTGGAAGGCGATGCGATAGAGCGAGCTGCGATGGCGCATACTGGTGGAGGCGAAGACCGCCGCCAGCCCTCCGGTGAGGAAGACGAAGAGGTAGCGGACTTCGAGTCCGGTCAGCAGCCCCAGGGTTACTGCAGTAACCAGCGCGCCGACCAGCCCTGTCTCTGTATCGAGGAGGATCGTCAGCAACATTCCTGCCAGTGCCGCTGGCAACAGATAGCCAATGGCGGGCAGGGACTGGAAGAGTGTCGTTACCAGCAGCTGTGCCAGCCCGACCACGGAGATCAGGATCATCGCCAGCAGCAGCAGGTGGCGGGGGCTGTCGTAGTAGCGGCGGCGATACTGGCGCAGGAAGAGTCCGAAGATGAAGATGAAGACGGTGATAATCGCCGCCCGACCGAGGGTTACGTAGAGGATCCCCGGACTGGCGCGGAAGCTTTCTAAGGCCTCCAGCCGTCGCAGGGTCGCCGGGGTGATGACCTCGTGGGCGGTAACGATGCGCTCGTTCTCGCTGACCCAGTAAGACTCACGAGGGATGCCGCGCTCGACCTCGCTGATACGCTGGCGGGTCGCCTCTTCGTCAAGGAACAGGGTAGGACGCAGGTAGCCGCCGACCAGCTCCACCAGCTCCGCCGTCAGCTCCGGATCGGAGAAGTACGGACCGACCAGCAGGGAGATTTCTTCCTTCACCACCGATAGGTCAACCAGCGTTTCCAGCTCCGCAGGCATCAGGTTGATTATCCGCCCGTCGAACTCCCCCACGCCCAGCCGGGTGATGTCCTCCAGCACTCCATCTGCCACCGTTCCCCGCAGGGAGCTGGGCAGCGACTTCACCGTTTCGAAGAGTTCGGCGGTTCGCTTCAGCTTCCGCAGCAGAGCCGGGGAGATCCGCTGCCGATAGCGTCCCTCCAGGCTGTCCGTTAATTTGTCGAAGTAGTCGTACGCCCCGGTCTCCTCGGTGGTCGCCGTGGAGAAGGTAACGGTGAGGTCGCCCATCAGGCGGCGGAACTCCCGCCAGCTATCGTTGAGGTCGGTATCGTCGTAGCGATAGATCGGGCGGACGGTGAGCAGCTTCTCGCCGAGTTCTTCTTCCAGCTCG
>Ga0190344_1000948_pt1 | contig 11670 bp, 7 predicted proteins | sample 48721323_MG_FD_161662 | JGI IMG/M metagenome (GOLD analysis project Ga0190344, IMG submission 161662) | Hydrothermal vent microbial mat bacterial communities from Southern Trench, Guaymas Basin, Mexico - 4872-13-2-3_MG | ecosystem: Environmental > Aquatic > Marine > Hydrothermal vents > Microbial... | reverse complement strand
TTTGATACCGTCAAGGAAAACTTGAAACTCCTGTTAAAATTCCAGCGAATCGACGGGAAAATCTTCCACGAACTCACAACAAGCGGCATGGTTCACTACGACGCAGCGGATGCAACGCCTCTACTCTTATTGCTTATACACAGATATGTCTCCCATAGCGGGGATTTTGATTTCCTTAAAGAGAACTGGATAAAGATAAAGAGAGCTTATGAATATTGCCTTTCAACCGATTCAGATGGGGATGGTCTTATCGAGAATACCGTTGCAGGGCATGGATGGGTTGAAGGTGGAAAGCTTTACGGGGCTCACGCTTCCTTTTATCTAAATGTCATATGGCATTCTGCTTTGGAAGGAATGGTTAAACTATCTGGAAAAATGGAAGACAAAGAAACGGCAGAAAGCGCCAAAAAAGCTTTGAATAAACTGCGTGATTCTCTGGAGAAATTCTGGGATCCCCAAAACGAGAAGTATTGCCTTGGATTGAATGACAGGGGCGAAAGAATGGATTTCTATACAGTAATGACAGCCGTTGGAAGCTTTTTGGCAAAACCATATTTGAGAGATACCACCAGGCAGATTATTGAGTATGCAACATCTGATTTTTCAACGGATTGGGGAACACGAATCATAGGTAAAAGCTCTGGCATTTTCAACCCAAATGGCTATCATGAAGGAACGGTGTGGCCCCTGTTTACAGGTTGGGTATCAAATGCCGAATACAGGCTGGGAGCTACTCAAAGTGCTTTCAACCACATGACTGCAAATCTCTTTGACTTCTTGCACCACTCCAGGGGTTATGTAAGTGAAGTTCTAAACGGTGAAGTTTATAGCCCTTCGGGTATATGCAAACATCAAGCCTGGTCGGAAAGCATGGGGCTTCAACCTCTATTTGAAGGGTTATTAGGACTTGAAGTCACTGAACCTGGATTGAAGATTTCTTTTTCCCCTCAGATACCAATGAACCTGAAAAGAATTTCATTCTCTAACCTGAAAATTAGGAAATCTGTCTTCGACTTTGAATATCGCAGAGAAGAGAATATAGATAAAAAAGTAAAGGTCAAACAACATTACACGCTTCTTGCAAACAGAAAGGCCACGGTAGATTTTTCCCCCTGGATTCCAAAGAATGCAGAAAACGTTTCTGTGAAACTCAATGGCATTTCCTGTCCTTTCGATATAGTAGAAGGAATAACCTCCAAAAAATTGGTGCTTCGCAACTCTGTCAAATTCGAAGAGAAGTCCACGATAGTCGTTTCATATGAGGTTTCATTTGAAATTGGTGCAATTTTGGCCAATCCAATTCCAGGAACTCCAAGCTCTCAACCCCGGATTGTTTCTCTTGATAAAGGCAACAGGGAATGGATTCTGTCAGTGGAAGTTTTCGGTGATATCGATTCAAAAATTCCTGCGCTGCTTTCAAAATCAGTGAAAATAGAAGGAATCACTTGTAAGGACGAAGAAGGAAATCTAATATTTTCGAAAAATGGAAAGGATTCGTATGAAAAGAGAAAGGTCTTTTTTAGGGAGGTAGAATATGGGCATTGAATGGAAAGTCCCGGCATCAAAAAACCTTTATATAGAAAGTGCGGGTAAAAAAGGTTGCTGTATGGGATATTTGGGGCAGGGAATGGAATTCTGGATATATCCGATTAAGGTTATAAGGAATTTCAGAAAAAGCTACTTTTTGCCTGAATTGCATGAGCGAGGGAATCTCAACGATTTTTCAAAAGAGATCACATTAAAACCGGAAAAAACAGAGATCCTTTATTCACACCCACTGTTTACAATGCTTGAAACGTTTTTCACTCCTGTCGATGCAGCGGTTTCGTTTGTGAAATACGACATAGATACCAGCACCCCTATCAACATCGTCTTTAGTTTCGAACCAGAGCTCAATCTAATGTGGCCCGGTTCTATCGGCGGACAATATTGTTATTGGGATGAAACTGTTTCTGGCTATGTGATGTCAGAACCAACAAATTCCTTTTCGGCGATAATAAGAACAGCAGATGCCAGGAGATATTCAAAAGAAGGAGACCATGCCTTCTCAAGCGAACCCTACAGTATGTTTATAGAACTCCCAAAAGGCTACCATTCGAGGGTTGTAACCATTTCGGCTTTCAATGGTGCAAGGGATAAATGCAAAACAACTGCGAAGGTATTTGAGGAATCATTCAGTGAATTGGAAATGATTTCAAAACATTATTATATGCATTACTTAGAAAATACAGCCAAAATAACCACGCCTGACCCGGAATTAAATAGATTTTTCGAATGGGGGAAAATCTCTTTGGTGAAAGGTATGGTAGATAACCCATACCTTGGCGAAGGACTTGTTGCAGGTATTGGACCTTCTTTGGCATCGACAAGGCCGGGCTTTAATTGGTTCTTCGCAGGGGATACGAGTATAAATTCCCTTGCTTTGACAAGCTATGGAGATCTGGAAAACGTAAAAAAGAGTTTGGAGTTTTCTGCAAAATATCAGAATGAAGACGGCCGTATTCCTCATGAAATATCACAATCAGCTACACTTGTCGATTGGTTCAACAAATACAGCGGCTTTGCCTATCTGCATGCTGATACCACGGCGTATTTCCTTCTTGCGCTGTGCGACTTTGTGACAGAAACTGGCGACCTGGAATTTGCGCGCAAAATGAATGATGTGATCAGAAAAGCCTTTGAATTTTGCATAAAAGTAAGCGACGAAGATGGACTAATCCTGAATGAAAAGGCAGGCCTTGGAGCCCTGGAAATTGGCGAGTTCAGAAAGCCGAAGTATGACATATACACAAATGGCATTTGGGCAGCTGCCTTGAACAGGCTCATCCACGTAATGGAGGTTATTGGAGAAATCGATATTGCAAATAAGGCGAAAGAGATTCTCGTGAATTTGCTTCCGTCACTGGAGAAATTCTGGTCTGATTATTCAAAGCGCTATAACCTCTCGATAGATAAGAACGGTAATTTGCTGGAATTTACAGTTCCCTGGGCGTTTATTCCGATAAGCTTCGACCTTCTTGACAAATCGCGCTCTCACGAATACTTGAAGACACTCAAGCACTCAGGGTCTGTAACACCATGGGGGGTAAGATCGATTGAACCCTGTGAGCATTATGACCCAATAAATTATAACTTCGGTTCAGTCTGGTACTTCTTCAACGGCTTTGTATCCCTATCTGCATATAAGCTAAACGATCCAATATTTGGTCACAGCATAATAAAAGCGGCTTCTAAAGCCCTATGCTTGGAGAAGAGCGGTCATGTGCCTGAATTATACTCCGGGGACAGGTTCGCGAAAGTTCTTACTGCTGTTCCCCACCAACTATTTTCTATTGGGCCAATAATCATGGCTATAATCAGAGGGCTTTTTGGAATAGAAAAAGACCAAATCAACAAAACCCTAAAACTTTCCCCAAGAATTCCACCTAGCTGGGAAAAATGCAGCGTGAAGAACATAAGGTTCGGAAAAAACACATTAAGTGTTGATTACATAAGAAAAGGCAAGGAAATTGTATTGAAAATCTATGGAGAAATAGCTGAGGAATTTAACCTAAGTTTGGATCTCGAGAAGCCTTATCTTGGTGATTTGATACCAATGGACGGAAAACCCTGGATGAAAAGTGAGAGGAGATCTACTCTGAATATGCGAGTATCATCAAATGAATCTTTCTCGCTTTTGAATACAGGCATATATTTAGAACAAAAAAATAGCGATTTAGGCATTGGGCATTATGAAATGTCGCCAATTATAACATCCATCTTGGAAAAAGATAACACTCTTTTGGAAATAAATGTTCTCGGAAATTCTTGCGAAGAATTGGGTTTACGGGTTTTTGGAAAGCCTATTACAACTACCAAGGGTATTACCTTACGGGAAGATGATATGACAAATGTAATCGTCCCACTGAGCAAAAAAGAGTTAATTGAAAAAGTCTATCTAAGAATAAAAGAATGAAAGAGGGTGGCGCAATGAAAAAGGATATATCATCTTTTTTATCCAGAAAAGATAAATGGTATCTTGGTGGCGGCAATAAACTTGCCTGGACTCCTACTTTTCCTGCTCATCTCGACTCACCGGGATTTTGGGATTATTTGAATTACTACAGTTTTCGCATTGAACCCGGTTTTACCTTCACTCTCCTGGAAAACGGCAAAAGCATAAAACTAAGGCAAACAAAGCGGCATTGGTCTCCTCACGTTTTGATTTGTGAATATGATTCCGAAAAAATTTCAGCTAAAGAAGAAAAAGTACTTCTTGAGCAGGATTTTTTGGGAAGCAAAGTGACATTGAGAAACAAAACTAATTCCCGGGTTGATCTGGATATTGTTGTCTGGACAGCACAACCTGCCACATCCGAAGCCGAGCAAAACGATACCCAATTTGTTTCTTTGGATGGAAAAAATGTTGTGTTGAAAAAAACCCTTAGAAAATTAAGGCATGAACCTCTCGATATGTATGTCGAACTCGCACTTGAAGACGCAAATTCGTATAATATCACCTTTTCCCGAAGAACGGGGAACTTACCTGTTTGGGAATATACACCCTTCTATGAAAAACTAACATCAGAAGGATTAGTGGAAGAGATACTCACAGATGGAATCGACAGAAATGGGCTTCTTTACGTGGGAATCCATAGAAAAATAAGCCTGGACCCAAATGAGATGGTTTCTTTTAATATGGGGCTTGCAGCAGGTTCCTCAAGGGAAAAGGTGAAAAGTGCTGTTCGCCTTTTGCTGAAAGAGAATATTGTTGAATTATCCAATAAGCATTGGGCAAAATATTTTAGTGAATTACCATACTTTGAATGTTCCGACCCATATCTGGATAGATATTACTGGTACAGATGGTATGGTTTGAAATTATTCACAATAGATGTGGAAGAGGGCAATTTACATTATCCTGCAATAGCAGAAGGGCCGGATTATTTCAGAGTGTTTATAACTTACAGCGCTCAATGCCATATATTAGAGACACGTTGGATGAGAAATGATAGCATAGCTCGTGGAAGTTTAATGAATTTCATAAGAAACCAGCGTGATAATGGTGCCTTTGTTGGCCATATATATGTGAATACGATTCAGAAAAACGGATTTTACCATGCTGACTGGGGACGTGTAGTTAAAGAACTTCATGCCACCCACCCGGATTTAGCTTTCTTGAAAAGCATTTATCAAGGTCTCGTCAAATATGTAGAATATTTCAAGGCTTATCGCGATCCAGAGAATTCCGGGCTTTATGATGTTTTAGACCAGTTTGAAACGGGGCAGGAGTTCATGAGTAGGTATTTAGCCGTTGATGAAATGGCAGATAGATATGATTGGATTAATAACATACGCTTAAAGGGAGTAGATGCTACTGTCTATATTTACAACCTGAAGAAGACCCTCGCTTGGATTGCTGACAAGCTTGGAGAAAAAGATGATAAAGAGAAATGGCTTGAAAGTGCTGATAAGACTAAACGAGCGGTGCTCCATTATATGTGGGATCCAGAAGATGAAATGTTCTACGATGTGAACCCCAAAGATTTTACCAGGACAAAGGTCAAAGCCGCTGTTTGTTTTTATCCATATTTGACAGACATTGTGGATGATTCACACATTCCAGGGCTCAAAAAGCATCTTCTTGACGAAAGGGAGTTCTGGACAACCTATCCGGTGGCTTCTACCAGCGTTGACGATCCATACTTTGACGCTTACGCACAGTGGAAAGGGAAAAGGCATAACTGTCCCTGGAATGGCAGGGTCTGGCCTATGACCAACAGTCATATTGCAGATGTTTTGGGAATTTCCGCAAGAAAATTCAACGATGCTTGCTTGAAAGAAAAAACTGTTGAATTCATAGAAAAATTCATTAAAATGATGTTCTATGATGGCGATGTCGACAGACCAAACTGCTATGAACATTACAACCCCTTCAATGGAAAGGCTTCAGTTTACAGGGGAGTTGACGATTACCAGCATTCGTGGGTGGTTGATCTGTATTTTAAATATATTATTGGGCTTATTCCAGATGATGATCGGCTTGTGATAGATCCTTTCCCCTTTGATTTGAACTACAATATTGAGAATCTGCGTATCAAAGGCAAAGAGATTTCCATTTCCTGGAATGGCAGCAAATACCTGGTTAGAATTGACGGAGAACTTTTCTATGAAGGAGCTGAAAGAATACCTTTAACCATTGAATTGTGATAAACCTATATTCCTAAAATAATCAAAAATGTGTTTACTTACGTGTTTCTGCGTAGCAGCACTATGTTGATCATACTTTATATTATTCAGGTATCACTACCTCATTACCTGAAGTCTTTATATCACTTTATTGCTGCGTTGTCAGCTGATTAAAACCAATCAGCAAGATTTTCTTTTGTATATTCTTTTCGCTTAATTTTCCAAATGAACAAAATTTCAGCGTTGAAGCGTTGACATCCAGATAAAATATGCTAAAATATAGGCAAACCTATATTTTAGAGGTGATACTATGGTGATCACTCCTGCTTTGGAAAATTACATTCGTGTTCTTTATGATTTGCAGGCATCTGAAAAAATGCCAAGAGTGAAGCATATAGCCAAAATACTCAATGTTAAAGTACCCACTGTGGTCGAGAGCATAAAGAAATTGGAGAACATAGGGGTTTTGGAGCACGAAAAATATGGCTATATTCGACTAACGCCAAAAGGAATTGCTTTGGCAGAAAAAATACACAAAAATAACAGAATAGTCTATGAATTTGCAACCAGGCTTTTAGAACTTCCATCAAATGAAGCACAAGATTTGGCATGCAAGCTAGAACACATAAACAACCCACGCCTTTTTGCTGCTTTTTCTGTTATGATGAGTTTTTTTAAGGAAGATCAGGAATTGAAAGAGCGTTTCCTATCTCATCTAAAGAATAATGAGGAGGTGTTTGCTTTGACTTTGGCTTCAATTGAACCCGGAAAAACAGTGAAAATAAAAAAGCTAAAGGGTTCCAGAACATTTCAAAGACGTTTAATGAGCATGGGTGTTATGCCAGGAGTAGAAGTCCACATAGAAAGAATTGCACCTCTTGGCGATCCGATTGAAGTAAAAGTAAAGGGATACAGGTTGAGCCTTAGAAGAGAAGAAGCAAAAGACATTTTAGTAGAGGAGTGACTATACATGCCATTGAGTTTTGCCAACCCTGGAATCTATAAAGTCAAGTCAATAAATGGAGGCAGAACGGTGTCAAAGCGTCTCACAGATATGGGTTTGAGAATAGGGAGCGTTTTACAGGTTGTTTCATCGGATTCTTTTGGCCCTATAATCGTTCAAATAAACAGCACAAGGCTCGCACTGGGCAAAGGGATAGCGCGCAAAATCATCGTTGAGGGGGCAGGTTGAAATGAGAGAAATAAAAGTTGCTTTAGCAGGCAACCCCAATGTTGGTAAAACGGCTATTTTCAACTGTCTTACAGGTATGAAGCAGCATGTGGGAAATTGGCCAGGGGTAACTGTCGAGAAGAAAGAAGGTTCATATGTCTACAACGGTTTTACTTTCTCAGTCACTGATTTGCCAGGGATTTACTCACTTTCAACGGTTTCCATGGATGAGAGAATAGCAAGAAGATTTTTAGCAGAGGAAAAGCCTGATGTTGTTGTTGCGATTATCGATGGCATGAACTTAGAAAGAAATCTTTACCTTGTCTCTGAACTCTTAGACCTCGGTGTAAATCTCGTTTTGACGGTTAATTTTATGGACGAAGTCGAAAAAAACAACATGAAGATAGATATTCAAAAGCTCTCTAAAAGTCTTGATGTTCCAGTTGTAGGTACTGTTGCTATCAAAGGACATGGAATTCAAAAATTGAAGGATGAAGTGCTGAATATTGCTCAAGCAAAGACGATTCCGATGATCAAATACAGCGATGAATTAGAAAGGTATATACAACGGGTCGAGGGAATATTGAAACTCTTCAACGTAAAATCAAACACCAATTCACGATTTCTGGCTTTGAAACTCATCGAAGAAGATCCTGAGATTTTCGAGCAGATAAAATCCAAAGTAAGCGATGCCAAACGCTTTTCGCAATTGTTAAATGAAGTACTTTCAGATATTGAACAAAAGCACGAAGACTCTTCAGTTTTTGTTGGCGATGAAAAATTCAAATTCATTAAGAAGATTCTTAGAAATACTGTAGAAGGCAGCGGCAAAAAGTCTGAAACTTTTACAAATACGATGGACAAGATTTTTACCCATCGCATCTGGGGCCTTCCCATTTTATTTGGAATAATGTACGCTGTCTTCCAGCTCACTTTCGCATTTGGAGGCATTTTCGCCGACTGGCTGGATTCCGGAATGGGGCTTTTAAGTGACTGGATACAAAACACTGTCCCAAACGCCACTTTAGCGTCTTTTCTAGCAGATGGGGTAATTGGTGGAGTGGGTTCAGTATTGGTGTTTGTTCCTAATATTTTTATCCTCTTCCTGTTAATAGCGATATTGGAAAACATTGGCTACATGGCTAGAGCTGCCTTTGTCATGGATAAAGTGATGAATTCGATAGGTCTTTCCGGGAAATCGTTTATTCCCATGATTTTGGGTTTTGGCTGTAATGTACCGGCAATTATGTCAACAAGAACGATAGAAAAAGAAGATGACAGAATTATCACGGCTATCCTAAACCCACTGATTCCATGTTCAGCAAGAATCCCTATTTTCCTCGCATTTGCAGGAACATTTTTCCCTTCACACCAGGGATTAATCGTCTTTTCCATGTACATTATAGCGATTACCTTAATGGTTGTTTTGGCCAAGGTGTTGAAATCAACCATATTCAAAGGGGAACCGGCTCCTTTTGTTATGGAGTTGCCTCCTTATAGGGTACCAGGTTTTTTGCAGGTTAATACCGAGGCATGGAAACGAACATCGCTTTTTGTGAAGAAAGCTGGAACGTTTATATTTGCTGCTGTTATTATAATTTGGTTGCTCGCTTCATTGCCAGCAGGTGTAGACTATGCTTCAAAGGATAGCTACATCGGGCTGATGGGAAGAGCTATCGCTCCAATATTTGAATTTAACGGATTTGGGAATTGGCAAAGTTCCGTAGCTTTAATGTTTGGGTTTCTTGCTAAAGAGGTTGTTGTAGGAACCCTTGGGGCTCTTGCTGGAGGTGCTGAGAATTTGGGAAATTTGCTTTCAACCCTTTTTACGCCATTATCGGCATATTCGTTTATGCTTTTCAGTCTTTTATATGTCCCATGTGTAGCCTCTCTAGGAGTTCTTGTAAGAGAAGTTGGAATGAAATGGACAATTTTCTCCGTGATATTACTGGTTTCATTGGCATATTTTGTTTCTATGGCATTCTATCTTGTTGGATCGATTTTTGTCTGAAAACAAGGCAAGCTAAAAACTTTGTATGCAAATTACTAACCCCCGCTGTTTGCGGGGGTTAGTAATTTAGCGTCATTTCACTTGAATTGTGTAGGTCAGGCTTTCGATTGCCGAGTTTTCACCCTCCCAGCCTCGATATTTTTTCAGCGTGAGCGCAACTTTTCCGGGCTTAACAGCCTTGATAAACCAGCTCACTTTTGAAGGGGCTCCAACAACTCCCGGTGGGGCTTGGGTTGTTACAGTTTTTGATGAGATTTCTACAATACCTTCTTCGGAAAGCTTCAAGTGCCATGTGAATCCGGTTGAGGCATTTTCTTCAAGGGAAAGTATCACTGTTTCGCCAACATTCAATATATTTGTACCCTTTTTGAGCTCTTTGATTTTTGCCCTCTCCTCTCCACTTTCAACCCTGATGCCAATGAAGTGCTCTTCAATGCTATTTTCATCAGTGCTTTTTTTCAATTGAAAAGCGAGCAAACAAATGCCGGGGTTTATCGTTTTGAATTTCCAGACCTTTATGGAAGGTTCACCGGGTATTTTTCCCGATTTCACAATCAGTTCCTCACTGAGGGAAAGAACCTCAGGATTGGAATTGAAAAGGTGCCAGAAATACCCTGTCGAGGGGTTCTCATCAAGACTTACCGATATCTCATCCCCTAAGTACACAACATCACTGCAATCTTCCAAAATCCTTTCGCCGGGAACCTCTTCATTTTTTTCTACTATAATATTGAAAACTCTTAGGTCTACAGCCTTTTCTTTTCCTTCCCATGGTCTGTAAAGCCAGAAGATTAGAGTGGCTTTGCCTGTTTTCACAGGCTTAAATACCCATTTTACATTTACCGAAGCTCCTACCACTGTTGATTCTGAAGAAGGCTCTATTATTTTATCCTGAAATACGATATTATCAGAGCCAAAGATTTCAAACTGCCATGAATAACCTGTCGAAGGATTCTCCATGAGTTCAACCACCGCGGTGTCTACAAGCCCTATAATGTTTGAAGTTTCCTTTGTTGTATATACCGAAGAAAAGGCAAAGGTGGTACAAATTACCATCACAAACAGGAATAAATATGCTTTTTTCATATATCCACCCCCATTTTGTGACTTATAAGGCAACTATGTAGTTCATTTTAGTATCTTTGTTTAAAATTTCACAAGTTCAAAAACGGATGTGATATTATGAAATATATATGCGGATAATACGAAAGGGGGAGAAAAATGAATAAGGGACAAACCAGTATGACGATAGTATTTGGTCTGATACTCATAGTCATGGGCGTAGTATTTATCTTTTTCCCGCAGTTCGGCTCGAATTTCTGGCTTCTTTTTATCTGGCTACCGGGGATAATAATGGAAGAAAGAGGTTTGCACAATCGTATTTCAGGACTATTAGTCCCTGCTGGTGTAATATTGACAACTGCCGCCATTTTAACTATCGAGGTACTCTTCCCGGGTTTTACAACAGCAGGCGGTTGGGCACTTTACATTTTTGCTCCAGCTTTTGGGTTGCTCCAGCTATATCTTGCTGAGGGCAGAAAAAATAACGGACTCCTCTTTCCCATTGGAATTTTGAGCATTTTGTCAGCCGCTTTTCTCATATCGAATTTCACAAATCTGGGTACAGGAATGGTTTTTGGCATAGTATTAATTGCTTTTGGAGCTTTTATGCTCATAAAGAGAAAATAGTTTCTAATGCACGGATACATTCTTATATTCTCAGGTGTAAACTTTATTTAGAAACCCCTAATAACTAGAAGGTCTTTTTGATGTTTGAATTTTTGAAGTTGTATGCCAAATTGTCTGTTAAGCCTTCAAAGGATATTGGCTTAACGAGCTACGTTTTTCCTTCCGAAACAATCGGTTTATATTTGCATGTGCCGTTTTGCAGACATTTTTGCGATTTTTGCCCTTATCACAAGTTAAAATACGATGCTGTCCTTGCAAGAGAGTACGTAGATCTTGTCAGGAGAGAGTATTTGTTACATGGAAGGAAGCAGTTTAACTCACTGTACATCGGCGGAGGTACTCCTTCAGGAGACCTGGAAGTCCTTAAAAATCTGCTGAGCTTTCTGCATGAAAATGTCTCAGGCGAAATCGCTCTCGAAGTTCACCCGCTTGATGCTTCTGTTGAAAAACTAAGGGAAATGAAAGCACTAGGCGTGAATTATATCAGCTTGGGTGTTCAATCTTTCAACGATGCAGTGCTCAAACATTTTGGCCGGGATCATACTGCAAAGGACAATTTTCTCGCTTTAGCAAACGTTCTTGATGCGGGCTTTGATTTCATCGACGTAGATCTGGTCTTTGACCCGTTAAG